>Ga0247841_10004030_pt1 | contig 25961 bp, 21 predicted proteins | sample LaCruzMarch2015__2_FD_192410 | JGI IMG/M metagenome (GOLD analysis project Ga0247841, IMG submission 192410) | Freshwater microbial communities from meromictic Lake La Cruz, Castile-La Mancha, Spain - LaCruzMarch2015_18m | ecosystem: Environmental > Aquatic > Freshwater > Lake | place: Spain... | reverse complement strand
AGGTTTGGTAATGATATGAAAACTATCAGGTTTATTATTAATCCTGCTTCAGGTTCCGGAAAAAAGCAGCATTCCGGAATGACTAAAGCAATCGAGAAATTTCTCGATAAGAATATTTATTGCGGAAAGATCAAATTTACCCAAATGCCCGGGCACGCTACAAAACTGGGAAATGCATTCCGCAAAAAAGAATTTGACGTCGTCGTTGCAGTCGGAGGCGATGGTTCTGTTAATGAAGTCGGACAGTCATTAATTAATAGCAATACTGCTCTGGGAATTATTCCGACAGGCTCAGGAAACGGACTGGCAAGATTTCTGAAGATACCTATAAACATTAAAAAGGCCATACAAATACTCAACCAGGGGAAAATTCAGTGTATTGATACTATGAGTATTAATGGTAAAAGTTTTGTTAACTGTGCAGGTATTGGTTTTGATGCACATATTTCGTATCTTTTTGCAACTCACGGAAAAAGAGGGTTCAAAGCATATTTAAGGATTGCGGCAACGGAATTCAGCAATTACCGGACAGAGAAATATAAGTTAAAGATTGACGATATTGAAATTGAAAGGCAGGCATTTTTGATTTGCTTCGCTAATTCATCACAATTTGGAAATAATGTACATATTGCACCAAAGGCAAAGGTTAACGATGGGCTGGCAGATGTTGTAATTGTGAAACCACATCCGTATTTGTCAACGTTTGTAATCGCTTTGCAACTACTTACAAAAACCGCAGCTAAATCAAAATACGTTGAAATGTATCAGGGGAAACATATTATCGTATATAACAAAAGTACAATTAAAGTCCATCTCGATGGTGAACCTGCTGAATTTGATGGCAATCTTGAAATTAATGTTTCTCCGCTTTCATTAAAAGTAGTAGTCCCCTGATTGATCTTTTCGGAGTGACACAGAATCTGGATGATCTCATTATGCAGGAACCTGTAACAGAAAAAACACAATAATAATCTCAAAACCTTTTAGAGGTTACAATCCCAAAGTACTACTGAACAATTAATTTTCCGCTGCAGGTATTACCGGAATCGCAGGTTAATCTGAAAATATATATCCCTGAGTTAAGTTGTTCACGATAAATAATAATTCCTTCCTCCCTGATACCTTCTTTTCTCCTTACGAGGTTCCCATACAGGTCAAATATTTTCAGATCATATTCCATGTGCAATGGATTATAAATATAAATCCTTGTAAATGAGCTAAAAGGATTAGGGGTAACCAAAGGATCATGTTTTTCAGAAAGGCTGTTAATAAAATATATGTTACCATTTACTTCCTCCTGCTGAGGCTCCGGAATCTTCACATCAACTTTAATGCTGTCAATACAGGTGAACACTCCATTATCGATTGTAAGGAAAAAAGTGGAGTTCATATTAACCATGGGGTGAATAACGGGAACAGTATCTCCGGTAGACCACAGACAGGTATAATCCGTCGGCTGAGTCAATGAAGTATCGCACGACAGGGTTAGAATGGTACCTGGTTCAACCGTCATATTGTTTTGAAGGATATGGTTATTTATTATGTTTACATATACACTGTCGGTATGATTGTGGTTGAAATCGTCAGAAGATGTTGCAATATAAGTGCCGGTGTTTTCGGGAGCAATGGTCTGGGAAGTTTCACCTGAATCCCACAAATAATGAGTACTTTCAGAGATAAGATTATTGTAATTAATTTCGAACTGGTAAAAATTAGCATCTTCCAGGTTATTCCATTTCTTATGTGCTTCGGTAAAAACCACAAGGTAATTACCATCAGATTTCCTTGTATAGGTTGGATAACCGTAAAAACGGTAATAGCTTGGTTCTGGTCGTAACATTGTAGTAACCAAAGAATAATTACCAGGATTAGTAAAAATTTCATCAATTTTATTTTTGTACACCCACACCCTGGCTGAATCAGCATAAAATTCGCTTCCGACATAATTTCTCCGGTCGGTGGCAAGAACCCAAAGGTCATTATAAACAGTATCGTAAAACAACATTGGAGCCGGGCAGAAAAATGGCTGTGCAATATTAGTAGATACCGGAGTAGTCCATGTCTGGCCGAAATCGGATGAAGTAACCTGGTAATAAGTTGAGCCAAAACTCTGAGCGGTATTACGTACCAGACCGATTATTTTTCCATTACCCACATATGTGAAACACACTTCTCCGAAATTGTAAAGATGATCGGCAGTATAATCCCATATATGAAGCACGTTATTCCAATTCAGGCCATCAGGACTATAACGGAGTTCAACGTAATACGATCCGCTGATACTCATAATAAAACCCAATCCAGGGACTTTAACAACCCGGTGTGATCCGAATGTTCCGTTACTGATTGAATAAATTGCCTGTGGGGTTGACCAGGTCTGACCGCCATCGAAACTGGTTAAATAATACATGCCGATCTGCACCATGAAGAAAGAATCGAAATTCCTGAAAAACAGCACTATAGAATCCTGCCCGATAAGCCCGCCATGAATATTACGGTCATCCCACATAGGATCATCATATACCTCAAGGTATGGTTGCCAGGTTAATCCGTTATCGTATGAACTACGTTTTACGATACGGCCGTAATTGCTTATATGATCTCCCGGATCTCCGGGATCAAGTCTGAAGATATGAACTATTCTGCCATCAGAAAGTGTAACCATAAATCCTTCGCTCGTATGGTCGCCATCAATAAGACTTGGCTGAACATCAGTTACACCAGGCTGGATGTATTGAAATTCATATGAAGCATCAAGTATAACAGGATCTGCCGGACAGGAAAAAAGAGTATCTTCATCACTTATATTATGAAGAGTTTGTGCTGTAACTGATGCGCAAATTGATAACAAAAAAATAATATTTGCCAGAAATCTCATTACCTGTCAATTTCTTTAAAGACGTGACAATTAATGGTCGGTTTCAATATATAGCATTAAAAAGAGATTAAAAACCAGATTGACATTATTTTATTTTTTCCGGCAAAACAAAAATTGAATGATAATGCAGGTTAGAATGAATTAATACTGAAATGATAATCTTCGATAATAGGATTGGTGAGAATTTTAATGCACAGTTCTTCTGTAATATTTGCTGCTTTTTCCTTGCTTGCAGCTTCAAGTTCAATGGTAATATGTTTACCAATCCTGACATTTTTTACCTGGTCGAATCCCAGGTTGTGCATACTCATATTTACAGCTTTTCCCTGCGGGTCTAATAATGCTTTCAGCGGCATTACATCAATTTCAGCAATAAAAATCATTTTATTTTATTTTTGGGTTTCATAACATCAAATGTTGACAATAAAAGGTACAGATATATAATAATTGGAATTGATTTATAATGCAATATTATTAATAATATCAATGCACTAATTAAAAAAACATACCGTGTGCTATTATTTCTGATATCCAGGCTTTTAAATTTTAATGAAAACAAAGATATCTCCGACACCAGCAGGTAAGAATGAAATACTACCAGACCGGTAATAAACCAGGTATTTTGCAGCATACATACCGGATCACTGCATAAAGGGCCGGACAAAAAAGGAAAGGATGCAAAAAAAATTGCATTTGCCGGTGTAGGAAGCCCTATAAAATGATCAGCCTGTCTTTGGTCGATGTTGAATTTTGCCAGCCGAAGCGCTGAGAATACGGCGATCAGAAAAGCAATAAACGGAATGGTTGATTCAGATTTTTTGAAGATATCCGAATAATCTTCATACCCCAGTGAATTAACCAGTAACTGGAATATTATTGCTGCCGGGGCAACACCGAAACTAACAATATCAGCTAATGAGTCAAGTTGTTTCCCAATGTCGGAATATGCTTTAAATAAACGGGCAGCCATACCATCGAGAAAATCAAAAATTGCAGCAATCCCGATTAACCACGATGCTGTTGTAAGATTACCATTAAAAGCCTGAACAACAGCTATGCAACCTGCAAATAAATTCAGGACTGTAATAAAATTTGGTATATTACTTTTAATCTTTGCTAAGTTTATCATTTGAAAATAGTTCATTAACGATTAACACACACTAATCACTCCGCTGCGGCGGATTACTATTTACTATTATGTTCATGCGCAAATAGTTTTTTCTGGAAAGCAATTATTAAAAAAACGCCAATTGTAATTGAGGAATCGGCAATATTAAATACAGGCCTGAAAAAAACAAATTCTTCAGATGCCCATAAGGGGAACCAGGAAGGGAAATGTGTTTGTATAACAGGGAAATAAAGCATATCAACCACCCTGCCATGAAGAAAATAAGAGTACCCTCCTTCAGCCGGAAAGAGTGTAGCTATCTGACCGAGGCTGTTATTAAATATCATGCCATAAAATAAACTGTCGATAATATTGCCCAATGCACCGGCCATTATCATTGATAAACTTACAATGAGGAGGTTAGGCACTTTTTTTTTCGATAAGGTAAAAATATACCAGCCTATTCCGATTAGTGCAGCGATTCTGAACAAACTCAGGAATATCTTTCCCCAGCCTCCTCCGAATTCCAGCCCGAAAGCCATGCCGTTGTTTTCCGTAAAATGAACTATAAACCATTTACCAAAAACCGGAAATTCCTGCCCGATGTACATATGTGTTTTCACCCAGATTTTTACAACCTGATCAAAAACCAGTATTGAAAGTACAACAATGATTGATTTCCTGATGACTGACATGTTTTTCATAAATAAAAATGATTGGATATGTAATCCAATCATTTTGAATAATAATGTATTAAACTGTTACTTTTGACGTTTTTTGGCATCAATGCATAAAGTAGCGTGGGGCACAGCCATTAACCGTTCTTTGGGGATTATTTTCCCTGTCTCACGGCATATACCATAAGTTTTGTTTTCTATTCTGACCAGTGCAGCCCTGAGATGCTGGATAAATTTCTGCTGCCGCTGAGCCAGTTTCCCCGCTTCTTCTTTTGAGAGAACAGCAGCTCCTTCTTCAAGTACCTTGAATGTCGGTGATGTATCCATTGTGTCATTATTATCAGTCTGTGCGATCACGCTTCTATACAACTCATAGTCCTTCTGGGCTTTATCCAGTTTCCTAAGGATTAATTCCTTGAATTCGTGAAGCTCCTCATCGTTATATCTCATCTTTTCTGTCATAATCTTTTGATTTACAAGATTAAATTATTTTCATAAAATTTTTACAAAAGTACTTTATTTATTTTGATAAATGTCTCAATTCCATTATCAATTTCAACTTTAACGGAATTATTGTTTTCGTTAGTATCAATAATATTTACTGATAATGCTAATGTCTGTGCAGAAATGTATTCTCTGAAATTTTCTATTGCAAGGTTTATGGCATCATTTTTTAAAATTGAAATGTCAATTTTATCGGTCACATCAAAACCATTGTCCTTTCTCATATTTTGAATTCGGTTTATCAGTTCACGGGCAATGCCTTCCTCTCTTAATTGCTGAGTAATATTAATATCCATTGCAACTGTAAGTGCCCCTTCAGTTGTGACAAGCCATCCCGGGATATCTTCGGTGGTAATTTCGACCTCTTCAAGTAAAATACAATAATTATTTCCTTCAATTTCAAGCGAAATATTACCAGCTTTTTCAAGAGAAATAATGTCATGCTGGCTTAATCCGGCAATCCCTGAAGCTACCGCTTTCATCAGCCTGCCGAATTTTTTCCCAAGAACAGAATAATTGGGTTTGATCTTTTTTACAACCAGTCCGGAAACGTCAGTGGTAACTTCGAGTTCTTTTACATTGACTTCGCTAAGGATGATTTGTTTTACTGACCTGATGTGACTTTCCTGCTTTATATCTGTAACAGGTATCATTATTTTACCTAATGGCTGACGCACTTTAATATTTACTTTTCTTCTAAGGCTCAGCACCATTGAAGAAATCTTTTGCGCCAGGTCCATCTTGTTTTCTAAGCTTTTATCAATATGTGAAGAATTAAATGAAGGAAATCTTTTAAGATGTACCGATTCTTTGTTACATCTTCCGGTTACGGAATTAAGATCGGTAAATATTCTGTCCATATAAAAAGGAGCGATCGGGGAAGCAATCACCGATATTTTCTCAAGACAGGTATAAAGTGTCTGATAGGCTGAAATTTTATCTGTTGAATATTCTCCACCCCAGAAACGTTTCCGATTCAGTCTTACGTACCAGTTACTAAGGTTATTGGTTACAAAATCCTGTATGGCACGGGCAACTTTGGTTGGATTGTAATCTTCATAATATTCTCCTGTTTCTTTAATCAGGGAGTTTAATAATGACAGAATCCACCTGTCGATTTCCGGACGTTGTTCCATTGGTACTTCAGGTTCAACGAAGCTAAATCTGTCGATATTTGCATACAGGGCAAAGAAAGCATAGGTATTATACAGTGTACCGAAGAATTTCCTCTTCACTTCATCAATGCCGCTATTGTCGAATTTAAGATTTTCCCAGGGTGGTGCGTTGGCGATCATATACCAGCGCAGGGGATCTGAACCATTCTTTTCGATAACGTCAAAAGGATCAACAGTATTTCCAAGCCTTTTTGACATTTTGTTCCCTTCCTTGTCTAACACCAGTCCGTTCGATATGATATTCCTGAAGGCAACTGAACCCGAAATCATTGTTGCAATAGCATGTAATGTAAAGAACCATCCCCTTGTCTGATCAACACCTTCTGCAATAAAATCAGCAGGAAATGGCAGCATAGGAGCTTTATCTTCAAATGTTTCAAACGGATAATGAAACTGTGCGTAAGGCATTGCCCCGGAATCAAACCAGACATCGATAAGGTCTTTTTCGCGTAACATTTTCTTGCCCGACAGTGAAACTAATACGACTTCATCAACGAAAGGACGATGTAAATCAAACCTGTCGTAGTTTCCCTGAGAATAGTCGTCAGGAACGAAATTTGCGAGAGGATTATCTGCCATGAAGCCGGCGGTAACCGATTTTTCAATTTCCGATTTAAGTTCAGAAACTGAACCAATGCAGATCATTTCTGACCGGTCTTCGCTAACCCAAATAGGTAATGGAGTACCCCAGAAACGGGTACGTGAAAGGTTCCAGTCGACAAGGTTTTCCAGCCATTTACCAAAACGGCCGGTTCCTGTTGAAGCAGGTTTCCAATTGATGGTATTGTTCAGTTCTATCATCTGGTCCATAACGGCAGTTGTGCGAATGAACCATGAATCAAGTGGGTAATAAAGCACAGGCTTATCGGTACGCCAGCAATGTGGATAGGAATGAACATGCTTTTCAATTTTAAAAGCCTTATTTTCCTTTTTCAATTTCATTGCAATTTCAAGGTCAACTGTCGGATCATCATCGGTAAGGTTTTCATCATATGCATTTTTCACATACCTGCCGCTGAATTCCCCGCAGTCTTCGATAAATTTTCCTTGTTTATCAACCAGTGTAAGTGAGCCGATATCATTTATTTTAGCAATACGGAAATCGTCGGCACCAAAACTTGGTGCAATATGAACTATACCTGTTCCTTCTTCAGTGGTTACAAAATCGCCTGTAAGTACACGGAAAGCATCTCCGATTGATGGCTGATGATATGGAAGGAGCTGTTCATAACGTATCCCCTCAAAATCCTTTCCAATATGTTCGGAAAGAATAATAAAAGGAATATTTTTACCACCCGGCTGATATCCGGAAAAGTCAGTGTTTTCGTTTTCAGCCTTAAAATGCTTTGTGACCAGGTCTTTTGCAAGTATTACCGTTACAGTAATGCCAGTATATGGATTTATTGTCCTTATTCTCTGATATGTGATTCTGCTACCAACTGCCAAAGCCGTGTTCGAAAGTAGTGTCCAGGGAGTGGTTGTCCAGGCAAGGAAAAATACGTCGTCAGATGTGCCGGAAAACACGAATTCAGATTTATTATCACATATTATTTTAAATTGGGCGATTATGGTCGTGTCTTTTACATCTTTATAACAACCGGGAAGGTTAAGTTCATGTGTACTCAGTCCTGTTCCTGCGGCGGGAGAATATGGCTGGATTGAATAACCCTCATAAAGCAGGTTCTTGTTGTACAATTGCTTAAGAAGGTACCAGAGCGTTTCGATGTAGCGGTTATCATAGGTTATATAGGGATCATTCATATCAACCCAGTATCCCATTTTATGTGTTAGGTCGACCCAAAGGTCGGTATATTTCATTACGTCCTTCCGGCAGGCATTATTATAATCTTCAATTGATATTTTACTGCCGATGTCTTCTTTGGTAATACCAAGAGCTTTCTCAACTCCAAGTTCGACAGGCAGGCCATGTGTATCCCATCCGGCTTTTCTTTCCACATGATATCCCATCTGAGTTTTATAGCGGCAGAAAATGTCCTTTATGGTGCGGGCCATTACATGATGTATTCCCGGAATACCGTTTGCTGATGGTGGTCCTTCATAAAATATATATGACGGCCCGTCTTTCCGTAATTCCATGCTTTTACGAAAAGTGTCCTGTTTCTCCCATACCTGCAGTACTTCTTTATTTACTGCTGACAGGTCTAATCCTTTATATTCAGGAAATTTCTTGTCCATTACTGTTGATTTAACCGCTTCTCAAAAAAGTTTGCAAATATAAATCACTCGACAGGAAAAACCAAAGAAGGTTCGTGATGAATCAATTGGTAGTTGTAAATAAAAAAAATAGCAATTTTATGAGCCGTTATTCAATACCGGTAAAGTGAATTTTATATAGCATATCTTTTTACCATCGGCAAGATGCTGATTTTCGTAGAAAGTTTTAATTGATAAAACCTTGTCCTTAATATTCGAATTATAAAGATCAGGGCTTGCAAAAAGCATTTTTGATCCTGTGTTTTCAATAGTATCACAGGTATATGAGAATAATTCGAAGCTGTCGGTTTTGAGGTTAATTGCACCATCTGGCTTTAAAAAGCGGCTGTACAGATTAAGAAACCGGGGAGAAGTAAGACGATGTTTTTCTCCGGATTTAGAAAGATGAGGGTCAGGGAATGTTATCCAGATACTTTGTACTTCACCCTGACTGAAAAAGGAGTCAATCAACTCAATGCGGGTACGTAAGAATGCCACATTATGCATTTGTTTTTCCAAAGCTGTGAGAGCACCTCTCCATATCCTTGCACCTTTCCTGTCAATCCCGATAAAGTTAATATCCTTGTGCATCATTGCCAGGTTCAGTGTGTATTCTCCTTTTCCGCAACCCAGTTCAATTATTACCGGATTATTATTACGGAAAAACTTTTCATTCCAATTACCTTTCATGAAAAAATCATGACCGAATACTTCGCTGAAATGTGGTTCAAATACATTTCCAAAGCTTTTCATTTCGGCAAATCGTTTCAGCTTGTTCTTTCCCATTGCAGGAGACAAATGAAGGATTAATACTATTCGGCTTTTTCAATTCTTAATCCCACATCTGATATGTCTTCCAGGTTTTCAATACGCATAGCCTGTTCTATTCGGAAGGAATAATTACCTTTTTTCGGAAATACAACATTTTTCCTGTATGGTACCTGATTATCATAAATATCACCTATTCCATTTCCGAACCACTTTCCTTTATCATCTGCCAAAAAACATTCGAAAGTATCTCTTACTGTCCGGGCATCGGGAGATGATACAGTGATGAACATAAACAGGTTGCAAAAACGGTAGTTTCCTTTGTTGCGGATATCGACAAGAAGATTGCAGGGTGATACTGTGTCGGTAATATTTACTTTAAATGATATAATATGATCCCTTTTCCATACGGACCCGGGGATATTCGTGTATTCCTCAAAAATCCGTTTTTCATCACAACCAAAAACCACAATTATTGCAGGAATGATAAGCATCCATTGCTTAAAATTCAGTTTCATTGAGGCTTATTATTAGTATTATTTTTCCTGTTCCTGTGCTTATTGTGGTGCTTTCTGGTCTTATTATCAAATCTTGTGAGGCTGTCTTGTCCTACAACATTTTCATAATCCAGTTCCTGACTTGTTTCTCCTTCGATATCAATATCACCAAGTGATTCAGGGATAACGTTCTGTTTGTTTAACTGAATGATTTCCTTTACCCTTTCTATACTAACAGGAACAAGATTTGCAGGATTATCTTTATCGAAAGAATACCACATTATCTTACGGAAGATATCGTTTTTCTGATGGAAAGCTGTTCCTGCCTTTGTCTGGAGAACAATATCCGGATTCGGAAATTCCCTTTGTGCTTCTATGTAGCAATCCACTTCAAAGTTAAGGCAACATTTAAGTTTTCCGCATTGACCAGCAAGCTTCTGAGGATTCAATGATAATTCCTGATATCTGGCGGCATTGGTTGTAACCGAAACAAAATTAGTGATAAAACTGGAACAACACAGCTCACGGCCACACGGTCCAATGCCACCTATTCGCCCTGCTTCCTGTCGTGCACCTATCTGTCTCATTTCTATCCTCACCTTTAATCTTTCCGCCAATATTTTTATCAACTCACGAAAATCGACCCTGTCGTCTGCGATGTAATAGAAGATGGCTTTGGTTTTATCTCCCTGGTATTCAACATCTCCTATCTTCATTATTAACTTCAGCTTTTCAGCTTCTGTACGTGCCAGGTAACGTGTTGCTTCCTCCGAATCGATTGCATCTTTCCATTTTTCAAGATCAACCCTCTTTGCTTTGCGGTAAATAATGGGAAGTTCTTTCACGGCTGTATTGTACTTTTTCAGTTGTTTTATCACAAGCTCTCCTGTCAGGGAAACGATGCCAATATCATGACCGGAAGATGCTTCAACGGCCACAATGTCTCCACGGTATAGCTTCAACTGATTTGCATTATGGTAAAACCCTTTCCTTGTATTTTTAAAACGTATTTCCACGTAATTTACCTGGCCAATATCAGGCTTGTCACCCAGCCAGTTGTACACATCAAGTTTGTTGGAACAACCGCATTGACAGGGTAATTGCTTTACCTTGTCTTCTTCTGATATAAAACATCCTCTTGTAGTATTTTTCAAATCTGTCATGAACAAAACAAATTAAAAGTGCAAAATTAACCTAATTTTACTCATTTCTTATTAGCTGTTATTATTTCTGATATTCTTTTTAAATCATATAGTTAGACAGACTTCAAAAAATCTTTTAATAATTTGTTAAAAAAACATATTAAAGGAAATTTTTTAATTGCTAACACAACAGTATTTTTGAGCCCGACCGAAAGCAAAAAAGTTTTAATAATGATTTCTAAACAAAAATGATGAAAAAACAAATATTTTATTTTTTATTGACACTAACCAGCTTATCAACTAATGCACAGGAGCTGCTTTTAAATGGTGGATTTGAAGATCCGACCAGTCCGTGGACAGATTGGTATTACACTATTGCCAATGGCAATTTATGGGGAGGTCAGGGTAGTTGTACCGCTGGCGAAGGAACTGATTATATCTGGCTTGGTGACCAGTTCCAAAATACCGGTATCAATACCGGAGAAGAAGATAATTACCAGACAGTGACCATTCCGGGTAATGCAGATAGTTGCCAGTTGACATTCATATCATCAATCAATACTTTGGAAACAGAAGCAACATCTTACGATTTTCTCGATGTAGAAATTTACAGTTCAGCAGGAACCCTCCTGTATAGTTTAGGTTATCTCGATAATACATTCGGGGATTATGGTATTCCAGGATGCCAATCGTGGTATTCTTATAATGTAAGTATTCCCTCACAGTTTTTCGGGCAATCCATACGTCTTTCCTTTAAATTTACCACAGATGTATCATATCCGACTATCTTCAGATTGGACGATGTTTCTTTAATTTCGTATGCAACAATTTGCAGTTATTCTTTATCTCAGTCTTCATATACATGTCCGGATAATTCTTCTAATACTTATTTTGCAATTGCCGCTGTAAATACACAATCCTCATGTTCATGGAACGCATTAGTTACATCAGGGAGTAGCTGGCTTACATGCACATCGTCTGGTTCAGGGAATGGAGCTATTGACGTTTCGGCCAGCCAGAATACAGGAATTACTTCCCGTACAGGATCTATAAATGTTGAGGGGCAAACGCTTACTATCATACAACCGGGAATAATCTGCAATTATAATTTGTCTCAAACCACATTTACATGTCCCGACAGCTCTTCGAATAATTATAATGCTGTTGCAGCAATGAGCGTACTGTCAGGCTGTACATGGAGTGCTGTTGTCACTTCGGGAGGAAGCTGGCTAACCTGTACTTCTGCAGGTGACGGCAATGGCAATATTGATATTACCGTAGGACAAAATACGAGTGTTTACTCTCGTACCGGGACAATATCAGTGGGAGGACAGAACCTGATAATCATACAGCCCGGAATTGGCGGCTGCATTTATTCATTGTCACAGAGCACTTATTCATGTTCTGATAACTCTTCAAATACATACAATGCTGTTGCAACAATTTATGCACAGACAAACTGTACATGGGATGCTTCGGTAAGTTCCGGAGGGAGTTGGTTAACCTGTACATCTGCAGGTTCTGGTAATGGTGATATTAATATTTCGGTAAGCCAAAATACAGGCATTGCTTCCCGAACCGGAAGTATCATGGTTGCAGGGCAAGTTATTACAATCATTCAACCCGGAATTATTTGTACTTATTCTTTGTCTCAGACAAGCTATACGTGTCCCGACAATTTGGCAAATACATATAATTCTGTTTCAACATTGGTGACCCTGACAGGTTGTGCATGGGATGCCATGGTAACTTCGGGCGGGAGCTGGCTAACCTGTACATCTTCAGGTACGGCAAGTGGAAGTATTGACATTACTGTTAGCCTGAATACAAGCGTTAATGCCCGAACAGGAACCATTAACGTAGAAGGACAAAACCTTACTATCAATCAACCAGGGATAAGTTGTACATATATACTTTCACAGAATACTTATACTTGTCCGGGCAGCAATGCAAACACTTATAATGCCATTGCTACTATGAACACTCAACCCGGTTGTACATGGAGTTCTGTGGTTATTTCGGGAGGAGGCTGGCTTAACTGTACATCTTCAGGTTCAGGTAATGGCAATATCGGCATTACTGTGAGCCAAAATTCAAGTATTAATTCCCGTACAGGGACCATTTCAATACAGGGACAAATATTGACCGTTATACAACCGGGGGCCGACTGTGCTTATACTTTTTCTCAGTCATCCTATTCATGTCCAACCAGCAATGCAAACACTTATGATAATATTGCACTGGTAAATACTCAGTCTGGTTGTATCTGGAATGCCTATGTTTCAAGCGGAAACTCCTGGCTTGCGACTTCTGCATCCGGTTCAGGAAGTGGAAGTATGAGTATTATCGTCCTGGAGAATACCGGGATAACTCCAAGAACAGGAACGATCAGTGTTGATACAGAAATTTTAACTGTTATCCAACCCGCTCATGGTACGGGAATAGAAGAGTTAAATCCTGAATTTATTGCTATTTTTCCAAATCCGGCATACGAATCGATAAGAATTATTGCGAATCCGCAATTATTGAACCATATTTTTGAGTTTATTGACATTGATGGTAAAATCTTACGTACCGGTAAAATCAGCGATCAATCCATGATAATTTCTCTTACACAGTTACCTGAAGGAGTTTATGTATTCCGTTTACCTGAGTTTAACAAAGTATTCAGGGTGATTAAATTGTAGTAAAATCGGACAAATATAACTGACAAAACTGATTCGTCAGTTCATTTTCAGGAGCTGGCTAAGTTTCAGGGAAAGATCGAGAAAAATAAATTTATTGTAGCCGTTTCTTTCGATATGATAATAAGCTTTATTTAGCTCTTCGTTTATTAGCATTACGTTTGATGGGTTAATGAATTTGCTGAATTTTACTGAAAATTCATGTTCTTCCCGGCTCATGAACGACAGCTCCTGCATATTGCAGGTTACAAGAAAATTATCACGAATCATTTTTAAGGTAAACGATAGAAAATTCTTTTGCTTTTCTCTGCCTATTCCCGATATTTCATCAATCCATGTGAGGGTGTCGCTAATTCTGTTCCCAAAACTAAGCCTCATCAGACGGATAAAATTTTCAAGGTTGGAACGGTATTCTTCGCTTGATGAAACAAGGCTGAGTGCTATATTGTAATTCCCGTTTGATTGTCTCACAAGATATTTTATTTCATCATCCGGCAGGGTAAAATTATTCTTTAATGCTGCACTAATGCTTTCATCATCAATACGGGGAATCTTGATCAACTGCATTCTGGAAACCACAGTCTTAAGCATCTGGTCGGGATTGGCTGAAACTAAAAGGAAAAGAGTGGAAGGAGGGGGCTCTTCAAGTATTTTGAGTAATTTGTTTGAGGTTGAAATATTCATTTTTTCAGGTAGCCAGATAATCATAATCTTGTACTCAGATTCATAAGTTTTAAAACTAAGCTTCCGTATGATTTCTTCACTCTCCTTCACAGTAATTATTCCCTGCTTATTTTCAGTTCCAATCCTTTCAAGCCATTGATTAAGTGAGATATATGGATTCTGTAATATTAATTCCCTCCATTCCCTGATAAAGTCGGTACTTACTGTTGTTGGTGATTTCTGGGTCACAACAGGATATACAAAATGAAGGTCAGGATGAATAAGTTTTTTGTTTTTCTGGCAGGACGGACAGCTGCCGCAAGAATCATCTTCCTTGCGGCCGGTACATTGGATATACATTGCATAAGCAAGGGCCAGTGCCAGTTTCCCACATCCTTCAGGACCAAAGAAAAGTTGTGCATGACTTATCCGGTTTTCCCGTACCGCTTTTATCAGCCTTCTCCTGATCCTGTCCTGCCCGGTTATTTCACTGAATAACATCTGGTATTATGGTTTTCTGAGCAATCAGTTTTTTCTGTAAATATGACATTATTATAAAAAATTTTGGCTCTATTCAAGAACTTGCTTGTTCATTCGTATTATTTTCTCTTAATTTTCTTTTGCCTGTCAAAAAGCAAAAGGACATCATATACTTTATCTTACAAAAATATATCCAAGTAGACTTAAAAATATCTTACAAAAATATTTAGAAAATCGGTAAAAAAATAAAATAAAATTTTGTTGTACCTGCAAAACTAATGGATATTTCAATGAACAAGAATTTAAAATCAAATTTCTTATTTATTTTTACCTCGATAATTTTATTGATTTATCTCTAAAACATAATCTATCATGTCAGAAAACACTCAGGAAAAAATCAAAGGATTACCGGAAAATGCTTACAACGAATTAAAAGAGGGTGAAGAATATCAGCCTGTCATGTCACCTTACAAAGCTTATCCTGAAACCAACACATGGTCAGTACTGATCGGGTTGCTCATGGCAGTATTATTTTCTGCTGCGGCAGCATATCTTGGCTTAAAGATCGGGCAGGTTTTTGAAGCAGCCATTCCAATTGCGATAATTGCCGTTGGTTTATCATCACTTGGAAAGCGGAAGAATGCCCTGGGAGAAAATGTCATTATTCAGTCAATCGGTGCATGTTCAGGAGTAATTGTTGCCGGGGCTATTTTTACACTTCCGGCCTTATATATCCTTAATCTTCAGGCAGAGTTTTATCAGATTTTCCTTTCATCACTTCTTGGCGGGTTCCTGGGAATTTTATTCCTGATACCGTTCAGGAAGTACTTTGTTGCGGATATGCATGGCAAATTCCCTTTCCCTGAAGCAACGGCTACAACAGAAGTACTGGTGACCGGTGAGAAAGGAGGCAACCAGGCTTTGTTATTATTAATTGCCGGATTAATTGGTGGTATTTACGATTTCATTATTGCCACCTTCGGTTGGTGGAGCGAAGTTTTCACAACCCGTGTTGTTTATTTTGGCCAGCTTATTGCCGACAAGGCAAAAATGGTTTTCCGGCTCAATGTCGGCGCTGCCGTAATGGGGCTTGGATATATTGTCGGACTGAGATATACGGCCATAATATGTGCCGGTTCGTTTCTCTCCTGGTACGTATTTATTCCGATAGTAAATTATTTTGCAGGCGGCCAGACAATAGCATTAGGATCAAATGTAACAAGCCTGATAAGCCAGATGACCGCTGAAGAGATATTTCGCAACTATGTGCGCCATATCGGTATCGGCGGGATCGCCATGGCCGGAATAATAGGTATTATCCGGTCATCGAAGATCATAAGAGATGCATTTTCATTAGCTGTAAAAGAGATATTTGGAAAACATAAACTGGATGAGAAAATACTGCGCACGCGTCGCGACATCCCTATGAGTATCATAGCTATCGGGATCATTGTCACCGCAATTCTTGTTTTCATTTTCTTTCAGTTCGGAGTAGTTCATAATCTTACTCATGCATTTATCGGCCTGCTTGTGGTAATGATTATCACCTTTCTTTTTACTACCGTGGCAGCCAATGCCATTGCTATTGTTGGCACAAATCCGGTATCGGGAATGACACTGATGACGCTGATACTTACTTCCTTAATTATGGTATCAGCTGGATTATCCGGTACTTCGGGAATGGTTGCAGCGCTTATAATAGGAGGTGTGGTTTGCACTGCTTTATCGATGGCAGGAGGATTTATAACCGACCTGAAGATCGGCTACTGGCTGGGTTCATCACCTTTTAAACAACAATCATTTAAGTTCCTGGGTACCTTAGTTTCGGCGGCTACCGTTGGCGGGGTAATTATTCTGTTGAACAAAACCTATGGCTTTACAGGTGACAAGGCTATGATCGCACCACAGGCAAATGCAATGGCTGCTGTCATTGAACCGCTGATGTCAGGAAAACCTGCTCCCTGGTTTCTTTACCTCGGTGGCGCCTTCATTTCTATAATCCTGCTTATCGTTGGGATCCCTGCATTACCATTTGCCCTGGGTATGTATATTCCACTTGAACTTAATACACCGTTACTGATCGGCGGACTTATTTCATGGTTTGTAACTACACGCAGTAAAGATGAAAAACTGAATAATGCCCGGCGTGAACGGGGTACTTTAATAGCATCAGGATTCATTGCTGGCGGGGCACTTATGGGTGTTTTAAGTGCTGTATTAAAATTTTCAGGTATCAATTTTGTCAATCCTGAATGGTTTGAATCACATCCTGCTGAAATTTTTGCACTTGTAATGTTTGCTGTTCTATGTGCTTATATGATATGGGATTCATTACGGGGTAAACCGCAGGATTGATATATTTACGACATGATAAAAGAAAAATATATGAATAATGATTTATTGACCCGCTTTTTACGTTATGTGTCTTTCGATACCCAATCGAACGAAGATTCCGAAATATATCCCAGTACGGAAAAGCAACTTAATCTGGCAAAACTGCTTTTTAATGAGCTGAAAGAGTTTGGCCTTGCTGATGTCACTCTGGATGAAAACGGTTACGTTATGGCTACTCTTCCTGCAAATACCGGTAAGAAAGTACCGGTTGTCGGTTTTATTGCTCACATGGATACCAGTCCTGATATGCCTGGAGGGAATGTCAGGCCACGAATAATCATGGATTATGATGGTAAAGATATACTGCTTAACCCGGAATTAAAACTAACCTTATCGGTGGCAGAATTCCCTGAATTAAAGGAATATAAAGGACAGACATTAATAGTCACCGATGGGACAACCCTGTTAGGTGCAGACGATAAGGCAGGAATAGCAGAAATAATGACTGCTCTTGATTACCTGATAAGTAATCCAGGGTTAAAGCATGGAACAATAAAAATCGGGTTCACACCTGATGAAGAGATCGGAAGGGGTGTTGATAAATTTGATGTGCGTAAGTTCGGAGCAAAATTTGCCTATACCATTGATGGCGGGGCAATCGGAGAACTGGAGTTTGAAAATTTCAATGCTGCAATGGCAAAAGTACAAATCCAGGGCAGGAATATTCATCCGGGATATGCCAAGGATAAGATGATAAATGCCATGCTGATTGCAATGGAATATAATTCTTTGCTGCCTGTCAACGAAAAGCCCGAATTCACTGAAAATTATGAAGGCTTTTATCACCTTATTAAAATGGAAGGAACAGTAGAAAAAGCATTTCTGCAGTATATTATAAGGGACCACAACTGGTTGAAGTTTGAGAAAAAAAAGAAATATTTACAAGCTGTTACTGATTTTCTGAATAACAAATACCATGATAATCCTGTAACACTTGAACTGAAAGACCAGTACTTTAATATGTGTGAAAAAGTTGAACCGGTATTTCATATTGTTGAATTGGCAAAAAAAGCCATAGAACTTACCGGGATTGTACCGAAAGTAGTTCCTATCCGTGGTGGAACCGACGGGGCAAGGCTTTCATATATGGGACTGCCATGCCCGAATATTTTTGCCGGAGGCCATAACTTTCATGGTAAGATGGAGTATATACCACTGGAATCGATGCAGAAAGCTGTGGAGGTAATCGTTAAGATAACAGAGCTTTATGTTAAAGAATTTGAATAATGTCAGAATCAAATATTCAATATTAAGTTCGATAAACCGTCAAAGGCAATATTCCGGTTAAATAAAAATAAAGAGATTCATTAAAACAGGTTTTTTAAAAGCAACTTGGCAGGCTGTTTAACGTCTTTCATCTGTGAATAATTACGCCATCATTGTTGCCGGGGGAACCGGAGTCCGGATGATTTCGGAAACGCCTAAACAATTTATGCTGCTTGGAGGTCTTCCGGTTTTAATGCATTGTATCAGTGCCTTTCACCGGTTCGATACTTCAATAACCATCATCGTTGCTCTCGGGATTTCTGAAATGGAACGCTGGACAATGCTATGTAAAGAATATAATTTTAACCTCCATCACCAGCTTGTTCCCGGAGGAGAACGCAGGTTTTATTCTGTTAAAAATGCACTGGCAAAAGTCCCGGACAATGGGTTGGTAGCCATTCATGACGGTGTAAGGCCTCTTGTTAATCAGTCAACAATAAGGAATTGTTTCAGTGCCGCGGCAAAGTTTGGAAATGCAGTGCCAGTAATCAGTCCTTCTGATTCTGTTAGATTGATTGATAACGGACATAGCAGGCATATCGACCGTACAATGATCAGGTTTGTTCAAACACCACAGGTATTCGGCTGCCGGTTGATAAAAGAAGCATACAAGCAGGATTATCAATCCTGTTTTACTGACGACGCATCAGTTCTCGAAAACATAGGCTGTCAAATAAATCAGGTTGAAGGTAATCAGGAAAATATTAAAATTACCACGCCAACAGATATGTTGATCGCTGAAGCATTAATGAAATTGAATTCATCGGAATAATTAGTATTTTTGTATAATATTTAAACCTTAACAATATGAAAAATTTTGTGGTTCTTTTAGCTGTATTATTTGTAGTTGGCTCGACAATCAATGTGTTTTCACAAAAGAAAACCGCCGTAAAGGCCGACTTTGAAAAAACAATCAAAGTAAAAGATGTAAATGCCGATGAATTAAATAATCGGGCAACTTACTGGTTAAAATCATTTTACAATAACGTTGATAACCTTATAGTAGAAAAGGAAGCAAAAGTCAATGGTATTGAACTGAAGTTATCATCGAAACTGGAAAATGAGCCTGTAAAGGTAGATTACTCAATCAGCTTTTCATTCAAAGATAGTGAATACAGTTACAAGATCATCAGCCTTACCAAATCGCAGGAACATGATGCTGCTATTAAGGATTTTCTCAAAGTAATCTCACAGCGTATAGAAAGGATGATGGTTTCAAATGTTCCAAAATGATTACGATCAGGTAATCAATTATTTTAATATTCTTTTCAGGCCGTTAAATATCGCTTGTTCTGTAGAACTGAATTTGTGATCGGCCAGAAAGATATCTTTTACATCATTAATAATTTTCTCTGCTGCCTGATCATTGTTATAGTACTCATCACGGTATGAGATAATGATCTGCAGTCTCTGGTAATCATTTGAATTCTCAAATGTTTTCTTTACTTTATCATATATCTCATTGCTTACTTTATCGCAGATTGTACATTTCTCCTCATTTTGTATTTCAAGATCTGCCCAAGCGGAAAATAATAACAGATAAGCAAGAAACTCCTTATAAGTAAATCTTCTTTTTTCTTCAGTCATTGAATTAATTATTATGCTTTATGTGATAGTGAATTTATTTCTTTGACTTCAACTTAATAATTCAGCTAAACATTAAACGCGAACCAGGGGAAAATTGAATTATTGTCTAACCCTGACAAAGTTAAAAATTTTTTTATTTGTTTTTTTGAAATCAATAATTTTTATCTTTCTCCTATAAATCATCTTCCAAATCAGAACGCCTTTGGTGTGCGAGTTTCTCCTGTGAGTTTGGTTCGCCATAAAGCGGACATTAACTCATGTCTGTGTTCTTAAAGTCCTTTTCAGGACAAGTTGCATAGGTCAATTTGCAAACGGGGTTGTTAACCATCACAAACATCCCCGACCTTTATTCAAAAAATAATAAATTTACACATCGGGATCATTGACCTTGTTAATAAATGAATGAACTACGAGTTCGGTTGCCAACCAACAATGATACGGGCAAAATTAAGGAAATGGTCCCGATTTTTATTCGTCTGTGTGTCAATTACGAATTATCAAGTAAATTTGTAACTGCATTTTCACGAAATAACTTGTTAATACTGGCTTTGCATGAGGCACATACTTTATATATCCAAAGTTAATATGACTTTCAATATAGTCTGCATTATTATTCGTCTATATATCAATAAGTTATCAACATGTTTATGCATTTGTCTTAACTAAACGACATTGAATCTAAAATCGTAAATCCCTGAGCCCGTCTTTGATTTTCAGCCTATGGAAATACCAGAGAAGGTCAATTACCGGATAAATTCCAAATCGGAATTTATCCGGGTATGTACCGGCGGATAATTTGTAACCGGCAATGAATGAAAACCTGTTATTATGGTTAAATATCAGCAAACCTTTATGCTCTATCGCATATTCTTTGAACCCTAATGAAAGAAGGTCAATATCAGCAGAGAAATTTATATTCTTATAAAGCGGCCCGTCAACATCGAATCCGGTGTATAATAGCGTAGTGTCCTGGTAAATTGATGTTCTCTGGTATAAAACCGGTTTATCAACTGCTTTTAAAGTTGAATTGCCTGATTTAAGAGCAAACTGAACACCAAGCTTGAATGTGAAAATGATGTTTTTTGTTTTATCCTCTACTCCCGGCTCCATATACGCAGTGCACTGTTTTGCTCCCAGCTCTTTTGACACCAGCAATTCATTTCGAAAAACATAAATATCAGGTATTATTGTATTCGCATCAGGTAAGTCAGCAATGCTTTTTTTCGAAATAAGCTTAAGTGCATACGACGGATAATAAAATCCATGATTTGTTGCAATTATTATTCGTTTTAAATACCATTGCTTTTTAATACTCAGATTCGGTGCAACAAAGAACAAAACCGGATGGGACGATAATTCTATTGTCCTTGTAAGTCCAATACTTGAAGGTTGAAATGCAGCAATCCTGAAATCAAGAGGAGGAAGGGTTTTAGCAGTTCCAATATTCCAGGTAGGATACTGAGCACATACCAACCTGCTGATGCAAATAAATATCAGCATGATAATTATTACATTTACTGATCTCATAAATATTCTTTCAAAAATTCAGATTCAAAATATACTGTTCCACTATTCTATAGTTGTCTCCTGTTGCTCAAAAACATATTATACTTCGAAAACTTTTTTCCTAATTATTGTTTCCTGTGTTAAACTTGTTTTATTTTTGTCGCATGGAATTAGAGCTTACAAATATATTGAAAAAGGTAAAAACACTGTACCGTAAGTATGGGATAAAGAGTATTACAATGGATGATGTATCCCATGAACTTGGCATTTCGAAAAAGACTCTTTATCAATATGTTTCAGACAAGCATGACCTGGTAAACAGGATTGTGGATAATGAGATAATAAACAGTGAAAGGTTACTTGATGAAATTTCGAAAAAACAGTTAAACGCTATTGAAGAACTGTTTGAGTACAACAGGCACGTAATTCTTATGCTAAAAGACTATAATCCTTCAATGGATTATGATTTAAAGAAGTACTATCCTGATACATACGCAAAGATAAGGGAAGTGAGGAGTCAACTGATGTATGAAAAAGTATTGTTAAATATGAAAAAAGGCAAGGCAGAGGGTTACTACCGTTCCGATTTGGATGAAGAGATTATTGCCAGGTTACATATTTCAAGGATTGAGAACCTGTTCGATGCAGAATTATTTACAGTGAACGAATCGACCTCCAGTAAATTCTTTCTGGAAGTATTTGTTTACCATATCCGTGGTATTGCCAACGAAAACGGGATTAATTTTTTAGAACAAAAATTAAAAGAATTAAACAGTAAAGAAAATGAGTAAGTCAAAATTTCCGGTATATATTCTCATAATGATATGCCTGGCATTCAATCACCATGCTAATTCACAGGATGCTGCTGCCACAAAAAAATTTACATTGAAACAAGCCCAGGATTATGCAATGGAAAATAATCCTACTATTCTTAATGCCAAACTTGACAACAATATTGCCAAAAAGACAATTTGGGAAACAACAGCTATCGGCTTACCCCAGTTTAATCTTAAAGGGACTTATTCGAATATTTTTAAGGTCCCGACTATAAACTTCGGCCAGACAACCCTTAATACCATAACAACGCCTGCAAATGAACCTCTTACAACTTCAAATTTCGGTAAGTATGTTACTCTTGAATATGCAGAAGGCCAACCAATTGAACTTGGTGTAAAGGAAAATACCACCTTCGATTTTACTGTTTCACAGTTGATTTTCAGTGGTGCATATATTGTAGGCTTACAGGCGTCAAGGACATATTTTCAGATATCGAAACAAAATATCATAAAATCTGAGTCAGAATTAAGAGAAGCAATTGGAAATTCATATTACCAGATACTTGTTCTGGAGGAAAACAGAAAGATACTTGAGTCCATCCTGGAAAATATGGAAAAGCTTGCTAATGATACCCGGGAAGTATATAAGCAGGGATTTGCCGAAGAGACCGATGCAGACCAGGTACAGCTTATTAAAACAAACACTGAAAATGCATTGAATAATGTAAATCGGTTTATTGATATAGCATATAACTATTTTAAGGTTAACCTCGGGCTCGAACTTGGTGAAAAAGTTGAATTGTCTGAAAATATTAAAGATATTGTTAACTCTCTTGACCTGAATATGTTGAATCAAAATTTTGATGTCACAAAAAATATTAATTTTCAAATCCTTAGTACCTCCGAACAACTTACCAGACTTAATCTGAAAAAGGATGAAAGCAATTTCCTTCCAACGCTATCTGCATATTTCAATCACCAGGAAAGAATGAAAAAACCTCAGTTCGATTTCATGTCACCAAATACGCTTGGATTAAGCCTTACTTTACCTTTAGTAACAAGCGGACAAAGGCTTGCTACAGTCAGTAAAAGGAAAATGGAAGTTGAAAAAGCAGTAAATTCAAAGCAACAAGCCGCAAAATTGTTAGAGATCGAAGCACAGTTAGCTAAAAATGATTTTAACTCCCGGCTCGAAATTTATTATAACGAAAAGCAAAATTTTCAGCTGGCTGAGAAAATATACAACAGGTCATTAATTAAATTCAAGGAGGGAGTCATCTCAAGTGTTGAACTTACCCAGTTACAGAACCAGTATTTAACATCACAGAACAATTATTTTAATTCAATATCGGAATTACTTAAAGCCAAGAACAAATTAGTCAGAGTAATGGAATAGCAATCAGATTTTAGCAGTCAGTTTATACAGTTTGTTTAATAATGACAGCAGACAGCCAGACACTGAATTCAAATATTAACATACAGGTAAAATGAAAAAAGTACTTTTTATTGGAAGCATCATTTTTATCGCTATGGCATGCGGAAAGGGAGATAAACAGTCGCAACTCAATAAACTTTTAAGTGAACGTGACAAGTTGAATTCCCAAATAACCGGGCTTGAAAAAGACCTGGCTTCTTCAGGAAAAGACAGCACTAAAGTTATTCCCGTTGAAGTATCAGTTTCCGAGATTAAAACCGGGGAATTCAATCATTATGTAGAAGTACAGGGCAGGGTCGATGGTGATGAAAATGTTACTGTAACAGCAAAATCAATAGGGGTTATTTCAAGGATTTATGTCAGGGAAGGAGATAATGTAAGGACAGGCCAGGTGCTTGCTGAACTTGATTCGAGGGTACTGCAGCAATCACTTGAAGAACTTAAGCTTAAACTATCCTTCGCAACAAATGTTTACAACAAACAGAAAAATCTTTGGGATCAGAATATAGGGTCTGAAATGCAATATCTTACTGCTAAAACTAATAAGGAATCGTGTGAAAAAGGTATTGCAACAATTAAGGAACAAATCGAAATGACAGTAATCAAGTCTCCTATCAACGGTTCTGTTGAGGAGGTGCCGGTTAAGCTCGGCCAGGCAATTCAACCTGGCTTGACTGCTTTCCGGGTAGTAAATTTTTCAAGAATAAAAATATTGGCAGATGTTGCCGAGGCATATTCTCCAAAAGTAAGGCCGGGTGATGAAGTGATCATTTATATTCCCGACCTTGATCAGGAAATTACCACAAAACTTACTTTTACAAGCAAGTATATAAATCCGGTGAACCGTACTTTTATTGTTGAAGCCAGGCTCGATAATTCAAAATTTAATTTCAGGGCAAATATGATTGCTGTGGTAAAAATAAATGATTACAAAGCAAAGAACACAGTAATCCTTCCGGTAAATGTCATCCAGGACTCAATGGAAGGACATTATGTTTATCTGGCAACCGATGAAAACGGTAAACAGGTTGCTCATAAAAAGATAATAACTCCAGGTATTAGCTATAGTGGTCTTTGTGAAGTAAAAACAGGGCTCGAAGAGGGCGATATAGTTATAACAACCGGATATCAGTCATTAAAAGAAGGGCAGATTATCGACTTCAGGACAGAACAAAATAATTAATGCAAAAATTCAGGAAATGAGACAACCAAGATCAAAGTTTAAGGAATTTTTTGCGACAAGCTGGGCTATTGATAACAAAACCAGTGTTTATGTACTGGCAATTTTTATTATGGTTATCGGAATTATGAGTTATCGTAGTATACCAAAGGAACAGTTTCCTGAAATTGTAATTCCTACAATATTGGTTTCCACCCCTTACCCTGGCACATCGCCTGAGGATATGGAAAACCTGGTTACACGTCCCATTGAGAAGCAAATCAAGTCGGTTGCCGGGATTGAAAAGGTAACAAGTAATTCACTTCAGGATTTTTCGAGTGTTGTGGTTGAATTCCAGACAGATGTTGATGTATCTGATGCAAAACAGCGCATTAGGGATGCAGTTGATAAAGCACGTGCCAATCTTCCAAACAATCTGCCCCGTGATCCTGATGTAATGGAGATTGATTTTTCCGAAATACCAATCATGTATATTCAGATTTCGGGAAATTACGATATGCAGAGCCTGAAGAAATTCGCTGAACAGGCACAGGATAAAATTGAATCTTTTCCTGAAATTACGAGGGTTGATATTATTGGTGCATTGGAGAGGGAAATCCAGATAAATGTCGATATGTATAAAATGCAGGCGGCAAGCGTTACATTCAGCGATATTGAAAGAGCCGTGGCATCAGAAAATGTTACCATTTCAGCGGGAAATATTGAAACATTCGGAATGCAGCGTTCAATAAGGGTCTTTGGGCAGTTTCTTAAACCGGAAGACCTGAAAAAGATCATTTTTAAGTCGTCAAGCGGGGCCATTGTTTATCTGATAGATATTGCTGAAATAAGGGATGGATTCAAGGAACAGGAAAGTTTTTCACGTCTTGGCGGACAGAATGTGATGACTCTTAATGTTATTAAAAAAAGCGGGAAGAACCTGATCGATGCTTCCGATAAAATAAAAGACCTGATAAATAACAGCCTGATAAAGAATGTTTATCCTTCCGACCTGAAAGTTACCATTACCGGAGATATGTCGCGTTTT
>Ga0247841_10004027_pt1 | contig 25987 bp, 27 predicted proteins | sample LaCruzMarch2015__2_FD_192410 | JGI IMG/M metagenome (GOLD analysis project Ga0247841, IMG submission 192410) | Freshwater microbial communities from meromictic Lake La Cruz, Castile-La Mancha, Spain - LaCruzMarch2015_18m | ecosystem: Environmental > Aquatic > Freshwater > Lake | place: Spain... | reverse complement strand
TTTTTGGGGCGGGAGTTGCGGCTTGAATTGCACCCGAGGAAGGCGAACGTCTTCCCGTGCAGCAAGGGCATTGACTTTCTCGGCTACGTCGCCTTCCCCCGCTTCCGGCGTTTGCGGAAGTCCACCGTGAAGCGCTTCGTCGCACGCGCGAAAATGTATCGCGCGAGCGTCCGCGCAGGAGCGAACCCGAACGCGTTTCGGAAGGCGGTGGTTTCGTGGAACGCGTACGCGGCGTTCGCGAACTCGCGCAAGCTGCGCGAATCGCTGAAAAAGCAAGGCGTGTTGGACGGGCCCGCATGACGAGGTTTGTTCCGTCGTAGTTCCCTCGCACTTGCGTTCAGGCAGGCGCGAGGGGGGAGGCGTAAATAGTGGCGTTTTTTTCTAGCGCAAACGGCGTTTGTGGCTTGTGGAACGAGTGATTACTGCGGTTTCAACTGCTCGCTAAAAACGGGGAGAAAATGGGTTCCGGGCTTGAACCCGCCTTGGTTTAAGCCGGACCAGTCTTTAAGACTGGTTTACTGGTTTCCGGGGTTCGTGGGGCAATTGTTTATTGAACTGAAGAAGGAAGCAGTCAAGAGCAGTCTTCCGGGGAAGACAAAAATATGCGATGGCTATACCCCATTCATCGTGGTGCGCCAAGAAACCCACTGGGTCCCGTAGCTTTCAGGCGGAGGGGGTAGGTAAATAGTGGCGTTTTTTTCTAGCGCAAACGGCGTTTCTGGCTTGTGGAAGCTGCGCATATTGCTGTATCAATTGGTCGCTATTTTCTACGCGAACGCTCGTTCGGGGGCGTTTTGGGCTCCCGATTCGGTTGGAGCAACGGATTTTGTTGGTCGAATTGATTCCCAGAGCGTGGGTCCGGTTGTTTTGGCGGGCGGGGTTGAAAGCAATCCAGACCAATCTTTTATTGATGAAACGGGCGAAGAAAAGTTGCGAGATTGACGAGAAATTGTTTTAATAGCTGCTACATTTTTTTGGGATAGCTGCTACTTCATTTATAAAGAAGGTCGAGCAGCTCATCTCCCTCGTTTGCGCGGGTTTTGGCGGCCAGAACCCGTTTTAAGTAGCAGCTTTTCGCCCCAGAATATTGTTGCGTGCAGTGAAATGGCGTTATTCCAGGGGTCGTTCCAGGGGTCTTTCCAGCCTCGGACCGTTCGGGCGTTTAAATAGGGCCTGGATTCTTCTATTTAAGCTTCAATTCCAGCTCATTCCTTTGTATTCGCGGATTCTGGTTGCTGGAACGCGCGTATTCACTTTGCAAAGCGCCCCAGTATTATTGTTGTGAGCAAGGAGAAGCGGTCTGGTTTGCTATCCAGCGTTTGGCGAAAACCTCTCTCAGCTTATCATCTTTGAATATTTCGTCAATGAATCGGACCGCGTCTTGCTTCTCTTGGTCGGCGTTTATGGCGTCTTTTATGTTGAATGCGATTCCGCATTGGGTGCAGTAGCGGGCGGTGGCGGAGTTTTCGCAGTGGCAGTTTCGGCATGTGACTGGTTTGAGTTCGTTTTCGTGGCGGTGGTCGTCTGTTTGTATGATTCCGCGTTTTTCGAGCATTTTGCGGTCCAAATCCGCTCCGGAAAGGTGGACGTATGTCGCGGGCATTTGCGAGCTCCCGCTCCACCCGAAAATTACCTTCAACTCCTGCTCCGTGAAATCCTTGGCGAGGTGCGTCGCCCGGGAGTGCCTGAAAAGGTGAGGATGAACCCGTTTTTTCAAGCCTGCCCGACGCTTGGCGGAGTAAACGATGTTCGCCAGCGTCGCATGGTTGCCTAGCCGGTTCAGCTTCCCGCGGAGCTCCGGGAATAGCGGGGCGCTCTGGTCTTTGCCGAGTGGGTGGTTGTTTAGCCAGGTTTTGAGGTCTGGAACACAGTCGATGACGCGAACCCTGCGCATTCCCGTCTTGCCATCCAGCATAAGAACGGCTCCGTACTCGTCGAATTTGACGTCTTTAATGTTCAAGCCGATGAGTTCCCCGGCCCGCGCCCCGCTCTCATAAAGGAGGAGAATGAGGGCCCGGTCGCGGGGGTTCAGGCACGAATCCGATAACGCTTTAACCTCCTCTTGCGTGAGGATGTCTTCCGGTAGTTTGCGGCGGTGAAACCCGTGCGTCTTAATCCAAGCAACGGTTTCGGGGTAGGTGCCGTTGTTTAGCCATTTGAAGAAGGCCTTTAGGGTGATTTTGAGGCAGGGGCTCTTGTATGCCTTCCAGCGCTCGAAAAAGTCGATTAAATCGGCCTTCTTGAGCGCCCTGAACGACTTCCCCCGGAAGTGCTTGGCGAGCTTGACGGCACAAAAGAGGTACATGTACCGCGTCCCCTCCGCAGCGCCTTGCGCGGTTTTTTCGCGGTTGAACTCCAAAAGGAGTTTCCGGTTCTCCGCGCCCGCTCCAACCCAATTCCGAGCGTTCGCGAAGAAGCGCTCGGGCGTTCTACCGTCGGATACCCTCATGCTCCCTGTCCTGCTTAATGAGCTATATATAGCTTGCTCCATCTCTCAAACAAAACTGCGTCTATGTTTTGGTCAGTCACCACTCGCAAAATCAGCTAGCCCGAAATCTGGGTTAGTTTTCCTAGGAAAAGAAACCTTTCTGGTAGGGCTTTTGGAGGTTTGGAGTTTGACGAGGTTGAGGCGAGCGAAACCTCGTTGTTTGCCTGAGTTTTTTTGTTGGTCAGGCTGATGAATTCTAGTCAGACCGCACAGTAGGAGTGAACTCGACAGCCTGAGCGGGACATTTTGGATGATCGTGCTTACCGGCTTTCGAATTAATCAGGATTCTCCTAGATGCTTTTAAAACTGCCCGGATTTTATTTCCCAATACGCCTTGAGAATTTCGTAAATCAATGAAAACGTATACTCCAAGTACTCTATACTGGGCTCTTTTTAGCGATGCGATGACCGACCGCAGCGTCTTCCCGGTTGTGAGAACATCGTCTACGATTATTAGTCCGCCTTTTTCCCTTTTCGCGTATCCTGGGGCTAACCGCCAGATACTCGCGGCGGTATCCGTGTTACGCATAATCATGGCAGGGACTTCAAGTTCATCCGCGATCAGCTCGGTCAATATCGTCGAATTCTTCTCGACCCCTACCACTGCTCTGACGTTGTTATCACGAATCGAGAGAATATCCTCGTTTATCTTAATTGCGATAAGCCGTGCAGCGATAGCTAAACGTGTCTTATCCAAAGTCATGTTCGAACCACTGCTGAAGAGGTTCTTCAGGTGGATCAACATCCGACTTTGGTATGAATCTAGCGTTTCGTTAAATCGCCGTTTTTTGCCTCTCATCACCGTTGACCTTCTTTGTGCAGTATACTAGGTACCCACGATGGGTGTGGAAATCCCCTTTTTCGCGCCTAAAGCCGTAATGCGTTTTGTCTTTGCGTACATATTCTGTAACCAAGGTAAGAGTTAATCCCGCATCTTCGACCGCGCGTTTTATCTCATCGAGAGTAAAATATTTTATAAGTATGTTCGGGATTACCTTGTATGTTTTCTTTCCAATCTTTTTCCCGTGTTGATACGAATCGTCTAGTGGTGTATAAAAATTGAAAATTAATACTCCTCCCGGCTTTAGTGAGCGTGTTACCTGTGAAAGAAATTCGCCAAGTTTTGGTGAAATATGGAATATGAAATCGAGGCTAAGAATAGCTTCGGCGTTTTGGAACTTTTCGGAAAGCTTGAACGCATCGAATTTATAAACCGCAACACGCGGTCTTCTCCCAATCCGGCGCTTGAATTTCCTTAAAGCTTCCGAACTTATATCTACGCAATCCAGCGAAAACCCCTTTTTGCACAGATACAACTCGTTTATTCCATCCCCACAGGGGACGGAAAGAATTTTATGCACGTCTTGGTTTTGTAGATGCTCGCTTATTTCATCCAGGAATGGGTCACGGCGATATCGCAAACGGAACGCCCCTCCGGAAAATAGAGCATCCCATTCGCGTTCGTATCCATCCACAATCTTGGATTCATTCAATTTTATCATGTTTGCACCATCCTTCGTTGGCCGGCGTAGGTCATTTTTTCGCTTCTGCGTAATCGTTGTATCCACCCAGCTGCATCCGGGATATCTTTGGCGATGAATACTGCCTTGGTGAGATTTTCGCTTTGGGACCAGACGGTTGGGACTACGAGACAACGGATCCCAGCCGTGATTGCAGCGGTAAGACCACGTTCATCATCTTCGATCGCAAGGCATTCGCTCGGAGTGAGATTAAGCGATTTCGCCGCTTTTTGGTATACTTCTGGATCGGGTTTAATGTGTGTTACATCCTCGGATGCCAGGAGGATAGTGAAGAGTTTTCTTATGCCTAAATTTGTTAATACTGCTTCGGCATACCAACGTTTAGCGGCAGTCGCCAGCGCCAAATCGTATCCATCACGGTAAAGTGAGTGCAGCAACTCGGGGAGACCTTCCCGTGCTTTTATTCCATTACCGAGGATGCGGTTAAGCTCTATGTTTCTTTCTTTAACCAGTTCATCCTGAGTCTTTTTAAGATCAAATTCTTGGATGAGCATGCTTGCGCATTCAACTGATTTTCTATTGTGGAATCTAGCGCTAAACTTTGAAGAGAAATCCGCAATAGAAATTGTTGTCGAATTTTTTACTAAAACGGAGCGCCAGGCTTGGTGATTCAAGGTGTCCGTGTCGATTATGAGGTCGTCTAAGTCGAATATTACCCCTTTTACATTTTCATTCATGTCGACCGCCCGTGCGCCATTGAATCAAGCGCTTCGAACGCCATTCGCCGAACTTTCTTATCGCCATTCTTTGCGACGTAATGCAGTTCTTCTTTTGCCTTCATTCTTTGGAGTGCATGCAATGCGTTGACATCTCCGCTGAACGCTGCAATGACGCCGAGTGGCTTTTCTTGATGCGCGCGTTCCAGTTGGGGGATGCGTTTTTTGAGTTCGTTGAGAGCTGTATTTCGAATTTTTCCTCGTGTCCCGCGAGCGATGGTCGTAAGCATCTCGAATTCGCCCATTTCTTGGAGGGACTGAATCGCATTATTTGACAATCTGGGGTGGAATATTGCGAGAAACGCGATAGCTGCGCTATTTTTTGTTTGTTTCATCCACTCCTGCAAGTCCCCTAGTAATAAAAGAGCTTTCTTGCTTATTTTGGGACGGTTGATAAACACGATCTCTATTATATAGTTTATCGCTTTCTTTGCATACAGGTAGTCAAGGGCCTTTGATGCGTACGTGGGTCTCCCGTATTTTGCGATGCTTGTTAACGCCTTTAAGTCATTTCTCCGGATTAAATCGTCGGTCATCAATTCTAGCTGGCGCATCGCTTTCTCTTTTAATGGGCCCTCGGTTCTCTTGGCGAGAAATCGAATTGATTCTGAAGCCCCAATTTCCGCTAATTCATCAATCGCTCCAAGTTCCTCCAACTCCTCGATAAGTTCTTCGCGGGAATTTCCCGTCTTTGTCTCTTTCCTAACTCCCTTGAGTTGTTTGACGATTCGTTGGATCCGCTTCTCGTGGGTGCTACGGTTTCCTTTACTGGGTTCCATATAAATCTGCGCTCCTTCCAGTAACACGGAGTATTCCTCGAATAAATTCCATCGTTTGCGCGAATTGGGTATAATCAAGTAGTTGCTTGCGATCAGTTAATGCGTGTTTAGGATTGCCGTGGACTTCGATAAGTAATCCGTCTGCGCCGCATGCGGCGATACCCATCGCGACGCTTGGGACGATAGCTGAATGATCCGCAGGATGAGAGGGATCACCGATTACTGGCAGGTGAGTGAGGTGTTTTAAGATTGAAAACGCGCACATGTCCAGGGTAAACCGTGAACCGCTTCCGGTGAGGGGTTTCGTTCCCCTGAGGCATAGTATCACATTTCGATTGCCTCCACGCAAAATATACTCTGCGGCGCACAATAATTCGTCGAGACCTGAACCCGGGCTATTCTTTAATAGTACGGGAATTCTCGAACGCCCGACCGCTTTTAGAAGTTCGTAATTTTGCATGCTACGTGCGCCTATCTGGACCATGTCCGAAGTTCGTTTTACGAGTTCGAAATGCTCTATCGAGATTATTTCGGTGTTAACGCGCAATCCGGTTTGTTCTTTGACATCCTTTAGCCACGCAATCCCGCGTGCGCCTACTCCCTGGAATTTTGTAGGGCAGGTGCGCCCTTTCCAGATAAATCCGCGAAAAACATCAGCACCAAGCTTTTCTAGGGCTTTAGCTGTCTCGAGAGTGTCATGTCTGTTTTCCAAGCCGCATGGGCCTGCGATAGTGGCGAAGTGTCCGCCCCCGCCGAATCGGACTCCCCGAACATCCACGACTGTATCTGCATGATGCGTTTTTCTTGAAGCGAGAGGGAAATATTTTGTATCAATCGCAAATTGTTTTACTAAGAATTTCAGGTACTCCGGGTCGTATTTGTACACCAATTCGCGGTAAACTTTTCCGTTTTCTTTTGATATCCCCACAACTAATCCCCCGGGACGATTATTACGCCATCATCATGCTTCAGTATCTTTGGTGTTACCTGGTAGATGTCGACCGATGCACAGAACTGTACATCCTCAGCGAAGCCTTGGGCGACAAGGTACTGCCCGCTGGCAGTTTTCGGGAAAAGATCGGGAAGGTTGCCGGCATATTCTATAAATGCCTTTTCAGCGAGTAGTAACGCTGAGGATTTCTCCGCATCTATTTTCGAGCCGATTGCGCCTGCGGCGACGTAATCCTCGAAACAAAATATACCATTTCCTACGTCCAGAACACGTTCGAATTCGGGCATGATTGCTGCACGGTCACTTCCCCTTTCGCCCGAACAAATAATTGTGATATCACGACCAGATGCGCTCGCCGCGTTTTTAATCATATTTGATACAGAAGTCGTGTTAAGTAGCGACCCCAGAAACGCATAATCCACTCCGGCAGCGTGACACGAAAGAGTGGCGCCATGGGGCGAATGAAGGATTACCTCGCAAGGCTGTTTTCCCATAAACGATTGAGGTGAAAGAACGGATAGTCCGGAGCCATTTAATCTTGACTTAGGGGAACCTCTGAGTTTGAGTTCTGCTTCGGCTGCATCACGAGCCGGGATGACGACAAAACCGTTATTTATCGCGGTTGTCGCTGCGGATGTAAACCGAAGTACGTCAATAATGACGATAACGTCTCCCCGTGCTACGGCACGGTCTACGCCCGGTATCCCCCACTCCAAGAACGCTTTCAAATTCCCACCCTACCAGTTCAAATTGTCTTTATTTTAAAGCTTGCTATATCTTTACCGTGCACTATCCGTTTTCCTTTTAATGCCTCGGCGATATCTGGAATGAATACGGTAACGGCATCAAAACCGGTTTTTTCGGCATTCGAAATAGATTTCGGGTTATGTTTACCTGCGACTACTGTCTCCACACCGTACGGCCTGGCTTTCTCAACAGTCATTTCCATGAGTTTAACTATCGCGGGATGGGTGTTGTTGTAAATCGGCAAGGCGCGTTCTGATGCGAGCGTGAACCCCGTTAAGTCATTTAAGCCGACCGTCACGCAATCGATATCTTCCTTCAAAAACTGTTCGAGACAAAGTATCGTAGAAGGGATCTCAGCCATAATCCCGATCTTTCCTCTAAAATTGGTTGAGGCGAGATACTCCTTCGCTTTTTTCAACTCTGAAACATCATGGACGAACGGGAAGATAATGTTCAGATTCCGATGCTTTTTCGTCAATTCCGCAATCAAATTCAATTCGATCATAAATGTTTCTGGGAACGCTAAACCTCGGCGAATGCCCCTGAGGCCAACAACTGTATCAATCGATTCATTCACGATATGGTCGCATCCATCAAGCGGGTTAACCCAGATAGTCGGCATCTCGATGGTACGGTACCAGACGTCATGTCCCTCGAAGTTTTTTGCGATGCTCTCTACGTAGTTGTGTGTTATCCGTTGCATTTCCGGTTTCGTTATCCACATCTGGTGTTTACGAATTGGGTATTCCCCTCGTATTAGCCCAACTCCTGAAAACATTTCGGAGTATTTAGTTCCGACCTGTTCTCCCGAGAAAGAGACTTTATATTCCATAGTTACACCGCGATGCTCTGAAGTCCTTCCCCGAGCCTAGCAATCCCTTTAGCTATCTTGGCCTCGTCAAGACTAAGAGAAAGCCGCAGCCTCCCTTCACCATTCGAACCGAATACACAACCGGGGACAGTAACACATTTCGCTTTCTCGACCAATTGTTTCGCGACATTCCGTGAATCGCCGTAATACGAAATGTCCGGCCAGACATATACTGATCCACGGGGACTAGGGCATTTTACTCCTGGGATTGCGTTTAATCCGGTGACGAGCTGATCCCGTCTCTTCTGGTACGCATGGACCATCTCATAAACGCATGTCTGATCCCCTTCCAACGCTGCGAGGCCGGCGAGTTGGATAAATGGGGGGATACAGGTCACGCTGTATAAATTCAACTTTGTCATCCGCTCAACAAGAATTGGATTAGCTGAGATGTAGCCAAGACGCCAACCGCACATCGCGTACGTTTTTGAAAATGAGTATACTGACACCACGTTGTCTGATATCGTAGCGATGCTCTCATGTTCATTTGAGTCGAATACGAAGCTCTCGTAAACTTCATCCGAGAGGACCGTCGCACCACATTTTTCCGCTATTGCAGCTATTTCCCGCAGGTCTTTTTTATTTAAAACTGCGCCGCTCGGATTATGGGGCGAGTTAACCAAAATTATCCGTGTTTTGCTTGTGATAGCGTTTTCAAGTATGGCTGAGTCGAACTCCCGCCCGTCTCTTGAGATGAATGGGGCCTCGACTGGAACGCCACCGGCAAGTCGTATCATTTCTGCAAAATGAGGCCACGACGGATTCGAGATAATAACCTCATCGCCTTCGCTTAATAGCGCTTGAAAGGCTAGATAGAGAGCGCCAGATCCTCCCGAAGTAACTAAGATATCTTCTAAACTTTTCGTTATACGGTTTTTCAATGCGAGTTTGTTGACTATCGCTTGGCGAAGAGTGTCATATCCTTTGTAAGGGGCGTAATGAGTCAATCCGTTATGCAGTTGTTCGGTTGCACTTTCAACAATGTGCGCAGGAGTAGCGAAATCAACATCCCCAGTTTCAAATCGGATTAAATCTCCGCCAATACGATTAGCGAGATTGAACATCTCGCCAATCCCGGAAAATCGGATCTCGTCTAATTCCTCTTTAGACACAATGACCACCGTTCGGGAATACCATCGATTTCAGTCCATTCCTAGCTTTCGCGTTCAATACCGCTTTTTCGGCATTCTCCAATCGGAACCGGTGGGTTACCATTTTTTGGAACGGAATTCCCGAATTTGCGAGTATGTGAATAACCCTCCTGTAATCCTGGGGTGAGCCAAGGACACTTCCAACGAATTCGAGATCGTTCCGGCATATGAAGCTGGGGCGAATTCGGACCTCACCAACATCCGCAAAATGTCCGAGCTCGACATATCTGCCTCCACGCCGCGGCATCTGCAATCCGACTGGGACCGCTTCAAGTTCACCCGTGGCTTCTACCACCGCGTCCGGCCCTACTCCATAGTGTGTTTCTTTAATTTCTGCAACTAATTCACTGTCAGTCTTTCCTGAAACGTTCGTTACATTAGCTATTCCGAGCTCTCTTGCGAGTTCAAGTCTAAACGGCAGTTTATCCAGAATCGTTACGCGCGCCCCACTCAGCTTTGCGCAGATTGCGACAAGTAAACCAATCGTACCAGCACCCTGAACGACTATCGAAGTTCCGATACCCAGTCCCATCTGCGCGTATGGCAGCCCCGGGGACGCTAGGCGACCGACTGCGCGGACTGCCACCGCCAGCGGTTCCGCGAGCGCCCCGACTTCGGGTGAAAGTCCTTCCGGCAGTTTGTGTAACCAGAAACCTTCCGGTATGATAATCTTTTCTGAAAACCCACCGTACAGATGAGGAGAGAGTTTACAACTTATATTCGAGCCCAGGGTTTTACGGTTTAAGCAATAATTCTCCATATGGGGAAAAGTTTTGCAGTAATAACATTGCTTGCAGGGTACACCGGGGGTCACTGCGACGCGATCACCAACTTTGAGTGAATCAAACGAATTTACGCGATTGTCATTGCTAATCGCTTCGATAGTTCCACATATCTCATGCCCCATGATAAGCGGGTAATACGCAGAATTTAGCTTCCCGGAGTAAATGTGCGGGTCTGTACCGCAAACACCCGCAGCTTCAACATGCAACAAAATGCTTCCACTCGGCAAGCTTGATTTAAATTCAGCCTGAATCATTGCACCGGGTTTCTCGAGAACCGCTGCCCGTACCATCTTACCATCATTGCTCATTTTCCCACCTACGCAAAACGCGCATTCTAGCTATATAATGGTATGGTTAATAACGATACAACCATGGATTATACTACAAAAATTTCAATTTGATTTACTTATCAATGTTTGAATTTCTGGCCTTTTTCTAACTAACCGATGTTGGACAAGAATCGATTATCGTCCGTTGAATTGCCGTATCCTATAATCAATTCCGTGCGCTACATGCAGCATTTTTCCTAGGAACTGAACCTCAGACCGCACAGTAGAGGGAATTGGAGAGCCTGAGCGGGACATTTTGAATTAAATTATATTAAATCTGAAATATGTTTATGTTTTAATGTTTTTTTGGAGGTGGTATTGTGATGAGCGGTACGCGCCAGTTTTGGCTCGGATTCGACTGCCAGAGCTTCCGTTTTAGACGATTTTTTCCATTGTTACCGCGTGTTCCCCTTTTCCGTGGAAATCAGCAAGAAAACCGGTAACGTAGAAGCCGTTCTCGGAGTAGAAACGGAAGGCCTCCAGATTCATCTGGCGGACAAAGGGGCAGATAGCGGATTTTCGGGACTTCTTCGCGCGCTTCACGAGATCATTGAGCATTGCCGTCCCGTACCCTTTTCCTCGAAGGTCCTTTCTGACGTGGATTTCGCAGAGGTCTACCCCTTCAGAACCTCTAGCCCATCCGCGAACCGGATCGAAGACATAGTACCCGACATTCTTTCCGGACTCCATAAGTCCGACGGCTTTCTTTCCAGAAGCAAACGCTTGTGCGAGTTCATCCGCCTCAGGCGGTTTTGCAGCATTCTCGGACCTATCCCTCTTAGCGGTTATCGCAACCATCAACGGAATGTCCTTATCGTTTAACTCTTTCAATTCCACAAAATATATTTTGAATGCCGAGATATTAATTTGACGCTCGACTACCAGTCCATATCCGAAGGAAGTCACTAAACTAGCTTCAAGCACGCGCGAGGGGGTAGAGTGTATATAGTGGCGTTTTTTTGTAGCGCAAACGGCGTTTATAGCTTGTAACGCTCAGAGCTTCTTCTGCCATGGTTCGGGAAGTAAAGTCTTGAGTTTGACGGTCCTATTCTCCGAGAGAATCACGTCCGTGTCCTGATTTGCCGCATTGATTTCGTAAATCAACTCTCGGCACCTTCCGCAAGGCGGCAAGATGACCCCTTTTTCTTTGATCGCAACGATTTTCTGGATTCTGGATTCTCCGTTTGTCACCATGCTTGCGATTGCGCTAGTCTCTGCACAAAATCCTATTCCGCATGGCGCATCGATGCTTGCGCCCAAGTAAACGTTTCCCAGGCTCGTAATCAAAGCGCATCCAACTCCGCCTGTTTCAACTACGTCTGAAACCTTATTGAGTTTCGCAACCTGCTTGGCCCTTTTGATCAGTTCTGAATTCGTTAGCGGTTGCATATCGTTCAACTCCCCGGATTCGCGTTCCGGAGTATCCCCTGCTTCTAGTTATTATGGGCTGGGATGACCTATTTTATCATGCTCCCCAAGAAGAACACCAATCCGCTCCTAACCGAACTGCGCAGAAGGTTTTGGTATACACAAATGGCTTAAGTTATTCTTTTAAAAGGTTCAACCCCAATACAAAGTTTATGAGAACCTTGCTTCTTACGTCTGCTGGAACGCAGGTCAAAGATGAGATCTTTAAACTTTTTCCACATCCAAAACTGACAAAATTAGCGTGCATAATCACTGCTTCAAACCCAGAAGAAGACAAATCATATGCCATTGAAGACCGCGCCTGTTTGGTTCAGGAAGGATTCCAGGTTGAAGACATCGATATTGAGGGAAAAACTGAAATTGAACTGAGGAATCGGTTGCAGGGAAAGAACGCAATTTATGTTCAAGGCGGGAATACATTCTATCTTCTTAAATGCGCAAATGAAAGCGGCTTCGGGAATGTCGTTCGCGATTTAACCAATCGTGGGGTCGTATACATCGGCGTAAGCGCAGGAACCTGCATCGCCTGCCCGACAATTGAAATGGCGGCATGGGAACCTGCAGACCAGAACATCTGCAATTTGAAAGATTTGACCGCGTTCAATTTAGTCCCGTTTCTGGTCACCCCCCATTATAACCAAAAATATTCAGAGACACTGAAAAAAGAAATCGCGCTCGCAAAATTCCCGGTCAGAATCTTAACCGATGATCAGGCGATTCTCGTACAAAATGACATTATCCGGCTAGTCGGAAAAGGAGAAGAAATCAAACTATAACGATTTCTCTCCGTCATGAACTACCATTTTTTTGCGTATCTGTCAGACGTCTAGTCTGTCATGAATTCGTCAGCCTGACCAACGAAAAAGTCGTGATTATGCGCGGGTCAGTCTTCACTCAACGAAAAGGTCGTCTTTCCCTTGTTTATCTGCGGAAATGCTGGGAAATGAACCGTTTATCCATGTTTTCTCCTTTGGCGCTTGACGAGTCCGAGGTGGGCGAATTCTCGTCAATCGACTGACTTTTTCCGTTGGTCAGTCATAGTAATTATAGTCAGACCGCACAGTAGGAGTGAACTCGACAGCCTGAGCTGCGAGCACGTAACTGCTCTCATCCGCAGGCGAAAACCAGTCGCTGTTGCGACTGACCTTCAGGGCAGGGATATTTTATATATTAAAGTATCAAAAAATAACGCCCGCAGTTTATCCCAATTAAGTAAATAACCTTGAATGGGGTGGCGCATATGAAAACTTTGGTAGTCGGGAATGGAGGTCGTGAAAGCTCTATTGCAATGAAACTCGCTGAAGAGAGTTCAGTATACGCGGTGATGAAGCACGAAAATCCTTCGATCAAAGGCTTCGTTAAAAAAACAGGGGGGACTTTTGTTATCGGAAACCCAAGCGATCCTCATTTCGTTTCCCGTTTTGCGGTTGAGAACAGAATCGATTTGGCATTCGTAAGCGCGGATGATCCACTTGAAGCGGGAATAATCGACGCTCTCCTCGATGAAGGAATACGGGCAGTGGGGCCGACTCGGGCAGGGGCCGAAATTGAATGGAATAAGGAATATTCGATGCGATTGATGGGGAATATTTTTCCTGAATTCACCCCGAAGTTCTGGGTTGCGAAAAACTTTGATGAAATCCGGGAGATCTTCAATGAGGTGGCGAGTGAGGGGATCCAAGTAGTTGTGAAGCCTCAAGGGCTCACGGCAGGTAAAGGCGTCAAAGTTATGGGTGAACACTTGGATGGGTACCCCGCCGCGGAGCGCTATGCGATGGAAGTGCTTGCGAATCATGTAGGTAAGAGTAGGTGTGTGATTATCGTTGAAAAGGTTGAGGGGATCGAGTTCACAGTTATGGCTATTACCGATGGGAAAACAGTTATACCCCCACCCGCTACTTATGATCATCCATTCCGTTTCGACGGCGACAAAGGCCCAGGAACCGGTGGTATGGGGTCGTTCTGTGATAAACGGCTTCCATTGCCCTTCATGTCTCAATCCGATTATGACACAAGCATTCGAATCATTCAGGGAACTGTCGATGCCTTAAGGAAGGAGGGGCGGCATTTCAACGGAGTTCTTAATACTGGTCTATTCCTGACCCGGGACGGCCTCAAGTTTATGGAGTTCAACGCACGATTCGGGGACCCGGAGTGCATGAACATCCTTTCAGTCCTCGATTCATCCCTCCTTTGCGCACTGGAAAAAATAGACTCCCAGCGCTTGTCCCCAAAAGATATTCGGTTTAAACGGAAGGCGTCCGTAGTCAAATATCTTGTTTCCCCCGAATACGCGTTATCCTCTGGAAGCACTCATATGTTCGAACTCGACGTTGCCGCAATGGCGACTGAAGGGGTTGATGTATTCTTCTCTTCTTCCATTGCGCAACCCAATAAAAATCAATATTCGACTGTGGGTGTATCGCGAAACGTTGGGCTAGCGTTCACTGCGGACTCCATCACCGATGCATCATCGCACATCAATCATTGCATCACTGATCATGTAAAAGGTCCGCTGCATTTTCGCAAGGATATTGGAAGCGAGGAAGAACTTGATTTCCTGAAAAATAAAGCGCAGTCGATGGGGCGACTATCTGACAATAAGTGGGGAGGGAATCTATGAAATTTCTCGTTGTTGGTCACGGGGCTAGAGAGCACGCAATCGCTAGAAGACTGAATCGGGAGGGTAACAGTGTATCCTCCTTCCGTATCAAATCAAACATCGGTCTTGGCGCGGTCTGTTGTCAAAGTTCCATACGCCCAGAATACGACGTCGCATCGATTTTACGGTTCGCAAAGGAATGCAAAGTTGATGCGATTATCGTTGGGCACGAGGAACCGATTTTCCGGGGTATCGCAGATGAAGCCCGCAAAGCTCGGATTCCATGCTACGCGCCATTACTAGCTGCTGCGAAACTCGAGTCCGATAAGCTCTACGCCAAGAGAATTGTCGCGGAAGTATCCCCTTCTCTTCTTCCTCGAGCACACGTTGCTACATCAAGAGCAGACGCGGTGGAATACGCACGTCATCTGCATCCGCCATTTGTTATTAAAAACCCGATTCACGGCGATGAACAAGCCACGCAGGTCATTCTCGACATAAAACGGGATCGGCTCGATTATTGGCTGGAGAAGTACATCTCACAATCCGGGGTTGTTCTCTTCGAGGAGTATATACGCGGACATGATTTCTTCGTATACTGTTTCACCGACGGAAAACGATTTCTGTTTCCAAAGGTCGTAAAAGACTACCCATTCAAACGCAATTCAAATCGGGGAGAAAAGACTGGGGGGATGGGATCAGTAAGCACCGCGGGTATCCTGCCTTTCATGACCCGAAGTGATTTCCGAACCGCATGTGCGTGCATACGCAGTTCACTTAAACATCTCAAGCACTTCTACGGAGTAGAATACCGCGGTATCATCGTGGGGCAATTCATAAAATCACGAAAGGGTATTTTTTTCCTCGAATTTGATGCGCGACCCGGTGATTCGGAAACTATCAACGTTTTGGAATCAATCTCTACAAAACTCACAAACATTGTCTGTTCAACATTGCGCGGGAAGTTGGTACGGATACGGACGAACCGGCAATCGGTCGTTTGCATATACCACGTACCCCCGGGTTATCCCCGTTCATCGCGTCCAATCGTATATAAGTTGCCGTCTAAGCTGCTCAATTCAAATTCAATTTTTTTTTCTGATACGTCGTTTGACCTGGATGGAAACATACTAACCGGTTCATCACGTACATTTGTAGTCGTTGGAAAAGGTTGTAATTTGCATAATGCTCGTGAAGACGCATTACAGCGCTCCCGCGATCTGCCCGTCGGCTTATCTTATCGGGACGACATTGGTTCGTGTTGGTAGCTATCCCAGCGCGGTTTCATCTCAAGGTGACGTTCGGAGCATGCGAAGCAATTTCGGGTGCAACGAGGGGTTTGAGATAAGAATCGACGATTTCGGCTCCCTCGGAGAATACTCCTCTCCGGTGGCGGTTGTCACCCGTGCTCCTGCTTGTTGCGCGATATGTATTGCAGATGCGCAATCCCAGTTGCTAAGGCCCGGATCAAGGAACGCGTCCACACGGCCCGCGGCTAGATACGCGATACTCGTGGCCGAAGTTCCAAAAGAGCGAAAATACACCGAATGCGACATTACATCGCGGAACCACCGCATGTTTCGCTCGAAATTAGTCTCGCGACGGAGGTTCCAGTCCATTGCGAGCACTTTTAGGTCTGATCCAGTGGATACAGAAATGCGCTCTCCATTCAGGTACGCGCCGTCGCTTTCGGCCCAAAAGAGCTCGTCAAGCTTGGGAAGGTAAACCACCCCAAGAACACTCGTTTGGTCTCGGATGAGCGCAATACTCACCGCGAAATAGGGCAGATGCCGGATAAAATTCGCAGTGCCATCGATCGGGTCAATTATCCACTGGTATTCTCCACTTCCGGTCGTTCCCGTTTCTTCTCCTAAAAAACAATAACTAGGAGATTCGCGACGGAGTGCCTGAGTGATAAAGTGCTCCGACTCAATATCGACGTTTGTGACTTCCTCCCCGTTTACCTTTTTTGTTACTGTCACATTATTCCCGAACAAGCTGAGTTGGAGCTGGCCCGCTTCAACCGCTGCTTTCTTTGCCGCATCTAATAGTCTTCCCATGGGAGCACCAGTCAGGTAATATGCTACACCTAGAATGCATTTTCCGAATCTGCGTTGCCATGCGCAAAATCTTTTACCAACAGCAATTCGGGAGTTTCGCTATCCAAGTTTCCCTCACACAGAACGACAGCCTCGTTGCTATCCTTTAGAAAGAGGGCAAATCTGTGAGATGCATACTCCGTGTTATCCCCTCCGAAGAGCAGTGTATTTAAACCTTCAAAACCATCTTTGAGGACAAGGGTGGAAAAGGTTCGTGTACTGAAATCCGGTTTCTCCTTGGTGTGCATAATAATCCGCCCTTTAACATGTGCCATAATCTTCGTATACCTTAGATGCTTTCAGGATACTAATTTGCATCATTTCGGAGGTTCTTACACTTAATACAGCTTATTCCCTGTGCGTCCATCGCTAAGCGTAACGCGCTGGCGGATAGAAAGTTACTATTTTTCGCAAGTTCCACGAAATCTCCACCCCGTTCGGAAACCAAACGCAAGCGATTCGACAGTTCAGTAGCCGAGACCCGAAGCTCCTCAAACGATCTGCGCGCGAACAGTAAACCACAATCACACGACGGATCTCCTCCGGCCACCCTGATCGCATTCTCAATGACCAAACGAGGATGGCCGTATAATCCTCTACGTATCTCCCTATCTTTTATGCCCTCAACGAGTATCTCATCCGTGCTAATAGCAGCGCATTTTCCAAGGATTCCCCCAATTCCGCAGATGAAAAAGTTTACCTGCGTACAGTAATCATAGGATGAGGGTACTAGTTTGTTGTTTGCGTCTCGAAGGAATCTTCCGTTTGCGGTCGCCCACTTCTTCAGGGCCCCGCGACCGTTTCGTACGAGAATACTCCCAACCTCTCCCCCGTTTTCGAGGTTCGTAACAAAATCCCTACAATTGGTTATGATCCCGTGATAAGTTTTAAAGGCGCTAGTTACTGGGACCATCTGTTCTATACGGATTCTACCGGCAAACTCCATTTTCCAGCATTCAAACGCATTAGGGGAATATTCGCTTCGGTCAAATTGAATCGTCATCTCAGTCACCGTCCGAATTCGAATGGTACACACTCATGACCGTCGTGAACGCTTTCATGGCGCCCCCTTACCTACTGAAAATAATGATATCTGCCTGCCGTTTCGTGTTCCTTGCGTATATTTTCGCGAGGGGTTCCACGACCTCTTCTAGATGGACGCAGGCGTATTCGGGTTCCATCTTTCGCTCCCGCACTCCGCGCTCCACGATGCGTTTCTTGGCGACATCCCGGTCGGATTCCATATATACCCGCAATGCATACGCTCCGGCAATTCTCCGGTCGAGCGCCAGCAGCCCCTCAACGACGATGACGGGGGCCGGGTAAAAGGGAACACGCCTTTTTTCTGCCCCTTTCTCCCATTTGTACACCGGCTTGAGAATCGGCTCGTTGTTCCCCAGAAGATTGAGATGCGCTCGCAAGAGGCTGAACTCCACCCCCTTCGGGCGGTCGTGGTCGCCTTTGCGGTATTTCACTTTGAAATAATCATCCAGGGAAATATACGGGTACCCGAGCTCTTTCGCGAGCGTCGTCTTGCATGAACCGGATTCCCCGCCGATTCCGATGAAGCTGACCGGCCTCTCCTCCGCGTCGTCCAAGATGCGCGCGACACGCCGGCGAAGCTCCACGACGCCTTCCTCAAACTCGTATCGCGGTATCACGTCCAACGCTTTGGGGAATACTATGTCACGAAGCTTGTACCGGATGGCAGCGGCACGATCTGAAAGGGTGATTGGAGGGCGCACTTTGTGCCCCAGTGGATTCTCATCGCTGCCGTTCATCGTAAACACCCGCGTAGCCAACTTTTTTCTCCCTGGCATAGCCAGGGTGCATATAATTTTACTTATGTAACGTATATTACTCTTTGGTACAAAATAGGTTTTACGCGCCAATGCACAAAACGGGGCGTTGGTCGGGATGGCCCGCTTTTCCAACGTGCTGTTTGACTGGGACGGAATTAAATCCTGTTCACCTGCGTAGTTTCCAGTACGCTTTATACTTGGACTGACATGGAATGATGACTAACGTCTGAACTGTCATGATTTCGTCAGCCTGACCTATACGAAAATCGCGGTTCGTCTCGGTCAGTCTTCACTCGAGAAATAACCCGCGAATACTCGATTTTTCTTAGGAAATGCAAGGAAATGGACCTATTACGCAGTTTCTCTCCTTTGGCGCTTGACGAGGCCGAGGTGGGCGAATTCTCGTCAATCGACTGACTTTTTCCGTTGGTCAGTCATAGTAATTATAGTCAGACCGCACAGTAGGAGTAAACAAGACAGCCTGACCTATGGGTTTTGGCTCGCGTTCCGGCCCTCTGGGTTCGAAGAACCGGTCGAAGATCCCATTCGGGATTGCTGTAACTATAACCCCCGATTTCTCGATTTAATTCAGCGCTTTAAACTTGCGTTTTTCCTAGGAAATTCCTAGGAAATACGTCGAAGAAAATCCTTTCCTAGGAAATGAGCTGTCTGCGGCAAAGCCAATATACCTAGATATCCCGGGTAAACGCGTGGGTTGGCCGAGATGGATTCAGCCAGACTAATGCTTAAACTCGTCGAGTCAATACCTGAAGAGCCGGTTAGTGTCTATCAGCTTTCTCGTAATGTGGATTTGGATCGGCGGACAATACAGAAGTACGTAGACTTGATTATTGCGATTCAGAGCGCGAAGAAGATTCGGAAAGACTTGGTCGGATTGCGCGTATTCATCAAACGAGAAAGTTAATACGTCATGGACTTAAGCCGGGTCTCCGCAGCCGGCCTTATATTTCGTCCGACTAAGTTCTGCTCGATGTACAATTCAATGACCGCTTTTTGATGATTGGATGTACGAATCTAATTCCGTACGCCAAGAAAACTTTTAGGTTCGATAATAGTCATATCACTGATTTCATCAACCGGAAAATTGCATGATAACTCAGCACTTCGTTTAAGCAATTGTGTCACTCAATCCATTTTTTTTGCCCAGTCTAAAAGTTCATTTATACGCTTTCGTAAGTCACTTGAACGGTCATGTCTATAATATTTTAAGACAGCATCACGACGTTTTTGGCCCGAGAGCTTTTCGACTTCACACCCCGGATTTACTGCTTGAATCGCATCTTCAAAACGTGTGTTAAAAACTAACACTTTCCATCTCCCGATTATCTCTTCGGTTTCCCCATTCTTTCTTTGGACAACTCGTACATCTAGAACTGCGAACTTCTGTTCCCGAAATTGTATGTGCGTTACTACAATACTAGAAGATAGTTTGATCGAACCGCAACTAACGGTTAAAAGTCGATTGTTCATATCCGCGATATGTTCTTGGAACGGCTGATCGTGTGAATCAAACCAGAATATTGTTTTATTCCCCGCGAATTGCCAGATATATCCTTTTACGGCAGGTGAAATATTCGTTATCCCTCCCTCGTCTTTGATTAAAAGGGGGCTGTCGCTATGTAAAAAATCCCTTAAAACGTCAGATTGGCTAAATCCTTTTGCTGTGTTCTGTTTTGTTGAGTACTTCATAACCTTCCCGACTAAATCCATGTGGTTCTCTTTGAGATGTTCCTCCAGAAATACTGCCTCGTTATCCCCTTCAAGTAAAAAAATAATCTTGGGTTTAGGGGCGTCAGCTCGCATCCGAGTTCACACTCCCCGTAGGTCATTATTTATCTTTTCAACTTGTTCCTTTGCATCGTTATAACTGTATACTGTTGGTTCAATACCATTCGCACATCTTTCTAAAGTAATCAGCTGGAACTCTTCTTCAAGAAATTGGTCTAATGGGTCCGCCAGAAATTCTGATATGAAATCGAAGTTATGCGTGGCAATAATAAATTGGACCTTATAATTTGTTGATGCCATCTGTTTAATAAATTTGACAAGTTCCTTGATGTAACCCGGGTGCATATATTTTTCAGGTTCGTCAAGAAGTAGGACTTGGATATCCGAGTTATAATCCCAAAGAATTCCCGCTATCGCTTTGAAACCGTCTCCCATAAGCGCGTAACTAATCGGTAGCGGCTTCGAGCGTAGAGTAACGAAATCGATATCGAATTTTTGTATCTCTGGGCAAAGATGGGTCTCAGCCAGCATTGCATTTATAGCGTTTATGCGCCTCTCTTCTTCAGGGTTTTTTTTCCTTACCCGTAGACGAGTTTCGCGTCGAAACTTAACTTTCGTTTGATTAGGGGGTTCAGGTGTAGTTATCTGTCGCGGGAGGGGACTATTAAGAAAAGCGAAAAACGCTTCTCTGGGAATAAAAATTTCTGGCTTCCCGTCCAGTTTGGTACTTAACGAGGTAACAATGTTATCGATAAAAATAGCAAAATTACTCTTCTTTTCTTCGGATGAACCAGTGTTCTCTGGGATTCCAAGTGACACTATCGTCTTTCCCTGGGTCCTTACGAGTATGCTATTCTTCTTGAGCTCTTCGATTGCCGCGGGAGAAAAATATCTATCCACCGCTGATCCGGCTTCATTTTGGATACTCTTTAATGTTTCATCCGCGTTAGCAGACGCGGCGTTTTTTTTCATGTTCGGATAGAACACTTCAATTACGGTATTTACGCGGTCTTTTATCTCTTGAACAATGCTGAGAGAGTCAGGGGGTTCAATTTCTAACTGTTGTACCTCCCCATTACCAAGTTTTACTACAATCTTTGCTTTTTCAAGTCCCGATGTTACTAGTTCTGAATTCGAGTCTCCGCGTTTAGCATCTTCTACTCCCCATTCCGGGTTAAATAGCATATTCACTCCTTCTAATATCGTTGTTTTTCCAGTATTGTTTCGTCCTGTGAGAACATTTATTCTTTTTAATCTTAACTCTAGGCTTTCGATCCCTTTGAAATTTGATATTTTTACCTCGCTTATTTGCATAATATGATTACATACCTCAGATTGATTAAGGTTTCCTTCTGTTTTTCACGACGTTAGAAGATTTATGGAGACGCATGTATACAAGGTTTTCCGGTCGAATCCAGCATTTTCCAGCTCGCCAGCTCTTAGGCCCGGTTTATGCACTCCGAAAGCGCTTTGAATTGTACATAAAAATGTACAATTGCGCATGAAGTTTATTCTCGTCTAAACCAATAACATAGGGGGTATGGCCCCGAAACACTTGGTCGTTATTGGCGACTCGCGAAACATGGACGAAGTGAAGAGCGACTCCGTTCAGCTCATCGTAACCAGTCCCCCGTATTTCAACGTGAAGGATTACGGGCAGGAGAATATCGGCTCAATAAACGACTTTTATGAGTACCTCAAAGAGATGCAGGCGGTCTTCAACGAGTGCTACCGCGTGCTCGAGAAAGGCCGCTATATTTGCGTCAATATTTGCGACGTCATCAGCAACGAACGCAAATACCCCATTCCGGCAAACTACGTCTTTCTCCTCCAGAGGGCGGGTTTTGAGTACCGCGAGGATATCATTTGGCGCAAGCCGTCAGGAGTAGGCGCTAACGGGTCGGGTGGCGCGGCTAAGCGGTTCGGGTTGCTCATGCAGCACCCGTACCCGATGTACTACTTCCCGAACAACATTTTCGAGCACGTCCTCATCTTCCGCAAAGGCAAGTTCGACTACAAGGCGGTTAGCCAAGAAGAGAAGGAGCGGGCGGAGATTGACGTTGAGGAGGCGAAGCTTCGCTGGAATTCTGACGTTTGGGATATGCACCCGGAAACCCACCGCGAGGCCTCGGAAGTCAAGCACCCCGCCATGTTTCCAGAAGAGCTTCCCGAGTCGTTTATTCGGCTTTATACGTATGAGGGGGAAACGGTGCTGGACCCCTTCCTCGGAAGCGGCACGACCACGAAGGTAGCCGCGCGCCTCGGCCGCAAGTCGGTAGGATACGAACTAAACCCCGCGTACCTACCGCTAATTCGGAAGAAGTCCAGCATCGCCCCACACGACTTGAAAATCGTTTACTCGAAGGAGGGATCTAAATGAAAAAGAAACTGTTAGCGGCTGCCTTGCTCGCCCTGCCGGGCTTGGCGTTCGCGGCGAGCTTCGTAATCCCGCCGGACCAGCCGATTTGCCACCTGTACTCGATAATCCAGGTGGTGGGCACGATTGGCGGCATCATTGCGGCAGCGTACGCTGGCTTGTCGCTGGCCACAAATCACGAACCGAACGAACGCAACAACGCCAAAATGCTGTTGATGGGCGTTATTCTCGGCTTGATCGTGATTTGGATGGCGCCGCTCCTCGTCCAGAACCTGGTTGGCGCCGCGGGAGTCTGCGGGTGGTGAAACCTTCATGTCTTTTGATTTTTTCTCTCTCGCCAACACCCTCAAGCAGCTGTCCATCCTCGCCGCCACCGTCGTGATCGCGTACGCGGGAGTCACGCTCATGTTGAGCAAAAACCCGTTCCAGAGGGAGGAGTGGAAGGAAATCATTGCCGGAGTCGTCTTCGGCATCGTCCTCCTGTTCCTCGCCCCGCTTATCGCCGAGCAGCTTGGCGGGGCCGCGTATTGCAGGTGATACCATGAAAGTTACCCTCGGTTTAATCGTTGTTCTCGCGTTAGCCGCCGTCGTGATTGCGGATGATTTGCCTTCGCCTCCGGATAGCGGTTATACTGAGGTAGCGGTAGCCTTGCGGGACTTGATTTGGGCGATTAACCAGTTGCCGGGCTTGATTGTGGCCGCTTTCTTCACCTTCCTCGTTGCCGGCCTCATCGCTTCCACCCAGCAGTTAGTTGACGCGTCGTTCCAATTCCTGTTCTCCGCCCCAAACCCCGCCCTCTTCTGTCCTGCCTACAACGTCGTGATAACCCTCTTGGAAAGCGTGTACTCCATCGCCTTGATGGGTTTGGCGTTGTACTTCATCGCTCGCTCGACAGACGTGCAGGGGCGCGCGGCGGCTAAACTCTGGCTGGAACGCATGTGCATCCTCATCGTCGTCCTCGCCTTCTCATACCAGCTATTCTCCGCCATGCTTGACTTCAACACGTACCTTTCAATCAATTTGGCGAGTTCGTCCATGAAAACGATTTTTCGTACACCCGCAAGCTTTGCCTCCGCCATTCTCTCCCTCATCCTCCTCTTCCCCATAACCTCTTTCATGCTGTTGACGGTTTTCACTCTCGTGGCCCGGTACTTGCTGATCCCGTTCTGTTTCCTGCTCTTCCCGATAGCCATCTTCCTTTACTTCATACCGCCAACGGAAGCCTGGGGGAGAACATTCCTGAAAATCATTGCAGCAGCGGTTTTCATGACGAGCGCAGACGCCCTCATCCTCCTCGCGTTGAGTTCGCTCGCGGGCGTTCATGACGCGAATTTGGCGACCACGTTCATGAGCAGCTACTTCATGGTCTTCGGCTTCGGCCTCATCGGCGTATTCAACCTCGCTATAGCGCTCGTGGCCCTCTTTTCGGTCGTCAACCAGAGCAAGACGATTCTCACCGTAATCGGGATAGGCATTATCTCGAAGGTTGCGGCGGCGGTCCTATGAGCTACGATATCCCCGACAAAATCCAGTACAAGGAAAAGATTGTCTTCGGCTTAGATGTTCCGCAGTTGTTTTACGCGGTGATTTTCGGGCTGTTGGCGTTCGTCTCATACAAGTTCCTGCCGTTGGAGGGGGACGCGAGGCTTGTCCCGCCCGCTCTTTTCGCGGTTGCGGGCTTGCTTTTCGTCTTTTTCAATGGCGTGGAGAGGGTTACTGACGCGTTCAAGTACGTTAATAGCTTGAATCTGGAGAAGAGCGGTCGATTGAGCGAGTTCCTCTTACCCGTTAACGCGGTTGAATCCGGGACGATGTTGTTGCCGGGGAATGAGTTGCGGGCGGTTTTGCGGGTTTACCCCGTGAACTTTTCGCTTTTGGACGAGGATAAAAAGCGAGGCTTGATTTCAAGTTACCGCGAATTCCTTAACCACCTGACTTACCCCGTTCAGGTCGTGGTTAAGACGGTTCAAGCGGATCTTGACGATTATTTTCAAGGGAATGATGAGGCTGCGAGCGGTTTGAGTGGTTTGGAGCGCGAGTTGTATGAAGAAACTAAGAGTCACGAGCTGGACTTCTTGAGGGTAAATGACGTGAAGGAGCGCGAGTTTTACCTGGTCATTCCCGGACGGTGGAATAACGACCTCAAAGACGGTTTAATCCAATTGGGGGACCGCGTGTCCATCGCTCAGCAGAAGCTCGAGGATTGCGGGGTTCACTCCGAGCGTTTGAATGACAAGCAGTTATGGGATTTGGTTGAAGAAAGAACGGTGCCGGAAGGTACACGGTTGCATCCCGACTGGGTTGATTTTGTTGACGAGGTTCAGGCGGTCGTGAAAGCGAATGGGTACCCGCGGAAGGTTGAGGACGGCTGGTTGCAGCCGTTCCTCTGCAAGAACGAGCCGTATGACATTTCCCTCCACATCAAGCCATCCACCATCTCGGACGCCATTATTTTCTTGCATAACCAGATTGTTTCTCAGTCGACGGATTTGGTTCAGAGCACATCCAAAGGAACCCCGAATCCTTCCCTAGAGATTAAGCTTTCTGACACGAAACGGCTTCACGACTCGTTGTATAAGGGTGAAGAGAAGTTTTTTCGGGTTTCGTTGTACTTGAGCAACCGGCGTAAAACGCGGGGGCAGCTCTCCAGCTTGCTTGAGAAATGCAAGTCGCACTTGAACTCCATGCTCATAATTCCCGCGGTCGTCAAATATCGGGTGTTGGAGGCGATTGTTTCAACGCTTCCGCTGGGCTTGGACCGACTGGAAGCCCAACGCGAGTTCCCAACCACGACCTTAGCAGCAACCTTCCCGTTTCTTTCCACCTCGTCCGGAGAAAAGAAGGGGATTCTGTTCGCTCACGAGGAAGAAGCCCAAACCCCGATTTTCATTGACTTCAACGAACTCTCTAACAAGCACTTCTTCGTCATCGGGACTTCAGGTTCAGGCAAGAGCTACACCGCGAAATATTTAGCGCTGCAAGCCCTGCTTTCCGAGAGGCCGAAGGCCTTCATTCTTGACCCGAACGCGGAGTACTCCCAGTTATGCAAGAAATTGGGCGGAGAGAATATCGAGCTCTCCCGCGAATCGGAGTCGGTAATCAACGTTTTCGACTTGGCCGGAAAAGAGTTAGGCGAAAAGCTGTTGGACCTCATCTCGACCTTTGATATCATTGTTGGGGGTTTGACGGAGAGCCAGAAGGGCGTTTTAAATGAAGCGCTACCCATGACGTACGAGCAAGTCGGGATTCTTGATGAAGACAAAGACACGTGGGCCCGAGAGCCCCCCACATTTACGCACTTGTTCGCGGTCCTGCAAGCTCTCTCAGACCGGTATAAACGGAGGGGCGATAAATCTTCGCAGGATACCAAGAGGAGTATCGAAGTCCTCCTTAACCGCGTTCGAATGTACCGGCGGAGCGGGTTTTTCGGTTTTCTTGACCGCCAAACCAAGCTCAACCTGAACGCGAAGATGATCAACTTCGACTTGAGCAAGCTTCCCGCTTCGGCCAAGCCGTTAATGATGTTCACGGTAATGGAGTTCCTCGCCTCCGAAATCAAGAGGGATTTTG
>Ga0247841_10004026_pt1 | contig 25987 bp, 23 predicted proteins | sample LaCruzMarch2015__2_FD_192410 | JGI IMG/M metagenome (GOLD analysis project Ga0247841, IMG submission 192410) | Freshwater microbial communities from meromictic Lake La Cruz, Castile-La Mancha, Spain - LaCruzMarch2015_18m | ecosystem: Environmental > Aquatic > Freshwater > Lake | place: Spain... | reverse complement strand
AAAAAATAGTTTTATCAACAAAAATCGGCTTGATTCGGAACGAATACAAGAGAAATAGCGGTGTTGAAATGCCGTGTGCGCGAAGGGTACTTTCTAGAAAACAGAGTTATATACTACCAAACATGGGTCATTATAAATTACCGGGTAGACTTTGCGCTCTTCCTTATGCTTTCTAATCTTCATCCTTGAGCTATTCACCCAGGCAGAACGTCGCCGGCCATAGTCTCCCCCCCCGCGCTCCTCCGGCCAGATCTCCTTCTCTTCGAGCCAGCTCCTATCTTCCAGCCTCCTCTGGATCATCTCCTCCACCTCGCCGGGCCGGGCGTGGAAGACCTCCGCCAGGATCTCCTTGGCCGTCTCCAGGCTTCTGGACCCTGCTTACCATCGGCCTGGGCTCGATCGCTATCCGCAGCTTCCAGGGCCACCTCATGAATATGCCTCCTGAGTTCTCTGCGCCCCCGCCATCCTCGCCTCGGCCTTCGCGCGGCCTTTGGCCGGATCCTGCTCGCCGTAGATGCAGAACACCAGGGTTAGCCAGCTCGGTCAGCTTCTGCAGGTGAGGGTCGCGCGCCGGCGCGTAGAGCAGGATGGTGGCCTCCCTGGAGGTCTGCTTGAGGGCCGAGGGCCCTGGTACTCCACCATTTCTCCGGCATCCTCGTAAAGCATGGGATCGTGCTCCACGATCAGGAAGCTGTGGTGGTTCTCCTCCAGGAATGGTCATGAGCTGGTAGACAGTGAAGGCGCGGCGCACTTCTAGCGCTGCAATTCCAGGTGGCTGTTGAGGGCGCCGGCCAGCAGCTCCACGGGGGCGATGAGGAGGCTGTTGGTCTCGGGGAGCAGGGAGACAGTGGGGAGGAGTTCGATTTCCATGACAGGATATGGGTGGCTCTGGAGATATGAGGGCGAGGCAAGGGGGCTCCGACCTGGAAGCCGGACAACATCTGAGGTTTGAAGCAGTCTGATGAGGTCCGCACCTTAAACCATCTGAACGTCTCTTTTTGCTTTCACTTTCTCGTACATTTTTTTGTCCAGCGTATATAATGGCACTCCCTCCTTCTCGGCCGCTGCCAGAAATAGCGAATCGTAGAAAGTTGTTTTATTCTCCACAGAGATCTCGTATGCCAGCTCAGCCAGCTCAAAAGAGCTTATTTGAGAGCAAGATTTGATGAATTCCAGGCATTTGTACAGGGACTTCCATGTGGCATCTTTGCTCTCTCCAAAAAAAGCGACCCTCTTCCAGGCCGCATTCCCGACCTCAGCCACGGCGAGATCCAATGTAATCGGACTGTGTTTAGATGCTACTTCCACTGCCCTTTCAGAAGCGTCTTCGTCGAAGTAAATGGCCACGATGACACCAGTATCGAGTACCGCTCTATCTCGCATCTCGATCCTCCCGGATCAGTTCTGATGCACTGATGCCGATATTTTTCGTTCCCTTTCGCAGCTCACGAGCCTCAGCTAAAAGCGTCTGTCTTTTCTTCTCTTTGACCATCTCCTCAATCACTTGCCGAATATCTGACTGCCAATTAACGTCCTTCATCTCATCCATTATTTGTCGCACATTTGTAGGGATGCGAATAGTATACACACAACTTGTAGACATGATTGCATGTTTTTTGTCTAAGTATATACATTTTTCCTTGACTGCAATTCCATACCCCGAAATGACCTTTGATGTTCATCGAGATCACCAGGAATAATTCGTCAAAAAGAATACCATGGGAGCGAGGTCGCGACACACCCCCGGCCCGCAGCATTTTCGTGCATGATTACCTCGCTTCGCAAGGTCTTGCCCAAGCGCCCGCAAAATCAGTTTTCGACGGCTGGGCAGATTCAATGGCCGCGCCGCAAGAGTTGTCCGCAGGGCAGCAGCCTTGATCGGCCCCAACCCGACAGGGGTGGGGCTGTGCGGGGCAGAGGACCGGGCGAAGATGCCTGGCCTGGGGTCAAGGCCGGGCGATGCGATGCAAGCGCCCTGCAGGATCTTGCGGCTTCCTGGCCTGCGCCACATCAGGATTACTGCGCCGCGTCGATCTCCCGCCGCTGGGTGTCATGCTCTTGGGGAAGGACTGCCCATGGTTTAGAGAGTCGCGCAGTAAATGGTTGCTCGAAGCCCTGATTGATATTCGGCCTTGCTACTCATCTTTGCATCCTAAAATCGACTGGTTATGGTGGCCTCGATTTCTTCTTCTGTGGCTGTAGCAAGCCATTTTCGATTAATCGTTATCATTGAACTTAGAAAGCCGCCCTATAATCCGCCGCGCACCATCAGGGACCTTACGAGGTCAGAAACATATTTATAAAAATATTCTGTTCAGTATATCGGCCTGAATTAGCACTATATTCAAGTGTGTGTAACTTGCATAGTCCACGAGCTTTTACGGCCTGACGGAAGAATGGATCGAAATTATGGGAGGGGAACTTGAGCCAAGGCTCCCTTCTGGAGCTATCATGTTAATCCCCTGCCTAATGGGAGTTATTCGTTAGGCACAACAGGTTGTTGTCTCGCATGATTCTCAATACTCGTTTGTGGTTAACCACATATCCACGATTTCTTAACTCTGTCGCGACCCGCCGATATCCATATTCAGGGAATTTCAGAACTATCGTTTGAATCTGGTCCTTAAGATTGATATCCGGACCAATCGCAGATGGCACAGGTGCTGGTCGTTTTTTCCATTTATAGTAACCACTCCGACTTGCTCTATGAAGATGGCAGGCTTTGCGTATCGAAAGCTGAGGATCTTTAAATAAAGCATCCTGGATTCTCGTAAAGATCTGCCCAGTATCCTTTTTGCATTTTCCACTCAACGGGTCATTATTCGGATAGAGCTGTCCCAAGATCCTTTCTTGTTCGGAGATTCTCGCATCCTCTTTGTACTTCTTCCCATTTCCACGGAATGCTTTTTCAGGATTTTCTACCAATTCATCTCTCCATCGAGATGGAAGACTCGAATGAATCCCCTGCTCGCGGGCAATCTGAACAGGAGGCTTGCCGCCCTCAAGCTCAGCTACTACTGATAACTTGAATTCTCGGTCGTAGCACCGCCTCGTCTTCTTCATGTACATCCTACCAATGATTGATGTTGCTTAAATCATTGTCTACTCTGATGGGTTCACTCCATTGCCCAATAACATCTATGCTTCAATGAGAGTAGAAGTTGTGGCTGACTTACTACCTGGCATGAGAGATTGAAGTAGAATGGTAGAGGCCAACAAACATATCTTCGTAAAGCACTTCTTCAGGCTTATGAGATCGATGATATCATCAAAAAGTCAGCAGACAGCAGAAGATTGGTTCAACAAAAGCGTTGCTCTCCATGACCAGGGCAACTATGCTGATGCCATCAAAGCTTTGGACGAGGCCATCAGGTTAGCTCCCGACGATCCCAACAATGCCATCGTCTGGAACAACAAAGGTCTTGCTCTATATTCTCAAGGCAAGTACGATGAAGCCGTCAAAGCCTATGAAGAGGCCATCAGGCTCAATCCCAAGGAAGCAGATGCCTGGATAGGCAAAGGCAGTGCTCTCGGTAAGCAGGACAAGAACGACGAGGCTATAAAAGCCTATGAAGAGGCCATCAAGTTAGATCCCAAACTTGCAATGGCCTGGTACAACGAAGGCAATGCTTTCGATGATCTGGGCAAGTACGATGAGGCTATCAAAGCCTATGACGAAGCCATCAGGCTAGATCCAGGCGATGCTGCAGCCAGGAGCAACAAAGGCGTCGCTCTCTTTAGTCAGGGCAAATACGATGAGGCCATCAAATCTTACGATCAGGCAATCAAGCTAGATCCAAACGATGTTGCGGCCTGGTATAACAAAGGTGTTGCTCTCGATGCATTAGGCAAGACAACAGAAGCCAAAGCGGCCTTCACCGAGGCCAAAAAGCTGGGGTATAGTGGATAGGGACGAAATGTCCACCTGGTGAGCACCGGGAAGATGGATGCCGGGAAGATGGATGCCGGAAAGTGGCCGCCGGGATGGAAGACCTAGGCAGGTCTGGAGTAGAACTCCCCCGACGGCCAGATTGATCTTGTCCTTCATTTAGATAACTTTGCTCCTGGGTGCGCGATGCTATCGATTTACTACCGGTAATAACACCCACACCTCATGGGGCATGATGGTCATAGGTGGAATACTCCCTGGCATGGTAGACTACATTTTGCACGCACTACATGGACGGCTGAATGCGAGAGGAGAGGCTTTCCTTCTTAGGGAGGGGGTCAAAATTGAGTCGGCGAAAACAATGTTCTTTATACTCATACTGATAACACGTCCCTATTCCAGAGAATGAGAAGGATAGGATTGGCTCCTATCGGGAATGAGGATGAATTTGAATATCTGGCCGAATCTGATATTAATTGTGATCTTTTCCCTATTGATCAGCGGCTGCCTTGAGAATAATAACACGCCTGTAGCCCTGGGCACTCATCTCAGATTTATGAATATAGGACCCATTATAGTAGAGTTAAACCTAACGGACAATAATGAATACAATATTGGTGATGTAATAACCGATAAGGGCAATGTCAGGACCGGCCCTCCGGATTGCTTCACTGACTCCAATTATACCAAATACAGCAGGGATATCATGGATAAAAGGGATGGGGTGAGGAAGTTATCTCTGGATATAGGACATTATGAAGCTATAACGACTTCTAATGCGAACCTTCTAGAGCATGGCCTCTCAAAGTGGCCCTGGGATGGAAGCAATCCATACGAGTCTCACTATATAGGGAACTGTAATTGGATCACCATTAGAGGAACGAAAGAGAACGAAATTGATGCAGCCTGCTGGATTGGTGATAATACTATGCTCTCGCTGAGGATGTTCAATCTCAATCAGAGCGATTCCCTGGCGATATTACGTTCTGTGACGTTCAGATCCTTGTGAGTAGTAATAGACCTTGCCTCTTCTGGCTATGCTGTGGTAAGTATGACATGCTACACTCGCCCCTTGTCTGGTGCGCCCAGCATGGCCACAATATCACGTTAAAATATGGAGTCTGCGCCCTGGCCGGCCAACAGGGCTACTCCATGAATGACACTAATGCACGGGCCGACGTTCTAAATGTGCGATTGAAGGGATATAAACTTTAAGATGCACATGTTTGACCTCAGGGAGATAGAAGATCCGGATTGTGGAAGGAGCCAATTTCGCATTATATGCATAATCAGAAAGTGGCCGCCGGGATGGAAGACCTGGGCAGGTCTGGAGAAGAACTCCCCCGACGGCCAGAGTGATCTTGTCCCTTGTCCTTCTTCAAATTCAAAGGCATTGCTCTCATGACCCAAGACAAGTACGATGCGGCTCAATGTTAGGATCATGCGTAGATCTTCAGGTTGTCGAAGCTGACTTCAGCCCCTCCTTTTAAATGAGTCCTGACTCCAAAGCCAACCTCTCCTGTGGAAAAGGACTTATCGGTGAGATTGCCTATTTCGTTTCCGTTCACCTTGAATGCAAAATGGCTGCCATAGCATTCAACTCTTATCTGGTTCGCAGCATTCCCGGTATTAATGCTCGGGGACTTCGTCGAAGGAATCAACTCTGTAGACTGTCCGCTATCTAGCTTTTCAAACCCGTAAGAGCCGCTGCCCGAAACCCAAAAGCGATAGTAGCAGTTTGCATCGATGCGGCGAAGCACAACTCCATAATCGGTATCATCCGGACCTTTTTCTTTAGCTGCTTCAACCTCTAATGAAAAGTCCTTAAAAGGCGTTCGTTTTGTTGGATCGTATATAGATAGACAATCGGCCTGTAGGACCCTAATGTGGAACTTCCTTGCCTGATAGCCAGCGGTGAATTCTCTATGATAATCCGATGGATATATTATTGGCTGACTGTAAGAAAAGTCCTCATAATAAAGGGTTTGTGTCTTCCCAAAACTGGGGATCATTGGTCCCGATGCTTTTGGTTTGGTTAGGTTCTGGCTGATCCTGGGTTTCTCAATAGCTTTGGTCAGGTTCTGGCTGATCCTGGGTTTCTCAATAGCTTTGGTCAGGTTCTGGCTGATCTTGGGTTTCTCAATAGCTTTGGTCAGGTTCTGGCTGATCTTGGGTTTCTCAATAGCTTTGGTCAGGTTCTGGCTGATCTTGGGTTTCTCAATAGCTTTGGTCAGGTTCTGGCTGATCCTGGGTTTCTCAATAGCTTTGGTCAGGTTCTGGCTGATCCTGGGTTTCTCAATAGCTTTGGTCAGGTTCTGGCTGATCCTGGGTTTCTCAATAGCTTTGGTCAGGTTCTGGCTGATCTTGGGTTTCTCAATAGCTTTGGTCAGGTTCTGGCTGATCTTGGGTTTCTCAATAGCTTTGGTTAGGTTCTGGCTGATCTTGGGTTTCTCAATAGCTTTGGTCAGGTTCTGACTGATCTTGGGTTTCTCAATAGCTTTGGTCAGGTTCTGGCTGATCTTGGGTTCTTTTGGTGCGATAGTCTCCAGGTTTGCGCGCCCTTTTCCCCTCCATAAAGATCCAGGAGCTCTCAGTGGAGGAACATCGAACTGTTTGCTGATATTATTGGCAATCACTGACTGCTCCAGGCTTGGACAACCGTAATTCATGATTAGAAAGGATATTCCCGTGATCATCGAATCAGGATGCCCGCAGAGGTACACTAATAGGATTAAAGGTCTACCGCCACCGGTATCAATCCCCTTTAGCGTGACGTCCTTATTTACGTTAATTTGCTCATAGTACATACCGCTTTGCACTTCGATTATATCTCCCTGGTTTGCGGCATCTATAGCTGCCTGAATGCTACCGTGATTGCATCCATTCTGGCACACAATCAGAGTAACTCCTTGGGCGGACCCCATTAGCAGTAACAATGCGATTACGATATGCATTCTCATTATTCAATTCCTTCCCGAAATAGTCTTATATATTTATGATAATAAGTTTTTGGTAATCGTCTCTGTGGTGGTGACATCGGATCAGCCGATCATGGGAACCTGCCAGATAACCAGGAACAACAACCTGATGTGCATGAGCTACTCGACATTCGGGTAGCTCAGATGCGGTTAAGAGCAAATATCCTTCGAAGCCGATGCTGCCTTCGCCAAGGCTAAGGAGCTGGGGTATAGAGGATAGGGCTAATCCCAGCCTATTAGCAGTGTGTGTCAGTGTGTGTAACCTGTAATCCGTACTCTCTTTTTTCGATATGCTCTAAACGGCGAGATATTATTAAAAGGATACTTTCAGGCTCACCCCCCCCTAATGGTGCGCGGCGGATTGAAGTTTTGCTTTTCGCGTTCCATGTTATCGAAAAACCGGCATCTTCGAATTGTAAACCTGGATCTATCAAAAGCATAGGAATGGGTAGCTAGGCAGAATACAATTTAGGCCAATTCAGACCGTTTCATAAAGCAGTACATATAACTTGCAAATATTGGGCCGATCCGTCCTCCTTCAAATATTTCTATGACATTATGCAAAGTCTTAAGTAAAATGCCATAGAACCATATCCCATGCACCGCACCCCCTCCGGCGACCGCCGCCAGGCCCTTCAGAAGGAATCCCGGGAGCTGGCCAGAGATGCTCGAGCCCTGCAGAAGGCCGCCACTCGTGCACCTGCAGCCCGCCAGGAAGCGCAAAGGCTGCAAGGAGAGGCAGACGCGGCCCTGGTAGAGGCCGAGGCCCTCAAGCTCCAGGCCAGGCTGGAGGACCTGACCGTGTGGCAGATGAAGAAGGTCAAACAGAGCCTCAAGGGCTCCAGGACCTACAGCTACTGGATGGCATCCTGGCGCGAGGGCGGCAAGACGCGCAATGTGCATCTGGGAAGCGGCAGGAAGATGGATGCTGAAGAAGCCAGGCAGAAGGCCAGGGAGAGGAAGGCGGAGGCGCTGGGGAAGGGCTTGCGATCTCCATGATTTGAAAACGATATTCTAAAAGTAATTGTGCAGGGGATGAGATTCACGCACAAACATGAACGATAATTATCTACATAAGTTTTTCATTAGGAACTCGAAATAGATGACTCTTGGTGTGATCAAATGCATCTTTCAATAAGAATCGGCTTAGTACTGGGCATCACCTTTATTTTGCTCAGTTGCGGCTTTCTTCCCGCTATCGGACAGGATTCACCTCAAAATCCACCATCTGGTTATGACAAGGGCGTTTGGGTGTTAACAAATAAAACGCCGGTGATTGAATCTCCCAACGTCCCCCCAGAGCGATCAATAAGTGGGAATTCGATTACAGCGAGGTTTAACTGGACTGCTCATTGTAGCCCCGAAGGCGATCGTCCCGCGTATTACTTGGCAACCGCCACCTGGACGGAGCTGCCTTCTGTCTTGTATCCAGGAACGAAGCTGGAAACAATTATGACCGTCTCAATTGATGGGAATGGGAATCCTGGACCATGTAGTGACGGATCACGCGGCTACAATGGGATAGGCTACTCTGTAACCCTACATAATAATGTCATAGATAATTGGGTTAGTTTAAACTGGCCTGTCTCCGAACCGAAGCCTGCACCCAACTCACAAAAGGTTACCTGGGATGTGCCATGGGGAACGACAGGGAAGACAATCACTATCCTAATGGAGTGTTTATCAATAAACAGAGCAAGTGTCTATTACACATACACCTATCAAGAGCAGGAAGTCTCTGCGCCAGCCTCCCAAAGCCCGATAACTGGAATAGATAGTGAAAAACAACCATTGAATGTAAAATTGGTTGTCTATCCAGAAAAAACCACTGACGTCGATGTAATAGAGATTGAAGCGGATGTCTCAGGTGATTACAAAACACCCCTCAACTACGTATGGTACAAGGATAACGTAAAATTAGAAGGAGAAACAGGGTACAAAATTAGACTTGAAAGTGGAGTATTGCCGGGTGAATACCTGATCAAGGTGCAGGTTACTGATGATGAGGGAAGGACTGGGGAAGCATGGACAACGTTAAATGTTGTCAAGGGCGATACGGGAATTCGTGGCGATGTATTGGAAGCGAATTTATTCGATCCGATTCCTAATGCGATCGTATCCGCCACCAGTCTTAAAAGCGGTGATACGAAAACCGTGAAGGTCAGCCCTGATGGAAAATATTCCATTCACCTGATGCCTGGAAATTACAAGGTTTCAGCTTCAGCACCAGGCTATCTTACTGAATCAGGCACGTTCGGAGATGATGTAAAAGTTCTATCGCCTCATGATGAACCTTATTGTATAGACTGCTACACGACTTTTAATTTCCGTCTGGTGATGGAACCTACCAATGGAGGAAAAGCGGAAATCAGCACCAATAGCTTTGAATTTGCAGGCTGGGGAGCTTACAGGTTTGCAGATATCTCAGGCAAGAGGTATTTCGCAGCATATCTGGAAGAGCCCACTCAGAAGATGCTGGATGCGGGCGAGTCTATCCCCTTCCTTTGGCAAAAATCTGACAATCGGGATCTACAGAAAAATAGGCAGCTCAGCGAAGTTCTCATGGATGATAACAATGAAAGGACGTTAACATCCGGCGAGCCTTTGAAGTTGGAAGAGGGATATGAACTCGCCATCAAGTCCATCGATATTGACGGCAGAAAGGTCTACCTTGAGCTGTCCAAGGATGACGCAGTCGTGGACAGCAAGGTCATATCACCATCCAAGGAGGGAGCTACCACCGCTGACCGGACCTATTGCTATAAATCAAATGTAGGGAGAACAGAGAAAATCGTGCAGATAGCCGTTTATTTCGAGACAGCCTTCCGTGGATCTGAGCAGAATAAAGCCATCATTGGCGGATTGTTCCAGATATCCGACTCGCCTATGGATAGTGCAGCTCCTCAAACTGGAGCGGGCAGCATCTCAGGTCCGAGTACAGCAACTGATTTGATCAACAAAGGCTATGCTCTAGATTCCCAAGGCAAATACGATGAGGCCATTCAGGCTTACGACGAAGCCATAGAGATCGATCCACAATATGTGGGTGCCTGGATCAATAAAGGCAGTGCTCTATATTCCCAAGGCAAATACGATGAGGCCGTCCAGGCTTTTGACGAGGCAATAGAGATCAATCCACAATTTGCAGAGGTTTGGTACAATAAAGGCAGTGCTCTCCATGCCCAGGGCAAATACGATGATGCTATCAAGGCTTTTGACGAGACCATCAGGCTGAATCCTGACTATGCAGAAGCATGGTATCGCAAAGGCACTGTTCTGCATTTACAGGAAAAGTACGATGAAGCCATTCAAGCCAATGACGAGGCCATCAGGCTGAATCCTGACTATGCAGAAGCATGGAACAACAAAGGCGATGCACTCATTGTTCAGAGCAAGTACGATGAGGCCATCAAAGCTTATGACGAGGCCATCAGGCTGAATCATGACTATGCAGAAGCATGGAACAGCAAAGGCACTATTCTGTATTTACAGGACAAGTACGATGAAGCCATCAAAGCCTATGACGAGGCCATCAGGCTAGATCCCAACCATGCGTTTGCCTGGAACTACAAAGGGAATGCTCTCAAAGCATTAGGACGCGATACAGAAGCCAATGCGGCCTTCGCCAAGGCCAAAGAGCTGGGGTATAAGGGCTAAACCTAGTCCCTGAGTAGTATGTATAACCTACAAGTTATTCTTCCTTTTTTCGATATGCATTAAACCACAGGATATTATTATAAGGGTACTTTCCGGCTCAACCCCCCCCTAATGGTGTGCGACGGATTGAAGTTTTGCTTTTCGCGTTCCATGCTATCGAAAAACCGGAATCTGCGAATTGTAAACCTGGATCTATCAAAAGCATAGGAATGGGTAGCTAGGCAGAATACAATTTAGGCCAATTCAGAACGTTTCATAAAGCAGTACATATAACTTGCAAATATTGGGCCGATCCGTCCTCCTTCAAATATTTCTATGACAATCTGCAAAGTTTTAAGTAAAATGCCATAGAACCATTCTCCCATGCACCGCACCCCCTCCGGCGACCGCCGCCAGGCCCTCCAGAAGGCAGCCCGGGAGCTGGCCAGAGATGCTCGAGCCCTGCAGAAGGCCGCCCGTGCACCCGTGGCCCGCCTGGAAGCGCAAAGGCTGCAAGGCGAGGCAGATGCCGCCCTGGCAGAGGCCCAGGCCCTCAAGCTTCAGGCCAGGCTGGAGGACCTGACCGTATGGCAGATGAAGAAGGTCAAGCAGAGTCTCAAGGGCTCCAAGACCTACACCTACTGGATGGCATCCTGGCGCGAAGGCGGCAAGATGCGCAATGTGCACCTGGGAAGCAACAGGAAGATGGATGCTGAGGCAGCCAGGCAGAAGGCCAGGGAGAGGAAGGCCGAAGCTTTGAGACTCGATCTAATGCTGTAATGCTACAGCGGAATAAATTTCTACTTATTTATCATGATTATTTGGTGCGGCACGGTTATGGATATTGATCTTGAGGTCTTTTCTGGGCTAAATGGCTAGGTTGGCAACCGATTTATCGCGAGGGTCCTACAACTGTTGAAATCTATCCAGCCACCGCCCCCTCATGCCGGCCCGCTCTCCTCCTGTTTCCTCTGTAAAATCTCCCCCACATCGCCGGGCCAGGCTTGGAATTGGAGGACCTCCGCCAGGATCTCCTTGGCAGTCTGCAGCTCCATGGCCTTGCTTACCATCGGCCTGGGCTCGATCGCCCCCCCGTCGCATCCAGGGCCACCTCACGAGTACGCCTCCAGCGTTCTCTGCGCTCCCGGCATCCTCGCCTCGGCCTTCGCGCGACTTTTGGCCGGAGCATGCTCGCTGTAGATGCAGAACACCAGGGTTATCCAGCTCGGTCAGCTTCTGCAGGTGAGGGTCCAGCGCCGGCGCGTAGAGCAGGATGGTGGCCTCCCTGGGGGTCTGCTTGAGGGCCTGGGGTCAAGGCCGGGCGGTGCGATGCAAGCGCCCTGCGGTTCTTGCGGCTTCCTGGCCTGCGCCCCCTCAGGATTTCTGGCGGAATCGATCTCCCGCCGCCGGGTGTAGTGCTCTTGCGGGGCTGCTACCCATGGTTACGAGGGTCGAGTGCGGGGGATGAGATTCTCGCACCACATTTATTCAGGGATGTGGATTTGAGTTCAATCATCAAGAATTAATAGTAATATTAACAACTAACAATCATGAAGATATCTGTATTGATTGGATCAATATTTATGTTTCTGTTTTTGTCACTTGCGATAGAAGCAATGGACATTGGTGGCGTTGACTTTCCCAATGGAGAGATCTCATTTGCCGATCGGGTCATAGGCTATAACCCATGTAGTGGTGTCGAAGCCCCTTATAATGATCCAAAAAAGGCTCTGGGGCCGCCCGATTATGACGCAAATATAGAAGAAAAACCAGGAGCAACTGTCGCATTCGATGTCACCCTAGGCAACGCAAAGGAAACCTGTGAATGTGGTTCGTTAGTCTTGGAGTTCGTTGATAATGCACTTGTCGATGTTCCTGGAAATGACTTGTACATTTTTGAGGTAGGACCAAGTGTAGAGGCCACAGAAGTTTTCATCAGCACAGATGGACAAGAATGGATTGATCTTGGCCGAATAGAAGGCTCGGATACTATGAGAGGAATAGACATCAATGAAAAAGTATCCCCCGGCCAAGAGTTCCATTTCGTAAAGCTTTGTGATTATCCCGATGGAGAAACAAGTCCATCGCCCGCACCCGGACCTGACATAGATGCGGTGGGAGCTATTGGGACAATAGCTGTGCTGAGCGGCTCGGAAGCAATTAACGATTCGACAATAAGTAGTCCGGGTCCAGACCAGGTTGAACCCACGACAACAATCCCTAGTTCGGCACCAGGAGGGCAATCTGCATGTGGATTCAACCTAGGGTCGGGAATATTTCAAAAATGGACACAAATGGGGGGTCAAGGGAGTTTCCTTGGTTGTCCTACTACCAATGAGATGGAGGCAAGAACTTCCCAAAATGGAACTACCGGGCTATATACTGAATTTGGAGGCGGAGATGGGGGGTACATTATCTGGCATGGTAATGGCCCATCCTACGGAAAATCGTTTGAAGTTCATGGATGCATTTACAAGCTCTATAAGAGCATGGGTGGAACTACATCGTGGCTGGGATTTCCAATAAGCGATGAATACGACGTAGCTGGCGGAAGGCGTAGTGACTTTGAAAACGGTTATATTCTATGGGATGGACAGACCAGGGTGTGTCAGGCTTATTCTAATGCCGGAAAGCCTCAAACACCAACGGTTATTGCCAGCCAGCCCCCAACATCAACGACGTCACCTGCAACTCAACCATCTTCCACGACCAGTCAGCCGGAAGAATTGGATCTAACTGGTGTTTGGAGTTGCGATGATGGGGGAACATACTATATCAGGCAACTAGGAAATACGATCTGGTGGTTCGGAGAGTCATCGGTGAATCCTGGACGATGGTCTAATGCTGCAAAAGGCACTATTATCAGAAATGAGATCAGTCTAGACTGGTCAGATGTGCCAAAGGGCTGCAACTTGGTTAGTGGAGTTCTAGCTCTAAATGTCTTATCTAAAGATAAACTAACGGCGACGAAGAAGACAGGAGGATTTGGCGGCTCTACATGGACACGAACTGCATCCACCGCATGTCCTGATTCCATGCCAACAAGCAACGGTTCAATGACTTCAGATTTAATTCCAACGACCACAAGTTCAAGTTCTACGACTATAACCTCCCTCAACCAGAACACTTTGAATCCGTGGGATACTCCACATGGGCAGGCATGCTTTGAAAGCTGGATACGTGAATCCATGTCTCGCATGAATGCTTACAACGGTGACGAAGAGTTTAACGCCAGGAAGCCTTGGAGTATCAATAAATATGGTCTTTTGCAGGCAAAAGGAATCGGCTCAGTTGGTGCGCCAGAGGATTTCCACGATCACAATTACAATCGGTACTGGTGGATATGGGATCACTACAACGCACCGTCATCCACTGGTTGGGAGGATAACAATTGGAATGGCGCACAGGTCCCCCCTATCCGGGAATATGTAAATAAGTGTATTTCACAGGGAGGATAGCGACGAACATTTTTTCATTTTTAATTTTCCCCCCGTGCGATTAATAACAAGATTGACAATCCCAGCCCCCAAGCTGTGCATATAACCCGTAATCTATCCTTTCTATTTTCGATATCCATTAAACCACAGGATATTATTAAAGGATGCTTTCCACCTCAAACTCCCTCAGGGTGCGCTCCAGCTTATGTAGCAGTTTTCTATCCTTAATGATTGCTAAAATAAGGCATCGGGCAATCGTCGATAGAGGTTATCAAGAGTATCGGAACAAGTAGTTAGGCCGAAGAGGATTTTGGCCAATTTTGGGGAGATCGCACACGTTACTATGAATAACTGGCAAGCGTGCGTCCTTAAAGTTCTATTACATTCTGCAAAGTTTTAAGTAAAATGCCATAGAACTAAATCCCATGCACCGCACCCCCTCCGGCGATCGCCGCCAGGCCCTGAAGAGAACCGCCCGGGAGCTGGCCCGGGACGCCCGCGCCCTGCAGAAGGCCGCCACTCGTGCACCTGCAGCCCGCCAGGAAGCACAAAGACTGCAAGGAGAGGCGGAGAAGGCCCTGGCAGAGGCCCAGGCCCTCAAGCTCCAGGCCCGGCTGGAGGACCTCACCGTGTGGCAGATGAAGAAGGTCAAGCAGAGCAGGAAGGGCTGCAAGACCTACACCTGACTGAAATGGCATCCTGGCGCGAGAGCGGCAAGACGCGCAACGTCCACCTGGGTAGTGCCAGGAAGATGGATGCCACGGCGGCCAGGCAGAAGGCCAGGGAGAGGAAGGCGGAGGCGCTCCATGCTGATTGAACTGACCAAGAGTGTGATCATATCGATGGCAACGGCCTGAACAACAACAGATGCAATCTGAGGCTTGTGGACCATCGCAGGAATATCCGAAATAGTCATAGCAGGCAGCATATCACCAAGGCCGGCCAGGAGCATAAGCAATTAAAATTAATTTCTGTAAGTCACCAGGACCAGCAGGATTAAAGCAGCCCCATGTTCTCAAGCTGCATCCTGACGATCTGAGCTCCCTCTTCGCATTCCTCAGGCGATTTGCCGCCCGTGATCACCAGTTTGCCGGAGCTGAAGATGAGCACTACCACTTTGGGCACCTTGATCCTGTAGACCAGCCCAGGAAACTGTTCTGGCTCGTATTCGATGTTCTCCAGGCCCAGGCCCAGGGCGATGGCGTTTAAGTTCAAGTCCTTCTTCAGATCTGCGGAGGCCACAATATTCTGAATGTGGATCTCGGGCTCCATATTAATATTCTCGAAGCCGATAGAACTGAGCGTTTTTGCCAGGTTGGTGATGACCGTGCGAACATCCTCGACGTTCTTGGATCCGGTGCATACTACCTTGCCGGAAGCGAATATGAGAAAAGCAGCTCTGGGGGCCTTGACTCTGTAGACGAGACCGGGGAACTTCTTCTTGTTGTACTCGGCGCCCTCCAGCTCTGCCTCGATCCTGGGCAGATCGAATGCTTCCGCCAGCTTAGTGGATGCCACCACGTTCACGATATCTATTGTGGGCTTCATCTGCACGTATATCTCCGAACCCCTCTTTATATAGTCCGGCGTTGGGCCGATGGTGAGCCCTGAAAAATGCCGCTGGCATCAAAGGGAGGATTCATTTCGCAAATCTGGCCAGCGTCTCTTTCCTGCGCGTCCATTTCTGCGACTCACGCTGTAGATCTTCTTGCTCTATAGCTTGCCGGCCTGCCCTGCCAACCAGGTTGTCTCTGTTTTTCCTGGGACGCCCCATACCCATCCCCTCCGGGATAATATACTCTAATTTGATTTCTGCATGTGAATTCAGAGTTATGCACTTGCATTATGTTAATATTATATAAATCTACCGGTTTGGTACTTGGTTTTCTGTTCCGTTTAACGATAATATGGTTTTAAAGAAATTATTTATATGATTATGATATTTGTCAGAAGCGTAGGAGGAATCATCATCAGAAACGTCACTATCAAGGTCGCAGACGAAAATGACTTGGAGTTTGTGCAGGGCCTGGAGAGCCTGGGCATGAAAAGAACCGTGGCCTGCGTCATAACATTCCTCAAGGATCAGAAGGAGAGATCTTCCGGGGATATCGAGGTGGCCACCGGCCTGAACCAACCGGAAGTCAGCATTTCCATGCAAATCCTGCGAGAAAAAGACTGGATTACTGAGCATGAGATCAAGAGCGAGGGAAAAGGCAGACCCTTGAAAATCTATGCTTTGCGAGCGACCATCGATGAGATCATAAATTATTGCGAAGCCGAGAAAAGCAGGGAGTTGGCCCGAACCACTGAGGCCATCCAGAAGCTGAAGGAGCTGAGCTCGGCATAAGAATGTCATAAAAGCAGAAAAAGTGTTGGCGTTGGAACTCACGGCTAAAGAAGGAGTAGATGTAGTAGGATTTCCAAGAGTTCCGATACTGGATCATCCTCGAGTCCAGGCTCATCGGGTGGCTGCCAGTCAGGGTTATACGGTTCGAGGGTAGCGGTCCTTGTAGCGTCGGCTGGTGCAGTCTCCCCCATTATTCGGCTGGTGCTCCGGTCATATAATGTCACCGGGAACAGGTTACCCTGGACACTATTCATTTGCCTGGGCGCATTATATACAATACTAACTATAACGCCATTCTGGACTAAGATCGTATATAATCCATCCCCGGAAAGATTCTTTGTTGGCGCTTCCTGTGGCTCAATAGTGGGTGATGCCTGCGGCCAGGCTGTATGAGATACAATAGTGGTATTACTGATGACTTCGCCCATACCGGGTGGTGCTGCGCCTTGAGCTGTCGTGACCGGCAAGCCGAGGTACTTAAGGTAGTAATTCGCTGAACCAGTCAAGCTAATATCGTAACCAGAAGTGGACCCGCCATAGGCCTCTACAATGTCGCCAACGTTAATATTGGAGTCCATGGTTCCCCTGGGATACACTGTCGGATCTGCCGAAGTCAGGTAGATTGATATTGTTTTGTCTTTCATTTCAGTTGGCCCTTCCACGACCTTATCTACATAAACGTTCCAACCCCATGCCCCTATCCGGTCGAATCTGCTGATTGCTGTTCCTTGAATCGTAATGTCCCCGAGGTATCCTGTTCCAGAGTCCAGCGGAGTTACAACTGGAACCAGATCATTTTCGCTGTTATTTGCAGCCAGAACGTCTGGAATAGGCATTCTTTCAACAGTTTCACGCTTGCTGTACGCTGCAACTCCGTCAGCAAACCCTACCACCAATAGCAGCATTGCCGCTATTGCCAATATTCCAAGTTTTTTATACATTTTTCTTGCCTTCTGTTACATATATCATTATCTTTGATGATAATTAAAAGGCAACGGTCGGAAAAGAGGGGAGGAACCCAGCCGTCTCTGTCCTCTGCTCAGAAGACTATCTCGCCCTCTAATATTTTTGCGCCCAGGCCTGCCGCCTCCTCGACTGCCGCCAGGTTCTTCATCAGGAATATCCTCTCGTTCGTGGTCTCCTTGAAGGCCACGGAGTTTTTCAGGATCGGGGCATATTTCGCGGATTTAGTGAGCAGGACCACGTAGCCCTTCAGGTCCTCCACCAGGTCGTAGTCGAAGCCGTTCCTCTCCAGGAGCTTGAGGGCATTGTTCCTCGCGCCGATGGACTTGAACTCGAAGCGGTAGAGGTCTTTGTTGTAGCAATCCAGAAGCGCATTGAATAGCTCATGGTTATCGAAGAACTGCTTGAAGACCCAAAGCTTGCCAAGCTTGAAAAATATGATGAGCTTGCGCCTCTCTATCACGTCGAAGGTATTGGCCTGCATGGGGGGATCTCCTCTGCGTAATTATCACATTAATTCGCGATAAATCTATGGGTCACTCATTGCCTATTGATCGCTGCCCTCAAACACAAACCCCACTTCCCCCCAGGCCTTCTCCAGCAGCTTCCCGTAGTACCCTATATCGAACTCCGAAGCCGTCCTCTCCGGCTCCACCTCCCACTTTTTGGCGTCCTTCACCACGTAGCCGATCTCCATCCCCGGAGCCAGGGGAATGCCCTGCTTCAGGTGAGCCTGCACCGCCGAGGCTTCAGCACACCTGCGGGAATAGCTCAAGCGGCTCACTCTGCGATGAATGGCCAGCTCCCGCACGTTCGCCTCTACAAGCTCGTCCATGTAGTTTCTGGCAACGCCTCGGGCCCTGGGCTCTATCCTCCTCAGCTCCTCCCGGCTCCTCGCCCCGGCCAGGACTTCGAACAGCTCTTTCTGCATCCTGCGCACATACTCGGGCGTGTCTCCTTTGCGAGCCATAACTCCCCGGATCTTCATCTTGCCCGTGTCCAGCCTCCCAAAATAGCGGTTGTAGGCCCCTGAGCCGTCAGCCATGGGCAGGAAGGCGATCCAGTCGTAGGAGTCCACCTCTGTCAGGATGCCCGTCTCCTTCTCTACAGCCTCCTTTAAGCTCGCTATTGGCTCGCCTATAACCCAGAGGCAGTCCACGATGCCATGCAGTACCTGGAAGTCCATGCTCTCGGCCAGCTCCTTGACCTGCATGAGCAGATCCCTGGAGATGCCTGTGATCCGCTCATGCACCTGGATCTGGCCGAACTTGGCATTCCTATAGCCGGTGTAGCCGAAGCAGGTTACCAGCATCCATTTGAGGATCGAGTCTATGCCGGCGTAATCCGGGTTGGTCTTCTTCAGCCTCTTGGTCTCGATGCGCAAATTGAGCAGAGAGGAGAGCACGGTGCTGAGAAAGCCCTTCAGCTCGGGATGCTCAATGGTCTCGGGGGAGAGGTTGTACTTGACGATGATCGAAGGGTACATGGAGGTGAAGTCGATCTGGTGCACCCGCTCGTACACGCCCGGCTCCGGCTGGAAGATCATGCCGCCTTTGTCGCAGGCCCTCAGCTCGGAGATGTTCCTGAGGCTCTCTGCATCCCTCTTTCGGAAGGGCACGGCTACGCCCCGGCGCAGGGCCTCGAAGACCTCGTAGCTGGAGATGAGCGTGCCGGGCGTGAAGCGAGAGGTGAGGTTGGGGGAGAGGCCGGAGAGCCGGGAAGCCATGAGGACGCCCTTTAAGCCGCTCTCGGCATAGACGAAGCTCCTGGCCGTGTCTATGAGAATGCGGCCTTCAGGGATGAGAGCGCCGTCCTTGTGGTTGACTTTTCCATAGCTCCAGTAGGACTTGGAGGCCATCGGCTTGAAGAAGCCAGTGCGGCTGAATGTAGGCTTCAGGCCGTATCTTCTGGCCTTGCGAACTATGAGTTGAGTCCAGGTATCAGCATGGGGACAGAGAATCAAATCCGGATCATGGGACGTGACGAGTTCCAGGAGATCGGAGAGGACCTGTCTCTCAGATCCTTCCAGCCTCCGCTTGCGGCCATTGAGGACCTCGACGCGGGAGATCTCCCCGGGCATAGAAGGATCTCCGGCCACCTGAAGTTCCAGGCTGGTCAGGGGAATCTCGAAGTCGGGAGAGAACCGGGATTCGTCTCTGTCTCCGCAGGGGAAGATATCATGCTCCGCCATGTAGCGCTGATCCTGGCGGACGTCCACGTTGTAGAGCTCGGCCTGGTGGCGGGTTTGGATCTCGATCTTCTCGGCAACTTTTCGGCCTGCATAGATCCTGTGGCCCGGGAAGGTGCCAAAGATGGTTCTGAAGCTGCATTCCTCTGCTTTGAAGCGGCTCTCCAGGGCCTCGATCATCTCCCTGTGAGCAGGAGGATCCTTGAGGTGCATATAGAACGAGGGCGGACAGACGACGCTGGCTTTGGTGAGGCCTCTTTCCCGGCCCCACAGCTCCACACAGCCCTTGTAGTAAGAGTCGAAAATCCACATATGTCTATTCTTCTCGCCTCCTCTCCAGCTCCCTCAACAGCTCCACCAGCACCGAGAACACTGCCGCCTCCAGCGGATCATCCAGCGCATAGAAAGCCTCGCTGGAGTGCATCCTGGCCATCTGTGCCACCTTTTGCCCAAAACCCCGGTCCTCTTTCTTCAGAGCCCGGCTGGCCTTCAGCCACCTGGCAGAGACATCCTTCACGCCCATCCTCACGCTCTCGAAACTTCGGCCCATGACTACTCACCCACAGAGAACGTTGCCGGCCACAGCCCCTCTTCGCGCTTCTCCGGACAGATATTCTTCTCTTCGTCCCAGCTCCTTTCCTCCAGACGGCTCTTGATCATCTCTTCGACCTCGCCGGGCCGGGCACCGAAGACCTCCGCCAGGATCTCCTTGGCCGTTTCCAGCTCCAGGACTCTGGTGCTGACCGCCCGTCTGGGCTCAATCGGTTTCGTCCTCTGCCTCCAGGGCCAACTCATGAATAGGCCTCCAGCGTTCTCTGGTTCTCCCTGGCCCGCGGGTGGGCTTTGGCCGTCAGCCGTGGAATTTCCCGTGGGCCTTCCTCGAAGTGGAACACCCGGTCGGCATTCTGCACCAGGTCCTCAAAGAAAGGGTCAATCCCCTGAGCGTAGAGCAGCACGGCGGCCTCCTTTGCGGCATCGCAGAGAGCATGGGAGACGTACTCGGTCATCTCTTTGGCGTCCTCGTAGAGGAGAGGGTCATGCTCGATGAGAATCAGCGAATGGTGGGCCTCCTCCAGGATGGTCATGAGCTGGAAGACGGTAAATCCCCGACGGATTTCCAGGTCCTCAAACCTGCGGTCCAGCCCGGAAAGGATGGCAGAGGAGTTGCCGGTGACGTAGAGCACCTTGAACCGTTGCAGGTCCAGGTTGCGGTTCAGGGCCTGGATGAACATCTCCCTGGGAGCCGTCAGGGCATTGAAGGACCGGGACCGGAGGGAGACCGTGGGAAGAAGCTCGAAGTCCATGCTTAAAGGCTGGAGCTACGGGGATATGAGGGCGAGCCGGGTGCGGGGCGAAAGTGTATATGAATGCAGGTTCAAATATCTGGATTTAAGAGATACACGATGACAATCCTGGTGGGCTGCTGCGGCTGGTCTTACGATGATTGGGTGGGGAAGTTCTACCCAATGGAGCTGGCCAAGAAGAAGGGCGATTGGTTCTCTTACTATGCCCAGTTCTTCAACACAGTGGAGATCAACAGCACTTTCTACCGGCCGCCAGGCGAGCTACAGGTCCAGTCCTGGATAAAGAAGGCCAGGGATTTGAAGGGCTTTGAGTACTCCGTCAAAGTGCCCCAGCTCGTCACTCACAAGGCGCTCGTGGAGGGAGACCCGGAGAAGGCCATCTTCTGGGCCACCTCCTTCGAGAAGACCTGCGTGAAGCCCCTGGCCGAGGCGGGTCTTTTGGGCGGCGTGCTGCTACAGCTCTCCCCATACTTCAAGAATGAAGGATCCGCTCTTGCCACGCTGAAAGGTGTTCTGGATGCCGTTTCTCACGAAGAGTACAGCTACGCAGTCGAGTTTCGGCACCGGAGCTGGCTGGACGATAGCAGGAAGGAGATAGATCCTGCAACGCTGGAGGTTCTGAGGGAGAGGAATATCGCCAACGTCCTGATCGATGGCCCTGGGCAACATGCGGGCACGGAGCAGACTGCGGATCATGCCTACTTGCGCTTGCATGGCCGGAATTACGATATCTGGTATAAGGGCGAAGAGGAGGACGACCACAGGCTGAATAGATATGACTATCTCTACAAGAAGGAACAACTGGAGTCCTGGGTGCCTCGCATCAAGGAGGCCGAGTTGAAGGCCGCCAAGGCGAGGGTGTACTTCAATAATCACGCCCGGTCCAAGTCTGTGAGGAACGCTTTTCTGTTGATGGATATGCTTTCGATAGAGCACAAGTCAAAGGAGATCCAGCTACAGGATCAGTTCACGCTCGGGGAGTTTTAGTCTTGGATGCCTTATCCAGTTTGTCCGGAGGTAGGCGTACATGCGCAGCAGCAGCCTTACTCTGGCAGCTTCGAATCTCCTGGCGCGAGGACGGCAAGACGAGGGCGCCGCCGGGAGCAGCAGGAAGATGGATGGCGCACAAGCACGCCAGAAGGCCAGGGAGAGGAAGGCGGAGGCTCTAGCAAATCTTCCAGAAGATGTATCTATCAGCACAATTCATTATTAATACTCATGGGCAATGAAATCATCGACGGCACGCAGACTGAGGAAGAGTTGCGGAGAGCCTTGCAAGCAGCGCAAGCTCGTAACGCCCAGTACGAGCAGGCAGTCTCGATGATATCCGATATCGTCTGGCGTTTTGATGTTAATATCAAAGGAGAGCATGTTGGCTCCTACATCTCGCCGGTTGCAGACAGGATGCTGGGACTGCCTGCCGGCACCATCGGAGATAGCTTCGAAAAATACTTCACCTATGTCCATCCCGATGACTTGCCGGTCGTGCAAAAGATACTCGCCGAATGGATACGAACGTTTGGGAAGGACAAAACCGTAGAATACCGCATGCGAAAGGCCGACGGCGCCAAGCTTTGGGTTCTTTCCAAGGGTTCGGCTTATTGCCAGCCGGACGGACGAGTAACCGTCTTTGGCACTACAAGCGACATCATCGAGCAGAAGCGTGCGGCGGAGGCATTGCAGGAGAGCAATACCCTGAAAAACCTGCTGCTTACCAATCTTCCGGCAGGAGTCGTCATCGTGGACCCGGTAACCCGTGTCATCGAGCAGGTGAATGATCATGTAGCCACCATGTTTGGCGCTCCGGTGGATCAACTGGTGGGCCAGCGATGTCACTCGTTCTTGTGTCCCGCTAACGAGGGAGCTTGTCCGGTGTGCGATTTGGGCCAAATCGTGGATAACTCAGACCGGGAGATGTTGCGGACGGATGGCAGCCGACTGCCCATTTTGAAAACGGTGAAGCGGATTCAATTGGATGGTCAGGAGAAACTGCTGGAATGCTTTTTGGATATGTCCGAGCGCAAGCGGGCCGAGAAGGCGCTGCAACTCAAGGACTTTGCGATCGCATCCTCAATAAACGCTATTGCCATTGCAGATATGACGGGTAACCTGATCGATGTCAACCCGTCGTTTCTCTCGATGTGGGGGTATAACGACCGGCAGGAAGTGCTCGGGCGGTCCGTGTCATCTTTTTGGGTAGTACCGGACGAGTCGCAATTGGTTGTTGATGAATTACAGGTGCATGGAAACTGGTCGGGTGAGATGGAAGGCAAAAGAAAAGACGGCACAAAGATACAGATTCAGTTGTCGGCAAACATGATTCGTGACCCATCCGGTACTTTCGTTGCCATGATGGGGGCGTTCATTGACATCACCGAGGTTAAGCGAGCGGAGGAAGCTCTACGAACCACCGAGGACAGATATCGCACGCTAGTAGAAAACGCCAACGAATCCATCGTCGTTGCCCAAGACGGCATGCTAAAATTCGTCAATCGCATGACTTGTGAGATAACCGGCTATTCGGAGCAGGAGCTCACTTCAAAGCCTTTTCCCGAGTTCATCCACCCAGAAGACCGGGATATGGTGGTACAACGTCATCTGAGCCGGTTCAGGGGTGATATTACTCAACCCAAATATTCTTTCAGGTTGATCGTCAAGAATGGAAGCCTCCGGTGGGTGGAGATCAACGCCGTCTTGATTGAATGGCAAGGCAGACCGGCAACTTTGAACTTTTTCAGCGATATCACCGAACGCAAGCAAGCGGAAGAGGCGCTGCATCGCCAAAATGTGCTGCTGCAAACCGTCCTCGACAGCATTCCGGTCATGATCGCGTTTTTAGATCCCGAAGGCCACCACCAATTGGTCAACCGCTGCTGGCAGTCCACTGTCGGTTGGTCACTTGAAGAAGCGATGCATAAGGACGTCCTTGCCGAACTCTATCCCGACCCGGCGTACCGAGAATATGTGCTGGACCATATCAAGAGGGCCGCAGAAAGTTGGGGCGACTTTAAGACCAGGACACGCGATGGGCGCGTGCTCGATACATCCTGGGCCAATGTATCGCTTTCGGACGGTTCCAACATCGGTATCGGGATTGACATCACCGAGCGCAAGAAGGCAATGGAGGCGTTGCGAGAGAGTGACGCGCGATATAAGCGAATAGTTGAGACTGCGAACGAGGGCATCATGATCATGGATGATCAATTCCACTATGCTTTCGTGAACCAGAAGCTGGCTGACATGCTGGGTTATCAACCAGAGGAGATGCTAGGTAAGCCGGTAACCTCCTTCACTTTCGAAGAGGATTTCCCGGATCACAAAGCCAAGATGGAAATGCGTGTATCTGGCAGAGGGGCGCAATATGAGCGCAGGCACCGCCGCAAGGATGGAAGCTGCTGCTGGACGATAGTATCGGCAACACCGCTCAAAGATGAAGCCGGCCAGTTTGCCGGATCCTTTGCCATGCTTACCGATATAACCGAGCGCAGGCTTGCAGAGGATGCTCAAAGAGAGAGCGAGGAGCGATTTCGCACCATTTTCGAAAGTTCTCAGGACGCCTTGATGACCCTCGCCCCGCCATCTTGGAAGTTCACCTCCTGCAACAAGGCGACTGTAGAGCTATTTGGGGCAAAAAACGTGGCTGAATTCACCTCGCTCGGTCCCTGGGATGTGTCTCCTGAGCACCAGCCAGATGGACGGCCCTCCTCCGACAAAGCCAGAGAGATGATCGAGACGGCGATTTGTGAGGGCTCCCACTTCTTCGAATGGACACACAAGCAGCTTCGTGGCGAGGCGTTCCCAAGCACTGTGCTACTAACTCGCATAAAGCTGCTGGATGAGATGATAGTCCAGGCCACGGTGCGTGACATTTCTGTCCAGAAGAATGCGGAGGCGGCCCTGATCCAGGCAAAGATTGCTGCGGAAGAGGCAACCCGTGCCAAATCTGAATTCCTGGCCAATATGAGTCACGAGATTCGCACCCCCTTGAACGGCGTCATCGGTATGATCGGACTGCTTCTGGATATGGATTTGAATGCTGAACAACATGAATATGCACAAATTGCCCAGATCAGCGGCGAGATACTACTATCTCTCGTAAACGACATCCTGGACTTCTCCAAGATTGAAGCCCGCAAACTGGAGCTGGAAACGCTGGACTTCGATCTGCGCTCCACGCTGAAAGATACGGCAGATCTCCTGGCCATCGGTGCTCATGAAAAAGAGCTGGAGCTGGTCTGTCTGGTGGAGCCAAACGTTCCTTCGCTCCTCTGCGGAGATCCGGGAAGGCTGCGCCAGATTCTGGTCAACCTGGGAAGCAATGCCGTGAAGTTTAGCGATAAGGGCGAGATGATAGTGATCCGCGTCCGCCTGGAGAGCGAAGACGAACGAAATGTCACAATTCGCTTCTCGGTCAGCGATACAGGCATCGGCATCCCGGCAAACCGGCAGGATAGTCTCTTTTCACCCTTTACTCAGGTGGATGGCTCGACAACACGCCAATACGGTGGTACTGGTCTGGGACTGGCCATATCCAAACAGTTGGCGGGATTGATGGGCGGCAGGATCGGCCTGGAAAGCAAAGAGGGCGTTGGCTCCACCTTCTGGTTCACAGCGGTGTTTGAGAAGCAGCCTGCCAGGTCTGGATCGGCAGATGAGGGGCTTGCCAAAATTGAGGGCGAGGGGGCTATAGAACGCTGTGCTGCTGTGCCTACCATTTCTGAAAACAACAAGCGCAAGATACGCATCCTGGTGGTGGAGGACAACCCCGTAAACCAGAAAGTGGCACAGACGATGCTGAGAAAGATGGGACTTCGGGCCGATGTGGTGGCCAATGGTCAGGAGGCCGTCAAAGCACTCCAGATGGTTCCCTATGACCTGGTATTGATGGACTGCCAGATGCCCGAGATGGACGGTTTCGAGGCCACTCGCTGCATCCGCCAGGAAGGTTCGAAGGCGCTCAACCCACGCATTCCTATCATCGCCATGACCGCCGCTACCATGAAAGGGGATCGGGAGAAGTGTATTCAGGCTGGAATGAACGATTTCATTGCCAAGCCGGTCCAGCAAAGGAAACTGGCGGAAATGCTCGCCCGGTGGTTGGCAATAACGACGAACGACAACCTGTGACTTCTCCCCGCCCTGAAGGACGGGGCTTCTAGCCGTTGATTGGCAGAGATTGAAGTCCCAATCTCAAAATGTTTATGGCTGCATTCCAATCTCGATCCAGAGATAGCCCGCACTCGGA
>Ga0247841_10004025_pt1 | contig 25991 bp, 25 predicted proteins | sample LaCruzMarch2015__2_FD_192410 | JGI IMG/M metagenome (GOLD analysis project Ga0247841, IMG submission 192410) | Freshwater microbial communities from meromictic Lake La Cruz, Castile-La Mancha, Spain - LaCruzMarch2015_18m | ecosystem: Environmental > Aquatic > Freshwater > Lake | place: Spain... | reverse complement strand
ATAAAAAATCTACTATTTTTATGGCTGATGCAGGTTATGATTCTATTAAGTTAAGAAGTAAATTAAATAATATATTTTATAAATCAATCATACTTTTTAATTAAAGAAATACTAAGGATAAAAACAAAATTAAAACTTTAACGAATGAAGAAAAAAATTATATAAATCAAGAATAACAATTGAAAATACTTTTTTATTTTTAAAAAAGTATAGAAGATTTGAAATAGTTTATGAAAAAAAATTTAAAAATTTTTTGAGTTTAATTTACTTATCATTAATAAAATATGTAATCTAAATAACCATATATACTTTTAAAAAAAAGGGAATCTTTAATCAATTTATTAAAAAAAAATTTTTGGTGTATGATTATATATTTATATTCTTAAGTTTTTATGTTGTTTTTAAATAATTTAATAATTTAATTATTTTTTTTATGAAGTAATTTAATAATTTTTATATTTAATTAGTAAACATACTTTATAACAATATACAAAGTATATAAGATTAAGGTAAATATTATTATTAAAAAGCACATAAATTCAACAATAAAAAATATTTAAAAAGTATTTAGGTCTAATATATGCTACTATTATAATTATTCAATTTATTAATTTACAACATAATATAATATAATATAATATAATATGACAGATATTGAAAAAATTATAGGAAAAGAAAATAAAAAAAATAAATACTTTTGTTATATAATTAAATCAACAAATCCCGATTTTTCTAATTCAACATACAATGGAAGTACAAATAATTTAACAAGACGTTTGAGACAACATAATGGAGAAATTGTAGGAGGTGCTAAAGCAACAAGAGGCAAAGGACCATGGTTATATATTGCTATTTGGAATGGGTTTCAATCTCACAAAGAAGCCTTAAGTTGTGAATGGAGAATTAAACATCCGACAAATACAAGAACAAGACCGCGCAAATTCAATGGTGTTAGAGGAAGAATTAAATCATTAAATTTACTTATAGGATTAGATTGTTGGACCAAAAAAAGTATAGGAATGAATTGTGGGTTAGGATATGTGTTGTACGTAGATGATGATATGATTGAATCAATTGATTTAGAAAAAAAAAAACCTAATTTGGAAATAAAAAAATTAAATGAAATAGTATATTAGTATGGAATAAAATATTGATATTTAATTTGTGATTTTTACATTGAATACACAAACAAATTTGTCTTCTTGTAAACATTATCAACAATTAAAATCATGTTTCGTATAATCATCATTTATACAATAATGACATTGAATTATTTTATATAAATCAGGTTTGGATTTAAAACGAATTTCTTTCTTCCGATACATAAATTACAAATTTCTTTTTATAAATATGATATTTTTGAATTATAATGTTTACATTTATATCTTTTGCAAATATCACATTCAATTATTTTATTATAGTTATTTTCTGTCATCCGCTATTTAAAGTATATAATAATAAAATATTATTGTTGAAAAAATTACAAGTAAATATGATGATAAAAATATAATTAAAAATAAAATGTATTTATAAACAATTTTATTGTTTATAAATCTAAATCAAAAAAAATAATTTAATATATGGTATATAAATATTGACTAATAGTTTCATTGGTCAATAAATATCTGAGAATGAAACCAGTTAAGAATAGAATAACTTCCATCACATAATATTTATCCCATTCCCCACATTCTTCAGGTAATTCAGGTTTAAGAAAACCAAATACCATAGATAAAATTAATCCAAGAAGGACAACAACAACACCAAACAACACAGCTTGATAAAAAGTTTTAGGATTTGAAGCAAACATTTGTTATATAATATTATTATATAACAAATAAAAATATTTTTTTAATATTTATTAAAAAATATTCGTAAGAAATATTTTATATTTTGCAGGAATATTAGAAGTAATTTTTTCAGATGTTAAATACAATTTAAGTTTAATTGAAATATCATTATTAAATTCTATATTTAAAAATTCATCTATATGTGTAATTTTATTAATCTTCAAATTTGATTTATTATTTGAACAAATAATTTTTTGTTGATTACCACAAATTAAGTTATTAAATAATTTGACAGAATCTATTTTATCTATATTTTTATTTATAAAATTATATACCTCCAAGTTATAATTGTTAATTATCGATTGATATTTATCATTAGATAAATTAGCAAAACTATAATTTTTATTTTTAGAATTAAAAGTTTTTCTAAATTCTTTATTTTTTAGAATTATATTTTTTTTATATTCATCAAATAATTCAGTATTTGATTGTTTATTGATTCCTCCAAATTCAATAATTTTTTTTGGTCTTTGATTTTTTAAAGGAATGTTTAATGAATTTATTTCAAAATTATTTGATTGAAATATATGTTTCGTTGAATTTGAATTTATATTATTTTTAAAAAAATTACATAAATTATGAACTATTTTTAATCTCAAATCTATTCCCAAATTAGACCATTCAGGATCTTCAATATTTACTATATCATCTAATTTTGTTAAAATATTAGTTTTTGTATTTGAAGAAATTAAGGTCATATTTATTTATACTTATTTACAAATCTTTATATATAAATTAAATCAATCTCACTTATTTTATATTATTTTACATTATTTGATATTTTTTTGAATATAATCATATGTTTTGTCCATATATTTAGTTTCTATAAAACAAGATTTTCCACATGATCTACATAATGTGTAGATTAATTTATTTTCTCCTAAATATAAATCAGTTTCAGGATAATCACAATCAGAACAAAGAATATATATTTTAATGAAATCTGTTAAATATGTTTCAATTTGTTCTCTTGTATATTCACCTTTCCAACAAATACATTTTTTATCTTTATCAATAGATTGAGGACATGATATTTTATTTCCAATATATTTGCCAAAAAAAATACTTGGAACACCTAGTTTTTCCGAATAATATTCTGAATTTTCAAAATATGTTGTTCTATTTCCTTTTTTTCCACCTATTGAAATAATAGGATTAGAAATTTTATATCTGTATTCTGGGTCTGCAAGTGATGATTCTTTAGATGCTAAATAAAATAAATCTCCTGATGTATTGCTTCCTAACCAATCCATTTTAATTCATATAGATATATATAGAATAATTCTATTGTACATTAAAATTTTCAATTTTTTTTATTTTATTAATCAATATTATATTTGTCATGAGTAAAAATGTATCCAATATATTCAATATAGATAATATAACTAATATATCAAATATCACAGAATTGCCTACCAATTATTTTAATTTATTATCAAAACCCAGCAATAAATTAAATATATCATTTGATAATAATTCATTTCAAATAATAAATTTATTTTTATCACAAATAAAAAATGATGATATTAAAAATTTATATTTTGAATCAAATGATTATTCATTTGAATTGGATTTATTAGAAAATCCTATTTCAAATAATTTTGAAATTTATTTATGGTTTATTAAATGTGTAGATATAACGAACCAAATTATTAATTCTAAATCAAATAAATATGTTGAATTATTTGGCACTGATAAAGATATTTGGAAAATTTCAATATGTAAGGATATAATGTTTAATTATCCTTTTACTTTGGAGGATATAATATTTTTGCCAATTTCTTATGTTATTAGTGAATATAATTTATCAAACAAAACCTCAATAAAATCAAAAAAAATGATTAATACATTAATACATGAAAAAATTCATATCGTACAAAGAAAAAATGAACAATTGTGGGAAAATTTTATAAAACAGGAAAATTGTGGATGGAAAAAAATTTTATCAAATACAAAAGAATTTCAGATAATAAATTTAAATACAACAAATAATTTAATTATATCAAATATTGAATATAATTTTATTTTAAATCCAGATACTACTTATAATAATTTTAAATATATTTGGATTAAGGATAATGGTAAAAAATATTATGGACAATATATTTGTAATACTAAAACAAAAAAAATCGATAAAAAATTTTTTCAAATTGATTTTGAAGAAAATAAACTTATACCTGTATACGAAAATTTAGATGAAGAACATCCATATGAAACTTATGCTTATAAAATTGCTAATCAATTAGTAAATTATATTTGATTTAATAAAATTTAATAACTTGTCATTAAATATCCTTGTATAGGATATGGTAATTTTGTAGGATCTGTTATAAATAAAAATTTATAAAACCAAAAAAATAACAAAATTAAAATAACAAATGTTAATATTGCTAAATTCCAATTATTATTTTCTTTTTCCATATCAGATGATGATGAAGATTTCATTTTAATATATTTATATTATAAAAAATATTATTTATTATTATTTATTTGAATGGTGTTGAAACTGATAAATCAACATATTCATTATCTTCAAAATATCTTTTTCTACTGACAAACCAGATAAAATAAATTATAATTCCTAACAATATTAAAAATACAATTGTTTTATATACAGGATTTGTGCAATAATCTATATTTTCTATTTTTTTTTCTAGTTTTTTAAGAGATGAAAATTTTTCATTTGTATTTTCATTCAATAATTCTTGTGTAAATTTATTTGTTTCAATTTTTATATTGTCATTAATTGGAAAATTTTGAATATTTTGTAATTTTGAATTTACATTCACACATTCTTCTAAAACAATTCTATTATCAATATTTGATTTTTTATCAATATTAGATTTTTCATCAATATTAGATTTTTCATCAATATTTGTTTGTACATCATTATTAGTATTTAAATCATATTGCGTAGTGCTTAAACAAAACACATTATTTTTATTAGATAAAATTATTGGTCTTATTGAATTATATTTATTTTCATATATAAATTTTTGTTCTTTTATATTATTATCACAATCTGTTAAAATTATATATTCACCATTCGTTTGTAAACATTTATTAGATTTTGTCTCAATTATATTACCATCTAAATTAAATTGGAATAAACCAGCATTTTCAAGATTAGAAGATGTAGTTAAAAATAATAAACCTAATTTATCATCTATTGACAAATACAAATCATTAATTTTTAAATAGTATAATTTAGAAGTATCAATATTTGAATTTAACATATCAGAATATTTTATTTTAATATAACTTGTATTTGTAATTGAATTATTAATAATATAATTTTGATTATTCATCCCAGTCATAAATTTACATTCATTATTATATAAATTTTCTGGTTGAGAACCCAATATATCAATATCATTAATCATGTCAATACATTCTTGGAGAGGTAAATTTTTTTCACACAAAGGATTAGATAAAACAACACCCTGACATTCTTCATTAAATTCACAACTATTTAAACAATTTATTGTATTTGAACTATAAATAATTTTATCATTTGGTTTATTAATTACATTTGCATGTTCATATTTTAAAAAAACATTATTCATTATATATATTTTTATATATAATATATATTTATAAATTTTTTAAATTTATAATTGATATTGATTAAATTATATCAATTTTTCATTTTTTTTTCTGTATAAATATTCAAATAATAAATAAATTAAAAATAATAATATGACTAGCCAAAAAAATATTACATACATATTTATTGGTTTCCAACAATTAAAATTATCATTTCCTAAACCTATACTTATTTTTTTTAAATCATTATCGGCACTAATAAAATTTTCCAAAGCATTAACAACAGGTTCTGAAATTTCTTTTTCTAATTCTTGTTCTGAACTAAAATCACTTTTATCATTTGAAACATTTAAACCAGTTGTTCCAATTGTTTTATATACTTGATTATAATAAAAACCACCACAATTACCCGTACCTATTTCATCACACCCTACATTACAAAATTTAAATCTATCCACCGATTGTGTTGTTGGTATATTATTTGAAGCCCAACATTCATTACCTCCTCTTATTCCAATATATTTTAAATCTTTATTTTTCCCCATATCAATACATTCAGAAATATTTCTTATTTTACCCAAATAAGTATCCATTGATGGATTTATTGGGTCATCCGCATAACATCCAACAAATTGTGATTCATATTGTTTTTCAAATGGAACTAATTGTATTGAAGGTTCATCTGGTTCAATAATTTTAATTGGTTGAACTGGTTGAACTTGTTGAACTTGTTGAACAGGTTGAGATGAAACTATATCCGGTTTTACTGTTTGAACAATTGGAGTTATTAAATTTACAACATCTGAAGAAACTTTATCATATGTTTTTGTCACAACATCTGTTGATTGACTAAAAAAATTTTTTGTAGCATCTAAAGGATTAAAATACATTTTTATTAATATAATTTATATTTATAAATTATATTTTTTTTATTTTTGATAAATTGTAAAATAAATAATTAATAGAATTGATAATATTATTAATAATAATGTATTAGATATTTTAAAATTGTCTGAATTGTTTGAATTGTTATTTTCATAAAAATTTTCATAAATATTATCAATATCCATGATTTGACCTTTATTATTAATATTATTTAAATTATTATATGATAAATAAGGTAATTGAATTATATTATATTTTTTTTTATTTTCCATATCAAAATCTATTTGTTTATCTTCTATCATATATATATATTTACCATCATAAATTGTATTATTTGCCAAATAATCAATATATTCATTATTTTTTATTTCGTCTGATAAATCAGATTTATTTGAATTATCTGATTTATCAAATTTATTAGATTCATCAGATTTGTTGGATTTATTATGTTTGTTTATTTTAATATATTTATTTTTAGAATATTTTGAATTAATTATGGAAGGTGGAAATTGAATTGGATTTAAATTATTTAATATTTTTTTTTTAATTTTATTATTTTTATTACTATCTTTAATATTTGTAACTTTATTAAATTTTTGTGATGGATAATAAAAATCACTGATTGATTTATTTTCTACTACATTATTTTCATCATTCAAATATCCATCTGTTAAATTTTTATTTGAATAATATGTAGATTTATAGAGAGGAGGAGTTGGTATAATATCATCATTCCAAGTATTTTTTATTGTGTTAGTTGTAGACATTTTATTTGGAGGATTTGAAGGTGTAATTACTCCACCTCCTTTAATAGATTTAATATTTTTATCATAATTTTCATAATATTTAAATTTATTATTCATTGTTATTAATTATATATAGTTTATATATAATTAATTGATTGAAAATAATTATTTTTTTTTTAAATGAAATATCAATACAACAAATAACGTAATCACCAGAAATAATATTATTATATTATAGTTTTGTAAATTATTTGGTTTAACACATGTAAAATTATCTATCTTATTATTAGAATAATTGAATATACTTTGTTTATTTTTATTTATGCTAAAATTTAATTCTGTACAATTTGAATTTAAGTCACAAACTCCAATTTTATCTTTTTTTGTTATAAAAATATTATGATTAGAAGATTTGGGATATGAATAAAAAACATCATTTAATATATTATTTTTTTTCATTTTATTATTTGAGGAGATAAAAATATTTGCTTCAATAATAAAATGAAAAAAAATAATTTTATTATTTGAGATCTTTTTTAGATAATCTAAATCCAATAATATACAGGAATAAACAAATTATTATAATAATAGCACATAATATCATAGGATCAATTAAACATAAATCTTTGGACTCTGATGAAAATATATCAAAAGAACTAACAATATTATTCATTTATATATTTTATACATATATAAAATAAATATTTTATTAAAAATTTATATACAATAATTTTGTAATAATATCAATATCTGAAATGTTATATTTATTTTTGTATGATAATATTTTTTTAATTTTATTTAAATAATTATGTGATTTAATATATTGCTCACTGTGTTTATTTATATTATTTAGTTCTTTATAATATTTAACATATTTATTTGAATTTATATCAATTTTATTTGATTGTGTTAGTTGATATTCAAAAATTATTGGATTATTTGTTATTTTTTTAATTTTTTTCAACATATGATAATATTTATTATCCTTATAACCAATTGGTTCATCAATATTATTATCTTTATCAGTAATATTTTTTTCTTTTAATTTTATAATTTTGCCAATTGTAAAAATATAAAATATGTATAAATTTATAATAAATATAACCAACAAATAATATCTAAAAAATATTTGAAATTTAGAAAAATAATTTAATATTGATATTATCATTATATTTTTAATATATGTATTGATATTTATTTTTATATTCAATTAAATATTTGGTTTATAAGTTCCAGATTCTTGTCTACAACAAGGACATTTATGTGAATGCTTTGTTAACCAATTATCAATACAATCAGTGTGAAATATATGATTACATTTTAGTGTTCTTACTTCGTCATTATCTCTATATTCTTCTCTACATACAGGACAATTTGTGTTTTTATTTTTAAATTCTAATGAAAGATCTTTGTATAAATTTTTTGGTATTTTATCCAACTCTTCTTGTGTTAAAATTAATTTTACATCTTCCATCGGGCTAAAACCGTCACCTACACCAGAAATAAACATTTGTGAAAGCATATTTACAATCATTCCTCTTCTTAAAAGTCTTTTTAATTCTGAACTTAATAACTCATTTAAAATATCAAAATTTTCATTAAATAGATAATTAATTCCAATCATACCATATGAAAATATATTTGAAACTAAATTTTTAAGTTCATATTGTAATCCTTCACCAAATACCGTTCTTATTGTATATCTTAATGTAGCAATTGGTTCATCATCATATTGTAAATTTTTTAAATAACATATGTCAATAAATTTAATTACATCATCTTCTACATTAGTCATATTTGAATATGACCAATTCATTATCTCATTATGTTTATTTTCAATCATATCGTTTAAAATTTGTTCATTTATTGGAAAACTTATAATGGAACTATCTCCATCATTATCTGTTTCTGGTTCACCTTCACGTTCACCTTCATTTACATCTTCATCTTCATATTCATCTTCATCTTCATCTTCATCTTCATCTTCACGAACTGCTTCTTGTAGTACTTCATTACAACATGTATCACAATTTTCTTCACATACTGTATCATCATCTTTAACAATTTCATTATTATTATTCAATTCCTCATTAAGATTAGATTCAATATTTGAATTTATAATATTATTAAAATTATGTTCAATAATAATATCATTACTCATAATATCATTTACATCATCATTTATAATATTATTTACATCATTATTTATACTTATAACAATTGTATTTGAAATATTTTCTACAATATTATTTAAATTATTTATTTCACCAGTATTATGGTTATGGTTATTATTGTTCATATTTATATGTATATCAACTGATTGTGTATAAATGTATATATATGGACGATAATTCACATTATAAATTAATTTCAATTTTTATAAATCAATCATTTTTCAGATGAAACAAAAATATTTTGAATATATGTATTATCAGTATAAGTAGTAAGATAATATAAACAAAATGCCAAAATACAAAAAGCAATTAATATAGCAACAATATCTTTAAGAAAAAATAATAGAATAAAACACGAAATAATCAATAAAATAGTGTTCATAATGTATATTTTATAATATAATAATAAAATATAAAAAAATGATTTATATATAAATAATAACAACAAATAACGATTAATGATTAAACATGATTTTAAAATAAATTATGACTTTAGACCCTATTTACCGGACATTTTTGTAAAATCTAATATATATAATTCATATGATACAGTAAATAATAATACAAATACGGATATAAACACTATGATATTTGTAATCAATATAAATAGACCATTGACATCACAATACAATGATCCAAATTATATTTTATTTGGTATAAAAAAACCAAATGCTCAAGAAGAATATCAATTTCCATCATTAAATTTTTTTTCACCAATTACAGAAACAAATGTTAAAAAATCAATTAATGTTGATAGCACATCAAATATAATTACAGAAGAATCTCAAAATATTTTAAATTTAATAGGTTATGATTTGATGAATATAGATGAAACACAATTTGAATTTAGTATATTAAATATAATTGAAAATATATCAATAAATAAATATAAAATTTATTATTTTTATTTTAATTTAAAAAATTATAATTCTGAACAGGTTAATTATAATAAATATGGAACATCTTTATTTTACAATAATTTAACATATAATGTATTAATATATCCTTTTAATAATGTGTTGGTTAAATATTTACCAGTTAAAATAAAGCCATATATTGATAATATAACTAAATCATCATATAAAAAATCTATATTAAATATAGACTTTGACAATAGAGAAATAATAAAATATTATGAAAAAATTGACTATAAATATTTTGAAAATACAAATTTTACAATGGACGAAAAAACAAATTTAGAAACATTAAAAAATTATTCTTTAAACATCAAAAATTATGTTGAATATGTTTATAAAACCAACATTGAAAATGAAGTTCAAATTATTAATGTTAGTTTAAATGAAATATCAAAATTATTTTATTATTCTACAAATTATAATTTAAAAAACCAAAATTCATATACAATAACTGAATTAAATAATATCCATATAAATAATAATAATATAAATTCAAATCAAAATAATCGTTATTCATATACAATGGATAATAAAATGTCTAACATAAATGATTTTGATAATAATTCAAAAAAATACTCAATGTACTATTATACAACGAATACATTTGAATCAACATTATATCAACAAACTAAAAATTATTATTTAAATTTTTATTACAATATTGTGAATATAAATAAAAATGATTCAAATCAAATGATAAAATTAAATATATTATTACATAAAATACTTGTATTTATAAATCCTAAAATAATTGATTTAAATTATTTATTATCATCTGTAAATGCCTTGATAAATCCATTATTTGGTGAATCTAATAATATAGAATTTGGGAAGAATGAAGATAAATTAAATTTATATATAATAGGAGACATAATACATACAACAATATATTATGTAAATAAATATAAAATTATTTTTGAATTCATAGATCAACTATCGGATATTAAATTTAGTTATATAATCATATTAAATATAGTTTTTTATAATGAAAGTTATTTCAGCATATTAGATATAGATTCAACAACAAATACCCCATTAGTATATACAAATTATACTAATATTGAGGAAAGTGTGTCTCTAATACCATCAGTATATTCTTTTTATAAAAATAATGTAGATAATTATATATTTTTTTATAATACATTAAATAGTTATAACAAAGATAATAATATCAATAATTACTATTGGAATATAAATTATTCAGGTCAAAAAATAAATAATACATCAAATGAAATAATAAATATGTTTAATTTTTACAACATAATTCCAAATATTAAAACAAATTTAAAAACAACAACAAATCAACATTATAACAATGTAATAAATGTTTTAAAAAATGAAATAAACAACTATATAAAAAAATTTATTAATATTGAAAAAAAATATTTATCATATACACATTACATAAACAATATAAAAAAATATATAAATCAGGCTACATTGTATGATGAAACGATTATAACTGAATCGCCAAATATTAAATATATTGAGTATTATAATAATTTTCCAAAACTATCATTAGATTATTTGTCAATAATAAATAATTACATTGGAAAATATTATCAAGTTTTAGAATATCCTAATTCTAATCAAGAAACATCTTCTTTTGTAATATTACCATCTGGTAAATATATTAAATTTAATTACATAAATTATTCATCTTTTCCATATCCGTCTATTCCATCAGATATCGAATATTTCGTTAAATCTATTAAAACAATTAATTCAATAAATAATTATTATTATTCATTATTTATAATGCTTCCATTAAATATTAATCAAGATAATGAATTTCAATGTGTAATAGATGACAAATTTGTAAATCATACAACTTATTCTATGGGAATAGGTGGAAATAAAACATCAATGTATTTGGTATTAACTGATATTAACGGTGTTCCATATAATTTTTATTCTCAAAATGGAATAGATAATGGAGAAGGAATTATTTTTGGAATTAAATTATATAATTACTATAATTATATTTCACCAAATTTAAAATTAGAAGTTATTCCAAATCTATATATTACTCAATATCTTAATTTAAATGAGTTTGTTATATTAATGGAAAATTTTAGTGATTATTCAGATAGTAATAATGTATTATGGGATGTAAATAATACATATTTAAAACTTCATAACTTCAATTCTCTAAAAGAAATAATTTTATATGATTATAAAAGATTCAAAACAACACAAGATATTAACTTAATAAAAGAACAATATCTCAAATTTAATTATAAAACATTAGAAATTTTATATAAAAATAAGGTTCAATTAAATTATTTGCGTTATGATATTAAAATATTAATATATATTTCAAATCTGTATAAAATAATAAAATTAATTCAAAAAATGTATTCATATTATGAGGTGGTTAAAATTAATAAAATGTTAGGAATAAATGACAATGAATATATTATAAATTTAATAAAATATAATAGTGGGATTGTATCAAATTTATTTGAAATAAATTACAATTTATCAATTACATCTGGTAATTTTGAAACAATAATTTATACACATATAACTAAAATGTATGAAATAAATCAAAATGTTACTTTAAGTGATATTGTTTTACAACAGGCAAATTGTATTTATATTATAAATTATTCATTAAGCAAACTTCCAAGTATATTAAATTTAGTTATATCAACAGTATCAGATACAAATAATTTATATCATAATTTATATTATCAAATATTTGAACAAATTGTAAATGAAAATATAAATTATTTGGTACAAGAACAAATAATTTATGATATTGATAATTTTACAAATACAACAAGTATAACAGTGTTTGATGGTATATTTGATAATATAGATTTACATAAAAAACATTTATTTTTAAAACAAATTAATGCTTATTTGAAATTAGTAGCTTTTAATATGAATAAAATTGATGAACTTTATAATTTGATACAATTAATGAGTGATTATAATTTAGATTCAGGGGTTGTAAAAAATGATTATATTTATAATACAACTTGTTATACTGCAAAAACAAATATACCTAAATTTAAAATTATTGATTTTTTAGAAAATACAATCGAATTAATTAATAAACTAAGCATACCATCAAATAATCCAAATTATGAAATATATCAAAAATCTATTTCTCAAGGAATTATAATATTTGCTTCCAATACTATTAAATATTTCAAAGACATAATAGATGAGATTAATGGAATATATATTTATTTAAAAAATTTACCAGGTATTGGAATAAATATAAATAACACAGAAGAAATTGGTAATTTTTATGCTTTATTGAATTCATTTGTTTCAAATTATGTTGGATTTTTTAATATTTTATTTCAAAATAATATTAACAAATTTTATGAATATTCAAATTTAAGAATAATGTTTGATAATTTATTTTATAGTTGTGAAGAATTTTTACTATATGTATGCTTAAAAAATGATTTTATAAATGAAAATACATTGTTAATTTCAGAAAATATTACTATTAATGAAGATTTATATAAAATTATTAAAACAGATATATTTAATGATTTTTCAATCAAAACATTACAAAATATTGAAAATATTGTTATTATCAAAAATCCACAATTAACAAAAATATATTTAGAAAAAATAAAAAGTAATATCGTGAAAAAACCAAAAATTTATATAAATATTCAAACAATTAAAATTATTAATCAAATGATATTAGAATTGAATAATGAAATAACATTAAATACACCAGTAAATAATTTTATAAATTATGGTTCATATTATATAATTCCATATCAAGATTTATTATTGTTGGGGGGCGAATTTAATTGGGCTTCATTTAATTTTAAACAAGATATAATCAATGTAATTAAAAATGTAAATTCTGTAAATTTATCAATTTACACATACTATTATGAAAATCCAGAAATAACAGATTTTTATACACAAGCATTAAATTATTCATTTCTTGAAACACCATATAATTATATAAATATAAATAACACAAATAATATTTATTAACATTTAAAAATTTTTTTCTTACAATATTATTAAAAAATAAAGTTATAAATATCAATTTAATTATGGTTCAAATAGATAAATCATTTACATAGAAAAAAGAATCTCATACCATATCATTTACTCTACTGATGTAGAATTTATATAAAAATACATTGATTACAGAATTAAAAAACAAATTGACCTTAATATCAACAATAAAAAACGTATTTAGAAAAAAAAATAAATGACTAGTTATATGGATATTTGGTTGGAATTGAAAAATCTTCTATCCAAATATATTCACAAATAGTTTTGATTGGTTGTGAAACATATATTTATAAATTAGATGTTAAGGATATAGATACGTTAAAAGAATATGCTAATCCACAATTTACTATTCAAAATAATGAATATTTTAATATAAAATAGTTAATAAATTTATTTGAAAATTTTAAATTTTATGATGTGATAATAAGTGATTTAAAAACAAATAATTTTACACACATTCAAGGTAATATAGGTTAAAAAAAATTATCAAGCAAAATATAATTTTAGAATATATTAAAAATATAAACACAAATTGGTTTATAGTAGGTAAATTATTACCACAATATAAAATAAAATATTAAATACATCATTTGGATGATGAATCAAATAATTCAAATAATGTGAATTAAGACAAATATCACGGAACAAATTAAGATATTATAAATTATAAAAAAATAGATGAATTATATTAACATTTTCAATAAATGACACTTAATTCTGATAAATATATATTTGGTTCAGATGTTTATAAAATGATTTATTAATATAATATAAAAGAATTATTTATAATAAAGTTATAGATGATTTTAATAACAAAATAATTGAGCAAGATTTATCGTTAATTTAAATTTTAATATTATTGAAATAAATTAATTTGATAATAATCAATCAAGTAAGGCAAATATATTTTTAAAAAATTATTCTGTAATTTTATATGTTAAATATTATTAAATTATAAATATAAATAAAAATAAATTAAAATATTTTTTTATTTATATATAATATTATATACATATGTTAGGTTTAGGAGCACTTATTATCTTAATTGTAAGTATTGTAATTGTTGTATTTATTACTCAATTACTTTGGAACTTTGTTATGCCTCAAGTTTTCGGTGTCAAAGAAATTGAATTCTGGCAAACTTTAGCATTATTAATTTTAACTGGTATTTTCTTCGGTGGACATTGTAATGCTACCAATATGTCAACTGTTAATACTATGTTAATTTAATTATATTTTTTTAAATTATTTATAAATAAATTATAAATAATTTTTACAAATAAATATAATATTGATAATAGTTTGATTATTTCATTGTTATTTGAATTGCATTAAAGGAGGGATTTAAAAATACAATAAATTTATTATTATTCATGTATTGTGATTACAATCCTAATGCCAATTCTTTTCCTTTTATTTTACATGTTGTTAAATCAAAATCAGCAAAATATTTAGTATTCACACAATCAAAAATAACTGTTTTTCCTAATAAATAAGTTGTTGATAATATTTTTTTTAACATCATCAACTTGTTCTAATTTAATTACACATTTTTTTTGTTTCAATTCAAATCTAATTACACATTTTTTTTGTTTCAATTCAAATCTAATTGTTTTTGATGAAAGATTAAAATATATTCCTATCAAAAAATTAGTATATGTATTAGATAATTTAAATTTTTTTGCCCATTCTGAACCCATGGTTTTTGCTTCTTCAACTGATGTAGGAAATTTATCCCATCTTGCTATTTTATATTTTACAATTCTATCCATTGGTTTAATTTTATGAAAAAAAATGTTTACCATTCTTTCAAAATCACAATATTTGTTGTTTAGGATAAGTATTTGATTTAATTTCATTGATTTTTTCTAAATTTTGATTTTCAATTGAATTATTAGTGTATTTAATAATAAAATATATTAAATATCTATTTAATATATTTTATTTATTTTTCTAAATTTAGGTGAAAATATTCTGATATATATAAACATTGCCAGTATTATGTAAAAAAAATACATTACAAAATATTATTTATTATAATAGATATAATACGCATATACTTATAATAAAAATATTTTTATCTTTTATCTTTTATTTTGTTTTATTATTTTCTTTATATATTTTTGTAAATTTTTTGTTTGTCATATCTGATTCAAATAATTTTATTGATTTTTGATAATCTTGGGTTTTATTCCAATAAATACCTGAAATATTTTTTAATGTTTGTTGATTTAAATGTTTTCCACTCATTGTTTTTTTAATAAATCCATAAATTTTTTCTATTTGTTCATCTTCTGACAAATCAGATTCAGACTCAGATTCAGACTCAGATTCTGACTCAGATACATATTCATAATTATTATCTGACACTGAATTATTATCTGTTTCTGAAACACTAATAATAATTTCCTTATTAGTTTGAATATTGTTATTAGAAGTTGTATTGTTTGGCGATATAATTTTATCAATAAAAACCTGATTATATCCAACAAAATCAAATAAAATTTTTAATATTTGTTTAAAAACATAATGTATTTTTTCAAATTTATCAAAATCAACTATTTCATTAGATATTTTATTATTTGTAGAATTAATTATATTTAAATAATTATAATAAATATTATGAATAAATAAGTTGTGTTTTTCATCATTGTAATTAACATAATCACAAATATATTTATCAAAAATATATACAGTTTCTTTTATAAATGAACTAAGGTTATCATTTTCATTCAAAACAATATTTGTTATTATATACATTAATTTTGATATTTGAATTGTATCATGACTAAACATGCACTTTTTAGACTTTACATCTTGTGAATCCAAAATAATTTTAAACGCCTCAATTAATTTTGAAGAATCAATATTGTAAAGTGGTTCATGTAACAAATTATTTTTATCCAAATTATCATTTACTAATAATTCCATATACTCGACAAATTTGGTAATAACAAATTTTGTTTGGGAAATTTGGTTTATTTTTTTTGAGTATTTAATTAATTCAAAAAAATTATTGGGATCATTTTTAATCCATATACCAACACATTCTAAAAATATATTTTTTAAATTATCTTCATTTTTTTTAATGTTTGATGAAGATAATTCATCAAATAATTCTTCATTAAATTTATGCATCATTTTACTTTTCATTAAGTCTAATATTATCAAATTAATTTTTTCATCATCAATTTCAAATGAAGATGTATATTTTTTTATCAAGTCAAGATATTTTTCTAAAAAATCATAACCAAATATTTCCACAACATTAAAATTTGTTGAAACTTTAATTATATATTTATTTATATTATTAGTTATCATTTCTTGCTCCATTTCTGTTAATAATTTTATTGGTCCTCTATATTCATTTTCAATATTATCAATTATATCATTATTGATTGTATGATGAGTGTTAAATGTATTGTGAGTAATAAGTAATTTTTCAATTATTTCAAATAATAATGTAATTTGTTCTTGAGTTGAAACAGTTATATCAATTGTTGATATTTTGCTTATTATATGATTAATTTCATCAATTGATGACTTACAATGTTTATGAATAATATTATTATATGGGATGATTATTTTTGTTTCAAAAACATCTAATAATTTATCAAAACCAACAGAACTCATCCACTCTTCAACAATATTTGAGTTTTTAATTAAATTATTAATTTCTTTGTATTTTTTTTCATTATTATCTAGTGATTTGTGTTTTTGTTTTCCTAATTCATCTTTAAGTATATTATCAATAATATTTATGTCAATTGATTTTACATCATCTCTTATAAGGGATAAATATTCTATTGCTTTATCTAAATATATATGAGTTAAAAGAATATTATATTTAGTTAAAATACTTTCGAATTTTGAATTAAAATTTGAAAAAAAATTATCTTCCTTAATATATTCATCGTGCGTGACAATTACAATTAAATTATTAAATCCATTAAAATTATTTTCTATTAAATTTTTAAAATGGCTTGTAATGTCAGTATTTGAAAATATATCTTTATGACAAATGTTGAATATAATTAAATCACAATTATCAATATAAAATGGTTCAATTAATTTTATGTCAATATTGTGTTTATTGTCTTTTGTTGATTCAATAACATCTAAACCATATTTTACAAGTTTTTGTAATTGGATGTTTGAATTAAAAATACCTAATTGAATTTTATCCATAATCTTATATTAATGTTGATCAACATTTATCAATTATATTTCAATTTTTTTCTAAAAATTGAAATATATTTAAAATAATAAAATCCCATATTCATAGTCAAATGAACAACATTCAATATAATACGAAAAAAACACACAAATATAGAAACAAATTAACAAAGACAAAAATTATTACTGAATCAGATGATGAATCTGAACAAGAAATTACTAACTGTAAAACAAAATTAGATTACAATATTGATTCAGATTTGGAATTAGTATCTGACAATGACACTAATGATTCCAATGATAGAGTTCAAAATCCAAATTACAATTTATTAAATATAAAATTTGCAAATTATAAATCAGATTTAATTTCTAAATATATTGTTCAAGATAAAATAACTGAATTTAATTCTAAATCCATTTTATGTTATTATTTATGGTCTGGTGTAGAAGAATTAGATAAATGGGAATTAAATCGCAAAATTAACTTAGATCATGTTAAAAAAATATATCGTGAAATGATAAAAGATTATGAAAAAACAGGTGAATTTATATTTTATGAGCCAGTTCATTTAGCAATAAAATCAAATTCAACTTTTTATGTTATTGATGGGCAACATAGATTGTTAGCATGTGCAAAATTATATAAAAAAAATAAATATCCAATACAACAAATACCATGTGTGTTATGGTTTCCAAAAACAGAAGAAGAATTTATTGAAATATTTGATAAAATAAATTCAAGAACACCAATCGATAAAACAAAATTATTTAATTACAAAATTAATGAAATAATTGAATGGATAGATAAAACATGGAATAAAGATGGTAAAGAATGTCTATGGGGTAAAACAAGACCAAAAGTTAATAAAGAATTATTTGTGAATAAAATGCGTGATTCAGATTCAGTTCATAAATTGGATACAAATGTAATAACAACAGAAATAAAAAAAATTAATTCAAAAATAAGAGGAATGACAAGAAATAAAAGATGTGATAAAAAATCAATTTCAGATTCAGTTCATAATTATGCAGAAAGTATTGATTTTTTCTTAGGATATGATAAAGAATTAGGTTGGGTTAATGATATTTAATTATTTGTTAATTATAAAAATGTTTATTTAGATTTTCAATATCATCAAAATATCATCAAAATATTCATTAATTCTGTTTACATCAGAATGTATTTTTTGTATGAAATTACATTTTCACATAATATCATTTGTGTTGAAAATAATGGATTTATATCTCTATCAAATTTATACAATATACAACTTTTATGTAAATGATTTTTTATAATATGTGTTTTTATTGTTCAATATTAGAAAATAATTTTATTTTTTGTTCATACGATTGATAAATTGGACTTGTTAAGGTATCATTTGTAATAAAAATATTATGTTGATTAAAATTTAAAATACCAAAACTATACTTGCATAATTTAGTTAATTTTTTGACATTTTAATGATATATATATCCATAAAAAATTATAAAAATCATTTTTTTTAAAATATAATTAAAATATATATTTTAGGGCTTGAGATACATGATTAATCTCAGAAACTTTAAAATTCATATCAATTAATTCTGGATTATTTTTCTTAACAATTTCAAATTCTCTATGATTTTCTTTAGGGATTAAAACAAGTTTAACACCTGCTTTTTTAGCACCATTTAACTTTGCGTCTAGACCACCAATTTCAGTAACATTACCATCCAAATCAATTTCCCCAGTAATAGCAACATTATTTTTAATTGGAAGCCCAGTTAACAGAGAATAAATAGCACAAGTTATGGCAGTACCAGCACTAGGTCCGTCTTTAGGTGTAGCACCATCAGGAAAATGTATGTGAAATCCTCTAGAATCCCATTCTTTGATGATTGTATCTTGTTGTTCTCTAGTCAGTAAATTCCATCCAACTGTTTTAGCAACACGTACAGATTCCTCCATTACTTTTTCAACACTACCTGTGATATTAATACCCATCAAATCTTTACAATAAATTTGTTTAACTTGAATTGGTGTAATACCACCTAAACCAGTAACAGAAGCATAAAGTCCATTAATGCAACCAATAACGTCAGAAGAATTAATTCTTTTATGAACAATTTTATGATAATCTCCAAAAGTATCAGAAATAAATTTAGAACTAATTGTGTTGGTTAATTTTGAATTTGGATTTTCAATCAATTCCAAATGTCTCATTCTAAATACTTCAAATAATTTTTCTTTTAATTTTCTTACACCTGCTTCCATAGTGTATCCGTTTATGATAGAATTCAATTCATAATCTGAAATATTTACATCATCAGAATTATAACCTAATTGAGAACAAACTTCAGGGATAATAAATTTGCGACAAATAACTAACTTTTCTTTTGATTTAATTGGATTTAATCTAATTTCTTGTATTCTATCTAATAAAATACGATCAATTTTCTTTGTATCATTATAAGAAAATACAATAATTGCTTTAGATAAGTCTATTTTAACTTCAGCAAAATATCTATCAGTAAAATGCGTATTTTGTGCTGGATCAGTAATATGTGTAAGAACTGAAGATATCTCGTGTCCATGTTCTGTATTTGAAATTTTATCCAATTCATCAAAATACAAAATTGGATTCATAATTTTGGCTTCCTTAAGATGTTTTACAATATCACCTGATGTCGCACCATGATAAGTTATATTATGACCTGATAAAGTTGAACCATTTGTTGTTCCTCCTAATGAAGTAAAACAAAATGGTCTTGATTTTGCATCCTTAATTGACTTTTCATCTTGTTGAGTAATGTATGGGGTATCATCATCTAAATCATAATCAATAAAATCAATTAAACATTTTGATAAAGCACCTTTAATCATTGTAGTTTTACCAACACCTGGAGGCCCTTGAATACCAATAACAACACCTAATTTAAATCCTCCAGAAAGCCATTGTGATGTAATACATTTAATATGTTTTTTTGTTGAATTGTGTCCATATACACAATCATCTAATACTTTATTTACATAATCCATATAATTTTTTCTTATATCAATAAATTGTTTATAAAGTTTTTGATATTTAAGATAAGTATTATCTGGATAAAATTTAACAGAATCAAAAAATTTAATTAAATCTGATTCATTTAATAATTTAAATGTTTTAATAAAATCATTGAAACTAGATAAATTAATTGAATTTATTTTATCAATCAAATCTCCAACAAAACAAAATATTTTTTCAAATTTGTATTTTCCAAAAGGAATTTTAACTAAATTATCAATGTATTCTTTTGCTTTACCATTAATCATCATATTATTACTTAATTCTTCTTCTTTTTCTTTAATATGTTTTTGTATGTCTTCTGGTAAAGAATCAAAATCATATTTGGTATTTGATCTTGATGATTGTTTTTTACCACCTAAAGAACCTTGAGAACCAGAACTAATTCCAATAGGAATACCCATAAATTCAAATATTTTTAATATTGGTGAATCATTGAGAGATTTTTTTACTTGCGGATTAAATTTTTCATCATTACTTATCATTTTGTTTTCAACCAAATATTCATAAACATTTTTATAATTCCATGATTCCAAATAATCAATAAAATCTTTTGTGTATTTAAATTTTATATCTGGATTTGATTTAGTTGTATTTCTCCACCATCCGATTAATTTTAATAACTGTTGTTCTTCCATTTTAGCATTGTCAATTGAATTTGATGTATATTCAAATTGAACTAATTTATCTTTGGATTTTGATAACCACCAATCTAATATTCTAATTTTACCTTCAGAACTTGCCCAATCTATCGCATTATGATTATATTTTAATTCTAATCCAGAATTAATCCACCAACCCAAACTATCAATTCTGTCAAATTTACTCGCTAAATTTATTGATTTTTCTGTATATTTTAATTCCAGACCATATTTGTCATTTGATGTTTTCCACCAATTTAATACTTCAATCTTTCCATTCGCTGAAGCATTATCAATTGATTCTGAAGTATAACTTTCATTAACTATTGGTGATTGAACCCACTTTTCTAAAAATTTTATATCACCTATTGAACACGCATAATCTACTTTTTTTAGGAATTTTGCTTGTTCAGTTTTAATAGGTTCTTTTGTTTTTTTAATTTTATTATATTTAAATTCATTATTATCTACTTTTATACCTTCATTTTGTTTAGTCTCAGTTTCTTTGGTATCAGTTTCTTTGGTATCAGTTTCTTTGGTATCAGTTTCTTTAGTCTCAGTTTCTTTGGTATCAGTTTCTTTGGTATCAGTTTCTTTGGTATCAGTTTCTTTGGTATCAGTTTCTTTGGTCTTAGATTTTATAGTTTTATTAAAATTATTTTTATCGGCATTAATTAATTCATCAATATTTTTATCATTATAAGAAATTTTACCATCAGATGAACTAATTGATTTAGTTTCTTTTTTGCCATCTGAATCGTAATTTTCAATTATTAAATCAAAACTTATTGGAAACATTGAATTATTTTTACTTGTAGGAATATTTTGGTTTGAAAAAGCATCTTTAATAAATTGATTTAATATAATATCTAATGTATTTGAATCTGAATATTTATTTAAATCTGTATGTAGTATTTTTTTATTAATAGACCCTGTGTTATTATCATCCATTATATTATTATCATCCTCCATTATATTATCATCATCCTCCATTATATTATCATCATCCATTATATTATCATCATCCATTATATTATCATCATCCCCATCTTCAATATTAGTATCAGTATCAGTATCACTATTATTAACAATACTATTTTCAGTATTAATTAAAACATTTTCCCCAGTAATATTTTGTTGATTAATATCACTGGCAGTAGTATTATTTGGGATTAATTCTTGGTCATTGTTTATATCAATACTAGATGTTTTTTTGGGTTTATCGTTAAATTGATTAGAAGACATTATTTGTTAATAGATATAATCTAAATAATTGCAACACTATTCTAAATAAATATCAACTTTTTAATCATCCTAAATAAAATATATTTTTTATATTGTTATATATATATAAATAAATTAAATGTTATTATTAGATATAATTGATGGAATTGATAAGAAACTAATTAATGATGATAGTATTGTTTTTAGTGAAAATAAATATATCACATTAAAATTTATAAATAATTATGAAAATTATTCAAATATTAAATGTGAATTCTTAAATGATATTATTGGTTCCACATTTATAAAAAAAAAAACTGATTTTGAAGTAAAATGTAAAATAGTTGATTTTTTAGGTGCTGGTTCATATGGTAAAGTATATAAAATTAAAGTTAACAAAAAATATTATGCATTAAAAATAAATGAAAATGAAATACCATTAAATTTAAAACAAAGATATGAATCTTTAGTTAGTGTTGAAGCATTAAAAAAATACATTATTGAAATTTATATATCAGGTAATTTAAATACTTCGAAATACAAATATTTTTCAATTATGGAATATGGTGGTAAAAATTTAAAATTACAAATACCATTTGAAACAATAGAAGAAACAAAATTTATTATGAGACAACTTTATAATATTGTTTATTTATGTGAAAAAGAAAGATTATATTTAACAGATTTTAAATTTAATAACATAGTTTTAAATAATAAAGATTATAGATTGAAATTAATAGATATATATATTGAATGTAAAAATTATAATCCTTGTAAAGAATGTAGGATTGTAAAAACATATTCTACATTAGAAATGGATAGAATAAAAAATATATTGGATAATGAAAATTATAATCATACATATCATTATATACCATTGGGTGTAGGGTTAATTGACTTGTTATGTACAAAAAGTTTTTCAAATATAATATCTTCATTAAATTCTAATTATGATATAAATTTAAATTTAAAACAAACAATACCGTTGATACAAGTTTCTATATATAATTATGAACATGAGACAAATAGTTTAGTTAAAGATGAATATTATCCAGTTTATAAAATTAAAAAAAAGATAGAAACAAAATATCCAGTTGTTAAATCAAATTCTTTTTATAAATATTTAATGAACTTAATACAAGTAAGAGATGAATATAAAAGTTTAATTACATCTCATAAATTACATAAAATAATACATAATTTATTTAGTGCTTATCCAAATGAAAGAACATTAGAACCTCTTAAAAAATACATTTCTTAAAAATACATTTATAAAAAAATACATTTATAAAAAAATATATATATTAAAAAATTGAAAAATATTTATTCTAAAAGAATACAGAGTATTATATTAAATATTGTATAATACTAATAATTCTATTACTATGTTATTTTTATTTAACAAAGTGCTTTCAAATTTAAAATTCGTAAGTATCAAAATACATAATAAATTACTAAATAATAATCCTACATTAGATGAAATAGAAATGGAAATGGAAAAAACTATTTTAAGTCCAAACACTAATTCATTAATTAAAACTTCAAAAAATATTTATCAAACTACATATTATTTATGTTATAATATTATGTTTAGATTGTTATTCAATGATTTAATTAATAATATGAATATTGAATCAATTCTTGTTAATCAAGATTTGAATATGGAAGAATTAAGAACCAAAACTGTAAAAGTAACCAACAGTAAGCCGTTTTTGTATTCAGGAATTATAAAATGGATATCTGGAAATTGTTGGTTAAATTCAAAAATAACAAATGGGTATATGGAAAAATTAACTGATATTGATAAAGAAATAATATATTCTATAAATAAAACTATTGAACTAGTTGAACCAATGTCAAAACCAATTATTTTATTTCATGGATTTGAAACATTTTCAAATTATGGAGAAGAAAATTTTAAAATAGGATATACATTTACATTTCAAGGAATATTATCAAAAACAACATGTTTTAGAATAGCACAATGTTTTGCTCAATCACAAAATTATTTTCAACCAAAATATCTCGTGATTTATTATCCTATAGGTTCAAAACATGTGAGATTAGATATAAAACACCCTAAATGTAATGAATATGAATATATAGGTAAATCTGGAGAAACATTTGTTATTAAAAAAATTTACAAAAGACTTAATGGTTTGAAATTAGAAACATTTTATGTTTGTGATAGTTTGGATTATTAAATTATTTGATTACTTATTTAAATTTTAATTTTATACTATCATTAAGAGTCAAAGTTCTTGTTCTAAAATCAATATTTGCTTCATAATATTTTAAGAAATTTATACATAATATAATTTCTAAATTATTTTTTTAATTCTTCTTTTTAAACCTTTTTACATTTCAAACGCTGATTATTTGTTGTATTTTTTCAAGTATTTTTATTTCATATTCGTCACATTCAAATTTTACAATTTGAATTAACTTTAAAATATTATTTTTATCTTGTTCTGTGAAATCTAAATCTTTTTTTCTTATTTTATCTATGATTTGACCATAAAAATCAAACTCATGATGTTCAATATTTAAATTACTAAAATAGTAAATCAACGCTTCTTCAAGAATTTGTAAATATTTTTCCATATCAACATTTATCTGGGGTACTCTAATATTAACAATTTATTTCAATTTTTTTAATCGGCATTTGAATATAATATTTACCTTTGAGTATAATACTTTTTTTTATTACACCTTTGGAGATTTAAAACGCCGATTTTTTATAATAATTTGTATATAAATTATCATAAAAACTACTTAAT
>Ga0247841_10004018_pt1 | contig 26029 bp, 19 predicted proteins | sample LaCruzMarch2015__2_FD_192410 | JGI IMG/M metagenome (GOLD analysis project Ga0247841, IMG submission 192410) | Freshwater microbial communities from meromictic Lake La Cruz, Castile-La Mancha, Spain - LaCruzMarch2015_18m | ecosystem: Environmental > Aquatic > Freshwater > Lake | place: Spain... | reverse complement strand
CTTTTTTAGGATTTTGTTTTATTATTTGTATATCGTTCATATTCTTATAGACGATATGTCAAATAATTCGGTTTACTACCCTTTCCGAATTACAGATATACTGGACTTACTTCGATGAGGCATGGAAGAAGATTATCGAAACATTCTTTCCGCATTTGTTGAGTTTCTTTCTACCAAAGTTATATAACGACGTTGACTTATCAAAGAAACCTGAATTTCTCGATAAAGAAATGGAACAGTTGTCAAAAAAGAGTAGAAAGTGTGCTAAATATGTTGACAAACTTGTTAAAGTTAATCTAAAAGATGGCAATGAAAAATGGATACTTATACATATAGAGGTACAAGGTTATCCAGATAAAAATTTCTCCCAAAGAATGTTCCGCTACTTTTACAGGATATTCGACAAACATGATACGAAAATAGTGAGTATGGCGATATTAACAGGTTTAGACACAACTTCATTAGAAAGCAAGTATGAAATCGAAGCTTACGGAAGTCATTTGCTGTTTGAGTATCCTACATTTAGGCTGATGGATTATGATAGCGAGGAGTTAGATAATAGTGAGAATCCAATAGCTTTTGTCGTTTTAACGTCACAAGAGAAAGCGAGAGCAGAACAACGAGGTGATAAGTTTAATACGAAATTAAGGCTGATGAGAAAAATGTATACAAAGGGATATGATAAGGAATATATAGCTGGACTGCTTGTGTTCTTAGATTGGTCAATTCAAGTAAATGATGAAGAAGATGCTATAATATTAAAAGAGATAAAGAAGCTAGAGGAGGTTGGTAAAATGCCATACGTAACAAGCTGGGAAAGACTTGCAATTAAAGAAGGACTTAAACAGGGGCTTGAACAGGGAATTGAACTTGGTAGTGAGAAAGGCGCTTTGCTCAATAGCAGAGAGATGATTCTTGAGCTATTAGATGAACGCTTTGGTAAAGTGCCTTCAAAAATATCTGTTATATTAGATACAATAGGAGATAAGGGCGAATTGAGAAAATACCATCGTTTAGCTGTTCGATGCAGTTCATTGGATGAATTTATAAAAATGCTGAACGGTAATAGTTAGCTTTGATATTAAAGGAAGGAATCCATGATGGATCAGCTTAAAACTGAGTTTAACGTGAGGGGTAGCTTCTGCACCGAGATGCGAGCCGGTCCTTGTGGTATCATCATATTTGGCGCATCCGGTGATCTAACGTATAGAAAACTCATACCCGCTTTATATAACCTTTTCAATAGAAACTTACTGCCTGATGACTTTTTTGTACTTGGATGCGCCCGTACGCCAATGACAGATGATGAATTCCGTAATAAAGCACGGGAATCACTGAAAATTACAGACCAATCAATGTTAGATAAATTCATCGGCAGGTTTAGCTATCATGCAGGTGATTATAATGACTCTGCAACTTACGTTTCAATGTCACAGAAACTCGATGAATTAGATAGAGTATTCTTGACTAAAGGTAATCGTATATTCTATTTTGCTATCCCTCCCGATCTATATAGTCCAATTGCTAATATGCTTGGCTCTACAGGACTTATAAATGAACCAGATGATGGTCAAAGTTTTGTACATGTTATTTTGGAGAAACCTTTTGGTAGAGACCTTGATAGTGCTGTATCTCTGGATAAGGAACTCCACCTTGTCCTTTCTGAACGTCAGATATATCGCATTGACCACTATCTAGGAAAAGAGACGGTGCAGAACATACTGATGTTTAGATTCGCAAACGCAGTATTTGAGCCTATATGGAATCGCCGATATATTGACCACGTTCAAATTACTGTTGCAGAGACTTTAGGTGTTGAGCATCGAGCAGGATACTTTGAACGGGCAGGATTACTCCGTGATATGTTCCAGAATCACATATTGCAGATGCTTGCTCTGGTAGCGATGGAAGCGCCTACGTCTTTCAATGCTGACCGTGTTCGTGACGAAAGAGTAAAGCTATTAAGATCGCTTAGACCTTTTCCGCTCGATGAGCTTGATAAATTCATGATAAGAGGGCAATACATTTCTGGTAAATTAGAAGGATTGGGCGTCGCTGGTTATCGTGAGGAAAAGAACGTTGCCTTTGACTCACCAATTGAGACTTTTGTTGCTACCAAAGTATTTGTTGATAATTGGCGATGGCAAGGAGTTCCGTTCTATATACGTACTGGCAAGCGTTTAGCGCAAAAACTGAGTGAAATTGCCATAGTATTTAAAAGAGTGCCATATTCTATGTTCAGACCGCTTCCTCCAGAGGAACTAGCGCCCAACGTTTTAGTTTTAAATGTTCAGCCAGAAGAGGGTATTTCTCTGACCATTCAAGCGAAACAGCCCGGCGCAAAGCTTTGTATGAATTCTTTGACTATGGACTTCCGCTATAGGGACATATACGGAGTTGAATTGCCTGACGCTTATGAACGACTTTTGTTAGATTGCATGTTAAGTGATCAAACTCTTTTCTGGAGAAGTGATGACGTTGAATCCGCATGGTCATTTGTGACGCCTGTTCTTGATAAATGGGAAAGCGAACCCAAAAGCTGTCCTCTGACATTTTATGAGTCTGGCTCATGGGGTCCTCATGAATCGGCGAAACTGATAGAACATGATGGGCGTAAATGGAGATAAGAGATGGCATTAATAAAAAAAGAGTTACATAAAAAAAAGATTGCTGTTTTTTCTGTTTTTATTTTTCTACTCATATCATTCATCCATACCGCATTATCATGGGAAACACTTAAAACAGACCATTTTACAGTCTTTTACGAACCTGAATATGAATATCAGGCACGAGAATTCCTGAAAGCTCTTGAATATTATCGTCCTAAAGTTGAAAATCTGACCAATAATCAAGCCTATCACCTTCCAATAATAATTGATGATATTGGGACAATCTCAAATGGCATGACAGACCCAATCATCAACAGGATATTTTTATTCACATATCCTCCTTCTGCATCAAGTCTTGGCGCGTCTATTCAAAATTGGGCTACTGACGTAAGCATCCACGAATATACACATCTACTACACCTTACAAAAGTCGGTGGACTTATGGAAGCTATCAAAACTCTTTTTGGTAATTATTTCTTACCAAATATTTATTCTCTTGGCTGGGTAGCTGAAGGGATAACTGTATACAGCGAATCGCAACTATCGCCATATCAGGGCAGGCTTAATGACGGATATTATTCATCTTACATTGCCGCAAGAGTAAAGGATAACAGGTTTCCATCTATCTTGGAAGCGGCTTACCAACCAATTGAATACCCTTATGGTGACGGAATCTATAACTACGGTGGGATGTTCTTTGACTATCTGGCAAAGACTTATGGCGAGGATAAGTTCGCTAAGTTCTTCGACCAATATGGCTCATCATTGCCTGTTTTGATGTTCGGTATGTCAGCAAGCCAAACCTATGGCAAATCACTCCCAAAACTCTGGAAGGAATGGAAACAATACGAATCAGAACGATTCAAGAATTTTCACAATGAGGGTGAAAGATTAACGCAGAAAGGTGATTTCGCCTCTGATTTACTTTTTTATAACGATAAGCTCTATTACACAAGAACAGATAGAAAAAAAACAGGGGCATTTAACGCATGGAGTTTCAGTAATATCACTCAAAAAGATACTATATCTGGAAAAGAAAAGTGCATAGTTTCTACAACATCATCTTTTACAACGCCTATCAAAATACATAACGATCATCTTTATTACGCTGTTGCAGAGATAAAACCCGGTTATGCAAATACCAGTTACATGACTTATGGCTATTATTCCATAGTCCATGACAAAAATCTTATAACAAGTGAAGATAAAGTCTGCTTGAAAGACGGATTAAGAGATTTTGAAGTTCTAAGTGATGGAAGCATAATTTACTCAAAGGACAAAAAGGACAGTTTCGGTTCTGAGATAATTCAATACGATATAAATACCAAAGAAAAGAAAAAGCTTTTTGAAGTAGAATATCTCGTTGACAGGATAGTCGCTAATGAGGATAGAATCATTGTATCTGCGCGTAAAGATTGGGAAAATTACAACCTTTACTCTCTTGATTTGAATAAACAGCAGTTGATTCCGATAGCTAATGTCCCAAATTTTGAGGGCTTCCATTCACTTTACAAAGATAAGCTTTTCTTTACATCAAATTATGGTAAAATATACTCAAGCTATTGCTATGACTTATCATCAGGCAAAACCTACCGTCTTACACAAAATGGATTTTCTGCTTATCCAGCTTATGATGAGAAAAACCAGAGATTGTATTATTTAGGTCTGAATTCTTATGGATTTGATGTTTATGTTACTAAACTGGAATGGAACGAATTTCAGAAACCTGATGAAACTCTGAATATGCACCCATCATTCCGCCTTGATGAGAGTAAGATAAGCAAGGGTGGTTATCTTGATAATCTGAAAACAATGGCTCCGAATCTCCGTCTCCCATTATTCTCAATAGGAACAGAAGAAGGTGGCAATCGTCTTGGAGTTTTATTATCGGGTGAAGACGCCCTTGCGCATTTCCCTTATTCTGCTGAGTTTTGGTACGACCTTAACACAAAAAAACCATTGTTTGACATTACACTTTCAATCAGAATTCTAGCACCTTTCACATCTTCGGTATCTGCCTACAATTTTGACAAGAAAAAAAGATTAAGTCTGGATATGCAGTATCCACTTTTGATGAGGCTGTCATCGGGATTGTCAAATCTTTCGGTCGGATTTTCAGGAAGGTTGTTTAATGACCATTCGAGTATTTCAATGAATAGACGTGAATTGAATCCATACCTAAACGTTGATTTCAATTTTCCATTGACTAATTTCGCATTAAAATTCAGTTTACCATTAGAAAGAGAAGCGATAGGATCAACTATCAATCGAAACGGTTTTTATGCAGAATTGGATATTAACCAATATATCAGGAGAAGCGAACTTAGCATTAAATCTTTGGGTATCTATGATCCAGATAATATTTATGTTCCAGAAAGAGATGATAAAGAAGACAGCCCTTTCCCTGTGATAAGAGGCTACGATAAATCACTGGATAAAAAGGCTGGCATAGTCTTTTCAGCGGATCTGACTGCGCCGATATTACCTATAAAATACGGTATATTCCTGATGCCTTACGTATTCTTTGAGGATGTTTGTGCAGGATTATTTTTTGATGCTTCGATACCAAAAGACGCCAAAAATCCCCAAGCATCAACAGGTGTTGAACTTCATCTTGAGAGTAATCTGGCAATGATGATACCAATGGATATTGGCGTCAGATTAGTAATCAATAAAGAGGATAGAAAACCCAAAGTTGAGCCATTCATAGGTACTACCGGGAGTTTCTAATTTGCTTTTTTGGCATTGTAAAAAATAAAATGAAAATAGCCACAGAGGACACAAAGATTTGAGAGATTTTAAATGGAAGGGAATAGAAAATCCATATTCCCCTCTGCGTTCTCTGCGTCTTTGTGGCAAAAATTTTGACAATGCCGATTTTTTAATTGGGAGGAATACAGTGAATATAATACTTGTTGTTTTTGATTCGTTACGAAAAGATTGTATGGGTTGTTACGGACAATATCCATGGTGGGAAGTTAAAACACCAAATTTTGACTCACTTGCAAAAGAATCCCTTGTCATGACAAAGATGTATCCCGAATCGCTTCCAACACTCCCTGCCCGTCGTGCATTATACACAGGGAAAAGAGTTTATCCTTTTGACAACGGTGATTTTCATTTCAAGGGTGATTTCGTTGGCGCACCGGGCTGGGGACCTATACCAGAAGAACAGGATACCATAGCCGAATTACTCAGGGATAATGGCTATTGTACTGGGCTTATCTCTGACGTATATCATCAGTTTAAGCCTTCAAAGAACTTCTGGAGAGGTTTTAACCAGTGGATGTTTCTGCGTGGTCAGGAAACTGACTCATATCGTAGTGGTCCTATTCCAACGCAAGAGCAGATTGACTATTGGCTACCAAAGGAATTACAGAATCCAGGGAAAGTCAGTTTCATCCGTCAATGCCTTATGAATATGCACGATAGGGTACGTGAGGAGGACTATTTCAATGCAAGAGTCATGATCGAATCGGCACGATGGCTAGAGCAGAATCAGGATTCAAATAAATTCTTTCTTGTGATAGAGAGCTTTGATCCACACGAGCCATGGTTTGTTCCTGAGCATTATCGCAGAATGTACGACAACACGAATAGCTCTGAGCAAGTCGTTTCTGGGTATGCCGATACAAATGCTCTAAAACCTGAGCTATTGAATAGGACAAGGGCAAATTATACCGGTCTGGTGACAATGTGCGACCGCTGGTTCGGTCATCTGTACGAAGCCATGAATGTTCTTGGCTTATTAGAAAACACTATCCTTATTTTCACCACAGATCATGGACACTCCATCGGTGATTTTGATTACATGGGCAAGAGGGGTTATCCATCAACACCTGAAGTTTACGACGTACCACTTATAATAAGACATCCTGAGGGTATTGGCGCAGGCAAGAGAAGCGATATGCTGGTACAGCACATAGACGTAGCGTCACAGATACTTGATTTTGCAAGTGTTGAATCAAAGCAACCAATGGATGGCAAGCCGTTCTGGAAGTCAGTGGTAGAAGGCAATGAACCAATCAGAGATCACGTTACCGTTGGATGGGGATCAGCGATGACCGTGATTGATCATAAATTTTGGTTGAACTGCAAGGTAAACGGCAAAGGCGTTTTTCTCCGTGACCTGAATTCAGAAAAGCCTTTCGAGACAAATGTAGCAGAGAAACATCCCGAAGTCGTCAAAGATTTGTTCAGCAAAGGTGTGGAAGATGCTGGAGGAGAATTCCCAGATTACATCCTCAAATCAGCAGAAGGTCAGGCAGACGCCCCCGGTTGCAGTGAACTTGTACCTCGTATCAAAGAATAAAAAGAAGTTAAACACAGAGACACAGAGAAAAAGGATGAGGGCGGAAGGATGATGGATGAAAATGGATTTAAAGATTGGAAGATTGGAAGATTGAAACTAGGTAAAGTAATCTTCAAATCTTAGAATCTTCTAATCGTATTCATCCTTCATACTTTTTAAGTTCTCTCCGTGCCTCTGTGTCTCCGTGTTTTTTCATGAATTATGATTCTTCCTCAGCTAACTGAAAACTCTTTATATATTCCTTAAGTTGATACATATGGGGGAATCAGTTCTCCTCTTTGGCAAAGGAATGTCAGAGGGGATTTGAGAAACTATACTTTTATTACCCGATTAATTATTTAATCTTCATAAGCAATGGGCTTCCTGATTCAGAAAGGATCGTGATCTTGTGGATAAAGACTCTGAAAAAGCTGTTATTGGTATAACAGGAATGCACTGTGCATCTTGTGTTGCAGCGGTAGAAAAAGCTTTGAAGAACGTAAAAGGCGTATCGTCAGTTGTTGTAAATCTCGCCACAGAGAAAGCAACTGTCTCGTATAATTCTGAAATAATTGATCTTGAGAAAATAGAATCGGTGATCAAAGATGCTGGATATGATGTTATCGGCGTTGAGGATGTGGATAGAGAAGATCGAAAAATGCACGAATCCCGAAAACGCATGATATGGGCTTGGGGATTTACTGTTCCGATAACGCTATGGATGATCCCTATGATGATCTTCGGTATGCACAGTGCAATGTTTATTTATGACGTTGGTATGATCGTACTGGCTTTTCCTGTGCTGTTCTGGCTAGGATTACCAACTATTCACTCTGCAATCAGATCCGCTTTGCATCGCAGTGCAAACATGGACGTACTCATCACTCTTGGCACGTCTGCTTCTTATGCCACTGGCGTTGCTATGATACTAGGTGCGCCGATTGCTAATTATGCCGGTATTTCTGCAATGATCATGTCATTCCACCTTACAGGGAGATACGTTGAAACAATGGCAAAGGGCAAGGCGTCACAGGCTATAAAGAAATTACTTGAGCTTGGTGCAAAGACTGCACATATTCTGGTTGACGGAGAAGAACGGGAAATTCCCATTGATAGCGTTAAAATAGATGACGTGATGATAATACGTCCCGGCGAATGATAGCGTTAAAATAGATGACGTGATGATAATACGTCCCGGCGAATGATAGCGTTAAAATAGATGACGTGATGATAATACGTCCCGGCGAAAAGATACCTACTGACGGTGTAGTAATAGAAGGCGAAAGCTCTATTGACGAGTCAATGGCAACTGGTGAATCCATGCCAGTACGAAAAAGTATAGGTGACGAAGTGATAGGCGCGACTGTGAATCAGAACGGGTTACTCAAAATCAAAGCCACAAAGATAGGGAAGGATACATTCCTGTCACAAGTCATCAAAATGGTAGAAGAATCACAGGGGTCAAAAGTTCCTATTCAGGAGTTTGCGGATAGAGTGACTGCTTATTTTGTCCCATCAGTTCTAGGAATAGCTGTATTAACTTTCCTGCTTTGGATCATATTACCTGCACAGATGAAAGACATCACTATCTGGGCGAACAATTTTATCCCATGGGTGAATCCTAATCTTGGAGTTATTACGTCAGCTATATTTGCTACGGTGGCGGTGCTTGTTATTGCATGTCCCTGCGCATTGGGATTGGCGACTCCGACTGCACTGATGGTTGGCAGTGGTATGGGTGCCGAACGTGGAATACTAATCCGTGATGGCGCCGCTATACAGATACTCAAGGATGTTCATACCATAGTCTTTGATAAGACAGGCACAATAACGAAAGGTAAGCCCGAAGTGACGGATGTTATCCCAGCAGAGGGATTTGATGAGGATTATGTTCTCAAATTATCTGCCAGCGTAGAATCTGGTTCTGAGCATCCACTCGGTCAGGCTATTGTCAGAAAGGCTACTGAGAGAAAATTGGAACTAATGCCACTCAAAGACTTTCAGGCAATCCCCGGCAAAGGCGTTATGGGGTTGTTAGATAACAAAGTCATAACTGTTGGTAATCCGAAGATGCTTGAGGATATATACAGCAAGACGATTCTTCCTGATTGGGTAGTGAATGAGTTATCACGTCTAGAAGGCGAAGCCAAAACAGCGATGATCGTTGCAAAAAATGGCAATATCGAAGCTATATTGGCTGTGGCGGATTCTCTCAAAGACGATTCTATTTTGGCTATTCAGGAATTAGAGAAGATGGGTATAAAGACCATAATGCTCACCGGTGATAACAGGCGTACTGCGGAAGCTATCGCTAAAAAGGTAGGAATATCTCAAGTGCTTGCAGAGGTGCTTCCCGATGGTAAAGTCAATGCTATCAAGGAACTTCAAGAAAAAGTAGGTTTAGTCGCAATGGTTGGTGATGGAATAAATGACGCCCCTGCGCTAACTCAAGCGAATGTTGGGATCGCCATAGGCACTGGCACAGACATTGCTATCGAGGCGTCTGACGTGACGTTGGTGAGTGGGAATCTGTTATCAGTTGTGAAGGCAATAAAGCTTTCACAGGCTACTTTCAAGAAGATCAGACAAAATCTAACATGGGCTTATGGATACAACATTCTCGCTATTCCTCTGGCAATACTTGGCTTGTTACATCCAGTTATAGCAGAGATAGCGATGGCAAGTAGTTCTGTTAGTGTAGTGACAAACGCTAATCGTCTCAGGAAGGTTAATATCTAGGTCTTTTATGTCATTCTGAGCGATAGCGAGGAATCTAAAAACGTTATAATTAAAGAAGATTCTTCACTTCGTTCAGAATGACAATAATTATGATTTAGCGATAGAATCACTAAATTTGGTTAAAAAATTAAATTAGTAGGATTTAACTTCGCCCCAAGTAGAAGCAATTTTACCTGAAGCTTTCACCGCTGATGCCGATAGATTAGCAACCATCAAGTCCTTAATTTCTGCTTCACTCAATGCTCTACTAAAGATAGAAACCTCATCAATCAGACCATCAAAGTATCTAACATCAGCAAGGACACCACCGTATCCCACTGAATAACCTATCCTGAGTGGCTGATCTGCCCATACAACGTAAGGTTTGGGTGATGGCTTGGGATTGCTCTGGTCGCTTGCCGGTACCAGAAGTGTCGTTCCATCTTTAGATACATAACCGATACAGGTCGTACCATCAGCGGTCGTACATACGTAGATCCAATTCCCCATAGATAGATCTACGTTGGTTGCAAAATAGTTTTCCGCAGCATCAGTGCATGTTCCCCAGGTCAATCCAGGTCCGGTTGTTACAGCGATACGATAGTTGTAGTTAAATCCCCAACCGATCATTGAACCTTTCCAGACGATACCGGCATGATCGCCTACAGTAGCATCAACGGCACGGACGTTTATCCATGCGCCGACTGTAAACGCATCTGGTAGTCCAAGCTTTGCAGAAACGACATCAATAGCATCCGTTTTGCCATTGAAATCAAGGGCTTTGTCTATCTTGCCAGCAACTGATTTAGGCGCTCCAATAATCTTTCCGTTATTGCCGTTTCCGCTATTATCTTTGGCTGTTCCATCATTAAATGAATAGTATGCAACAAGCCCATCTGTGAGAGCGGCATGTGATTCACTTGCATACATAAACACAAAACCAAGAGCTATTAAAGAAATAACTAACGTGGATGTTAACTTCATTTTAAACTCCTTTGATCAAATTAATCATTATGCAGTACATGGTAAAGATACAATCTGATTTTACAGAAACTCATTTTTTTACCAGTAATCTATCACCCCCCTCATGAATTGAACCCCTGTGAAAAATAACAGGTATAGACTCTATTCTTGTAATCATTAAAAAAAATACTGTTTAACTTGACAATGTTAGATTAAAAGGAGTGTGTCCCACTTATGAAACATCATGACAATATTATTCACCGCAGAGGCACAGAGATCACAGAGAATTCGCAGAGGTTTTATTGATTTCACGACTCGGCGGAGCTGAGAATTGATTTTCTCATCGTTTCCTCTGCGTTCTTTGCGTCTCTGCGGTAATTTTTTATGTTTCATATATGGGACACACTCATTAAAAGTAGCTTCCAGCTTGGTTTTTGAAGATAATATAAAGAATTGACAGCTTAGAAAGCTACAACTGCATTTTTTTCTAATTTAACATTGTCAAGTTAATCACGAATTATACAAATGTACGAATTTCACGAATATAAAAAAGTCTGTTTTCATTCGTGAAATTCGTGTTTAATCTGATGGAATTAAATTGAACACTACTGAATTAACTCTAATACTTTATATTACCCCAAGTGGTTGCAAGTGCAACCGCAGGATTTACACTCGCACCTTTTTTTAGATCACCCATGCTTTCTTTGATTTCGGCGGCGCTTAAAGCTCTATCCCATATCTGAACTTCGTCAATAACTCCATTGAATTTCTGACCTGATGTACTCCATGAACCTATCATTGTGTCGCCTTTTTTGCCAAGATACTCTATACCTGCTAAACCAGCATCTTGAGCGGCTTGAGTTCCATTCACGTAAATTCTTCTGGACTTTCCAGCAACATCAAGCCAGTAGGCTATGTGCATCCACTCATCAGCCTTAGCTCCACCGACTAAGTCCAAGTCATTTGAATAAAATCCCATCCTGACTGTGGCATTTGTGTATATACGATAGTGCATACTTGTATTTGTTGCATTGGCGTCCATCTGAGAGAAAACGCATTGTTCAGCCCCGCCTGCTAATTTAGGCTTTACCCACATACATATAGTAAAGCTCTTATTGTTTAAAGCAATATACGGGCATTTCACCTCGCCAGTTTCCTTAAATTCCAAAGCCTTGCTGATTTTCCCTTCAACTAAATTGACTGTGCCTACTACTAGACCGTCATTTGCATTTGCCGAAAGATCGGACACTACACCGCCTTTTATTTCATCACATGGGAGATAGAGTAATAGAGTTTTGTCTTTTATAGACAAAGCGGCGTTTGCAGTAATAGAAATAATAAACATCGCTATTACTAAGGATATTAGCGCAGTGGCTTTCATTCTGCTGTCCTCCTTGTTGCTCTAGTGCAGTGACAAATAAATCTGTGCTACAAGCCTAATTGCCAAAGTACTAGGTACTTTTCGCAGAGACGTTGCATAGCAACGCTTCTACGGTTATTACTTTATTTCGCCCCAAGTAGTTGCGAGCTTACCTGCACGACTTACGCTTGTAGTCAAATTTCCCATACTCTCTGCGATCTCGGCGACAGTCAATGCTTTGTCCCATATCTGAACTTCATCAATGAGTCCATTGAACTTCTGACCTGATGTGCTCCACGAGCCGATCATAGTGTCGCCTTTTTTACCAAGAAATTCTACGCCCGCCAATCCTGCATCTTGACCCGCTTGTTTTCCATCCACATAAATTCTTCTGGCTTTTCCTGCAACATCAACATAGAAGGCTAGATGCATCCACGTATCAGCTTTAAGAACGGCGACAGCGTCCAGATCATTGGAGTAAAATCCCATTCTAGCAGTGCCGTTTGTATACATACGAAAATGCATACTTGTGTTTGTTGCATTGGCGTCCATCTGAGAGAAAATACATTGTTCAGCTCCACCTGTCTGTTTAGGTTTTATCCACATACATACAGTAAAGCTCTTGTTGTTCAATGCGATGTACGGGCATTTTACCTCACCTGCTTCTGCAAACTGCAAAGCCTTTCCGAATTTACCATCTACAAGGGTAACTGTACCGACTACTGTTCCATCTTTCTTCCCCGGAGAAAGATCAGACACAACACTATTCGTTATTGCATTGCATGGAAGATAGAGCAAACAGGTTTTATCATTTGTATTCAAAGCCGCGTTTGCAGTAAGAGAAACAACCAACATCATTAGTATCAAAGATATTAACATTGTAACTTTCATTTTGACGTCCTCCATTTTTAATAAACATCTCTTGTTACGCAATATTCAAATGCGAGCTATTTGACAATTATCCCTTACGATATCACCCCCTTGATTCCAATCATCATAACACATCTGATGTATAAGTTCAATAAAAAAACTGAGCTTAATCAGATTCTATGCATCATCAATCTTAATCTCTATCAGTTTCCCGTTATTATCTCTTATTTTAACGATCCCATGAAATGGGTCTGTTTCCTCGACTTTTCCGCTGATGCCTTCGGCTTCATACATGCTTCCTATCTGTGGCATAGCCTTTCTAATATGCTGGTACCAATCGCTTTCAAACTCCAGACAGCACAGAAGCTTTCCACAAATACCAGAGATTTTTGATGGCGTCAGTGTCATGTTCTGTTCCTTTGCCATTTTCATGTGAACTTTTCCAAGCTTTTTTAGAAGGAACGTAGTGCAACAAAGAGGTTTTCCGCAACATCCCACCCCGCCTAGCATTCTGGCTTCATCTCTAGGACCGATCTGTCTGAGTTCGATCCTGCGCTTGAAGATATACGCAAGGTCTTTCACAAGTTCCCTGAAGTCAACACGCTTATCTGAGGTAAAATAAAAAGTAATCTTACTACAATCGAAAGAGTAGTGCGATTTAACCAGCTTCATCGGCAGTTGCCGATCTTTGATCTTTTTCCTGCAAGTTACGTGTGCTTCTTTTTCTTTGTTAGTGTTCTCTTCGAATCGCTTTATATCATCCTCTGTTGCCTTTCGCATTATTTTAAGTATTGATTTTGATGATGCTTGCTTCTGAATTTTTTGTTTCCAAGTAACTTGACCAACATCTACATCATCACTATCGTAGGGATTTTCTATAATGCAATAATCGTTTACATTTATGTCTTGTTCATTCGAGTCGTACGTATAAACTCCACACCCAGAGCTTTTAATCTGAACTATTTCAATTTCCTCCATTAAAACACCGCCTATATTAGTCAAAAGGTAGTGATTAAAGCCTTGTAGAAAGAGTTTTGAAGGTATTAAACATCATAACTTCCATAGCCAAAATAGGATTAACGTTGCGCTTCATCAGATTTTGCATATTCAAAGTCATCGTTATCAAATTTTCAAGTTCGACAACAGAGTATGATTGTGCTATCTGTTCCAGTTGCTTTTTTTCATCACTGTGCATCAGCAGATTTTCTTGACAGCCATGTTTTATGAGTAATAGATCACGATACCAACTCAGGATAATGTCAAGAGAGCCTTCTATTTGGCTTATATCTTCTGCTCTTTTAAAAGTGAGTAATAATTGTCCTTTATCTCTCTGAGTCAGGATCGGCATTACCCATGACATATCATCATCGGGTTGCTTTGATTTTTCGTTTGCCATTTTTAGAGCTTTTCCGGGTTTTCCCTGTGATTGGAGTGCTAGCCATTTTGCCTTTGATTCTGGAAATCCAAATCGCTTCATCAAATATTCCTGTAATAATTTTTGTGATACAAGTGAAAATCTGATTAACTGGCATCTGGAGCGGATAGTTGGCAGAATGGAGTTGTAAATAGAAGTCAAAAGAATAAACAATGTTTCGCCTGATGGTTCCTCAAGAGTCTTTAGCATGGAGTTTGCCGCCTCAATAGTCATTTTATCTGCCTCTGTGATTATATATATCTTATACTTACTTTCCAGAGCTTTATATGAACCCTGTCTTTTAAGAGAACGCATCTGCTCAATCTTCAGTTTTGCACCTTCTGGACGAATTATTCTAACGTCAGTATGATTTCCATCATTAATTCTTCGGCAAGATACGCATTTATCACATGAATCCTCTATAACTTCGGTGCAGTTAAGTGCTTTGGCAAAATTTATCGCCATAAACTCCTTACCAACCTCTGAAGGACCCGCAAATATATAGGCATTAGCAATCCTTTCGGATTTTATGATATTTTTAATTTTGTCTATTACGTCACTATGACCGATAACATCAGAGAACATTAAATTTCCCATCATTTTTTGCCAAAAGGCTATGATTAACACATTGTTTTATGCGAAAATGGACGTCCTCGACTGATCCATTGGCGTCAATAACTTTCACTCGTTCAGGATTTTTGTGAGCGATAGCAAGATAACCGTTTCTCACATTATTATGGAATTCAATGCTTTGGCTTTCTACACGATCAAGATGATTCTTAAATCTTTCGGCTCTCAAAAGTCCTTCTTCTACTTCCAGGTCCAGAACAATAGTAAGATTCGGTTCCAGACCATTTGTGGCTATCTTAGTCAGGCTTTCTATTATCTGAAGATCAAATCCACGAGCATAACCCTGATAGGCGCAAGTTGCATCACTGAATCTTTCGCAGATTACTATTTTTTCATCACTCAGCGCTGGTTTTATAATTTGCTCAACATGTTGTGATCTTGATGCTAAATAAAGCAAAAGCTCGGTAGTGTCTGTCATACTCTCATTTTTTGGATCCAGAAGAATCCCTCTTATCTTTTCAGCTATAGGTGTACCTCCGGGTTCTCGTGTCAAAACTACACAGTATCCTAAACTTGATATATACCCATATAGCATTTTTGCCTGTGTACTCTTACCACAACCTTCGATACCTTCAAGGCTTATAAACACACCTTTTTTTGACATAAAACTTTACCAAATTAAAAAAGTTTTTAGTTTCTAGTTTTTATCATGAATTTCACATTTATATAATAACTTAGCATTGTATTAATGTCAAGCAAGTTTTTACAAAATATTATCGCTCAATTTATAAAGGGAGAAGCTTTTGATCCCACTCTTTGTTATGCTCATTGATTTTTTCCTTGACTTTCATGAGAGAATCTATAATGCTAACGGAAAAACTCGTAACAGTATTACAAAAAGTAAGCCATATTGGCATATAAGTCGTCTATTATATGTCAAAATGGCGTTAATTAGTGGGATGGGAAAAGTTTTGATGATACACATTAGCATTTTTTTTGTTTACAAAATGTTAGTTAGTGAGTATAATCAGATGATTTCTAAACCCTTTGACATATTGGCACATTACTTGCTATAAGTTCTAGGTAACAATCTGAATCTTTTTTCCGTAATTGTCAATAACCCCCTACCCTAATGAAGGTTAAATAATTAATCGGGTAATAGCTAAACGACTTTAAGAAACCTTTTTAAACTTTAGGAAATAGAACGCGGATAAACGCGGATCCGGCGGATTTGCGCGGATCGAAATAAATAAAGAAAAATCCGCGAAAATCCGTTTAATCCGCATCATCCGCGTTCTATTCCTAAAAATTTAACATCATTTATTAAACTTGCTTAGGAATCCAGAAAACCCCGATAATTTTATTACCCGATTAATTATTCAATGCTCATAAGGGATAGGAGTTTTACGCCAAATTTATAAAAATTGATATGTAACTTTTAGATTGTTAATATTATAGATTCTTCCTACTTGAGTGTGAAAAAAATTAAAAATCGCTTTTAGCGACATAATGTATAGTAAGGAATTGTTGAAAAATGAGATTTGATAAATTTACATTAAAAGCACAAGAAGCGGTTCAAGCTTCTCAAGAGATAGCAGATAAATATAATCATCAGGCAGTAGAACCTGATCATCTTCTTATAGCTTTGCTGGATCAGGAAGGTGGCATAGTTCCATCTATACTTCAGAAACTAGGTGTGGACCCCGGAACTGTATATCAGCAAGTCGAAGCAGAGATCGAGAAGATGCCAAAACAATATGGTGTAACCGCTCAAGGTTACATCTCACCAAATCTGAAAAAGGTTTTTGATAACGCATGGAACGAAGCTCAAAGGCTTAAAGATGAGTACCTTAGCTCCGAGCATCTGTTACTGTCCATATCCGAAATGAAAGAATCATCTGCGGGAAGAATATTGCGAGAATTTGGCGCAGATAAAGACAGCATATTCAAAGCGCTTGTTGAAGTCAGAGGTAGCAAGCGTGTAACCGACCAGAATCCCGAAGACAAATATCAGGCACTAAAAAAGTTTGGACGTGACATCACTGATCTTGCGCGAAAAGGTAAACTCGATCCCGTTATCGGCAGAGACGACGAGATCAGGCGTGTCATGCAGGTTCTTTCACGGCGTACAAAAAACAATCCTGTATTAATAGGTGAACCGGGTGTTGGGAAAACAGCCATTGTTGAAGGTCTGGCACAGAGAATGGCATCTGGTGACGTTCCCGAAAGCTTAAAGGATAAAACCTTGCTTTCTCTTGATCTTGGCGCATTAGTCGCAGGCTCTAAATATAGAGGAGAGTTTGAGGATAGGCTAAAGGCTGTTCTCAAAGAAGTTGAGGAATCTCAGGGTTCTATAATACTATTCATTGACGAACTTCATACTCTTGTAGGCGCAGGCGCTGCAGAAGGTTCTATTGACGCATCCAACATGCTCAAACCCGCTCTTGCAAGAGGGGAATTACGCTGTATCGGCGCAACAACACTTGATGAGTATAGAAAGCATATTGAGAAAGATGCGGCACTTGAACGAAGATTCCTGCCGGTATTAGTAGAACCGCCATCTGTTGAGGATACCATAGCTATACTGAGAGGTCTCAAGGAACGCTATGAAGTCCATCATGGTGTTCGTATTCAGGATGCGGCACTCGTTGCTTCAGCCGTGCTTTCTGACAGATATATATCCGATAGATTTTTACCTGACAAAGCCATTGACCTTATAGACGAATCGGCGTCAAAATTACGCATAGAAATTGACAGCGTACCGACAGAAATTGACGAAATACAACGTAAAATAATGCAATTACAGATCGAAAGACAGGTGCTTTCCAAAGAGACAGATAAATCTTCTATTGAAAGACTAGAAAAACTGGATGCAGAACTAGCATCGTTAAATGAACAACTTGATGGAATGAAAGCACACTGGCAGAACGAAAAGACCGTTATACAGATGATCCAGAAAATAAAAGAAGATATAGAAAACGCAAAGATCGAGGAAGAAAACGCCATACGAAAAAACGATTATAACAAAGCAAGCGAACTCAGATACGGAACTCTTGTTGAACTTACCAATAAACTGAATATTGAAAATCAAAGGCTTGCAGAAGTTCAGCGTGACAAAAAGATGCTCAAAGAAGAGGTAGATGAGGAGGATATTGCTGAAGTAGTTAGCAAATGGACTAGAATTCCTGTATCAAAACTCATGCAGGGAGAGATTGACAAACTCATACACATGGAAGATAATATACGAAAGCGTGTCGTCGGTCAGGATTATGCGATAAATGCAGTCGCTAAAGCTGTAAGGCGTGCAAAAGCAGGTTTGCAAGACCCAAATAGACCCATAGGCTCGTTTATATTCATGGGACCAACTGGCGTAGGTAAGACTGAACTTGCAAGGGCGCTGGCAGAATTTCTCTTTGATGACGAATCCGCTATGATCCGGCTGGACATGAGCGAATATATGGAGAAACACACTGTATCACGTCTGATAGGCGCACCGCCCGGATACGTTGGATATGATGAAGGCGGTCAACTTACCGAATCCGTCAGACGTCATCCATATAGCGTTATACTTTTCGATGAAATAGAAAAGGCACATAACGATGTATTCAACGTACTGCTCCAGATACTTGATGATGGCAGGCTCACTGACGGTCATGGTAGAACGGTTGATTTTAAGAATTCAGTGATAATTATGACTTCAAACGTTGGTAGTCAGTGGATACAGAGCATAAATGACGACAATGCGGAAGAAATACGTGAACGTGTCATGGATGCGCTTAGATCGCAATTTAAACCTGAATTCATTAATAGAGTAGATGAAATCATAGTATTTAACCGATTAGGAATAGAACAAATAAAGAAAATTGTTGATATACAAGTAGGGAAAATTAAAGAAAGACTCGCAACGAGAAAGATAGACGTAGTGTTATCTCCTGAAGCAAAGGAATATATCGCAAACGTTGGGTATGACCCAATTTATGGTGCACGCCCGATAAAAAGGGCTATACAGCAATATATTCTTGATCCACTGGCGATGAAAACGCTGGAAGGTAAGTTTTCAGAAGGGAAAACGATTAGTATTGATTTGAAAGACGGAGAATTGGCTTTTTCAGCCGTTTAATATATAAAGGATACTACATCCATAATGGAAAGGTGATTAAAATGGCAGACAACGAACGCAATGATAAACCTAATAGGCTATTTGTGTTACCCGTGCCTTTTGAAGGGAACAAGGAAGATGGATTACTTGAGCTTCCACAGGAGTTAGGCATATTGCCACTTCGCAACATCGTGGTGTATCCGCACATGGTAGCCCCATTAATGGCCGGAAGACCTCAAGCCCTACAACTTTTAGATGATGTAAATAAGACTAATGGTCTTATTGCTATGGTTACGCAACAAAGAACAGACGTAGATGATCCAAAGTCAGATGACCTGTTCACAGTAGGCACTGTTGGAAAAATTATTAAACAACTTCAGTTTCCCAACAACATAGTACAAATTTGGGTTCATGGTATTGCACGAGTGAAAATAATTGAGTATGTGGAAACTGATAAGCCTTACATGGTTGCAAAAGTTGAAGTATTACACGAAACGATTGAGAATGATACTGAATTAGCCGCTCTTGAGCGTAGTGTACGAAACTTGCTAAGTAAGATAACTTCTCTTTCAGAAGATATACCCAGTGACCTAAAATCAATGGCTCGTGGAATGGAGCCTTCGGCTACAGCAGATATGATAGCCATGTATATGGATATTCCCATAACACACAAACAGAGAATACTTGAGATCACAAACGTCAAGGAGAGATTGACGACTCTTAAATCCGTAATGGCAAGAGAGCTATCGGTTTTGGAACTAAGCACCAAGATACAAAATGAAGCCAAAGATGAGATGAATAAAGCCCAAAAAGAGTTCTATCTGCGAAAAGAGATGGACGCAATCAAGAAAGAGCTTGGAGAGGACGAAGATCAGGCATCTGAAATCAAGGATCTTGAAAAGCAAATAGACAAAGCAGGTATGCTCCCGGAGGCGAAGAAACAGGCAAAGCGTGAATTTAACAGGCTATCACGTATGCACCCATCATCTGCTGAATATACGGTCTCAAGAACTTATCTGGATTGGTTAGTTGATCTGCCATGGAAGAAAAGTACAACGGATATGCTCGATATTGCCAAAGCAAAGCATATACTCGATGAAGACCATTACGACCTTGAGAAGGTAAAAGACAGGATACTTGAATACCTTGCAGTCAGGAAACTCAAAGCGGATATGAAAGGTCCTATACTTTGCTTTGTAGGGGCGCCCGGTGTAGGCAAGACTTCGTTGGGTAAGTCCATAGCTCGTGCTATGGGAAGGAAGTTTATTCGTATATCGCTTGGTGGAGTCCGTGACGAAGCTGAAATAAGGGGACATAGGCGCACTTACATCGGATCACTCCCCGGCAGGATCATTCAAGGCATGAGAAAAGCGGAGACGAATAACCCCGTATTCATGCTTGATGAGGTAGATAAGCTAGGACATGATTTTCGTGGTGACCCATCTTCAGCACTTCTGGAAGTACTTGATCCTGAACAGAACAATGCTTTTAGCGATCATTATCTCGAAGTGGCATTTGATTTATCAAACGTGATGTTCATCACTACCGCTAATATACTCGATACTATCCCGCCAGCGTTGTTGGATAGGATGGAAGTTCTGCGTCTGCCGGGTTACACTGAGACAGAGAAACTGCAAATAGCTAAAAAGTTTCTTGTACCTAAACAACTTGACGCACATGGTTTAACAAAAGAGAAACTGGACTTAACTGATGACGCTATTTTGACGGTGATACAGGATTACACAAGAGAATCCGGTGTACGTAATCTTGAGCGAGAAATAGGAACTATATGTAGAAAAACAGCGAAATCAATAGCACAGGATGAAGAATCAAAAAGCTTATTAACTACTGAACATATAAGTGAATATCTCGGAGCAGAAAAATTCCATTCTGAAGTAGCTGAACGGGTAAATGAGTCAGGTGTAGCTATTGGTCTTGCGTGGACTCAGACCGGTGGAGAGATAATTTTTGTGGAGGCGGCTAAGATGCGACAGAACCTGCGCAAAGGTGAAACTCTTACTCTTACAGGTCAGCTTGGTGAAGTAATGAAAGAATCAATACAAGCCGCATTGAGTTTCGTAAGGTCAAAAATGGATGTACTTGGTATTGATCCTGAATTCTTTGATAAATACGATGTTCATGTTCACGTTCCTGCTGGCGCCACGCCAAAAGATGGTCCTTCGGCAGGTATCACTATGGCGACAGCAATAGCGTCATTAGCAACAGATACGCCGATAAGAGAGAAACTTGCTATGACTGGTGAGATCACTTTGAGAGGGAAAGTGATGCCCATAGGTGGAATAAAGGAAAAAGTCCTTGCCGCTCATCGTGCTGGCATGACTGACGTGATCTTGCCCCTGAAGAACAAAAAAGACCTTGACGAGATACCAGAGGAAATTCGGAATGTCATTAAAATCCATCTAGTTGATACTATGGACGATGTATTGGAGATTGCACTTGCTATCAAGCGCACTCCAAGCTCAATAAATCGTCTACGTGAGATTACTAATCAACCGCTACCATTTGTTTAAATCTCACTAATAAACCACAGATGGATACAGATTCGCATTGATATTAAGAATCTGTATCCATCTATATATCATGCTATCAAGAATTGTGTCGGAAGGATAGTTAAGCGAAAATGGCTAATCAGATATTGCATAGTCTGTATATCTTTAGGTCATTTTTGCCCCATATTGTGCAATCTCTCGAAAGTATACCTCTTACCTAACCTCTCCCAAAAATTAGTTGAGAAGAATTTATTAACCACGCCTTCATTGCTTTCATTAGTCTATCGTGATTTTATGTCAGGTTGACTCTATTGGCATAGATATTGCTATATTTTCAGGCAAGGTATCAATCTCAACAACCTTCTATAATAAGGGAGATTTAGTCATGCGTAAAATCCTACTAGCAATATTGATAGCATTTTCCATTTTATTTGTTAAACAATCAACATCTCAAGAACCTCCAGAAGGAGTTTTAGTGCTTCAACCGGGAGGATATGCTTTTACCGATCAATCTATGGATTTCAGTGCATTTACTGACGAAGGGATTACGGCTGAATTATGGTTTTATTTGACGGATATACCGAAAGATAGAACAAACCGTTGGTTGATATTGGGAAAAACCGGGGAATATTCCCTTGCAATAAGCGGAAAAAGTCCGTTTGCTTGGGATGACCCTAATGTAACCGTCTATGTTGAGAATGCAAGTTATGATCGGGGAGGTGGGGGCTCAAATGGCTTTACTGGAATTTTACCGGAAGATTCTCCTTTGAATAACTGGGTTCATATTGTATTTCAAATAAAGGGCAAGGGACCTGTTTATAGATCAATATTCTATAATGGTGGATATGACGGCATAGACACTCTAGAGACCGGAAACGAGTTTTCAAACACAATCAATCCTTTATTTATTGGAGGTTGTCCTGATTGTGAGTCTATTCAGGGCTGGATTGGTGAAGTGCGGATATCAAAGGGCTGGCGATATCAGCAAGATAAGCCCAAAAACGTATTAATGCCATTCCAACCAGATGAAAAGACGATAGCATTATGGCATTTTGACGAACCATTTGGGGCAAATAGCTGGGAAGATTCATCGGGCAACGGTCATACCCTTTTTGCAGAAGGAACACTATCCGTTGACAACAAAAGCAAATCAGCAACAACATGGGGAGATTTGAAAAAATGAAAAAGCTTATAATCATAATCATCTTATTATCATTATCGTCTTTCTACGCAATGGCATTTTCACCATCACCGGCAGGAGGCAACGCCCTTGATTTACTAGGAAAACAAGGTTATTATTATACTGAAGATAAGGATAATAGCTTTGATGATCAGTTCGTAAAACATGCCTTTACTATTGAATTTTGGTTCTGTCCAGCTCGTATCACAAATGTGAATGAAGGCTGGATTATAGTCGGCAAGTTGCCTCTCTATCAGATCGAGTTGGTTTATGATGGCGAACTTGAGCATAAACGGATGCTTGTAAGATATTCAATCCAAGCAGACCATAGATCATCTGAGTTGTGGGATATATCAGCAGGTATTAATTACGAACCTCAGTGGCATCATTTTATCGTTCAAGGAAGCTTTTATGAAAGTGGAGATAACGCTATTACTTTTCTTGATGGTGTATCTAGAGGATTAGGAGGTAGCCAGGGAAGCGGTGGAACTATTACTGATAGTGATGATCCTTTTTATGTTGGGGGATTTCCTGTGGGAACCAAGACAGTCATTAGTGTTGGAGATAGAAAGTCCATAAATGCGGATGTAACCACTTTTGATGGCTTAATTGATGAATTGAGAATCTCAGATGTGCTACGCTATGACTCAAAATTCCCTGGCGAATCAATAGACATTCCGAAACGTTTTGAGCCTGATAAATACACAGTAGCACTATGGCACTTTGACGAAGAAGCCGGCTCTTTGAGCTATGAAGATGCCTCTGGAAACGGGCATACTTTGATTGCGTCTGAACAATTTGGCGATGATACCACAAGTATTACTCCAAAGCAAAGTATTCCTACTCTTTGGGGTAACACCAAGAAGTAATATGCAATTAAAAATCATCTATCAGTGAAGAGAGGAGTATAGCAATGCCTGAAGAATGGCAAATACAGCAACAGAAACGTGCTGAAAACGCCCTTTCACGACTCATTGAGGCAAACCCCGAATTATCGGTTAATAATGACCAACCAGATTGGCTTTTTGGAACAAATTTTGTAACCTTTGGGAAGTTTCATGATCAACCTGTTGTATTTAAGTATTTTGATTGGCATCCTCGTAAAGAACAGGAAGAAAAAGCCCTGCGATTGCTTGCAGTAACAGGATTTGTGCCGAAATTATGCTCAGTTGAGTCTGATTCTATACTCGTTTGGGAGCAATTGCAGGGAACAACTTTAGACAGTATTGAAAAACAAAATAAACAAGAACAATTAGAAAAGCTATATTACCAATTGGGTATGGCGATGGCAAAGATTGTAGAATTAGCACCAGTTGACTCATCAGGTGGACGACATGGTTTGATTGCCAAACTAGAATTTGATTATGAGTTCTACTGCCAATCAGATATAGAGACTTTGTTTGATACCGTCATAGAACGATCCACAAAAGTCTTTGCTGACAAAGACGTTCCATACAAAACTATTCTTATTGAATCGCTTTCGACTCTTCAAAAGAACAGAGATGCTATCCTTGCATATCCGACATTTATTCAGATGGATGATTTTCACACTGGCAACATTATAGTTGATGGTGATAAATTGATGGGTTTCATTGACCTAGAGATGACTCGCTATGGCAACGAGGTATTTCTGTTGGCATCTGCTCTTGCGATGACAGCGGATGAAGAACAACGGGGACAGTGGAAATGGATTCGTCAAGGATATGAATACAGGTATGGTAAACCGATTGACAACGATCTACTCTATCTTGCCAGCATCTCGGCATCATTCTGTCAATGGACTCGTTTTATGTGGTATTGGGGTACAGATGATCTTCCACAATGGGCAATAGAGGCGAACATGCGTAAATCCGTAACCACTGACATTAAGATGATTGTCGAGACAATTCAAAAATTAGATCTTTCGATATAGTGTTTAATGGATATAAAAAACAAAAGGAGCGATAACAATGTCTCAGAAAAAAAATATGAATGATCTTGTTCAGGATTCCGTAAATACAAATTCGAGCCCCTCCGATCTTAAAATAACAGACATGCGCATAGCAGTCGTATGCAGTAACTACGATTATCCTATCATCCGTATTGATACTAATCAAGGCATTTATGGCATCGGCGAAGTTCGAGATGCAGGACATAAAGAAAATGCTCTTCAATTCAAAAGTATGCTTCTGGGACAGAATCCCTGTAACATAGATATGATCTTTAATAACATTAAGCGATTTGGTAATTGGGGACGTGAAGGCGGTGGGGTATCTGGAATTGAATTGGCATTGTGGGACATAATCGGCAAAGTTTATGGTGTGCCATGTTATCAGTTTCTTGGTGGAAAATATCGTGATAGAGTTAGAATCTATGCTGATACGCCTGCGCCTGAAAAACGCACCCCGGAAGGATATGCTGAACGTGTGCTTGGTCGGAAGAAAATGGGATTAACCGTTATCAAATTTGACGTGGGAATGCACGTCCTGCATGGATATGTTGAAGATGGCATCTCAGGAAAATCAGCTAAATATGAACATGGTCTGGGGCATTGGGGGGGAGCAAGAGGAACTATTGGCGCTCAACTTACGGACAAAGGTATTGCTCGTTTTGCGGAAATTGTATCCGCTGTACGTGAAGCAGTCGGTTGGGACGTAGCTCTTGCTGTTGATCACTTTGGACCAATTACTGTAAAAGATGCCATTCGTCTTGGTAATGCGCTGGAGCCTTATGCCCTGTCGTGGATGGAAGATATACTTCCATGGTGGGATGTAGAAGGTAATCTTCAAGTCACTCGTGCTATTAACGTTCCAACTTTGAATGGTGAGGATATATATCTTTGGGACGGATGGCGAGAAATGATTGAAAAGCGTGCTATTGATATTATACACCCCGATCTGCTAACTTCAGGTGGAATGGCAGAGACAAAGAGGATCGCAGACTACGCTGAACGCTACGGTTTACCAACGGCACTTCATTTTGCCGGCTCACCAATCGCATTTATGGCAAATCTGCACTGTGCCGCATCAATCCCTAGTTTTGTTGCTCTGGAAAATCATGCGTTTGATTTACCATTCTGGAATGATCTAGTGACAGGTTTACCAGAATCATTAATGGAAGATGGTTACGTGAAAGTGCCTGAAAAGCCGGGGTTAGGTGTTGAGCTTAATTATGAAGGGATTAAAGCAAATCTGCGTTTTCCGGGTCTTTTTGAGCCAACAGACGAATGGAACACACCAAAACTCGGTTTCTGGCAACCCGATAGGCGCTGGGACAAATAAAAGACTAACAATTCCCCCCTTTCTTCAAGTATGAAGGATGAATACGATTTGAAGATTTGAAGTTTTAACGGTGCAAAATTCTACATATAGCGAGTCCTAAACTCAGTGTTTATGGTGTTTTAACAACTAAATGTATCCCTTGAAAGTATCCCTATGCAACTAAAGGAAGCTTTTCCATAAGCTTT
>Ga0247841_10004017_pt1 | contig 26044 bp, 29 predicted proteins | sample LaCruzMarch2015__2_FD_192410 | JGI IMG/M metagenome (GOLD analysis project Ga0247841, IMG submission 192410) | Freshwater microbial communities from meromictic Lake La Cruz, Castile-La Mancha, Spain - LaCruzMarch2015_18m | ecosystem: Environmental > Aquatic > Freshwater > Lake | place: Spain... | reverse complement strand
TCGGTCCCGTTGAAATCGCGCCACTGTTTGCCGTAGAGCGGACCCAGATCCCCCTTCTCGTCCGCCCACTCGTCCCAGATGGAAACACCGTTGTCCTTCAGATATTGGATATTCGTCTCGCCACGCAGAAACCACAGAAGCTCATGCAGGATGGAACGTGTGTGGAGCTTCTTCGTCGTGAGCAGCGGAAACCCAACCGAAAGATCGAACCGCATCTGCGCGCCGAACACCGAGATCGTGCCGGTACCGGTGCGATCACTTTTCTGCACTCCGTGCTCAAGCACATGGCCGAGGAGATCGAGGTACTGACGCATGGGAAGACATCCTACAAGCTAACAGCTACAAGCTACAAGCTTTGTCCGTCAGAGAATAGAATGGATACACTTTCCCCCCTCTTCTATGTCTTTTCTGCGGGATTTCAAGGAATTCGCCATGAAGGGCAATGTGCTCGATATGGCGATCGGTGTCATCATCGGCGGCGCGTTCGGCAAGATCGTTTCATCGCTCGTGGGTGACGTGCTCATGCCGCTCATCGGCATCCTGCTCAAGGGGGTTGATTTCGCGACACTTTCGATTGGCGTGATGGGTGCGCAGGTGAAATACGGCGTCTTTCTGCAGACCGTTCTGGATTTCATCATCATTGCCTTCGTGATCTTTCTCCTGGTCAAGCAGGCAGCCAAACTGAAGAAACCTGCCCCCGCTGCCGCCGCTCCCGCAACACCTGAAGACATCGTGCTCTTGCGCGAGATACGGGATGCGCTGAAGCGAGCGTAAAACCGCTAGGTTTGCCTTTCGTGAGAGGCATATCTCCACGCCATTTCGAAGACCTGGCGCTGTGTTTCGGCCACTTCCACGCTCTCGATGATCACGCCGAACACATGATCCGCCGAGCCGAAGGAACAGATCGCCACTTTGTAATCGTAGATGTTGATCTCGTTCTGGAAATCGAAATCTTTGGAGGGAACCAGCCGGATTTCACGAAGGCGTTTGCGGTCTTCGCCATGCACCTTGCGGCCGGCCTCGTCGTCGGGAGCGATGCCCCGCAGCCGAATCCTGCGACGCACACGCTCCGCCACGTATTCCTCGTCATAATCGGGCCAAAAGCGGCGCACGACCGCGGAGTTGGCGAAGTTGAGGAGTTCGGACTTGGCCGTGAGCGTGTCTTCGTACACGCGCCGCACGCCCTCCCATCCCTCAAAGAAACGGATGACGGGCCGCCGCCGGTCCTGCCCCTGCAGGCTCCGCAATTCCGGAAGCACACGTTGGAGTGCATCGGCGTTCTTGCGCGCCTCGATGGCCAAATGTTCCGGCGGCACCGGCAGGTACCACTTGGACCGCACCTTGCGCGAAACAGTGAGCAGCCCCCGCCGTGCCAATCCTTCTAATGTGTTGTATGCGGTGATGCGGTTGAGTTTCGTGGCTTTGGCATACGCAGAAGCCGGTGCGGAACCGAGTGAAAGCCCGGCGAGGTAGAGCGCGGACTCCTTCTCATCTAAGCCAATGGACCGGAGGATGTGCAACAAGTCTGCGGCCATGCGGAAAGGATATTGATGTTGTCAAAAAAAACAACAAACATCTCATGTAAAACACATACACAAACAAAACCGGTTGGAAGGGAGGGACCGGAGGGGAGGGAAACCCGCAGGTTTCCCGCCCAGCTTGGGTTAGGAGGGTGACGGGGGTGTCGGGGGGCTGAGGGAACCGAACAAGGTTCCTTAAGCCCCCTGACGAAAGAAATGACAAAACGCATTATCGCCTCCCGGCCAAATCCCTCTTCCTCATCGCAAGCGACGACGGGCAATCCTTCCGGAACACGCACTGCTCACACTGTCTCCTCTGCCCCGTGCACACCGCCCTCCCGTGACTGATCATGAGCGCATTGATCCTCCCCCACTCTTTGCGCGGAAAAAGCCTCATCAAATCTTGTTCCACGCGTTCCGGCGTTTTTCCTTTTGAAAGACCGAGTCGTCGTGCCACACGAAAAACGTGCGTATCCACCGCGATTCCCTCGTTCTTGCCGAAAGCCCCATAGAGCACGATGCAGGCGGTCTTGCGGCCGACGCCCGAAAGCGCCGTGAGTTCTTCCATCGTCCGCGGAACCGCTCCCCCATGATCCTTCTTGAGCTTTGCACAGAGCATATGAATGTACTTCGCTTTGCTTCGGAACGTTCCGCAGGAATGGATGAGCTGTTCCAATTTCCCACGTGAAAGCGTGAGGTAATCCTGCACGGTTCGGCACCGGCGAAAGAGTTCGGGCGTCACGCGATTCACCTGTGCGTCGGTGCAACGCGCGGAAAGGATCGTGGCGATCAGCAGATCGAGAGGAGTCTCCCAGTGCAAAAAAGATTTCGGCGGACGGTAGAGCTTCTTGAGTTCCTGGAGAATGCGCTGTGGAGTGCAGGATTCTGCGATGCTGCCAGTATGGAACACTTGCGCCGCCGGAGGAAGAAGGACGTCAAGAGAACTGATCTGGCAGCACCATGTTTCTGCGTCTATAGTCACGTCCCCATGCTTCCTGCATTCACCGTTTTTGATGTGGAAACCACAGGCCTAGACCCCCGTCAGGGCCACCGGATTTTGGAAATCGCCGGCGTGCGCGTGGAAGGCGGAAAGATACTGGAGGAGATGACGTTTTCGCAGCTGGTGAACCCCGAACGACCCATCCCTTGGGAAGCAAAAAGGGTCAACCACATCAGTGACGAAGAGGTGCTCACCGCACCCACGATCGATGTCGTGCTGCCCGAATTCCTGCGCTTTGCCGGGAATTCCTCGCTCGTCGCGCACAATGCGGAATTCGACATGGGATTCCTGAACCGGGAGAAGGAATGCTGCTGGGGATACGTCGACCTGCCGGAGAGTTTCTGCACGATGAAATTGAGTCAGACACTCTTCCCGCACGAATTCAGACACAATCTGGATGTCGTTTCGTTGAGACTGGGCCTTACGATCCCCGTTCAGCGGCATCGCGCGCTGCCGGATGTACTGGTCACGGCTCAGGCGCTCTTGAAGATGCTCGAAATCGGAAAAATCCAGAGCATTGATGATCTCCGCAAGCGCGCAGGAACGCGCCAGCTGGCCCGCTCCTGATCTCTACGACAGATGCCGTGCCCGTCCGCGCGTCTGCCACCCGATTTGGCGAATCCTCGGCAGAACCATGGAACCATCTTCTTCATTCAGAAGCACCTTCTGTATCTTCATTTGATCCTGAGCGATCTGACCGACATAGAATCCCGCAACATGCTTCTTTCGTCGCGAAAAACGGTCGCCATGCACGGCATGTACGGAACCTTTCCTGCGTGAAGCTTTCCACCGCCGCTCCTCCTCTTCTTCACCATCACGAGACGAACGGGAAAACCTCCCGGCAAACGGAAAAAGCCAGGCGAACCACTGTCGGGATGTCTGGTGACGACGGATAGAACGGGATGAAGCTTGCACAGAATCGGACGGAGATCGCGCAGAGGTCTGCCGCGCCGTGGTGAGAAACGACCGGACATTATCCGAGAGACGGTGAGCAATGCGACGCAGTACACGCATGCAGGCCGACACAGTGTCACGTATCCAACCGAAAAACCGTTGCAGAGCAGAATGCACGGCAGTCACCAGCCGCATCAGAAACGCAGTGACCGCACGGACAGATGCACGAACCACATCGGCGAACGTATCGAGCCCCAACCGCACGTCCCGCAGCAAGGAGCGCACTGCCCGAAAAGACAATCCACTCTGTGAGAGAAATCGGCCGAAAGATTCAAGCGACCTCCACATGCGCCCGACGATGGAGTACGCCATGGAACAAAGATTCCGGAGGCCCTGCACAAGTGAGGATGCGACGAAGAGGAGAAATGGAATGGCCGAGCCGAGGAGTTTCAGCAGAAATACCAGAAGCGCCCCGATCAAAAGAAAAGGTGAAATCAGAATCCCAATCAACGCCGAAAGAAATGTATTGTTGCCTTCGTCGCTCTTGCGTGACTTCGTATCGCCAAATTCAGGATCGCTGACCAGGATCCAAACAATGACCACAAAACAGCAAATGGAGAGCAACTGAAACACATGGTAATACTACAATATTATATGTATTTGTCAATTCTCTTTCATATAAGTACAATAGGAACAATTTGGCACTCCTCCCCATTCTCAAAGGCGCTGACAACCCGATCCTCCGGAAAAAGGGGGCGAAGGTGCATGAGGTGACCAAGGCTCTCAAAAAGCTCATCAAGGACATGTATGCGACCGTGAAAGCCGAAGACGGAGCGGGACTGGCGGCCCCGCAGGTGGGCCAGTCGCTGCAGCTGTGCCTCGCACTCGTCGAAGGCAAAATGATCGTGCTCATCAATCCCGAAATCGTCTGGAAGAGCAAAGAGACGGAAACACAGGAGGAAGGTTGCCTGAGCCTGCCCAAGCTGCAGGTCAAAGTCACACGGCCGGTATCCATCACGGTGAAATATTTGAATGAACAGGGAATACTTGAAGAACGCAAGCTCTCCGATTTTTCCGCACGCACCGTGCAGCATGAGATGGATCACCTCAAGGGTGTGCTGCTGGTCGACTACCTCACTCCCCTGTCAAATTCCCGACAAGGTCAGGATCTTGCTTCATGAGCGCAGCACGAACCCTCTGACGCGCGGCATTGAGACGGGATTTCACTGTCCCGATGGGGATATGGAGTTTCTCTGCAACTTCATGATATTGCAAACCCTGAATACAAATAAGCTGGAAAACCTCCCGACAAGTCTCCGTAATCGTACTGATGGCTCTCTCTACATCTGCCACACGATCATTCGCGATAAGACAATCGAGAGGACTGATGAAAGAATCATCAGAGATGGCCTCTCCGAGGACAGCACTCGACTCATCTACGATCCCGTCGTGTGCACCACCTGCCTTGTCGAGACTGCCCACATTGTGCCGCCGGGCTTTCCTCTGCATATCAATAGCCTGATGAGTCGCAATCGCATAGAGCCACGCACGGAATTTTCGATTGGGATCAAATGTGTTGCACTTCAGGTACACCTGCAGAAATGCCTGTTGAAAGGCATCTTCCGCCTTATGGGCATCGCCCAGATAATGCTGAAGATAAGCAAATAATTCATTCTTATACCGTCGAACCAATCTCTCGAAGGCCAAAGGGTCACCCAAATCGGTATAGCAGGCAAGCAGCGCTTCATCAGAATCCTGCGCATGATCCAGAACCGAAGTTGCTTCAGAATCTTCTTTAAAATGTGCGCGCCGTGGAGCAGATTGAGAGATTTCTATGTGAGAGCGTGTGAAGAGGATGCTTTCGGCCGGTTATCTGCCTGTGCCTCTTGCGATTCAGGGCCAGAAAAAATCTCTCTGAACTGCTCGCCGAACCTTTTGCGGGCAACATGGAGACGACGCTTGACCGTCCCCGTGGGAATCATGCGATTTTCATTTTCGGATAATTGAGATGCGACCTCTTTCAGGCTCATCCCTCTGAGGTAAAAAAGTTCCAACACTGCACTGTCCATCGGAACAAGCTGCTTGAGTGCCCTGCGGACCTGCCCCCTCCGTTCCTCTAAAAGTAAGAGAGAAGACGGATCGCCATCGGGCACGGCGAGAGAGTCTGATTCTTCTTTGATGAAATATGAGCGGCGCCGGCGAACCAAATAGTTCACCATGAAGTTGTGAGCCGTCACACAAAGCCACGAAGGAAGCGCATCACTCTTACGAATCGTATGCCCCTTCATATGCACGGCCTGCCACACTTGTTGCGCAATATCATCGATGGCCGCCTCATCCTCCATGTACGTGCGCAAATATCCAAGAATGAGTTGGTGATACTTCTGGAACAAACCCGTACCATCTCCTTCAAGAAAATCCGTGAGAAGGTCTGCATCCTCATCCTGCTGATCCCGCCGTTCAGTCTGCCGATCGACGATTGCACAAAGAGAAGACATTGCGTGCAATGTACGATGTTTCATGAACCAGTCAAGAAATCCCTTTTCATTTGCGCACGGGCGTTTTCGACCGCTACTCTGCTCCTATGCCGCAATTGGAAGTTGTCATTGGATTGGAAGTCCACGCGCAGATGAACACGAAGACGAAGATGTTCTGCGGGTGCGATAACGATGCCTTCGGCAAGGCGCCGAATACGACGGTGTGTCCCGTCTGCATGGGATTCCCGGGGACGCTCCCCGCCCCGAATAAGGAGGCGATTGCCAAGGCGGTGAAAGCCTCGCTCGCCATCGGCTGCACGGTGGCACCGGAATGTCACTTCGACCGCAAGCACTACTTCTACCCAGATCTGCCTGCGGGATTTCAGATTTCGCAGTATGACTTTCCGCTCTCCAAAGGCGGCAACGTGGAGTACGACCTGACCGACGCAAGTGGGCTTGTCCGCCGTAGCCTTGGCGAAGGCGGGAATACGATCGGAGAACGTTCGTGCCGCATCACACGGCTGCACATGGAAAATGATGCAGGCAAGCTCAGTCATTATGGCAATAACACGCTCTGCGATTACAACCGCGCGGGCACGCCGCTCATGGAGATCGTCACCGAACCGGATCTGAAATCCGCGGAAGATGCCGTCGCCTTCGCACAGGAACTCCGCCGCATTTTGATTTCGGTGGGAGCGAGCGACGCCGATATGTTCAAAGGCATGATGCGGTTCGATGCGTCGATCTCACTCAAAGAGAAGGGAACGGCCAAACTCAATCCGCGCAGCGAGATCAAGAACTTAAACTCCTTCAAGGCACTCGAAAAAGCGCTGCAGTATGAAGAAAAACGCCTGCGCGATCTGTGGGGGAAAGATGGAGGCCCGCTGCCGCACGACATCACCGTGGGCTGGGTGGATGAAGAGGAGAAGACACAAATGCTCCGTGACAAAGAAACCGCCGGCGACTACCGCTACTTCCCCGAGCCCGACCTGCCGCCCCTCTCGTTCGATGCAAAGGAACTGGAAAAAATCCGGTCCGCTCTGCCGCCGCTGCCCCGCGCAGAGAAGAAAAAGCTTTCGGATCTCGGGCTCACGGATGCCGAAGCGCAGCAACTTAACTCTGATCCTGAGCTGAAGGAGATCTACGAAGCTGTGCTGAAACGACTGAAGGATCCCAAGCGCGCCTCGGGCATCGTCATCACGCAGCTCACGGGATTCCTCAAAGCCGCCGGCAAGACCGTCCGGCAGGGACCGGGCACGCAGGCCATGCTGGATCTGGTGGATGCGATCGAGAGTGGCAAGATTTCGGGGAACAAAGGGAAAGAGGTATTGGAAAAGATGGTGGAAACCGGAAAATCCGCTCCCGAAATCATCGCGGAAGAGGGCCTCTCGCAGATCACGGACGAAGGTGCGCTGGCCTCAATGGTCGATAAGGCCATCGCCGCAAACCCCAAAGCCGTCGAATCGTTCAAAAACGGAAAAACCCAGGCCCTCGGTGCGATTGTCGGCTGGGTGATGAAGGAAACGAAGGGACAGGCCAGTCCGGAGAAAGTGAATGAGATTCTCATGAAGAAAATGCAATGAGTGCCGAGAAAGGACTACGGCGCAACCTGATTCTCCTCAAGTGGCTGAGTATCGATGATCTCTTCTTCGCCTGCGCAATTGTCATCGCGTTTGAACTCCATGCAGTCGGTCTCTCGCTTGCACAGATTCTCCTCGGAGAATCTATCTTCGCCCTCACGATTCTCCTCGTGGATATCCCGACGAGCGTCTTTTCTGACCTGATCAATCGGAAATCCGCCTTCATCATCACCGAAGTGTTTTGGTTCATCAGCATCTTCTCTTTCGCAGTTGCGCAGGATTTTCTCTGGGTGATCATCGCACAGATCGCTGCAGGCATCGCATACGCTACCCTCTCCGGAACGGACTCAGCCATGCTCTACGACACATTGAAGGCACTGAACAGAGAAACGGAGTATCGAGCGATATTAGGAAATATCGCAGGATTTTCGCTCATTGCCTATGTCTTCGGTGGAATTCTGAGCGGATTCATCGGTGCATGGAATTTGCGCCTGGCAGTTCTGCTGTGCCTCATCCTCCCGATCATAAAAATATTCCTGATCATGCTACTGGAAGAACCTGCGCGAAAACCGCATCCACATGCACACACTCCATTCACTCATCTATTTCAGACACTCAGATGGTTCGGTACCCAGAGAACACTTGTCTTCCTCGTTCTTGCGAGCATGACCGTATCTCTTGGCGGCAAAATCATCATCCAAACGTTCAATCCCTATATGGAACTCATCAAGGTTCCCATCATCTACTGGGGAATCTTCACAGCCGGTTTCAATCTCGTCGGATCGGTGATCGCGAGAAAAGCCCATATCATTCAAAAGAAGCTCGGCAGCTTCCAAACGTTCATTTTAATTTTCACAGCAGAAACGATGGGGCTGCTGCTGATGGCCAAGCTCCATGTCCTTTTCTTTGCCGCCCTCTTTCCTATGCTCTTCTGGAGCATTCTGTCCTTTAGGAGAATTTTCTTCTCTGATGAGATCAACAGGCGTACGGAAAGCAGCCGCCGTGCGACAACTCTCTCCATCGAGAGCTTCGGGGAACAACTTCTGCAGGTCTGCACACTCTCCTTCCTGGGCCTCTACGCCGATCAGGCAGGTCTGCCAGCCCTCTATCTACTCTTGGCCGCCGTAATTGCACTGGTGGGAGTGGGAACGGGACTGGGGTTGCGCAGAGCTTTAGGAAAGAGCAAAGAATAGAAAGAAGATCACAGACAACAAATAAGCGTCCCCTAATCCCCAATAATCTAATCCCCAATCCCTACGTCACGCTTTCTTCATATACGCCCCCGTCTCCGTGTTCACCTTCACTTTGTCTCCCTCTGTAATGAAAAGAGGAACCTGAACGGTAAGGCCGCTCTCCAGCTTGGCGGGCTTGCCTCCGCCCGACGCTGTGTCCCCTTTCAGGCCCGGTTCCGTTTCGACAACCTTCAGATCCACCGTCGAAGGCAGCTGAATACCGATGGGATGATCTTCGAACATCAGCGCATCCACTTCGCCGCCATCGACCAGATAGTTGATGGTATCGCCGAGCGTCTCTTTGTTCAGAAAGAACTGGTCATAGTTCTGCAGATCCATGAACGTGTACTGTTCGCCGTCATTGAAGAGGTACTGCACGCGGCGGTAGCCCACGTCGGCCGGCTCCACCTGCTCGCTACCCTGAAAGTTCTTGGCAATCACCGCCCCCGTCTTCATATTCTTCAACTTGCACTGCATGTTCGCCTTGCTTTGGCTCTTGCGCCCGAACTGCGAGGCGACGATGAGATACGGAATCCCGTCGAGTTGAATGGCACGGCCCGGTTTGAGCTCTGTGATCACGTACATAGTGGAAGAACGTTAGCGGATTTCTACACGAGAGGGCAAGAAAGGAACGATGAATCTATGGATATATATCCAATGCATCCAATCGACTTACATAATATAAATAACCGTCGCGAAGCGGTGGGTGGCTCCGCCGGGACCCAGCGCTGCCCGCCCGAACGTACCGTTCGGTACGGGCGGGGAGCGCAACCTTTAAGGGAAAAGAGAGCCCATGACCCGTTCGACAGGCTCAGGGTCACCCCAAATCATCAAAGAAATATTATCAACTTGTCACCCCGAGCGTAGTCGAGGGGTGAGAGAAAAACCGCAGGTTTGTCTCTCATGATTGAGACGCCTTCTCCCAACCCAAACGGATGATCTCCTGTCGTACGCGCTCGGGGAAATTCTCGGGTCCGCCGGGGAGTGCAAAGTAGAGTCTGCGCAGAATACGGCCCTGATCGGCATGTCCCTCCAACGCCTTCAACTCCTGCATGAACTGATTGAGACGGGCCTGCGTGAGGTGGTAGACGAAGATGCGCTGCTTGATACCCGCCACCATCAACTGCACTTCGGATTCAGAGAGTGACGGGGCCTCTTCGACCGGCAGATAGGCAGTGATCTGCTGGAGCAGGATGGGATCCACCTTCTGCGTCTGCCCCAGTTCCTCCTGCTTATCGAGGGAGAGCGCGAGCATTTCGAGCGCCGCCGATACCTCACGCTGCATTTCCGGCTTGAGCGTAGAGGTGCCGCCCTTGAGAATCTGGAACTGCGGCTGCAATTGCGCCCACATCTCGGGAAGACCCCGCAAATTCCCCGATTCGACGGTCTGTGTGAGAACGCTCAGAGCATCGAGGAGCAGACTGCCGCGGGCGTCATCCGGAGCACTCGCACCATCGGCCAGCTCCGAGCTGGTCTCGAGAACGAATTTCTTCAGGACATACCCCTGATCGCCGGGAAGAGCCGCAGCCACATCACTCGTGTTCTGCGCCATGACTTGTTTTAAGAGAAACTGGGCAAGTGTCGCATCGCCGGATCCCGTAGCGAGAGCCACCAGCGTCGAGCGGTACTCCTCAAGCGGCAGGGCAATGGCTCCGGTCTGCCCCTGTGCGAGAAGAGCGGCGGCTTCGGTCAGACGCGTATCGGCCTGCTGGAGTTGTTTCTGCATTTTGGCTTCATCACCGAGCGTGAGAAAGAGATCCACCGCCTCCACGGCACGCTTGACCGGGTAGAGAGTGGATGTGGGCAGAATGCGTGCGCGCTCCGCCAGACGCGCCTGCTGAAGTGCGGCGATCTCCTGACGATGGACGGAATCGAGCGTGAGATTGCCCTGCACCCAAGCCGCCTGATAGACGCTGCCGGAAAGCTTTTGTGCGGAGAGTGCGCCGGTTGCGCGGAGCATGGCCCACTGACCCGCAACGAGAGCAGTGTTCTTGCCGCCACGGGTGATCACGGCGCTGCGGTCATACACCTCGACGCGCATCTCTTTGGCTCCGCCGATCGACACGCTGCCGCCATTCACCGTCACGAGACCGACAGGAGTGAACACCGTGAGACCGCGCAGATTTGCAGGAACAAGCCCCTGCATCCAAAGCCTGCCCGTGAAGAGCGAGAGGGTGGGCACGAGCTCGGTGGCAGGCTCTTTGCGATCCGACAGATCGACAAGATCGATCATCGTCTCGTGATCAAGACGTATCACGCCGTCATCCCCCAGCACGATGCTCGCCTGCCCGTCTTCTCCTGTTTGAATGCGCATACCCGCACGCAGCGTCACTTCTTCCGTGACCGGCTGCCACACTTCATCGATGAGAATCGAAACATCGCCATGCGGCAAAAGCATCGTCTCTGATCCTGCAACGGTCTCGGGCATCAGAATCCGGGGACTCATTTGCGCGACAAAAACCAGAAGCACCGCGGCAGCAACCCACTTCACCCCCCAGAACATGTGCCTCTGCTGCACAGGTTGAAGCTCGGACGAAAAACGCTGCCAGAGCAGAGTACTCAGACCTTCGGGCGCCGTAAACCAGCCACGGAGTTCGACTAAGAATCCGTGCGCACGATGGGCGAGCAGAGAAGCGGAAATACGCTCCCAGATGACACGCTTCGATTCGGATGTCGGGGTGAGCAGAGCTTTGGTCGCGCGCAGGGCCTCAGGCACGGCAATCCTCGACTGCAGACGGGTGCGGATACGGCTCTGTGCGCCCGACGGGGGCGTCAGATCATGCTGGAGCCGTGAGAGGAGGTCCTCTACTGACATATCACACTGAGTAAAACGGGGAAAAGGCGCTTTTGTTACAGCAGATGAGAGAGAACGCTTTCCCGATCTCCTCTCCATCCGAAGGGAGAAGAGGGCCTGCCGGCCGTAGCCCGAAGGGCGAAGGCTGGTAGGGTGAGGGGGTCGGTTCACAGCATTCCATGGGCTTCGGGGGGGAGCAGTTCTTCCAGTTTTTCGAGGGCGCGGAACTTGAGCACACGCACGGCACCCTCGCGCATATTGAGTGTGCGGGCGATTTCGCTGTGCGGCAGATCGGCCATGTACGAAAGCTGCAGAATGTCGCGGTAGCGTCGCGGCAACCGGTCCATGGCATCGCGCACCATTTTGAGGACATCCGCACGCTTCGCACCCGTATCGGCACGGTTCATTTCGTCGGGATCATGAAGTTCCTCGGGCACCTCCACCGTTTCACGCTTGCTGCGGTAGGCATCGATCACCTCGTAACGCGCAATACGAAAGAGCCACGCCGCGAAGGGCACACCTTTGCGCTCGGAATAGGTGTGGAGCTTTTGCCAGACTTTGAGAAAAATATCGGCCACCAGATCTTCGGCCATCTCGCGATCGAAACGGAACGCGGCGTAGCGGTAGACCTGCGGAAAGAAATTGTCGTAGAGCGCGCTGAACGCCTGCGTATCCCCCTCCTGTGACTTGCGGACAAGAGTGAGGATTTCGGGCTCGGTGAGGATGATGGCATCCGCCATGGAAGTGCCGAGTATACAAGAGGAATTGGGGGTTGGGGATTGGAATATGAGAAAACTGAAAATGGAATCATGAGCGAAAAGGCTGAGCAAAACGACCCTATTCCCTAATACTCCCCGCCCGAACGTACCGTTCGGTACGGGCGGGCAATCCCTCATCCCTCCTTGGGGATTGATCCCACAAAAAATCGCCAATCGGAAAATCCCATGCAGTGAAAAGGCAACTACCACTCAATCGATTTCTGCAGGAGATGGCGGAATATCAATGCCCGGATGTAGAGCGCGGTTCTGAACGCCCGGATAACCACCTCCTGTCCGATCTGGTGAAGATCATAGGGTTGCATTCTGGGGGCGTAATCATGTAGAAGCGCATCGGCAATGGGAGCAATCATCCTCTCATACTGACTACCTGTTACATCGTAAGGAACGCGTTCTAGCCATTGGCGAGCCATTGCCAGCATTTGCTCATGAGGAGACACGAATTTTTCTTTCGGTTTATGAAGCACAAAACTGGCCGCACCATCGCGGATGCTTCGCGCAACCAGAGCGATGATAGCCATCTGAGAAGAATGAACAGTCCGCTCGAGATGATCGGCGACAGCAAGGATTTTGTCTCTGGTGAATCCCCAACCCATCATCATTTTTGTATACTCTTCACCAAGTGTGAGCAGCACGTCATCCGACCGCTCTCTGCCATCGAGGCAACGGGAAAAAATGCGATCAGTCATGTCGATAACTTCCCGGTGCACCGCACATTCGCCTTCTGGTTGGCTGTGAGGAGAAAACTCCAAACCCATATTAGATATCATAATAACAAATACTCGAAAGTCAAGAAACAGATCTTACCGCATATCCCTTCACTCATTCCAAGTCCTAAAAGTCCGAAGCCCTATTCCCGATTCCCTAATCCCTAATATTCCAATCCCCAATCCCTCACTACTCCCACTCAATCGTCGCCGGAGGCTTTGAGGTCAAATCGTAGAAGACGAAATCGATGCCCGGAAGCTCCATGATCCTCTTGGTCATGCGCTCCAAAACATCTGCGGGAAGTGAGGATGCGCGTGCCGTCATGGCCTCCTGCGATTCCACAGGACGCAACACGATGGATTGACCGCCGGCCTTCGCACCGAACGGAAGCAGCACAACGGGGAATTGCCAGATGTGTTCATAGAGATCCGCCCGGCGCATTTCTTCCGTCACGATGGCATCGGCTTCGCGAAGCAAATCCGCACGCTCTTTCGTGATCGCACCGGGCGAAAAAACGAACGGGCGCGGCTCGGCGGAGGAGGTACAGAGGAGCACGCGGTTGAACTCGCGGCGGCGGTTGGGAATCTCGGTCGCCAGCCGCCACATCTGCTCGGTGAGCACGCAGGGCTGCGGCGAGAAGAGCGCGAGCGCATGGCGGTACGTCCGTCCGTCGCCCTGCACCCCGACACTCTTCACCGGCAAAACCGCCCATCCCCCGCTCCAGCGTTTGATCCCCACGTCATCAATCGAAAACGTGTCCGGAGTGGTCGCGCACAGAATCCGCACCCCGAGTCCGGGACCCGGAAAAGGATGCCGCCACACGAGCTCATGGGCCAGCCCCAGCTCTTCGCCCAGCGCGCGCACCTCATCTTTGTAGAGCTCTTTGAGCGGCTCGATGATGAGCCCCTTCTTGAGCATCTGCTGAATCGCCGGCACGCGGTTGTGATGCGTCTTGATGTGATCGGCATGCTTGGTGCCCTTGGTCTCGATGGTATCGGGGTAGATCGTCCCCTGCCCCAGCATCCAACCGTCGGAAGTGGTCAGTCCGAGCCCCTCGCTCACGCGCTTCTGCACGGCAAGGAACGTGTCGCCGATCACACGGCGCTTCTCTTCGGGATCAATCACACCATCAAGCGCCTGAAAGAATTCCGCCGATGCGTCTTCGATGCGCACGTTCGTCACGCCCAGATGATCGAACGCGGCACGGATTTCTTTGACCTCATTCTTGCGCATGAGGCCGGTATCGATGAGCAATCCCTGCACACGGTGCGCACCCAGCACTTCGTTGAGCAAGACAAACGCCACGGTGGAATCCACCCCGCCCGACACCAGCATAAAGACACGCCGGTCTTTCACCTGCTCCGAAATCTCATCTCCGATGCGCTTGGCATAGCCCGCAACGGACCATGGCGTGGCCGGACACAACTCGACGAACCGCTTCAGAATTTCTGTTCCATGCTCGGTGTGCGTGACCTCGGGATGAAATTGCACCGCGAAGAATTTGCGACGCGGATCTTCGAACGCCGCATGGGCGCAGCTGTCGGACGTGGCCGTGAGCTGGAATCCTTCGGGGAGCTTGGAGGCTTCGTCGCCGTGCGACATCCACACGGTTGAGCGCTCTCCGATGTCTTTGAGCAGGATACCTCCGCCATTCACGGCTCTGATCTCGGTCTGGCCGTACTCCTTTACATCCCCGGGCGTCACTGTTCCGCCGAGCGTCTTGGTCATCCACTGCAGCCCGTAGCAGATGCCCAGCACAGGAACACCGAGTGAAAAAATTTTGGGATCGGCCACCGGACTTGCCTTGTCATACACACTCTGCGGCCCGCCCGAAAGAATGATGCCCGCCGCGCCTTTCAGTTCCTTGGCCGGTGTTGCCGGATCGCGGATGTCGGAATACGCCCCGAGCCCGCGGACCCGTCGTGCGATGAGATGCGCATACTGACCGCCAAAATCCAAGATCACAATCGGCCGCCGGAGGCGAGCCTCGCTGATAGCGGGCCGCCGCACACTCGTTTCTGTCATGGAAACAGGATAGCCGCTTACGGGATATTGACAACAGACCATGTGAAGAAGACCATGCGCCCCCTATGCAATCATCAGAACAACCACCCGAAAAAAGAGGCTCACTCCATCCGAGTGGCTGCTCAAGGCAAATGTTCAAGGTACCCAAAATTTCTCACTTCTCTGCGATGCCTGCATCGCTGATCCAAACGCAATTCAGGAAAGAATGGGAAAGATCGCACAGACGGTTCAGGCTGCCCTGCAAGAAATCGATTGTCCGCCCTCCGATCCTAAAGATATGGCGAAAGCCGGAAAAATGCTGGCAAGTCTGCGTGCACTCTACGAAAAAAAGGCCGGCTCTCCGCCTGATAAAAATGCTGAAAGCGGATTCATTCAGCCTTTCGCACTGATTCAGGCACGCGTTCATCGCGGCTGCAAAAAATTGCAGCTGCAGGAACTGCTCTCTGAAGAAACACCTCCTTCCAAAAAAGACCCGCCCACTGCTCAACCATTAAAGAAGGAGCCGCAAGCCTCACCGCAATCCGCCGAGATCGGGCTGGCGGAAGAAGAAGGAAAGGGAGGAAAAAAAACCAAACCACTTCCTCAAACCAAAGTCACCCCCGAGCCCGCAGGCGATTTTGCCGTCGATTTGGGTGAGACCGGAACCGCCAAAGAAGACTCTGCCGGTGATCAGATGGACGATGACGAGTGGACAAAAATCTTGGGCGAGAAACGGTAATCAGGAAGACGAACAGGCTAACCGCAACTGCGTCGCTGCGAGCAGCCACAAGGTATACGCCACGGCGCTGTCCTCCCATGCATGGAGAAAGAGTGCAGCAATGCTGATACCGAGGAATGCGAGAAACGCCACCGTACCAAGTTCCCGAGTTCCCGAGTTCCCGAGTTCCCGCGCAAGTATTCGCAGGATCAACACCACCAACACGAGGAATAGCACACACCCCACCACGCCCATCTCAACCCCGATCTGCAGGTACCAGTTCTCGGGAAGGAACGGACAGCGGCACACATGATCCGCCGGCTGCACCTGCGTTTGCCCGAGGAAGACGCAGAGCCGGGGCGTCGTTTTCGCCCACGACGGATCATCCTGCGGACGGAGGAAGACACACGTCTCGCTCACGCGGTTGCTCGCCGGCCCGGCAGCGCCCAGTCCTTCTCCAAACGGATGATCAACCATGTGCCCGATGGCCTGCAGCGGCCGCGTGAGATGCCCGCGCGAGGAGGAGAGACGGAAGAAGACCGAAGGAAAGAGAAGGGATGCCGTGACGGCGATCGCCACCACAATGAGCACGGCCCCGACGGCCACACGCTTGAGAAGACGACGCGGAACGCTCCTGCAGAGCGTCACCATGGCCATCACAAACGCTGCAATCCATGCCGCTCGCGAGAAGGTGAGGAATAGCGCCCCCAGTAAAAGCACTCCACTCATCCAATACTTCAACGTTCCAGTATTCCAGTATTCCAGTATTCCTCTTCCCTTCGCCAACCAAGAGAACCAAATCCCCAACGGAACCAGCAACCACAAGCCCAACTGATTCGGCCCGCTCATCGTGGACTGGATGCGTCGGAGCGCCGTGTCACTCACTTGCTGGAATGCAGCCAACGGCCCGTCGGCGAAGTAGAGGGAATGCGCCGGTGAATAGCCGAGCCACAGAAAGAATTTCATCGGCAGGAACGCCGTGAGAATGCCGTAAGCGGAAACAATCACACCGACGCCGATGAGCACTTGCGGCACCATGTGCATGAACGCCTCTGACCACGCAACACGCCGCGCGAGAAGGAAAGCAACAAGCGGCACGAAGTCGTACCGGAATCCCAGAAACGCGAGCATCCAATCGCCATGTGTGAATGCTGTGACAACGAACCCGAGCACCAGCAACGCAACAATCAATCCATCAATCCAATCCATCCTCCAGAACACATTCCCTTCTCTTAGTCCTTTGTCCTTAGTCCTTCGTCCGTTCCCCGTCGCTCTCACCACTTCCATCACGCTCAACACCAAAATCACTCCCAGCAATGCCTCCTTCCAAATCGCCAAATACGCCAGCGGAGCATGGCCGCGTCCCATGAGGAGCTTCGTCCCCACGGTTACCAGCAACGCATGCAACGGCAAAAGCGCAATCAGGAGAAGAGTGAGCCGTTCACGGAGTCGCTGAAGCATGGACGAAATGTAGAATGTAAAATGGAGAATGTAAAATGACGAAGAATATCATCCATAGAACACCGTTTGTTTAAAATACTACATTCTTAATTCTACATTCTACATTTGCAGCCTCTCTTCATCCGACCGAAAGACCTCACCCGCCTTCAGCACCTTCTCAACCGCATCAATGCACTTCGCACTCACGTTCTTGCCGTAGAGCTTTGGCGCTTTCCGCATCTCTTTGTTGTCCCACGCAAACTCAATCATCTTCTTGATCACTGCAGCATCCATCGGTGGCGCGATGAGGTTGCCTCCCGCCATGGCCGACTCGCTTCTGTCGGAACCGAACCGGAGCGTGACGCACGGAACGCCCATGGCATTCATCTCTTCCTGCATAGAACCGGAGTCTGTGGCGCACACCGAAGCCTTGGCCATGGCAGCCATCACGTCGACATATTCGGCCCACACGGGAGAGTAGATGAAATTCTTGTACTTCTTCGCCATCGCCTCCACCTCTTTTTTCAAACCCAGTCGTTCGAACGCGCGCTCCGTCTGCGTCATCGTGATCAGCAGTACATTGCGGCCCTCTTTGATCATCGCCGTCATCGCATCGTAGAGCGCCTTAAACCGCGTATCCGATCCGCAGTTCTCTCTGCGGTGAATGCAGAAGCGGACGAAATTTCCTTGGGCCAGCATGGGGTAGTGATCGAACACTTTCGATTGATCGATGCGTGTCATGGCCTCTTCCACGGCATCCACCACCGAGTTGCCCACGACGAAGATGCGATCGGGCGGGAATCCTTCCGAAAGCATGAACTCCCGATCGAGTTCCACCGGAGAGAGATGCACGCCCGTCGCGGCCTCGCTGCAACGCGTGTTGAATTGTTCGGGATACGGCTCCAGACTCCCCCTCTCCCAGTTCTTGCGATCCATTAAGAATTTTCTCCACTCTGCGATATCCCTAGTATTCGAGTACTCGAGTATTCGAATACTCGAATAATCGGGAGTCAATGTCCTGATACCCGCTTCGACATGAACAGACGCAAACCCGTGGCAGAACCCCGCATTGCTCGCCGCCATCGCCGTGGTCGTGTCGCCGTGCACATAGGGAATGACGACCTTCCCTTTCTCCTTCAACTCGCCGATGATGAATCCGAGCCGCCCGATGATCTGGCTCACGATCTCGTGCATCACGCCGCGCACGTTCAGATTGAAATCCGGCTCGACTCCGTACTCCTTGAGCATGCCGCCGCTCAGGTTCTCGCTGTAGTGCTGGCCCGTGTGCCCGAGCAGAACCAGATGCCCGCGCTTTTTGAGTTCGAAGTACAGCGGCAGCTGCTTGATGATGTCCGGTTTGGTCGCAATGAGGATCAAATGAACATGCCTGGACGGGTGGGCGGCCACCTCATCGAAGAATCTCTTGGAACGGTAGGTGATCTCCTGCATCAGGCATACCGTAGACGAAATACACTTGTGATGGAAGAAGGTGAATGATACGTTTCATCCCTTTTTCCCACCACATCTATGGAACAAATAGAACAGGCAGTCTGGAATTTCACCCCCACCGCCGAGTGCCCGACGCTGCACGACGCGATTGAGCTCGTGTACCCGAAGGGCAATGAACTTGAAAAATGGATTCCCTTTGATAAAGCACGACTGGCAGAGGTACAGATACCAGGGGAAGGAATGGTAAGAATACAGGGGCCGGAGGCGGACATCGCAAGAGTCCGGCAACAAGTCGAGGCACTGGGAGTTGGAGAAGTGATTGAAGGCAGTTGGTGATGTTCTCAAGGTTTACACCCGGCCCTCTTTCATTTCCTTCGGAATCGGCAAATTCATGATCTGCAGGCAGAGAGGAGCAATATCTTTGATCCCCGTGAAGTTTTGTAAGCTTTTGGATGAGGCAATCTTTTTCGAGTGCACAAACGTCTGCACGGGGTTCGTCGTGTGACTGGGAGAAACGCTGCCATCGGGCAGGAGCATCTCTTCCGCATGCCCATGATCCGACGTCACGATCCACTCGTAACCATGCTCCTCCAACACGGGAAGGAGACGGGCAAGATTGCGATCCACCGTCTCGCAGGCAATCACCTCTGCAGGAATATCCGCACCATGTCCCACAAGATCAGGATTGGCGAAGTTCGCGACGATGAGTGCGTACTGTTCGTTCTTCACCTGCTCAATGAGCCGATCCGTGAGTTCGTCGGCGCTCATTTCTGGTACAGATGCGAAATTCGGAACCTTGGGCGACTCGACGAGAATACGGTCTTCGCCGGAAAACGGCTCGTGCTTCTGCGCATTGAAGAAGAACGTGACGTGCGCCATTTTGTCGGTCTCAGCGATTCGAAGCTGCCGTAGACCGGCCTGAGCAACAACCTCGCCGAGCGTATTGCGAACAGCGGGTGCCGGAAATGCCACGGGAAGAGACTCGGAATAGGGCCCCATGCAGACGACATCCTTGATGCGCACTGCACGCGGAAACTCAGAAAAATCTTCATCCGCCAGCGAACGTACGATCTGAATCATCCGGTCTGACCGGAAATTAACGCAGATGACGACATCATCCGACCGGATGGGAACGAAGTCGGGCGTCTTGAGCGGTTGAATATAGTAATCCGTCTTCTCTTTTTCGGGAGCCTTGGCGTACCACGCACGCACTCCGGCACAGAGATCCTTCACCTCCTCCCCGATACCCTGCGTATAGAGATCGTAAGCAACGCGTGTACGATCTGCATACTGCCGGTCACGGTCCATCGCATAGAACCGTCCGATGAGCGAGGCAATTTTGACATGGGAATACTGCTTGAGCTGCTTTTGCAACAACTTGAAATCCTCACAGAACTGCTGCCGCGGGACGTCGCGCCCGTCGCCAATGAGATGAAGGAAAACCCGATCCACTCCCTGCTCCTGCGCAAGCTTCATCATGGCATGCACATGGTTTGCGTGCCCGTGGACCCCTCCGAGGGAATAAATGCTCAAAAAATGTAAAGGAACGTTCCGCTCCTTCGCGCGCTTGCACGCGTTCACGAGCACCTCGTTTTGGAAAAAAGCTCCCGACCGGATGGCGCGGTTCATCTGTTCGAGCGGTTGCCAGACGATGCGCCCCGCCCCAATCACCAGATGCCCCGGCTCACTGGCTCCCTGCTGCCCCTCCGGCAGGCCTGCCGCATTTCCGGACGCCTGCATGATGACACTGGGAACCTCTTTCTCCAGACGTTTGATCGTCGGAAGCTTCGCGAGCGAACGGGCATTGCCCGGACCGGGAGGCGCCACTCCGAAGCCATCGATGATAATCAGTGCCAAACGTGCCACCGAAGAAGCCTACCCGAATCTGGCGCATCGCACTACGTCACCGCAAAGAGCCCACTTCCACCCAAAGAACACCGGGGTATACTGCCCTCGACATGGCATCCCACAGCATAGACTTTCACCGCGTCTCTTCCTTCCGGTTCTTCCACACCATCGGGTGGGCCGTGCTCCTGTGCGCACTCATTGTGGCCGTGGCCGCCACCCTCGGCCGCGCGACATTGAATCTGAAAGCCGCCCTCACCGACAAACCCGACATCGCCATCTACCTGCTCCTTCCGGACGAAGAAATCGGCCGCACGGTGCTGCTGCGTGAGAAAGATAACGAGCGCGATTATCTGGCCGAGACGAAAGACGGCCCCAAGCTGGTGCGCTTAAAGCGAGGAAATAATCAGTGGTATGTAGTGGAAGTGCAGAAGCTGCGCGAGTGAAGAAATACCTTTTGAGAATATGTCCCGAAAAGACGCGAGATGTAAGATGTAAGACATAAGATGGAAGCACGAAACTTATGTCTTCTGTCTTACGTCTTATGTCTTCCCTCCGTGTCACCCTCCTCGGCATCCCCATAGACCCCGTCACCCGAACGGAGGCTCTCGCAATGCTCCGGGGGTTTTTGCGGGAGGAAAAGCAAAGACACGTGATGACACCGAACAACGAAATGCTGGTGGAAGCGGCACACCGTGAAGACTTTCGTCAGCTTCTGAACAATACGGCTTTGAACATTCCCGACTCGACCGGTCTTCTCTGGATGGCCCGACTGACCGGACAGAAATTACCGGAGCGCGTGACAGGAGTGGACACGGTCACCGCACTTTGCGGTTCTCTCACGGAAGATTCACCGGTTTTTCTCTTGGGCGCGCAATTAGGAATTGCGGAGACTGCAGCTGCAGCGCTCCTCAAAAATAATCCACGTTTGAAAGTTGTCGGTTGTTTTGCAGGGAGCCCGCGGGAAGCAGATGCAGCCGCCATCGTGCAGATGATCCGTGCAGCCGCACCGCATCTGCTGCTGGTCGCCTTCGGCGCTCCCGCGCAGGATTTCTGGATTGCGAAGTATCTGAAGCAACTCCCCTCCGTGCGCGTCGCAATGGGCATTGGCGGAACCTTCGACTTCCTCGCAGGAAAAGCGAAGCGCGCTCCAGCGTTCATGCGCTCCCTCGGGCTTGAATGGCTCTGGCGGCTGATCAGGGAACCAAAGAGAATCGGCAGGATCTGGAGGGCGGTGGTTATTTTCCCGCTGCTGGTACTGCGATACGGAAAAAATGCGCCAATAAAATAAGGACAGAAACAGCATACAGAACAGAAAACGTGGAAGGGGCGCGACACCCGCCTTCGCTCCTTTGGAGCTACGGACGGGCAGGCGGGGGGTAGTGCTTTGCAAAAATGCGCGAAGCGCGGGTCTCGCGGGTTCCCGCGCTGGAGCGCAACCTTTGAGGGAAAGGTGGGTTCGCGGGAGGGAAACCGTAGGTTTCTCTTCCGCGAAAAGACGAGGAGGCACAGGACCGGGCGGAGTGGGCGTTGGCGCGCCAGCGTTTTGGCTCCACCTTTGTCGCGACAAAGGTGGAAAGAAAACTTATTCGCCTCTCTCCTCTCCCTCTGATAGAGTGACCCCCCATGCGCAGAATCACTTTTCTTCTTATGAGTGGCAGCCTGCTCCTCGCAGCCTGCACACTTCCCACTCCCTCCAATCAGCAACAGCAGAACTCTTCCGCATCTTCATCGAGCGTGAGCTCCGAACAAATCCAATTGCATGGAGAAGAAATTGGCGAAGGGATGCCCCTCACGGAGGAACGCACCGAAACAGGAGCTCTGGCGGAACGTCTGCTCCCCACGGGAGTGCTGGAAGTCGGTAATACACAGGCTCCCCTCACTCTTCTGGTCTTCACAGAGCATCACTGCAGCTACTGCCGCCAGTTCCTCTTCGAGCTCTTTCCGCGACTCAAGACGGATTTTCTGGATGCAGGAACGCTCAAACTGCAGATCGCCATGCTTCCGCTGCAGAAGTATCGGGAGAGCAACGAAGCCTCGCTTGGATTCATCTGCAGTGCCGCACAGGGCAAGGGACTCATCATGCATGACACGCTCTTCCGCAATCCCAACAAATCCAAAGAAGCCATTCTCTCGTACGCAGTGGACCTCAAGCTCGACACCGCCCTTCTGGATGATTGTATGAAGAGCGCTCGGACAAAAACACTCTTGGAAGGACAGCAAACTTGGGCTCAAAGTCTCGGAGTTGATGTCGTGCCGACCTTCTTCCTGAATGGCGAAAAATTCATCGGATTGCCGTACTACCCCGACCTCAAGGGCAGGATCACGGAGACACTGCAGAAACTGAAGGAACAGAAATGATTCAGGAACGGATCTGTACGGTTTTCGTCTTGGATGTCTGCCCGCGCAGGATTTGTACATGCGATTTCGGCACTGCAAATTCTTCCGCAAGAAACCGGATCAGTTCCGCGTTCGCCTTGCCGTCTTCCGGCACCGCGGCGATATCCATCTTGATCGTACCGTCCGCCAACACCTGCTTCGCACGCGTGCGCGAAGCCCCTGCATGAGCGCGAACCGTGAAGATCACTGCTCCGTCTTGCTTCAGTGTTGAACGCAACGTCGTGAACATGGACACAGTGTACGGCAAAAAATCCCACAGGCACGTACGTCCTGTGGGGGCTTGGGATTTCCTTCGTTCGGGGGAGCTTCACAGGAACCGCCTATGCAGCTTGACCCGGCGCAGCCCGTTCAGAGCCTTTGCCAATCTTCCGGGAATGGTCCGCCGCGGATACAAGTGCCGGCTCGATCGCTCAAGACACGGTATCTGCACGACTGGGACCGACATGCCGAAGTGACGCAGGTCCGAAACAACGACGTTTCGCATGGCACACACCCTCCGTTGAGAAGAAAGACCACAAGTGGCACAACGCTAGCACTTCTGCGCTTTTCAGAGCCAAAAATCAAAGAGTATTTCCCTTCCGCCACTTCTCGATTTCCCCATGATTCCCCGACAGAAGCACATCTGGAACTTTGAGCCCCTGAAAATCCTCCGGCCGCGTGTAGTGTGGATATTCCTTCTTGCGGCCAAGGGAAGCCGAAAAGCTCTCTTCCGCCGCTGACTCCTCTTTGCCGAGCACACCGGGGATCTGACGGGCAATCGCATCCACCAGAACCATGGCGGGGAGTTCGCCTCCCGTGAGCACGTAGTCGCCGATACTCATCTCCTCATCGATCCAGCCGCCATCGATGATGCGCTGATCGATTCCCTCGTAGTGCCCGCAGAGCAGGATGAGCCAATCGCGCTTGGCCAACCGCTCCACCTTGGTCTGCTTGAGTTTCTTCCCGCGCGGAGAGAAATAAATCCTCCACGGTCGTATTGGATCCTTTATCCTAAGTCCTTTGTCCTTAGTCCTTTGTCCTAAGTCCTTCGTCCCCTCGCTCACAACTGCTTCCATCGCCGGCACAATCACATCCGCCCGCATCACCATCCCCGCTCCGCCGCCGTACGGCGAGTCATCCACCTGATGATATTTGCCAAGGCCGAACTTTCTCAAATCATGAAAATGAATATCCAGAAGAGACGTCCCGTCGGCGCATCTCTCCTGAGCGCGCGCAAGAATGCTCTCGGTCAGAGGACCCGTGAACATGCCGGGAAACAATGTGAGAATGTCGATGCGCATGAATGGCAAAAGTGTAGCACCGAATGGCACAAGCACCCGGATCAACGATTACTGGCGCTATGGAAAAAAGTACTTCCGCCATTCATGGTATCTCCGGGTTTTATACGATTCTCTTTTCGCTTCGAAAACGGCCGCCCCACGGGTTCTTTTTTTGGCACTTCGCACAAAACCTCCTTGAATCCTGCAAAAATAGCCGGATTTCCAACGTCTTCGTCGTCATCCTCTTCTTCAAAAAGGATATCGTTGTATGCATTACGTACACGATGAATATTATCTTCGAGCCCTTTCGGCAATTTTCCCTGCTTCTCCAAAATTCCACGCGCACGAGCAATGATCTGACGCGCGATTTCTTCTATCTCAAGAGTAGGAAGTTCCTCCAGATTTTCTGGAAGAACGAAGGTTGATTGCTCTGGACCACTCATGTACAAGAAGGAAAGAACGGCATTCTAAAGCCAAAAACCACACGGTCAAGGCAGAAACCTCACGCAAATATCTTTAACCACTCGGTCAGAGAACCCGGGAACAACGTAAGAATGTCTATTTGCACGAATGAATTGTACCGACGCCACGCCATGGCGTCGATTTTGTGATATTAACGTTCCATGCAGCCATAGAACGTCATTTATGGCTTACGGATGAGCAATTCCCACTGTATGGAGAAAATGATCACCGGACTGGTCATTCATACAGAAAAGAATTGCCATACGCTGGTTCCATGCAGGAACGATTCCAAGGAAAATTCCGCAACGGCACGAATCGCCGTCCGGCGTGGGACTACACCAGACCCTGTGCCTATTTTGTCACGATCTGCACGCGAGACCGCGTCCGTTGGTTCGGAGGCGTGCGAAACGGAATCGTCTGCCTTTCGGATGTGGGATCAATAGTCGCTGATGAATGGACGAAAACATCCGTGATTCGTTCAAACATCGGATTGGATGCATGGATCGTCATGCCGGATCACATCCACGGCATCGTCGTGATCCGGCGCCGGATCGTGCGTGAACCGGTTGCGGCTGCGGTGATCGGAAACGTATCGGTAGGCACGCCATGGCATGGCGCGCCTACAAAAACCATGGCGAATGCCGATGGCCCCGCGGCCGCAACCGCAATCCCACGAAACGCACACCACCTGCGCAATTGGGAATCCGGTGCGTTGGGCACAATCATCCAACAATTCAAACGTGCCTGTACCGTACGTATCCATGCCGCAGGCCATACGGAATTTTCCTGGCAGCCGCGATACTTTGACCGCGTCATCCGCAATGCCATGGAGGCTGACCGCATTCGTGCCTACATCCGTCAAAACCCCTCCCGGTGGACCACCCACGAACAGGCAGACACACTGTAAACGCGTCAGGATATGGCACGCCTTCCCTCAAATAAATGCCTTGAGCCAACGGCTGATATCGACGATCCTCACCTCCTCCACCGGAGTCGTCGAAAGTCCCTGTCGCGGCTTCAAATGTTCATGGAATGCAGGCACGTCCTCCGTCTGGTAGAGAATCCCGGTGGCCACGCGGTTTTGGGTATCGACGGCCAGCGCACGCGCCTTCTCGAAGTTACTGGGATCGTGTCCCTCCGCAGCGGCATCGTAACAATGCGCCATCAGCCACTCATGCGTGGCGAACTTGTTGTAGGTGGGGCACGCCTGCAGCATATCCACGTATGCGAACCCGCGGTGACGGATGGCGGCCGTGAGAATGCGCGTCATCTGCGCGATATCGCCGCCAAAGCCGCGCGCCACAAACGTCGGCTTGAGCGCGAAGACAAAATCCATGCTGTTGAGTGTTGTCTCGGGAATACCGTTGGGCGAGGAATTCATCTTCTGATCCTGCCAGGTGAGCGCGCTCGCCTGCCCAGTGGTCAGCCCGTAGTTCGCATTATTGTGCAGGATGAAGGTCATGCGGTAATTGCTGCGCACGGCATG
>Ga0247841_10004014_pt1 | contig 26053 bp, 19 predicted proteins | sample LaCruzMarch2015__2_FD_192410 | JGI IMG/M metagenome (GOLD analysis project Ga0247841, IMG submission 192410) | Freshwater microbial communities from meromictic Lake La Cruz, Castile-La Mancha, Spain - LaCruzMarch2015_18m | ecosystem: Environmental > Aquatic > Freshwater > Lake | place: Spain... | reverse complement strand
ATCACTACTTCGGGCACTATCGCACTGGATACCTCAAGCATTGATGTTCTTTCCCGACAGAGGGCAGCCAATATGTATCAGCCGAAAGGGAACTATCTGACTTCCGAAACCGACCCGATCTGGACTTCTGCAAGCGGAAATTATTACACCAAAACCAATATGCAAACCAGCGGTTCATCGCAGTTGCATTTCAACAACCTGACCAACAAACCGACTACAGTTTCAGGGTATGGGATCACCGATGCAATGACTACCGCACATGCAGCCAACGGGATTTCGTCAACCAACATTACCAACTGGAACACCGCCTTTGGCTGGGGCAATCATGCCGGACTTTATCGCCCAATAAGCTATGTGCCGTCCTGGAGTGAAATAACATCAAAACCATTTTCGTACAGTTCTGCTGTAAATGGAGATTTGTTGCGGTATAACAGTGTTTCCGGCTTATGGGAAAACTTTACTCCAAGTTATCTAACCGAATACTTTGAATCTGATCCGAGTTTTACAAATTGGAATAAAAGCTCAGGCATCAGTATCACAGCTTCACAGGTCAGTGATTTCCAGACGAGTGTTACCAACAATAGCGCTGTGTTGGCCAATACTGCAAAAAACAGCTACCCTGCAGCAGATGCTACCAAACTGGCAGGTATCGAAGCCGGAGCCAACCACTATGTTCACCCGACCGGGGATGGCAATTTGCATGTTCCCGCAACCGGAACAACCAATAGCGGGAAAGTTTTAACAGCTGGGTCAACAGCGGGTTCTTTGAGTTGGGTAACACCAGCCGCTGGAACAGTAACCGGGGTTACCGGGACATCCCCTATCGTTTCCTCTGGTGGTTCTGCCCCTGCTATTTCAATTATTGCAGCGACACCCACTGTTGCAGGAAGCATGAGTGCATCTGACAAGTCAAAGTTAAATGGTATTGCTTCAGGTGCCGAAGTGAACGTGAATGCCGACTGGAATGCTACAAGCGGTGATGCCCAGATATTAAACAAACCTACCGGACATAAAAAGGGCGACATGCTTTACTGGGATGGATCAAGATGGGATACCTTACAAGTTGGTACTGTTGGACAAATACTTATGCTTTCCATTGTGAGCAATGATACTATACCTAAATGGCAAACACATCTGGCATTATTGCCCACAGTTCTTACAAATGAAATTACAGACTATCAAGCTATTACTGCCACAGGAGGTGGCGTGCTCAGCGATGGGGGCAATGTTGTGACTGCGAAAGGAATTTGCTGGAGTACTTCACATAACCCCACAATAGACGACAGCCTAACTGATGACGGAACTGGGCCTGCTTCTTTTACCTCGTACATGACTAACTTGTCCCGCACTACAACGTATTATGTGAGGGCGTATGCTACGAACAGTATTGGAACAGGATACGGAAACGAGGTAAGTTTCACTACGCTTACATGGATTTGCACGGATACCTTATCACGTAACCATGTTACCTCAGGTGGAGTAGCCCCGGTAAATAAAAGTGTAGTTTACGGCACTGTAAATAATGTACCTGGCACTCCTACAAAATGCTGGATTACCAGAAACCTTGGAGCTGCAACTCAAGCTACAGCAGTAAGCGATAATACTGAGAACTCTGCCGGATGGTATTGGCAGTTTAACCGCAAACAAGGCTATAAACACGATGGAAGCACCCGCACACCTTCAACCACATGGATTACTTCAATCGTTGAAACTTCAGACTGGCAATCCGCAAATGACCCGTGTACCATAGAATTTGGGACTACCTGGCGTTTGCCAACCGTCTCTGAATGGATTAGTGTTTATTCCGGTTACTGGACAAACGGGGCACAAGCTTACAGTTCTTTGATCAAATTGCATGAAGCAGGTTTTCTGGTAAATACGACGGGTGCCCTTAGCAACCGTGGTGTTTCAGGTATTTACTGGAGCAGTAATCAACAAGCAACTACTTCCGGACAGTATTTGACCATCACCTCTACCAGCGTCACCAATTCATATGGCAATAAAGCGTATGGTTATAGTGTTCGTTGTGTGAAGTAGGCTAACATAGAGATTGAAAAGAGATTAGCCCTGTCGCAAATTGAAAAGCGGCAGGGCTTTTTTTTTGATTCCGGCCCATAGGAACAAATCTTATTTTAGGCAAGGAGAAAGGGAAAATCAAAGAATTGACAAATACGAATAAATTTCGAACCCCGAAAGAAAGTAATTTGTCGTTTGAAGCAACAGCAAACCCATTGGTTTACAGCTTTGGTTTTGGGAACCATTAATCAGGACCAGGGAAGGATCAATCCTGGCAAAACTTAAAACTTCATACACTTCACTTTCTTTTCGTAATAATTCTTACCTTCTTCGGTACAAATACCGCGGATAAAAGTATCGAACATCACATCAAAAAGCACATGGAACGAGATGGTTTCGTTAGGGAAATAGTCTGGATTGTGCAGATCAATCAGGCGGCTGATATAAATACGCGAGACCAGTTCGGGGCTAAGGTCGGGACGGTATAATCCCTGGTGCATGCCCATTTCGAAATTGGTTTTAATTTGTGCATTGACAAAATGAATGCGTTTTTCCACAAATTTCTGACGGACTTCGGGGAAAACAGGCCGCAGATCGAAAGTAATGCTGGGCAGGATGTTCATAAATTTTTTACCGATCTCTCTGCTCACTTTCAGCAAACCATCAATGGCATTACCCACCTTAAAATCAAAGTCTTTAAAGATGTTTTCAAGGTTTTGCTGCTCGAAATTCAGGATTTCCTCAACCAATCCCGATTCGGTACCAAATGCCTGGATAAGCGCATCGAGAGGCTGATCAAGATCTTTTGAAAGGTGGCGGAAGGTAAACTCGTTTGGTTGATAGGTTGAAAGCAGTTTTCTAACATCTTCAATTAATGGCAAGTTCGGATCGCGCATGATGCTCAGTTGATAGGAATGTCGTAAAATAACTTATACGCTTAGGGTTACAATTTTGAAGGATTCTTAAAAGGGAATCGAAGGTTTTGGGAAAAGAAGAATTGGATTTTCAACATATATGTTCCTGTAACAACCCACTGACCACTTTCAACATACTACCCTTTTTGGCGAAGGCAGTAAAATCATCATATCAAAATCGAAACCGCAAAAGTAGAAAAATAATAACTTTATTTCAAAAAATTGTTCCGATGCCGGAATGCCTACTGAATAAAGCAAAAGCGGTTTTTTACTTTTGATACACGATTTTTCTCTGGCGGTTTGCCCCAATGCCGCTAAGCGAAAAGTAATACACGCCTGATGGCAGATTATATTGAGCCGGATCGAATCGTTTGATATATTTTCCATATGGAAGGGATTCGCTGCTGATAAGGGTAGCAACTTTATTCCCCATCATATCATAAACACTTAAATCAATCAGGGCCGGTACATTTAATTTAAACGAGAACACAGTGCTTTCGCTGAAAGGGTTAGGGAAATTTTGTTCGATTGCAAAGGGTATGCTTACTTCTTCGGCAAAGCCTGTCATCAATGAATCAATGATGGCCGTTCTGATGGTAAGATGATCATCATCAAGACGAGTCCAGATAGGCCGGATAATATTGCTGTGTGCTGAAATGCAGGTATAATCACCAAAAAACACATTTTGGTTCGGGATAAAAGGGCTTTCGCTTACTTTAAAATTCTGAAAAGTACTTCCCCCATCCTTCGAAACTGCCATCCAGACATCCGTTTGGGTATCGGTGTAATTCCGCCTGTCGTAAAATACGAACCAAAGGTAGCCCGTAACCTGATCCACGGTCATCCAGGTAAAGAATTGTTGCCTGCCTGGCGGGTCGTTATTCACCCGAAGGGGAGTGCTCCAGGTATTTCCTCCATCGGTTGATTTGGCCAGCCAAACATCAACATCCGAACCATCAGGATTGCTCCGCTGATCGCTCCAGTTGATATAGATATTTCCACGGAACGGGCTGTTGCTTATATCGCAACAGGTAACCGGTAACCCGTTCGCCCGGAATATTCCTGGTACAGAATAATCCCATCCGCCCGGAATATCGCTCACAAAAATATCCTGGTCAAGCCAGGTGTTGCCTCCATCGGTCGAACGGTCGAACACCAGACCTGCCGGCCCGGCCCAGGAGACATAGATTTCACCGTTTGGCCCTACTGCCGGTACCGCACCCTCTGTAGTATTGTCGCTGTCAATACAGTCGCCTGGCACTTCGTTGATTTGAATTGACGAGATCCAGTTTTCCCCCTGATCGGAAGATTTTGAAAACATGATATTCGACTTTTTTGCCGGATTTGCAGTACCGTAACTGTCGAACTGAGTCCAGGTAACATATATTTCATTATTAAAGGGGTTTACACAAGCCCATTCTTTATCTTGCTGCTTGGGATTATTTAAACCTATGCTTGCTCCATCATTCCACGAAATACCATTTACCGATTTCTGACAAACTATCCTGTCGAGCCAGGCCGACATGCTGGGCGAAGAAAGGTGAAGGTAGTATAAATATCCGCTGGTATCAATTACAAGGCAGGGGTCTCCGGCCACGGCCAAAGTCGAACTCATCGGGTTTCGGTTCCAGGTTTGACCACCATCGTATGAAAAATAGTATGAATTCATATTGGCCCCGGCAATTATTTGTTTGGTGTTTTTCGGGTTGATATAAATCGAAGGCTCGTTCGGATTATCAACATCACTGATCAATATATTGACATACTGTGCATTAGCTGTAATTGAAATGCTGCTGGCCAAAAAAAACAGCATGAAGTAAAAAAGTGGTTTCCGCATAATGCCTGATTTAAAAGGTAATGATATTCCAAAAAATATGGCTCTTGAAACGTAAAGCAAATTTACAAATTTCCGGGGTGCTTTGACCCGGTTCAATAATTATCCTATTTTTGTCCATGAATATTTCCAAGACAATCATGTATTATTAATCATTTAAAATAAAGTAAAATGAAAACCAAAGAGATTGTATTCAGTGTCATGCTTACATTCGTGATTGCATTTATTACCTCGGTTTTTGTTACCTTGCTCTGGAACCTGGTAATTGAGAAGAACGGAGCAATTATTGACTGGAAAACATCATTTATTTTGGCAATAATATTAGGTTTAGTGATTCCGATTGTTCGAAGTCAGGACAAAAAATAACGAATTACAATGCATATTTTCAACTGGTTAAGTGGTTTTCGTGACCGAATGTCAGGAAAGCCGGATAATTGATAAGAAAGCCGTGCAGATATTCGGAGCTACGATTTCCTCCCGGATAGAAGTTGAGGAACGAACAAACCCGATGGCTCATATACTGCTTTGTGACCAAGACCCGATAAGAGATTACTGTCAAAGCAAAAACCCGAAAGCCAAACTGGCATCCGGGTTTTTATTGTTTCCTAAATTCAGGTTTTCACAACGAATCCATCAGTTCATCGGTCATTTCAAGGTTGTGGTAAACGGCTTGAATGTCATCGTCTTCCTCAAAAAGTTCAACAAGGCGCATCACCTTTTTGGCACTTTCGAGGTCAAGTTTGGTAGTGTCCTTCGCGATCCGTTGCAACTTGGCACTTTCGGGTTCAATTTTCATTTCTTCCAGTTTTTTCAACACCGGGCCAAAATCTTCCATTGCTGTGGTTATCGTGATAAAACCTTCTTCCACATGCATATCTTCGGCCCCGGCATCAATCATTTCCATTTCAAATTCATCAATGTCAATGTTGCCTTGCGGGACAGTAAAAATTCCCTTCCGGTCGAAAATGAAACTTAATGAGCCATTGGTTCCCAAATTACCGCCGAATTTGTTAAAATAAGAGCGGATGTTGCTGATGGTACGCTGCTGGTTGTCGGTAGTGCACTCCAGGAAGATACCAACCCCGCCATTGGCATACCCTTCATACGAAGTCTCAACAAACGAGGCTGAATCCTTGTCGGAGCCTTTGCTGATGGCGCGTTGTATATTTTCTTTAGGCATACTGGCACCTTTTGCGTTGGCAATTGCCAGGCGCAGGCGTGGGTTCCCGTCAGGGTCGGCGCCGCCATCTTTAACGGCAACGGTAATTTCTTTGATGATTTTTGAGAAAATTTTGGACCGCTTGCTATCCAGCGCTCCTTTTTTACGTTTAATGGTTGACCATTTATTATGTCCTGACATAAGGTTAGTTTTAAAATATTCTTCCTGAAAAACTGGGTTTAGTCATTGATTGTCATAAAATTACAAGTGTTTCAGCAATTATTGGCACACTACATTTGTCGGCAAAGTTAACCATTTTGCTGCCTTTCCATTACAATCAGAAAAAAAACAGTCTGAAACACTAAGCCAACTCCCCTATGAGCTACTTCGCTGGTTCACAACCTGCATTACTTAATCAAAAACAAATACCCTTTCCCTTTCATGGTAACGATTTCGATGCCGCGATCTTCGAGGAAGTATTCGCGCAGTTTGCGGATGTAAACATCGAGCGTGCGGGAATTGAAAAACGAATCGTCGCCCCAAACAGCCATCAGAAGGTTTTTTCGGTCCACCATCCTGTTCACCTGGGAAGCTAACATACTGAGAACCTGCATGTCGCGCAACGATAATTTAATTACCTGCGATGGGGTTTGCAGTTCGCACCTTTCGGGGTGAAACCTGTATTTTCCTAACTCTATCACTTCAGATAGTTCAGATTGTAGCAGGTTTTTTCGGGTATGCAGGTTCAGTTGGTTGTGGATGCGGATGATCAGTTCCTCGAGGCTGAAGGGCTTGCGGATATAATCGGTGCCGCCGGCCCCGAAGCCTTTTACCAGGTCGGCAGTTTCCACTTTCGCGGTCAGAAAAATTACCGGCAAGCCGGGAAAACGGTTGCGAATCTGCTGACATAGGGTATATCCATCCACATTGGGCAGCATAATATCGAGCACGCAAACATCGGGTGCGAAACGCTGAAAACCGCTCATTACCTTTGCGCCATCGGTTATCCAAAGCACTTCAAACCCCTGGTTTTCGAGGGTTTCCTTCACAATTTTTCCCAGAAAGGGTTCGTCCTCGATATAGTAAACTTTCTTTTTTGCCATTTTTCCAATTCAAAACCAGGCAGAATCATATTTCCGGTTTATGGCACGAAGTTACCAAAATAAGAATTAGCCGCGATTATCAACTTAGTGCTGTCATCATAAAATTTCTTAAACTTTTCCTTATCGGGTTGGTCAGAAATAAAGCAAATATCGGGAAAGATGCAGGCCTGGAACCGGAATGTTTAATTTAGTATTTTTGGCGAAAGAAATAAAAATCCTGAAACAGCCTTTTGCACGGTTAAACAAATCTTATGAAAAGGTCGTTTCCCAAAATCTAAGCCACTTCCTCCTGTCATCAATAAAATCAAACCAAACTGAAAAAAGGCGATTCACATATCATCAGGCCGCTTGACCGGACGGGTTTTGAAAAGCTCTTCAGGAGCGATTTTTCAGGCTTGTGTTTTTTTGCCCAGAAATATGTGAAGGATTTCGAAACAGCAAAAGAAATCGTTCAGGAGGCCTTCGTGAGCCTTTGGGAAAAACGCGAAACCATTGACATGGACCGCCAGGTGAAATCCTACCTCAGCATGATAATCCATAACAAATGCACCAACTACCTGCGGGACAACCGAAAGTTTGACCAATATATTTTGACGGTCGAAAACCTGGTTGATGTTCCCGAATATGAAGGTTCCGACAGCCTGGTGGAGGAGGAGTTGAAAATAAAAATTGAGTCTGCCATCAGCGAACTGCCTGAAAAATGCAGGGAAATATTCGTGATGAACCGTTACGAAAACCTTAAATACCAGGAAATTGCAGACAAATTGCAGATTTCGGTGAAAACTGTTGAGACACAACTATCGAAGGCATTGCAACTAATGCGCATACGTCTTGCTGAATATTTAACGGTGATGTCGCTGATGTTTTTTAATTTTTTCAACAAATGATCAGGACATGCGCTTTATAGAAAACAGAAACTGAAAAATTTTCGAATCCCATCAGGGTAAAACGAAAGTGAAGTGTATTATTGACAGGAAAAGGAAATGAAGGACAACCCAACATATTATACCGACCTTATCACAAGGTACTTCTCCGGGGAAATTACGGAAGAGGGGTTGCGGTTGCTTTCCGGCTGGCTCAAAACCAACCCGCAGAACGAAGAGCTTTTCAGGCAAATGGGTAAAACCTGGCAACTGATTGAAAAGCAGAAAATTAATTCATCGTTGCAGGTTGATCGGGAATGGGATGCCATGCAATTAAAAATTGACTCAACCGGAGGGAATAAAACTCCCGTGAAAACAATTCCATTTTATCAAAACAAAGGAGGCATAAAATCATCCTTTCCAAAAATATGGAAAGTGGCTGCTGCCATTACCATTTTATTGGTTTCCTCTTTCCTTCTGTATTTTTACTTTTCTAAACCTGCCGACATTGTACTTCTTGCTCAGTCAAAAAACCTGGAACAAGTGCTTCCTGATGGTACAGTGGTTACCTTGCATGCCGGTTCGCAGATTTCTTTTCCTGAAAAGTTCACCGCAAGCGTAAGAAATGTAAAATTGGAAGGTGAAGCCTATTTCAATGTTGCCCATGACAAAACCAAACCATTTATTGTTGCTTCGGGCGGAGCGATGGTCGAAGTGCTTGGGACTCAGTTTAATGTAAATACACATGCATCGGCCACTACCATGGAAGTGGTGCTGACTACCGGTAAGGTTTCTGTTTTTTACAAAGAAAAACCCCAGGAAAAAGTCTTACTATTGCCTGGCGAAAAAGCCGAACTTGATGTTGCAAATCGGCAAATCGGCAAATCGGCAAATTCTGATCCCAATTATTTGTCATGGAAAACCCGCATGATTGTTTTCGACAACGAAACGCTTGCCCAGGTGGTTAAAACGCTTGAAAACGTTTACCAAACACCTATCGAACTTAAAGGTCAGCAATTGTCGGGATGCAGGTTTACCGCTTCTTTCAACGACCAGTCGCTCGGGTCGGTGTTGCAGGTCATGAAAGAAACGCTTGACCTGCAGGTGAAACAGGACGGGAAGATGGTTGAGATTTCAGGGGACGGGTGCAGGTAACAAGGAGTAAGTACCTGGAGTAATTAAAGCATGTAAAGTGTTTTATTGATTTAAGCTTAAAATTTAGCAGGGTTCTGACTTGAATTTCAGGAGGAGTTTGATAGGGATAGTAATAATTGGCCTGCTCTCAGGGGCAGCATTACCGGTTTTTGCCCAAAACCTGGAAAAGAAAATCAGCATTGAAGCCCATAACCAGCCGCTCGGGGCGGTTATACGCATGATTGCCGAAAAGGGCAATATCCTGTTTTCGTATAATCCCGAATCCATCCCGCTCGAGAAGGAAATTACCCTTATTGCCCGAAACACAACGCTTTCCACCATCTTCAAAAAGGTATTTACTGACAACGGGATTGATTTTTCCATTTCCGAAAAACAGGTAATACTGAAACCCCATGGTAAGGAAATTTCGGCTAAACCGGAAACGAATGCGGTGCAGCAAAGGAAATATACCCTCAGCGGGTACATCAGGGACAAGGCTACGGGTGAAGCAATCATTGGTGCTAATGTGTATGATATTGCTTCATTGAAAGGAACCACCACCAATTCGTATGGATTTTATTCCTTGTCCCTTCCACCGGGCGAATACCGGATTGCTAATTCATTTATCGGATACTCACCTGTAAAACAGCAGGTTGACCTGGATAAAAACATAGAAGCAACCATAGAACTTGAAATTGCGCCCGTTGAAATGAAAACGGTGGAAATAACCGCCGGTCCGGACGATGAGTTAAAAATCAATCCATCGGGCGAAATACGTTTGTCGTCTTCGGTGCTGAAACAGGTACCTGGTTTTGCAGGAAACCTGGATGTGATCAAAACGCTGCAAAACGTTCCGGGAATCGTAACTTTCGGCGATGGTTCGTCATTTTTTTATGTCCGTGGTGGCAATAGCGACCAGAACCTGTTGCTGATTGACGAAGCGCCTATTTACAACCCCTCGCATCTGTTTGGCTTTTTTTCGGCCCTGTCTCCCGATGCAATAAAAGATGTTATGGTTTATAAAGGCGATTTCCCTGCTAATTATGGAGGGAGGCTTTCATCCGTGGTGGATGTTCGTGCCCGGGAGGGTAACCTGAAAAGGATAGGTTTTAACGGCAACATCGGCCCGTTTACCTCCGACCTGACCATTGAAGGGCCAATCCTGAAAGAAAAAAGCTCTTTCCTGGTTTCGGGCAGAAAATCGAACCTTAACTGGCTCAACCTGTCGAACGATGAGCAGCGTACCTATAAGTTTGATTTTTACGACATCAACGCCAAATTCAATATCCGGATTAATAAAAACAACAGGGTTTTTCTTACCGCTTTCAAGGGAAATGATCTGTTTGAACGCTATAACAATTTGAACAGGAACACTTTCGGGATAAGTTGGAAAAATGTGGCAGGCACCATTCGCTGGAACCATATTTTCAACAATCGCTTATTTTCCAACACAACTGCTTATATCAGCCGCTACGACTATTTTCTCGATATTTCGAAAGAACTAAAAAATTACTGGACTTCTTCCATTTCCAATGCTACGATAAAAACGGATTTGTCATGGTATCCGAATCCTAAAAACACTGTAAAAGCTGGTCTTGAGATCAACGGCCACAAGAGCAACCCCGGGAATATACATTTTTCGGATGAAGAAACACAATTGAGTTTGCCGCATATTTCGGAGTACCAATCCACCGAATTTGGCCTTTATGCAAGCAACGATCAACAGGTCGGGAGCAGGTTTTCTGCCAGGTATGGGGCAAGGCTCACCCGCTGGAACGATCTGGGTCCGACTTCAGTGTACTATTTTGATGCCAATCACAAGGTAATTGATACCATACAAGTGGCTGGGAAAACAATCTATAAAAGTTTCCTCAACCTTGAACCGCGTATCAGCCTCAACTATTGTTTAAGCGAAAGTTCTTCTCTCCGTGTCGGTTACAGCCACAATGTCCAGCATTTGCAGGTACTTAGCAATTCAACCAGTCCGTTTACCTCGCTCGAAGTCTGGGTTCCCTGTGGCCCAAACATCCTGCCCCAACAAGCTGACCAGTTTTCGTTAGGTTTATTTAGTAAAATGCTTCACCGGCAATTTGATTTTTCAATAGAAGCCTATTACAAAATACTCAACAACCAGATTGACTACACTGACCATGCCAATATGCTCTTCAACCCGTTGATCGAGGGGGAACTAAGATTTGGCAAAGGTCGGTCGTTTGGCATCGAAACGCTGCTGCGTAAAAGTAAAGGCAGATTTACCGGATGGATCAGCTATGCGTATTCGCGTTCGATGAAACAAATTCAGGATGTGAATGGTGGTAATAGTTTTCCGGCAGCTTACGACAGGCCGCACAGCATATGCTTTACTTTATCGTATGCCACGGGCGAAAGGTGGAGTTTTTCTTCCCACTGGATATACCTGACGGGTTCGCCTTTTACCTCACCCACAGGATTCTACTACGCTAACGGATATACTATTCCGATTTATGGCGAAAAACACAACGACAGGTATCCCGATTATCACCGGCTGGATTTGTCAGTAGCTTATGTGTTGAGCAAACCGGACAAACGGTTTCAACACAACCTGATGCTCACCGTGTACAACGCTTACGGACGGCATAACCCGTTTTCGGTCAATTTTAATAAAATGATGGACGACAATGGCAACATTGTGGTTCCTGCTAACCTCGACGGCGATATCGAAATGATTTCAACCTCAATTTCAGTTGCAGGGGCTATCCCTTCCTTAAACTATACTTTTCGTTTCTGATGAGAAAACTGCTGACATACCTGTTCTTAACCCTGCTGTTATTATCCTGCGAAAAGCAGACGGATTGGGAATTACAAGAAAGCAACAACGAGTATATCGTGGTCAACGGAATCATTACCAACGAATTGAAAGTGCAAAGCATAAGCTTATCGAGGCCGGTTACAGGCATCAACGGGCAGTCACAACCTGTTACCTGTGCCACGGTCCTGATTTCATCAAACCAGATGGTTTATAATTTTCATGAGGATACCCTTCAACCGGGACTATATTTGTCGGACAAAGCATTTGCGGGTTTTAAAAACAAAACCTATTCATTATTGATCACTTCGGGCAGCAATGTTTACTCCTCGAAAGCGGTATTGGCGACCCCGTTTGATTTTATTTTTCTGGTATATAAAAAAATTACCAACGAAAACCTGTACCGCATTATCTGGGTAGCAAATACATATAATTCGGTGAGGCCGGCGATGTATGAGATTTTTCTCGACTGGTCGTCAGTACCCGGTTATGAAAACACTGATCCGGATTCGTGCTGGGCAAAACTCTATTATTATTCCCTGCCAACCCTTGATGTGAGTGAAATTTTTGCACCCAGCCTTCAAAAAATGTCATTCCCGGCAGGCACGCTTATTACCGAAAGGCGATATTCGTTAACCGATGAACATGCCGCTTATATCCGTTCGCTTTTGCTCGAAACTACCTGGCAGGGTGGATTTTTCAATACGGCTGCGGCCAATGTACCTACCAACCTCAGCGAGGGCGCATTGGGATATTTTGGTGCATGTGGGGTGGTCGAGAAGCAGGAAACGGTAAAATGAAGTTCCCTCAAACGAATTTAAAGTCAGGGCTGTTAGTTATTTTCTGATAATAGGATAATTACCTGATTATAAACATTTTGAGTGGTAAATCCAAATTTTTCGTCCAGTACCTTTGCCGGTGCTGAATAACCAAAATGATCAAGTCCCCAAACCTTTCCCTTTTTGCCTGCCAATCCGGAAAGGGTTACCGGAAGCCCGGCTGTGAGGCCAAATACCGGCATATTTTCAGGAATCACATGTTGTTGGTATTCGTTATCCTGTTGTCGGAACAAACCTTCTGAAATCACAGATACTACCCGGACATTCAGGTTTTTCTCAGCGGAGAGCATTGCAGCTCCATCCAGCAGTGTAGAAACTTCGGAGCCGCTGGCGACCAGTATCACATCCGGTTGAGCCGGACAATCCTTTACGATGTAAGCACCTTTTTGGGCTTGCAAGGCTGATTGATATTTCGATAAACCCGGCTTCGATGGTAAATCTTTGATGTTTTGCCTAGATAAAATTAAGGCAGTAGGAGTGCAGTTGTTTTCCATTGCCATCTTCCAAGCTACGGATGTTTCGTAAGCATCAGCCGGACGAAGGGCCAGCAGGCTCATCTGACCATGATGGTTTTTCAATTGTTCGAGCAGCCGTATTTGTGCTTCCTGTTCCACGGGTTGGTGGGTGGGGCCGTCTTCGCCTACACGGAAAGCATCGTGTGACCAGATATATTTTACAGGAAGTTCCATGAGTGCCGAAAGGCGGACTGCAGGTTTCATATAATCACTGAAAACAAAGAAAGTGGCGCAGGCAGCCCATACTCCGCCATGAAGTGCAATGCCATTGCATATTGCAGCCATGGTTAGTTCGCTGACTCCTGCCTGAAGGAATGCACCACTGAAATCGCCCTTTGTAAATGCTTTGGTATATTTCAGGAAACCATCTGTCTTGTCGCTGTTCGACAAATCAGCGGATGATACTATCATATTCTCAACATGCTGTGCCAGGTACGAAAGTATTGCTGCAGAAGCTGCACGGGTTGCAATACCTTCCTTCTGAACAACAGATTCAAAGTCCAACACCGGCATTTTGCCTGAAAGAAACAGGTGAAGTTTACCGGCAAGGCCTGGATTTGCTTTCTCCCATTCCTGCTGCTCAGCTTTTCGTTTGACAGCTTCTTTTATCTTTTCCGCTGTGGATTTTTCATAAAACGCAGCAACTTCGGGAAAAATAAAAAAAGGATCGGAAGGATTACCACCAAGGTTCTCTATGCTTTTTTCGAAAGATGCACCTGATTCACCCAATGGCATCCCATGGGTGGCACAATTACGTTCGTAGCTTGTACCATCAGCCTTCATGGTTCCTTTGCCCATGATGGTTTTCCCGATTATCAGGGTAGGTTTTTCCTTTTCGGCTATGGCGGTGGTCAGTGCCTGGCGGATTTCTTCGGCATCGTTGCCATTGATGACCATCACATTCCAACCCCAGGCTTCATACTTGAGCGCGGTGTTCTCGCAGCTTACCGCCTTGGTTTCGGTTGAAAGCTGTATATCGTTGGAATCGTAGAACATGATCAGGTTGCCCAGGCCAAGGAATCCGGCTATGCGGCCTGCAGCCTGGGAGATTTCTTCCTGCACCCCGCCATCGGAAATATACGCGAATGTTCGGTGTGACATCCATTCGCCAAAGCGAGCGCAAAGAAATCGTTCGGCGATCGCTGCACCTACTGCCATGGTATGCCCTTGTCCCAAAGGGCCGGAAGTGTTCTCGATTCCCCGTTCATGATCCACTTCAGGATGGCCAGGTGTACAGCTTCCCCATTGGCGGAAATTCTTTAGATCATCGAGCTTGTATTTTCCTGAAAGGGCCAGCACCGAATATAACATAGCCGACATATGACCCGGATCGAGGAAAAACCGGTCACGCATGTGCCAGGTCATCTCTGTGGGATCGTACCTGAGAAATTCGGAATAAAGGATGTTGATAAAATCAGCCCCGCCCATAGCTCCACCGGGGTGCCCGGATTTCGCCTTTTCGACCATGGCTGCCGAAAGGATGCGGATATTGTCGGCTGCTTTTGTTATTGTGTTGTTTGCCATTGATGTAAAACTTGAGTTATAAATCTATTCAGACCGGGGAAGAAATGGTTAACGGTTATTTGTTGATTGAAAATCAATATCGTTGAGCTAAGGATCGAACCCCTGACAGCGTTGATGAAAACAAGGCAGGTTCATGCAGATTTCATTTATGATCCGTTCATATTGACCAATCTTTTTAGAACTTAAAGTTTTCACTTGTGCGCTAAAGTATAATTTTTATCCACGCCACAAACTGTTAATGGGAAAACCCTAAAAATATTATCCTGTTGCATCAATTTTTATTATTTCAGGCTGCCAAATTCTGCTATTTCGTGGACTGATTGATCAAGAGGCGCAAATAATCCGGATGAATTTGCGTTTAAACTGTGTAATTTGCAGGCCCATCAATTTACAGGCACAAATAAGATTCATGTCAATTGGTGGATGTTTTGCTGCAATCCTTCGATAAACGAAATTTTTTCAAAAAGACATCAGGGTAAAAAGGAAGTTTAGTGTATAATTATTGTAAACAGTTTATAGCTCAATTTTTAAAATGATCCTAACCATTAAAACCATGAAAACAAAAAATCTGATCCAACTGGCAGCAATCCTTGTCTTTGCAATCGCGCTCACCTTCACTTCCTGCAAGAAAGATAATCTCGACCAGGGCACAGCCGATCCCGCATCGCTCGAGCAATTATCGGCCGATGAAAACAATGTTGAAAACATCATGAACGAAGCAGAAGGTGATATTTCTTCCGTACTGTCGAACAATGGCGGCAGTTTTAAGTCAACTGCCTGGTTGCCCTGCAACGCGACCGTTGATTCGCTGGCAATTTTAAACGACACGGTTACCGTCTACATCACTTACGATGGCCTTAACTGCAACGGCACCCGCAACCGTACCGGAAAAATCGAGATCAAAAAGAAAGTTGGCACGCATTGGGAACAAGCCGGAGCAACGGTAATTTATAAGTTCATTGATTTCACCGTAACCCGCATTGCTAACAACAAATCAGTAACCCTCAACGGTACCAAAACGTTTATAAATGTAAACGGAGGGCACCGCTGGCAGGTCGGTACGACAATCACATCCTATGTGGAAAAGGCAAGTGGTTCGATGCAGGCAAGTTTCGATAACGGAACCTACCGCACATGGAATGTTGCACGCCAGCTTACCTACACGGGTACGCTCGGACAGCTTATCCTTACCATTGACGGATTTGGAGCAGCCGGCGAATATCAGAACCTCGTAACATGGGGCACCAACAGGCAGGGGGAAGAATTTTTCACACAGATTTCACAGTCGGTAGTGTGCAGGCAAGCTTGCGGATGGGATCCCGTTTCGGGAATCAAGATCCATCAGATACCCGCCGACGAAAAGAGCGCCACCATCACTTTTGGTTACAACAGCAACAACCAACCCATCACCGGCGATGAATGCCCGACCCGTTATCGTGTGGATTGGCAAAAAGGCAACCAATCGGGTACAAGTTACCTGCCACTCTGGTAAAACATTGAAATCCAATTATTAACATCAAAAAGCTGACCCATCAGGATCAGCTTTTTGCATTCGTGGCTATCAGGTCAACCCCGGAAAGAAAGTCGTGGTTAACGAATTTTCGGGAATGTGAGAATAAATTCACAACCTCCTTCTTTCAGGTTCCTTCCTTCGACCGAGCCTTGATGATGTTTCATTACCAACGCCACAAAGTTCAGCCCGAGGCCGTATCCCTTCACGTTATGCCTGTTCCCGGTCGGAACCCGGAAAAACTTATCGAATATTTTAGGTAAATATTGTTCGGGGATACCAGGCCCGTTGTCGCTGACCGAAAGCAGGATATTCTGCTCGTTATGTTCAAGTTTAACCCGAACAGTTACATTCTCCCCTCCATATTTCAGGCTGTTATCTAAGAGGTTGATAATCACGCCCTGTATGTACAACCTGTCGAGGCTGGCAAAAAAATCACCTTCCCCAACTTCAAAGCTGACCATCGCATTTTCCTTTGAGAACCGAAGTTGCAGGCTTTTGAGCACTTCCCCGGCCAACGATTTCAAGTCGGAAACTTCGGGATAAATAAGTTGTTTGCCGTCTTCCAGAATCGAAGTGTTCAGCACTTTATTGATCAGCAGTTCAAGACGGTTCATTTCGAGGGAGGCCATCTCGAGGTAATCGTTGGTGATGGCAAGATCTTTTTTCATGTCAAAATTCCGCAAGGCTTCAAGGGCTACTTTCACGGTCGAAACCGGGGTTTTCAGTTCATGCGACACATTTCCGACAAATTCGTTGCGCAGGGTATTAAGTATCATCTGTTTTTTCAGGCTGCGATAGGCAATGAAAAATGCCGCGCCCGAGAGGATCAGCAGGATAAGCGCAAAAATTACCTGGGGGGATATTTTATTAAACAGGTAAAGGTTGTAATGGGCAATTTCCGGCCCAAAATGCTTACTAAAAATGCCACTTTCAAAATAAATCGAAGACCGGGGAGAGAATATTGAATCATTACTTTTCTTATTCTTTGAAATCCAGATGGTTGTAAAATCGAAACCTTGTCTGGAAAGTTTTTCGGCAAAGATTTTTTTCAGAAGGCTGCTGTCGGGACTAAAAAAAAGGTCCCGCTCGGTAAACCTGTCAGCATGCAACGAGTCTGGTTTATCTGCAATGATCAGTTTTACTCCGCTCAGCACCATGCCATCAGAATAACAGGTACCTGTGTTTGCGTCAGGCTGGCATAAGGCATTTCCCTTCGACGAATCATTCGTGCCAATCGTAATCACATTGGCTTTCAGGGTCGAATACCGTTTCACAAAAGTTTCTACTTTATGTTTTTTCGTGTTTATATCCTGTTGGGTCGGATCATCGTGCATGTTTATAGTTATGTTCATCTTCACGCTGTCGTCAAGTATGGGAGTGATAAGCTGGTGTACCAACATCGAATCCATCACTTGCTGGCGGGCTTCGGTAAACTGCTGGCCCAGGTCTTTTACTAATTGCTCCTTTTCCACCTTAAACTGCATGAAAAGCCATTGAACCACAAAAACAGCAAGCATGAGCTGGCTCAGTACCATCATCAGTCCAATCCAGGTCAGTTTATTAAGTTTTTTCATTTTGTTAACTGCAATTTTATGTCAGTTGTCGCTATCTGTATGAAATTCAGGTAATTGATACCACCCGGGAGAAAAGTTCAGCAGGAGTTTCTTTTATGTAATCCCCACCCTTTGAGTAATTTCCGTTACAAAAATAGGCCATAACTGTATGCGTCCCATCATGCATTAACCTTAATTAACCTTAATTAGCCGGGCATTAACCTCAGCAATGCTGGCATGGTTTTACTTTTGACAAAAAATCATTCACAATGAAAAAGACAATCTTCACTTTCATTTCGCTGGCCTTTTTCGCCAGCTTATCGGCCCAGAACGAAAAGGGCAAATCCTTCGATACAGGAAAACTCACTTATGTGGAAAAAACAAAATTTGAAATCAAACAAATGGATGGCATCTCAGAGGAGATGATGGCTGCATTCCCCAAAGAACGTTCTGCCCAGAAAGTCCTGTATTTTACACCGGATGCCTCGTTGTACGTGAACGATAAGGCTAATACAAAGGAAGAGGTAATCAACCAGGAGAGCGAGGGTGCGATGGTTCAGATTTACATGACCGAGCCTGATGACAAAACATTTTGCGATCTGAAGACCAAAAAACGATTCGAACAAAGTGAATTTATGTCGCGGATGTTTCTGATCGAATCGGAAATGTCGAAAACCGAATGGAAACTCACCGGGAAGCAGAGAACGTTTTTGGATTATCCCTGCCAGGAGGCCATACTACAGGATACCGGCAATAAAGTCCTGGCCTGGTTCACACCCATGATTCCCGTGCAAACCGGACCAGGTAATTACGGCAACCTCCCCGGATTGATCCTTGCCCTCGACATAAACGATGGTAAAACCACGATCACGGCTACTTCCATTGATCTGACAGCCCCCGATAAAAGCCTGATAGTGAAACCCAAAGAAGGGAAAAAAGTGACGCAGGAACAATTTACCAAGATCCAGGATGAAAAAATGAAGGAGATGGGCCAGGAGGGTGGTGGCAGTGGCACACACATAATCATGAAAATTGAGAGATGACCTGGCAGAATGCAAAGTCAAAAAAATCATCTTGATTAATGACATCGGAATTTTCAATTGTCTCTGCTGCCTTTCACATTGCCTTTTTTTCAAAATTTTCAATTTCCAGTTCTATGCAACGTATCCTATTTGTCATTTTTATCTGCTTATCTATTCACTCGCTTGCCCAAAACTTCACCCTTCAGGGTGATGCTTTCGACGAAAAAGGCGCACCACTTGCCTTCGCCACAACGGCTTTGCTGAAACCGGCCGATTCCACAATGGCTTTCTTTGCCATCACCAATGGCAACGGACATTTTGAAATTAAAAATGTAAGACAGGGCAATTACCTGTTGCAAATTTCATTTATCGGTTTAGAAACCTATTATAAGGAAGTGAAAATTCCTTATGGGAAGGATAACAACCTGGGCGCATTCATGATAAAAACCTTGCCCGTCAGCCTGAAGGAAGTCCAGATAATGGGTGAATATGTCCCGCTGTGGATCAAAGGCGACACGCTCGAATACAATGCAGCAGCTTTTAAAACCAAGCCGGATGCAGTAGCCGAAGACTTGCTGAAGAAACTTCCCGGCATGGAGGTTGACCGAGCCGGTAACGTGAAAGCCATGGGCGAAGACGTGCGCAACGTGATGGTTGACGGGAAAGAATTTTTTGGAAACGACCCGAAAGTGGCCACTAAAAACGTGCCTGCCCATGCAATAAAAAAGGTGCAGGTGTATGATAAAAAGTCGGATGAAGCAGAATTTACAGGGATAAATGATGGCGAACGCGATAAAACAGTCAACCTGGTATTGAAAGACGATAAGAAAAACGGCACTTTTGGCGATATTTCTGCCGGGCTGGGAACTGGTGAACACTACAAAGCCGGAGCGAAAGCATTCAGGTTTACCAACAAAGATCAAGTGGCTGCATTAGGCATGTTGAACAATATCAACCAGTTTGGATTTTCGTTTGATGATTATCTGAATTTTGGTGGAGGCCTGGGCGGAATTATCATGGGCGGCGGCGGAGGCTCAGCCAAGATAGAGTTGAACACAGATAACAGCTTCCCCGTAAATTTTGGGCAAACCATTACCGGATTGGTAACTTCGGGAGCCGGCGGATTCAATTATTCGCACCAGGTAAATAAAACCAACCGTTTCAATATCAGTTACATGGGTAATGGCTCCGATAGAAATTCGGTTGAGTCCGTTTATTCAAAGAACTTTATCCCTCAGGGGTACTACACGCAGCAGGAAAACAGGGACGAATTCACTGTAGACCGTTCGCACCGGATAAATTTCGGATGGAAAAACCAGTTGGATTCAACGTTGAATTTTAACCTGAGCGGGGTTATTTCGCTTGGGACAGGCAAATCGAATGGCAACATCCTCACCGAAAGCCAGTTGAACGATTCACTTGTCAACCGCTTAACAAGCATTACAGGCGATAATTCCAGTCGTTTGACTTCGGGCGCACGTGCTTCGGCAATCAAAAAAATGAACGGGAACCGCACGGTGCTGAAAATTTCGGGAAGCGGATATTTTTCTCACGACCTCTCCAAAACCGAATGGCAGAATGTTACAAGGTATTTTACACCCGATTATTCTATTTCGAGCCTTCAAAATCAGGAAAACCTGAACAACCTGATACGTTGGTCGGCAGCAACTTCGGTTACCCAAAAGATTAAAGGGCCCTGGTACTTACAACCCGAAATAAGTACCGGGTCAACCAATGAAACCCTTGAACGCACCTTGGGGTATTCGCTGGCAACGCCTGAAATGAACGATTCGCTAAGTCCTGTTTTCGAACGTAAGTACCAATGGGTTAGGCCTTTATTGGAAATCAAACGGATAACCGACAAAACACAATTTGTCGTGCAACTGAAAGCTGACCTCAGCAGGATGTCAAATTCCCTGGACAAGGACTCGCCGGTGAAAAGGGATATTTTTTATTTCACCCCGGAAGTGTCGTGGGAAAAGCAGTTAAGAGCCGGCCACCGATTAAGCCTGGGTTATCAGGCCACCGTGAATTCACCAACCGCCTCGCAGCTTCTACCGGTATCGAATACAATAAACCCCCTGTCGGTCTTTTTTGGCAACCGCAACCTGAAACCGGAATATAGCCACGACCTGAATGTTGGATGGATACTTTTCGACCAGTTTTCGTTTACTTCCGTCTTTTTGAGGTTGAACGGCGGTTTCACCAAAGACAAAATCAACTGGTCGCGTACCGTAAACGACAGCCTGGGACAGACAAATACCCTGATGAACGTGACCAGCGATTACAATGCAGGTGCCAGTTTCGATTTTTCGACACCCATCCGCAAACTCGGTATAACGGTTCATGCCAGCCTGCGCGAAGATTGGAACCGTGGACTGAGTCTGGTGAACGGCATCGAAAACATAAATACCAACCTGAGCCATAAGGCTACGCTGAGCGTTGATAACCGGAAAAAGGAAAAATGGGATATAAATGCAGGAGCTACCTTCCAACTGACGGATGCTGGTTATTCGCTGTATCCATCTCTCAACAACACATACTGGGACTTGTCATATTTTGCCGAACTGCGCTTCACCCCCGGCGAGCATTGGAATTTCCAGGCTTCGGCCGATGTAACCAATTACAATGAACGAAGCTTTAACGCATCGGTGAGCGTGCCGCTGATCGGGGCTGAAGCAAACTACTATTTCCTTAAAAACAAGCGAGGCACCCTGACGGCTTCTGCCTTCGACCTGCTGAACAAAAACACCGGCCTCCAACGCATGAGCGAACTGAACTATCTGCGCGAAACGCACTCGAACATTATTGGAAGGTATGTGATGTTTTCGTTCAAGTACCGCCTGAACAAATTTGAAGGCAACAATGGAGGCATAACCATAAAAACGGGAAGGCACTAAAGAAAAACAACATGCAGATTCCCGAAGATTTTTTATTCATCTACCTACTAAATTTTCAGCAAAACTATTTCCTTCAGCCAGGCCGGTTTGCGAAAATTCTTCGGAGTTCTTTAGGGAAAAGCAATTTTCCAATGTGCTGAAAACAAGTGGACAATCTGAAATTTATACAAAAAATCAAAAATCCTCTAATCAAATCTCGAATTTAACAACCTTAAAAAGTAACATTATGAAACGCATCTTACTTCTATCGTTGATTGCCCTGATAATCTGTTCATTCACAAAAGCGGACAAGCTGAAATGGTATTCCTGGGATGAGGGATACAAACTGGCAAAGAAAGAAAATAAACCGGTACTGGTATTTCTGCAAGCAAGCTGGTGCAACACCTGCAAACGGATGAACGATAAAACTTTTGCTGACAAGGAAGTCATTTCGCTTGTTCAGGAAAATTTCATCCCGGTGAAACTTGATATTGATACTGCCATGAAATGGAAGGGTTTTTACTATATTGATGAAAAGGATTATACAGGAATGGAATTATTGATTAAACTGTTCTCCGGGCTTCAATTGGGTGTTCCAACTACGCTGATCTGGACCCCAGGCTCTGACAAGAAAGAAAAAATTGCCGGATTGCAAACCCCGGAAGAGCTAAAAGAAATACTCCTTGCAAACATAAAGAATGAATAATGAGAAATCTGCTTTTTTATGTACTGATGATTCTGGCCGCTACCTGTAAAGGCCAGGCAGCCTTGCAGAAAAGTATATCGCCATGGCCCGGGGAAGGCCCACCGGTACTTTTCGAAATCAACGGGTTGGGAAATGGATACAGTTCACCGGCAGTAACGAGCAAACAGCTCTTTGTGACAGGGGAAACGGATAGCATGGGGTATTTGTATGCTTACAATCTTGATGGAACCCTTCTTTGGAAAGTGGCTTATGGACAGGAATTTACCATCAGTTTCCGGGGCACCCGTGCCGATCCCGTTGTCGTTGATAGCCTGGTTTATATTTGTTCAGGGATGGGGGAACTGGTTTGTTTCAAGGCTGAAAACGGAAAAAAAATCTGGTCAGTCAACCTGTTCACTGATTTTGGGGGTGTCAATCCCAATTTTGGCTATTCCATGCCCTTGGTTTTTGATGGCGATAAGCTTTTTTGTTTGCCAGGTGGGGAAAAGAACAATGTGGTGGCCATGAACCGGTTTACAGGGGAAATGGTTTGGAGTTCGCCAGCCAAAGGTGAAACAGCAGGTTACGGCGATCCTATAGTGATTTCACTGTCCTCCCGCAAGCTACTGATAACTGCTTCCGAAATGTTCATCATGGGACTGGATGCCGCAACAGGGGAATTGCTGTGGACTTACGAGCTTGCTTTCAAAGGCGAAGTTCCCTGCAACAAACCTATATTTGATGGAACAAACCTTTACTGGGTTGCCGGCCCCGGTAACGGGGCTGTGGCCGCCCGTCTTTCACCTGATGGAAGCCGAATGGAGGTAACCTGGAAGAATATCGCTTTTGATACCTATTTCGGGGATTTTGCCGGGATTGGAAATTACCTTTATGGCTACAGCAATTCACTGCGAAAATATGTTTCCGTGGACAAGCTGAGCGGTACGATAATAAATTCCCTGCCTTTCGGCACAGGGTCCACCATACTTGCCGAAAGCATGTTGATTGCTTACAACCAGCGCGGGCAGGTCGGATTAATCCGGCCGGAAGGCGGAAAGATTGAATTGCTCAGCTCTTTTAAGGTAACCACTGGATCGAACGAACATTTCAGCCATCTGGTTTATTCCGATGGAAAGCTATATGTCCGTCATGGCCATGCGCTGATGGCTTTTAATCTGCACTCCGGTTAATAAATCACGCGAAATAACTGCAAGCAGGCTACGCAGGTTAAAGCGCAGATTTTCACAGATTTATTCTGCAGGAATCTGCTCTGTTTTTCCGGATTATCCGCTACTTTTCCTGATTGACAAATCTCTCGAACTGCCACTCGCACAACTGCCTGAACCTGTTCATGATATGAGTTGTGGCCCGGTTATGTACGGCTTCCCAGGTTTTGTTGATAAAATTCAGTTTTGTCAGCGTTTTGCTCCCGTAAAAATTAAACCCGACCATGATAAAAAGTTGCGACATCTCATTTTCACCGCGTTCAGGGATGGAAGAACGAACATACATCGAAAATACACCTATCGGATAACCTCCGCTGCATTTGTATAAAAGATAGCGTGCATTGTCGAAATCAAAGGGGGCAGGTGTGGTCTGTATCGTGATCGCGTTCAGGTTGAACAGGTGGAAAGGGTGCAAACGGGCGATTCCCTTCTTTTTGGCAAACGGATCAGCCGGCCACCCGAAAAGGTTCACCTGTATCTCATCCAACCGGCCAGCTTTGAGCGTAACCTTCGCGATATGGTTGGGCCAGCAACTCGAATCACCGTTCCATTTCAGCAACTCCTCAAACACAAAAGTTGCCGGAGCCTCGATACCAATCCGGTGGATGTTCAGCACCCTGTACATTTCGACCCCAATACCGGTCCGTTGCAAGATACTCTGGCTGTAAGACTGCCTTTCTTCATCGGTCCGAAACCTGATAATTGTCGCTTTTTCAGGCTTTTCCAAAAAGAAATACCGGATATCCGAAAATATTCCTGTGCTTTTTGTAGGAGGGTGTTTCGACATTCCGGATTTTGGGTTAACCCTTACAACGAGTGAGACCTGAAACTGAAAGAATAATACATGCAAATTTAGCGAAATAATTGAGGGGGAAGGACAGACTGTACAAAAGCACCAAAAACATCCACTTTTCTTCCAGTTTACAAATTCGCGAATACAATTATAAAGTGCTGAAATTATGTTTATTAAACAATAGTGAGTTGAATTGAAAAACTTTTTCAGAAAAAATATTTGCTTCAAACTAAAAAAATAGTTGCATAACTAACAATTTAGTTGTACTTTTGTCAGGTAATTCGAAAACAACCTATGGAAACCAAAGACGGAATTGAAATCAAGGAACTTACGCGTGCGGAAGAGGAAGTGATGCAGGTGCTCTGGACAATCGAAAAAGGTTTCGTGAACGCCATACTTGAGCATTTCGAGGAGCCAAAACCCGCGTACAACACGGTATCTACCATCATCCGCATCTTGGAAAAGAAAGGCTTCGTTGAACATAAAGCATTTGGTAAAACCCACGAATACTATCCGTTGATTTCCAAAGATGAGTATACCCGGCTTTTTATGGGCAACGTAGTTAAAGGGTATTTTGACAATTCCTTTAAGAAAGTGGTTTCGTTTTTTACCGGCGACGAAAAAATGTCGCTCAAAGAAATGGAAGAAATCCGAACCCTGATTGATAATCAAATTTTACAGAAAAAAGCTTCCACCGATGAATGAGTTGTTTCTTTACCTGATCAAGAGTTTGCTGGCAGGAGCCCTGTTTTTCGGTTTTTATCATTTTGCCATGCGCAACGAATCGTACCTGAGGTTCAACAGGTTTTACCTGCTGGCATCGGCAATATTGATGATGGTAGTGCCATTTGTGAATTTTTTTGTTTCCTACAACCCGCTGGCATCCACGGAAAGCAAACAGATTCCGGTTTTTAACCTTCGCGAAATCGTGATCGTTGCCGAACGAATTGTTCCCGTTGAAAAGGAACAAATTTTCATCAACTGGGCAATGATAGGATATTCGGTAATCACCTTAGCCATGCTGGCAGGCCTGGTATTAAGTATTATCAGGGTGGTACGTTTCTACCGCGTTTCGCGCGTTGCCGCCAATATCGGCAATAATATTTATCTGGTTACCGGGGATAAAAGCCCGTTTTCGTTCCTGGGGCATATTTATATCAGCAAACATTACCTCAACCACCCGGGCCTGAACTCGATCATTGTTCACGAAAATGCACATATCAGGCAACACCATATTGTGGATTTGTTGTTTATCGAACTGATTTCGAGCATTTTCTGGTTCAACCCTTTCTTTTTCCTTATTAAAAAAGCCCTGCGTGAAGTACACGAATACCTTGCCGACAGAGAGGTGATCCGCAATGGCATTCAAACTATCAATTACCAGCAACTGCTTTTCAACGAAGTTTCCGGAAACCCTCAATACATTATTGCAAACAATTTTAATTTACTCATTAAAAAACGAATCATCATGTTAATCAAAAAATCATCAAAAACTACGGCAGTGCGCATTGGTATCCTGATGCCATTCCTGTTCGCGGCAGCATTTTTACTGTCAATGCTTCAAGTAAGCAATACCCTGGCACAAAACAGCGGTCAAACTATCACCCCCATGCCTCCTTCTCCTCCGGTAGCAGATATTACCCCACCGTTACCACCGGCACCTCCTGTTCCGCCCCCCCCCCCCCCCCTCCCCCCC
>Ga0247841_10004013_pt1 | contig 26058 bp, 22 predicted proteins | sample LaCruzMarch2015__2_FD_192410 | JGI IMG/M metagenome (GOLD analysis project Ga0247841, IMG submission 192410) | Freshwater microbial communities from meromictic Lake La Cruz, Castile-La Mancha, Spain - LaCruzMarch2015_18m | ecosystem: Environmental > Aquatic > Freshwater > Lake | place: Spain... | reverse complement strand
TCCGGCAGGATCCCCGTATCGGCATTCTCGCGCCCAAACTGGAGTTCCCCGACGGGCGCGTGCGCGAGTCCGCGCGGGCATTCCCGACCCTCTTCGATGTTCTGATCAAGCGGACGCCGTTGCAGTACATCTTCCATAAGAGGCTTCGGCACTATCTGCAGACGGATGTTCCCGATACCCCCGTCCGTGACGTCGACTGGGTGGTGGGGGCGTGTCTCTTCTTCCGCAAAGAGTTCTTCGATCAGCTTCATGGCTTCGATGAGCGGTTTTTCCTCTTCTTCGAAGATATGGATCTGTGCCGTCGCTGCCACCTGGCGGGTAAGCGGGTGATCTTCATGTCTTCCATCGTGGCGCGGGATCGCAAGCAGCGTCTGAGCGGCGGCGGGTTCTTCTCTCTGCTCTTCCGTAAAACGGGGCGTATCCATATTGCCAGTGCCCTGAAGTATTTTTGGAAATGGAGATCGGAGGATTGAGAGGTGATAGAGGTGAGGGAGGCCTGAGAGGTTGAACCTATCCGGCTTCCCTAACCTTTCAAGCTTCTACAACCCCAATAGAATCTCCAAAAAGTCCTTGGTACAGTTGACCATATCTTCCTGCTCCCGTAACCTTTTCGGGCTTTCATGGAAATGGTCGCGCTTAAAGCAACGGCCCGCAGCACACAGACTCCCAAAGAGATTCGGCGTGCGAATGGCATTCCGTGCGTGCTGTACGGCAATGACGTGAAGAATACCCAGGTGCAGTGCGTCTTCGTGGAGCTCACCAAGGCCTTTACCAAGGCAGGGGAGAACACGCTTGTGGATCTGGATATCGATGGCAAGAAGGTCCCGGTGCTCTTTCATGCACTCCAGTTTGAGCCCATTACGGGGCGCATCACCCATGTGGATTTCTACGCGGTGAACCTCAAAAAAGAAATCGAAACCCATGTACCGCTCCGCTTCACGGGCGAGTCACTGGCCGTGAAGGAATTTGCCGCAGTCATCGTGACCGTGCAGAACCACGTGACGGTGCGTTGTCTGCCGATGGCCCTGCCGCACGATATCGAGGTGGCGCTGGCCAAGCTCGCGCAGGTGCACGATGTCGTAAAGGTGTCGGATCTCGCTGTTCCGGCAGGAGTGACCATTGTGGATCAGCCCGAGACCGTGATCGTGATCGCACAGGAACAGCGTAAGGAAGAAGAGGTGGTGGTCGCTCCGGCAGCCACGGCGGAGGGAGTTCCGGCCGAGGGTGCAGTGGCGGGTGCGGAGGGTGCTCCGGCTGCGGAGGGTGCAGCAGCAGCGGCTCCGGCAGCAGCAGCTCCGGCCAAGAAGGAGAAGAAAGGAAAGGAATAGCAGCCCATTCTTGTTTTGATGTTTATACGTCTTCTTCACAAAACACAGGTTCGTTCACTGGGCATCGCGATCGGTATCGTCTTTGCGGTGTTCTTCACCAGTGCATTTTTGGTCCGGCTCATTGTGCCCGGATCATCCGCACCGACGGCGGGGTGGGAACCCGTGCGTCATCGGCAGGAGGGGAGCGCTTTCAGTGACTCGACCATTCTCTCTCAGATGCGCATTCCCAGCGACGTGCCGCGCAAGCGCCTGCTCGCGGTGATGATCGAGAATCAGGAAGCCGCCCGCCCGCATCAGCAGGGGCTGAAAGATGCACTGATGATATGGGAGTTCCCCGTCGAAGGATTCATCTCACGATTCGCCGTCGTGTTCGACGCGGATGCGCTTCCCGGACGGGTCGGACCGGTACGGTCGCTTCGCCCGTACTTCATTGATGCGCTGGAGCCGCTCGTTTCGACGGTTATTCATGCGGGAGCGAGTCCCGAGGCGTACGCCAAGGCGCGCAGCGGCGACATTACGGCTCTCGATTTGCTTTCGCACTACGGCAATGCCGAACGCGATACATCCATTCCCGAGCCGCACAATCTCTTCATCCGCAGTTCCAAAATCGCCGAGCTCCCCGGTGCGTCGATTGCCGAAACCCCCTGGCCGCCCTTCGCGATCGGCAACAGCGTTACCGCTCCCGCGGCACTCACGGTCACACTCAACTTCCACAATCCTGTGCATGATGTTGTCTACCATTACTCACGGATTCGGGATGCGTACATCCGTTCCAGCGGTCCCGTCGAAGATCAGGGGCATCCGCGCAACGTGCTCGTACTCGAGATGCCGGTGACGGAAGTCGGCGAAATGGGCCGCCTCACGATTCCGGTGGCGGGCTTTGGTCGCGCGCTTCTCTTCAGTAACGGCAAAGTTCAAGAGGGTGTATGGCGCAAAAAAAATCTGATGAGTTCCTTCGTTTTCGAGACAGAGGATGGTTCGCCGTTCCTCTTCGTTCCCGGGCAGACGTGGGTGACGTCGCTTCCCGGTTTTGATCGGGTGAAGTGGAACGAAGAAGCTTCTTAGCTGGTTAGCTTCTTAGGTTTTTTTGTACAAACCTCCATCTCCCGCCACAGCCTCTTCCTCTTTTTTTTGTATTAACCTCCATCCCCCGGCCCCTTCCTCCCGGGGAGGAAGGGGAGTACTTCAATGTATAAAACAACAACAAAACACCTACATTCCCCCTCTCCTCGGGAGAGGGGGCTAGGGGGAGAGGTTGGGTAATGAGGAGACTACTCCGCTTTTCGAGCCTTGGTTTTGGCGAGCCGCTTCTCTTTGTACCGCTTCAGTTGCGGTTCCAATTTCTCGATGCAGCGGTCGAGCGCCTCGATCATATCGGGCTTGCGCGATTCCGCGCGCAGAATTTTTTCGGGCAGTTCCACGGTGACGATGACCATGATCTGATCACGCTCCTTCTGGGTTCCCTGCCGTTCCACCTCGATCCGGATTGCCGAAGCGGCATCCTTCACACGCTTGCAATACGTGGCAATCTTGCCGATCTTGCGTGCCACGGTGGGCAGTTCCCGACCGGTGAAACTGAAGTTCTTTTCGAAGTGCTGGATGTTCATGGGTAGGGGTGAGGGGTAAGGAGTACCCCACTTCGCTCCTAGCGGAGCTTCGCGGGGCAAGGGGGGTAGGAAATGTGGTCTTTGCACTCTAGCAGATACCGCCATTCTGTGCTCGTTTGGAGGTTGAGGGAAATGGGGTTTTTGTGGTAGAATAGTAGGAAGAAATACAAATAGTACTATGCCGAATTTTCCATCAGATCTTCCTTCTGAACAGAGGCATGAGCCGAAAGAAGTGATACCCACTGTATCGCCGGATCGCATGCCGGAACATCCGGATCAGCTATCCACCAATAATAAGGAACTTCAGGAGCAGCGGGCGAGTCTGGAGGAGCGTACACAAGATCGTGCTCTTCGGGAGATCACGGAGAAGATCGAAGAGCCGGATGCGCAGACGAAAGCCTTCAGTTCTCATCTTTTGCGCATGGCGCACATTCCTGACGGTCCCTATCAATTTACGCAGCGTCTGCTCGATCGCACTTTGCAGTATGGCAAGATTCTCGCAACGCTCCTCATGCGTCATGAGCAGGAACCTGATCCGAAGAAACGGCAAAAAATTCTTCTTGATGTCATGGAGAGAATACGGGAGTACAGCAACATCATCCTGATGGTTTTTTTGCACGATAATCTCAGTACCAGCCGCACTGAAAAGTTGGCTTGGGGCAAAGAACGCAGTGTATACGATCTGTCTTCTGTCGGTTCCTATGTCGAGGCGATGAAATATTTTGCGCGCAATGATGAGAAGGCCGCCCGAAACGTTTTGGAGCGGTATGTGCGCACAGACATTCTCTCGGTTGGCGCCGAGGAGGAAGTGGACGAGGGCACACAGAGGGTCATCCAGGGCATTACGGAGGAATTATTCACCATGGTGCGCACAGTTCTTTTTCCTGCCGTGCAGCGACAGGTGCGCGAGTTCGCGGATACCGGTTTTTTCCGGTCGTTCTGGAACCAGACGAAATCCACCGCCTCTTTTGTCGGCGATTGGGTGTCGACTCCTTTCAGTAACGCGGCACGTGATCGGATGGCAGCCGCCATTGATCCGATCTGCAATATGAGCGCCGGGGATGTTTCCAAAATGGCTCCCGTTGTTCGTGATCTTGCTTCGATTGTCGGGAATGTGTCTTTGAACAATAAACAGGCTCTCGCGCTCACGCGTACGATTCTCGGTGGATTGGTTTTTCATGTTGGTACGATGGCCCTCACAGCAGGGAGCGGATTTATTCTCAAGGGAGTACAGGCGCCGAAACTGGCGGTTGCAGGGTATGCCGCGGCGGCAGGGACCGTTGCAGCAGGAAGGACGGCGGCATTACCGTCCTACCAATTTATGAATGCGCTTTCGGTGGAGAAACTTGATCACTACGTGTCGGAGAGAAGTCGTACGTCGAGACGTATCGGAAGTCGTCAAACGGGTCAGCAGCAGAGCGCTTCGTAAAGCCATTTTCAATGGTGTCATGAGAGTGTGAGTGCCGGAGTTTGGCCGATTGCCAGAATTGGGGTTTTTGTGGTAGAATAGTAGTAAATTCCCCAAAACAAACATGACAAAGAATAATCCTGTTGAGGCTGTTCCAAGCAAGCCTTCGGGACCCGAGAAGAGAGCGGATGTTTCGCCTGCAACCCAACGAGCGGAAACGCCGGAGCAGCAAAAGGAACGTTTGGAACGTGAGCGGGATGTAAAGCGAGGTGAGGAGGAGGAAAAGGCCGAAAAAGAAAGATTGGCTCTCCGTGAAAAGGCAGGCGCATCAGTAAAGCCATCTTCTTCAGAGGCTGCCAAAACGGAAGCGGAGGAAGACACGGGCACCAACAAAGGCGCGATGGACAAGATCGGTGACGGGGTGCAGAAGGTTTTTGCGATGGTGGAGAAATTCATGAAGCAGATTCAGGCAATGGGTTCATCCACTTTGCGTGGCATGGCCAAGACGCTCGGCACGCTCGGCTTTAAGAAGGCTGCAGAGTGGCTCAATGAGATGGCCGGTGCGGACTACGCCGAGCTCATGTCTGCCATGAAGAGGGGCAATCTGTCTCTCGCTGCGATCAATCCGGAAGACGCGGATGCGAAGGCAAAGGGCGAAGCCGCCGAAGGCGCGCAGACGCTCATGGCCGAGCGGTTCAAAGTGCTCGCGCAGACGCGCGGTCCCGCATTCAATCGCGAAATCTATTACAGTGAAGTTGTTGCCGCGTGGAAGAAGAAAGAAAGCAACGGCAGCAAGACGCAAATCACCTCGGAAGATCTTCGGGCCATGGCTGCGGCAGCGGAGGCATTGCCCGCAACCCTTCCCGGACAGGTGGCACAGGCACCGGCGGTTCCTACGGGAGCGGAGAAGCCGGAGAATTTCCCAACGATTGATAATCTTGCTGTGGGAACCACTGACCTCATGAAGCCGACGAAGATCAATTTTAACAATCAGGTGGTGACGGTTCAGGCGCTTGCCGATGGTTTTATGATCAATGGTTTGCACTATCGTGCAACACATATTCAATCCAATGCTGTTCCGACATTCACGCGTGTAGTGCGATCGGCAAATGGAATAACCATTAAAGGTTCAGTGGGGATCTTTGCAAATGAGAAGGAACTTCCTCTGGAAAATGCCAAAGAACTTCTTGCCGCTCTCAGTTCAGGAATTGGATCGTATACCAAAGGCGATTTCCGTTTCGATCGGGTTTAAACAAACTTTTTTCCTCCGTTTCCATGGCAACAGAAACACTCAATCCATCGCCCGATGCCGCACGTGAGGTTGCCGACAGCACCAAACGTTTTCTTGAGAAGCTCAAGACAGATGTGCAAACTATCAATGATCCTGAGGCGAAGAAGGCTTATATCAGGACGCAGCTGAAGGGCATGGAGAAAGCAGAATTTGAATCATTGAAGCAGAATATCGAGCAGAATCAGATTTCCCCGGATCTTCTGACTGCCCTCGTGGATATTCGCATACTTGTGGATGATCAAAAAGAGGCACTCAGAAAACAACTCGAAGCCGGCAAAACATCACAGGCTCCCGAGAACGTTCCGGCAGCCCCCGTTGCTCCTACAGAAGAGAAGAAGCCCGAAGGCTGGATGGCGTGGGCGGGCGATCAGATGAAGAGCGGGGCGGACAAGGTGACGGGGTGGATGAAGCAGTTTGGCTCATGGACTTCCAACAATGCCGGCAAGGGATGGCAACACTTCGTCGAAGGAGCGACAGCCACGATCGCAGCTATCGGATCGGGATGGGCGTGGCTCAGAGAGAAAGCGGCACATACATTTGGTTCACTCACGGCCTCCGTGGATGACTACCTTCCCGATTGGATCAAGAAACCGCTCAATTTTCTCATGGGGGATTACGGCATGGTCTATAAGAATTTTTCCAAGTTCAAGATCGAAGTCCTTCCCAATGATCCCAAGCAGGAACTCTCGCTTAAGCAATTCATGGAGAAATTTTCGATGATCTCCGTGACCGGTCAGAATGTTTCATTCGACGAGTACTGCAGGTTAGTCGCGCTCAAGCTGCGCGAGAATCCCGCCAATCGCACAGTCATTCCTCTGAAGGTCACGCAGCTTCAGTTGGAACAGGCGGCGGATCAGGTCGTTGCACAGAGGCTGGCAATGCCGGCCACTCCCGTGCCTGTTCCGGGGGTAGCTCCCGCAGTTGCTCCGGTTGCTGCTGCAGCTCTGGGCACAAAACCTGCCGAAGGGCAGGTGGCCCCGTTACCTGTGTATACATTTGAGACGATTCCGGAAGGCACGAATCTGTTGGAGGTTCCCCAGAAGTTAAGCTTTGAAAAACATGATCTGACGCTCAGTGCCACCAGAGACGGTACGATCAAGATCGACAACGTCACGTACAAGCTGAAGGTGAGTAAATTCATCGGAGTGGGGAAACTTGGAACGACTCAGTGGTTTGCTCCTGCCATTGATCGTCTGGTGTGGGAACGGGGTTCACTGTCGTGCACTGGCAACTGGTATGGAATCCCTGAGCAAAAAGTCCTTACAAAAGATGTTCTGGAGAAAGTCCTGCGGAATCATATAAGTGGAAATGGAAGTTTTGAGAACGAGAAAGTCTCGCTGAAACAAGTTTCCTAATCATTTCTTTTCCGTATTCTCCCATGTCCGCAAAGAAACTCGAACACAGTCTCTCTGCCGATGCTTCACCCGTCGAACGGATGCAGCACTGGATCCACAGGAAGTATGACCGTGTCATCAATCCTCTCGTGATCGGGGGGGCTGCCGCGACCGGAAGAGGTCTCAATACCGCAGTACGCGGCACTACGGAATTTCTGCGTTCGCTTTTTTCCCGTTCCTAAAGATATTTCATGACTGCTCATGCTCATTCCGGTTGGCAATCCGTGTCCCTGCGCGAGAAGAGGCTCCTCCTTCGAAATGTGGAGGTTCTTCCCGATCAGGTGCTCGAAACATTTTTGCAGCCCAATCAGAATGTCGAACAGATGGAGCAAGCCGTAGGAAAGCTCGACGAGCAATCTCCCGTGTACCGGGCCATGGTGGAGCGCAGCAAGTCGCTTTCCGAAGACCAGCGGAAGGTGATCGATTCCAACTGTGAACGACTTCGGAAAGAGACACTGATGAAGGCTGAGACATTGCAGAAGATCAGTCTTCTGCAGCGCGACATCAAAGCATCCCGCCAAACAGCTCCCGTTGCCCCCGTGCCTGCTGCCGAGCCAAACGCCCTCGAACGCTCATGGGCGTGGACGAAAGAGAAGGCGAATGCCGGATGGGAGTGGACGAAAGACAAGACCGAGAAGACATGGGAGTGGTCGAAAGAGAATCCCACGGCGGCCCTTGCCATCGGTGCCACGGCGACGCTTGGTATCTACAGTCTGTATCGTCTGTGGAAGTGGTGGAAAGGAGAGCCCAAGCAGGAGAAGAAGGCGGAGACATCGGAAAAAAAGAGCAGCGGATGGTTCTGGAAGGTGATGCTCGGCGTTCCGGTCGTGGGTATTTTGGGGTGGGGTGTGTATGAGGGGGTGAAGTGGATGAAGAATTCGAAGCTCTTCCAAATACAATCCATAGCGGAAATGAAAACATGGGTGAAGGATCAGTGGGATCGCAATGTGAAAGGTCTCAAGGGACACGGAAAGGAGGTAGCCGCGTCCGTTCTTGGTTTGGAGAGGGGAAAATCCTACGAACTCAGTCCGGAAGACTTTCATGAAGCGGAGCGGTCATATCGGGAATCCAACGGAAAGGGTGCTCGATCCCTCTCCATCATCCGACAAATATTTAAGCTGAAGGAAGATGAATCTTCACCGGCATACGAGCGTTTCATGAAAGCCATGCACGAGAAGTACGACACGATTCCTGAGAACGGAATTCAATATGCCAGAACCGATGCCGCGATTCTTAATTATGAAGATCAGGTTGGTGCGGCGCTGCAGGCGTTTGGACGTTGGATTTCTGATAATGAAGCAAAATTCGGATTGATTGGTTTGGCTGCATGGGCAACAGGTTTGCTCGAAATCCGTCAGATCATTCAGGGCGTTCGTTATGGAGCACTGAGCGTCGCAAAAACGGTGGAGAAAGTCAGTGAGACAGTAGTCCGTTGCGGGCTCAGCAGTCTGAATCATCCATTTCTCTCCATTCTGGGTTTCAGCGCGGCACTTCTGGCGGAACGTGGAGCGATTATGGAAAGCAAACGTACCTATATTCCAGAGAACTTCAATGAACTGGCGAAGGCGCTTTCTCCCGCGAAAGGAATCAGACTTTTCTTTGGGGATCAGAATCCGACCATCGATAAATTCGCAGCATTGGCCAAGAAGAATGCTGAACATTTGAGGCAGATTACCAGTGACTTTTCAAGTTGGGTGGGAACTGCCCTGGAGAAATTCACACACGAAATCATTCCTGAGATAGTGCAGAGTGTCGGGAGGACGCCGGAGATGAATAATCGTGTCCGCAACACCGCCTCCCTGGATAATTTGCGTTCCTTCCTGGAGGGACAGAAGAGCGAAGAGAGCAAATCTGCAAAGAAGAGAGAGCAGCTCTTGCCTGAGAAATACGACAGAGCTCTCAGGCAACTTGCGGAATTCAGGGATAGCTTTTTGGAAAAACGGTGCGAGGATGAAATGACTGCAAGTACCGAGCCGCAGGAGGCGCTTACCGCACTGCAAAAGGTATTCACGGATATTGATATCGGCATCACCGTGGATGTGCATGACGGTTTGGTGTGGTGGAAGAAACCCGATGGGTCAGAGGTGAATCTCTGTGTCGAACCGTCTGTTACGGATCCTGCCCGATTCCACGAGCTCTCCAATCGTCTGCGTGAGGGGGAGGAAGGCTACGGAGAGTATCTCTTCTTTCGTGTGGTACAAGGCATGCGTGAGAACGCGGCACGTGCGGGAGAACGACGGTTTCTGCCGGAGGGAACGGCATGTGCCATGGTTATGGGAAATTTGGTGTATTGGGCCGAACCCGGCAATTTGCAGGATTTCTTTGTAGCTCCCGTATCGCTCGTCAAAGATCTTTTTACTGACAAGACATGGGCGGAATACGGAGGCGACGTAGCGAAGGCAACCGTACATGCGGGGATCATGGTGGGGACAGCGGCGATCGCTGTGGATGCCGCTTCCAGAATCAAGAGCGCTGCCATTGGCGGCAAGAATCCATTTGCACTGGGGAGCAAAGGCGGCATTATCCGGAGGAGCTGGCAGGTGGCCTGTGGAGTGAATCCGTTCACTGCTCCTCTTAAGGTTGTCCGTGATGCGGCGGGTGGCGTCCTCGATATCAATATTTTTAATAATTTGTCGTCAGGTCTGAGCGGACGTGATGCAAATAAACTACTTGCAAGATCCAATTTGCGACCACAATGGATCGGCATCATTGAAGATCCCTTATCTACTGAACGCGAGTTGCGGCGCACGGCATTTTTGATGGGAGAAGCTGATCTGGAATCCCTTCATGGTGCCGCTCTTCGATCAGAGCTCTCGTTGCGCGTAGAGAAAAAAATGGAGAATATTTACAAGTTTAGTGGCGATGTTCTTCAGAAGCAGCACATAGGAAATGTCAAAGGGTTTATCAAAGCGATCGGCGAGTGGTATCAGGCACAAGGAAAGGTGAGCAAATTTGTATTAGTGGAGAATGCAGCCAGGTTCACGCTCGACCTTCCGCGCATGGGTTGGACAAAAATTGTGCATTCTGTGATTCCTCCTCCTGCCATAGCGGCTGAGCGTCAGATGGGGAAGTTGATGCGTGGAAATGTCTGGACGGAAGCACTGGCAAAGGGGGGAGGGGCGGGCCTCGGCGATGTCGAAGCCATCTTGCAGAAGGCGCAGGCGGGGAAAATCATCGAGCTTGATGGCAAGACTTTAAGTCTCATTCGTCAGAGCGGAAAGGCAAAAGAAATCATCGCAGGCGCTGCGCAGACAGGCGACGTAGCGGAGGTGGCACGTGCGCTCAAGGCGGCCAAGCTGGCAGCTGGTTTGCGTGCAGTTGGTAACATGACAGGGTTTGCAGGGGATTCTTTCGGCGTACTAATGGCCTACTGCGATTGGCAAGATCATGCGAAGCAGATTGCCGAGACCAAGAACCCCGCGCTCCAGGATCTGCACAGGACCATGCAGAACATTACTCTCACAGAAGGAGGAGTGAGTGCGGCAGGCGTGGTGATTCAGGGATGTGTTTTCATCAAGGCGCTTGCCGCGGGGGAAGGCATTCTTGCAGCAGCAGGCACGACTGCGGCCAGTGTCATTGTTCTGCCGGTTGTTGCCGCAGGATTGGCGGCAACCTTCGTCGGCCGTCCCATTGCCAATCGTTTCTATGAGGTGGCCAAGGATTGGACGAAGGAGGAACAGGATTGGTTGAAGCATCATCAGGGCGATCTGCTCCGCAAACTCGGTGGCGTGGGTCCCGGAGAGCACGGCTATTGGCAACGGCGTGCAGCCGGATCTTCTCTGTTGACTGGAACCGGACGGTGGCTCGCGCAGCCGGTTACGGGGAGCAATTCCTATCAGGAATGGAAGGAGCGGGATTACCAAAGCACAGAAGCTTCGAATGACACGGAGCGTTACCGGGTCACTCGTGCGTTCTTTATGAAAATGTCTCTCTTACCTCAGTTTTCTGGGGAATCGGATTTCCAGTATGCACAGCGGCTCAATACTCACGTGATGTATGCATCACGATTTATCGATCAGATAAGCGGTCATACTTTTTCGCGGCAATTCTCGAGTGTATACGAGCAGGCTGAGCGATATGCGGAATTGCGGCTCCTCTCCGAAAAACTCGTCGCACAAGGCGGGCACCAGTTCCTTTTTATGCAGAAGGGTGATGCTTCCTCCGGCGAAACTCAGAGAACGGAATTCGATCTCGCACAGTTTCAGAATCTTATCCAAGAAGCGGCACAATCCAAAGCTCCTTCTCCACTCGCTTTCAGAGGCAAGAGTGGTATGAGCATTATGGATGTGGTTCATGCATACGATCGCCAGCAGCGGTCCGACAAGATGCAATATTTGCAGACGGTTCAGCAACTCAATGAAAAGTCGGCGGAGTCGGTTCATGCGCAGTATCAGCGTTTGCTCCTTGTATCATTGCGATACGATTTGGCCCAAATCGAAAGCAAGATTCTCGATGCCAATCTTGCCGGATGGGAATGGACAGGAGGAGAGGACAAGACCAGAGATTGCCTGCGAATGGTTATCCAAAACCATCTTCTGGGGTTGCTCCGGCAGGAGGCCGATCGTGTCACGGCCGCTCCGGGTCTTTTAACATCGAAAGAGTTTGAGCAGTCGCTCTCCGTGCTCCGTGGATATTTGCAGCAGGATGCCGAGGAATTCGAAGCGGAGTATCGGGAGCAGGGCAGCACAATCGATCGCAAAACGAAACAGCTTCGCATTACTTTCTCGCGGAAAAATCAGACGACGCAGGAGCTTCTTTCTCTTCCGTGGCTCTCTTCTCATATCGACGACACAGCAAAACATAGTGAAGGGAAGAGTGATACCGATATCCCAGGAACACCTGCAGCGTAAGTTTGGGTATACTCCTTGCGTGGCTTTGAGCTATTCCCAGCTCCGGCGCTATCGCACCTGCCCTCGGCAGTACGAATTTTCGAATATCAAAAAAATTCCGTGGGGCATCTCCGAGGGCGAGAGTTTCGGGGCGAGCGTGCATAACGCATTGAAACGGTGGGGTGAACTGGAATTAGGACTTAGGACAGAGGACTTAGGACAGAGGACTTTGAAAAAGGGGAGCAAGAAAGAAGGTGTGAGAGAAGATCAACTATTACTTTTTGCAGCCGAACATCATGGTGATACTCACAGCTCAAAGCTCACAGCTCAAAGCTTATTCGAGATCTGGCATGAAACCTTTGTTTTCGATACGTACAAAACGCGCTTCGAGGCGGATTTCGCGCGCAGGCGCGGCGAAGAACTGATGCGGCAATTCTTCGTATGGTGGTCTCCGGTTCCGCGGTCCGTCGTGGCGGTCGAAAAAAGTTTTTCGCTTGCGATCGACGGCGTCACGATTGCTGGGCGGCTGGATCGCATCGAGCGGACGGAGCAGGGGGTACGTATCGTGGATTACAAGACGACCGCGCCCTGCACGCAGGAGGAGGCCGATGCGGATCTGCAGCTCTCGCTGTATGCCCTCGCGTCTGAAACCCTGTTCGAAAAACCCTGTACGGAACTGCTCCTGCTCTTTCTTTCAGAGAGCGGCGTGGTCGAACGGTCCACCCAGCGGTCAGCCTCCCAGCTCAAGGATGCCCGTACACAGATCCGGCTCATCCGCGAGCGCATGGAGGCGAAAGATTTCCGGCCGACGCCGAGTGTTGCTGCCTGCAAGCGGTGTCCGTACAGAGGAGTGTGCGATGTGGCGGCGGTATAGGGATTGGGGATTAGTTATGAGGGATTAGGATTTTTTTTGATTTTGTCTATTTCGTTGTCGCCCCAATCCCCAATATACCAATCCCTAATCCCTTCGTGTGACGCTATACTCTCATCATGACTCCTCTCTCCGACCTCCTCCGCACCTATCTCTTTCTCATTCCTCTCGTCGTTCTCCTGCTTTCGGAAATCACGAAGTACGTCGTGGAAGAAGTCCGGTCCGGTTCCGGGCATCGTCATCTCTTTCAGCAGGGTGGCATGCCGAGCACGCACTCCGCGTTCGTCACGTCCCTTCTGATTATCGTCGGGCACAAAATGGGCAATGATTCCGTGGAATTCGCCATCACGGTCGTGCTTGCCTGCATCGTCTGGTACGACGCCATCGGCGTGCGGGCGGTTTTGGGCGAGCAGGCGCGGGTCCTGAATGTTCTGCAGCACTTTCACCGGCTCAAAGAGACTCTGGGCCATTCTTTCACCGAGGTTTTCGCAGGAATTGCCTTTGGCGCCGCGGTGACGCTGGTGGGGATTTGGCTGAGCTGAAAGAAGTGCGTACGAATGTGCGGGAAATGTGGCTAAGCACAAAGCGAATGCTATGCTGATGTTCAGTCATTTTGAGCTGAATGCTTCTGATTGCCATGCTGACCCCCTACGCCAATATCGTCGTCAAAATCGGCACGAACGCCCTTTTGACACCAGAGAACACCCTGGACAAAGGTACGGTCGCCCGGCTGATGCAACAGGTGGCCACTCTTATGAAAAACAGGGTGAAAGTCACACTTATTTCTTCCGGAGCGGTGGCCTGTGGCAAGAGCCGCGTGCAGCAACTTCACCAATCCTCCACCGAATCTGTGGGCGAACGCCAGCTCTTCGCCGCTATCGGCCAGGTGGAACTCATGCTCCACTACCGGTCGGCGGCGCAGGAGCACAAGTTGCTCGTCGCACAGGTCCTCGCGACCAAAGAGGATTTTAGAACCAGAGATCACTACGCCAACATGCAGTGCTGTTTCGATGCTCTTCATACCGAAGGCGTCATTCCCATCGTGAACGAAAACGACGTGGTGTCTGTGGAAGAACTCATGTTCACCGACAACGACCAGCTCGCCGGCCTCGTGGCGTCCATGATCGGTGCCGATGCGCTCATTATTCTTTCGAACATTGATGGTGTCTTCGATCGTCCGCTCGAAGAGGAGGGAGCGCAGCTCATCCGGACATTCCATCCCGTCAAAGACATGCACCGCATCCGTATCGGGCACACCTCCTCATTCGGCCGCGGTGGCATGCAGGCGAAGCTTGAAACGGCCAAGCTGCTCTCGTCACAGGGAATCACAACGCATATCGCCAACGCCGCCACTCCGGATGTCCTTCTGCGCATTCAGCGGGGAGAAGCGGTGGGGACGACCATTCTCCCGACCCGTTCCCGTCTGTCACATACGCGTCGCTGGCTTGCCAATTCCGCCGATCATCGGTGCGGGAGCGTAACCGTTGATTCCGGTGCGGGAAAAGCCCTGAGCGCGGATCAACCGGCGAACCTGTTGCCCGTTGGCATTCGTGCGCTTGATGGAGAATTCAAGAAAGGAGATATCGTTTCAGTCCTCGACGGAAAGGGAACGATGATCGGGCTTGGCATGGCGGCCTATGGCCATTCCGTTCTCGTGAAATACATGGGAAAGCGCGGGAGCCCCCCATTCATCCGAGCCGATTATTTCTTTCCTGTTGTCTCATGATTTCCACTGCCATCATCGGTGCGGGCACTATGGGTTCCGCTTTCTACAAAGGGCTGTCTTCGCAGGGGAAAGCCGGAAAAATCTGGTTGTGCGATCAAAACGAAGACAAGCTTCAGGTTGCTCCCGCGGATCGCAGAATAGATAACCCCGCCTCCGCCGGAAAAACCGTGGAGTGCATTCTGCTTGCCGTCAAACCCCAGTCCTTCGCAGAGCTGATGGAGACAGTCGGCAACGCATGGTCCGGAAAATTGGTGATTTCCATCATGGCGGGAATCACGATGAAAACCATCGCGGAGGCGACAGGCGCTTCCGCCATCGTGCGTGCCATGCCCAATCTCGGCGCACGCGTCGGACACAGCATCACGGGATGGTATCCCTCTTCTTCCGTCACGCCCGCGCAATTGAAGCACTCAGAAGAATTGTTCTCCACCATCGGCATGTCCGTCCGGCTTAAAGAGGAGGCACAAATTGACGGTTTCACTGCAGTTGCCGGCTCAGGGCCCGCGTATGTCTTCCTCCTTGCCGAGTTACTGGAGAATGCCGCGCGTGATCTTGGAATCGATGAAGTGACGAGTGCGCACATCGCCAGAGAACTGCTCGGAGCAGGAAGTCTGCTGCTCAACGAAAAAGAACGGAGTGCGGCCCAGTGGCGCGAAGCCGTGACCTCCAAAGGCGGTACCACCGAAGCGGCGCTGCGTGTGATGAAAGAGAAAGGTTTGTCACAGATATTCTCCGATGCCATTGCTGCAGCAACGGATCGCTCACGTTCCCTTTCGCACGATGACAAATCTCACTGAACACCTGCAGGCGACGAAACACGCTAGCAGGATGCTCGCGGGGCTCCCTGAACAGGAAGTGAATGCCTTCCTCCTCCGTCTGGCGGATGCACTGCAACAGGATGCGGATCAAATTCTTCAGGCCAACCAACACGATCTCGCCCGGATGAATCCGGAAGATCCCAAGTTCGACCGGCTTCTGCTCAATCAGGAACGCATTCAAGCGATCGCCAAAGATGTTCGCACCGTCGCCGGTCTTCCCTCGCCCGTCGGAAAAATACTTGAGGAGCACACACGTCCGAATGGACTGAAGATTTCGAAAATCTCCGTCCCCATCGGTGTCATCGGCATTGTTTACGAAGCGCGGCCGAACGTGACCGTTGATTCATTCTCTCTCTGCTTCAAATCACGCAACGCCTGTGCCCTGAAAGGAGGAAATGATGCCTCGTTCTCCAATGAAGCGCTGGCTGCCTGCATCCATCGCGTGCTCCGTGACGTTTCTCTTCCCGAAGAGGTTCTTTTACTGCTTCCATCCGATCGTAGTGCCGTAACAGAGATGCTCCATGCCCGTGGACTCATCGACGTGGTGATTCCCCGAGGCAGCCAGAAACTCATCGATTTCGTGCGCGAAGAGTCGACGATCCCCGTCATCGAAACCGGAGCGGGAATCGTGCACATCTATGTCGACCAATCGGCGGATGTCTCTATGGCGGCTTCTGTCATCTTCAACGCCAAAACGCGTCGCCCCGGCGTGTGCAACACGGTTGATACCGTCATCATCCACGAAGACCGACTCCGTGATCTCCCTCAGATTATGAAACCACTCGAGGCGGCGCATGTGCGGATCTTTGCGGATAAGCCCGCTTTTGATCACCTGAGCGGGTTCTACGATTCTTCCCTGCTGGAAGCCGCAAAAGAAGAACATTTCGGAACGGAATTCCTTTCACTCAAGCTTTCCGTTGCGACCGTGCGGAACATGGATGAGGCACTCGCACATATCCGCCGATACTCTTCCGGCCACAGCGAGTCGATCATCGCAAAAGATCAGGAAGCAATTGAGCGTTTTCTCCGCGAGGTCGATGCCGCCGCCGTCTATGCCAACGCTTCCACCGCATTCACGGATGGCGGGGAGTTCGGTCTGGGTGCGGAGATCGGCATCTCCACGCAAAAACTTCATGCGCGTGGTCCTATGGGGCTTGAAGCACTCACAAGCACCAAGTGGATCGTGAGGGGGAACGGACAAATCCGTGCATAGCATTGTCTCTCCCGAATGGGGCGCTTAAGATGACTGTGTTTCCTCTTCCATTCGCTATGCCCCGCATTGCCGACCCCAAAAAGGATTTTCCACAGTGGTACCTCGATGTCATCGCACAGGCAGACCTCTCAGAAAATGCCGACGTGCGCGGATGCATCATCTTCAAACCTTATGGCTATGCCATCTGGGAGATGATGCAGCGTGATCTCGACCGGCGCATCAAAGAGCTGGGTGTCGAGAACGCGTACTTTCCGCTCCTCATTCCCGAGTCGATGCTGGCCAAAGAAGCCAAGCACGTTGAAGGGTTTGCACCGCAGTGCGCGGTGGTGACGATCGGGGGAGGGAAGGAACTCACCGAGAAGCTCTACTTACGTCCCACGAGCGAGACGGTCATCTATTCGGCGTATGCGCGCTGGGTGCACTCCCATCGGGATCTTCCCATCAAGTTGAATCAGTGGGCGAACATCGTGCGCTGGGAGATGCGCACGCGGCCGTTCCTCCGTACGCTCGAGTTCCTGTGGCAGGAGGGACACACCTGCCATGCGACCAAGGCAGAGGCCGATGAAATGGCTGAAGCAGCGCTCACGATGTATACGACGTTCGATCGCGAAATGCTTGCGCTCCCGGTGATGACCGGTTACAAACCGGAGCATGAGAAGTTCGCCGGCGCCCTGTACACCATGACGACGGAGGCGCTCGCCCGTGACGGAAAAGCGATTCAGGCCGGCACATCACACAATCTCGGTCAGGGGTTCTCGCAGTCCTACGACGTGTCGTTCCTCGATGCCGAAGGCAAACAGCAGCGCCCGTGGATGACGAGCTGGGGCGTTTCGACACGCCTGATCGGCACGCTCATCGTGGTGCACGGTGACGAGAAGGGCCTGCGTATTCCGCCCTCACTCGCGCCGGTGCAAATCGTCCTCATCCCGATTTACAAAACGGATGCGGAGCGCACAGCCGTGCTGGAGGCCTGTCAGAAGCTTGTGTCCGGACTCTCCGGCATGCGTGTGAAGATCGATGACCGTGATTCCAAGTCGCCCGGGTTCAAGTTTAACGAGTGGGAGGTCAAGGGAGTACCGGTCCGCGTGGAAATCGGTCCGAAAGATCTTGCGGCTGCGCAGGTGACCGTCGTGCGACGCGACACATCCGCCAAAGAGCCCTGGCCTCTCCAAAAGTGCACGGCCGATGTGTTTCAAAAACTCCTGCAGTCGGTGCAGGACGGGCTCTATGCGCAGGCGGAACGCTTTCTCACGGACCACACATTTGAAGCGAAGACGTATGCGGAACTGAAGGAACACATTGACGGCGAAGGCGGATTCGTCTGGGCGCCGTGGGACGGCGAGCTTGCCACAGCCGAGAAGATTCAGAACGAGCTCAAGGCGTCGATCCGTCTGCTCGATTCCGATGCATCCAAGGCCAAGGGTCGCAAAGACATTCTCTCCGGCGCTCCGGCCAAGAGTATGGCGCTCTATGCGAAGGCGTACTGAGCCTCTCTCCGGTCCCTTCATCGCTTTCTCCTCGAGGAAAGGGTATACTGTCCCTATTCTTTCCTTCTCTCACATGAAAAAACTTTCTCTTCTCATCGGCACGCTTGGCGGAGCGATGGCGGGGTACCTCTTCAGCAATCAGAAGCTGCGCAAGGATCTTTCTGAGGCGAAAGATGCAGAAACCGCCGCACGACTGCTCGGCAAACATCTGCAGCAGGACGGCAAGAAGCTGGCTGCCCAGGCGCAGGAGTTCGTCGGGAGCGATGAAGTGCAGAAAAACTGGAAGAAAGCGAAGACGTTTGCGCAGGAGAAATTTGAAGTGGCGCGCAAAGAGCTCACGAAACTCGTGAGTCGTGCCGAAGAGGCTGCGAGCGAAGCTGCCGGGGATGCGGGGTCCGCAGCAGGAAAAGCCGCCAAAAAGGCAGTGCGCAAGGCAAAGAAAACGGCACGTCGCATGCAGACGAAAGTTCGAAAATTACTGTGATCCGGTTTTCACCCGTCGAAACTGTCGTCATTGCTCAATCATGAGTATCCGACAGTGAAAAAATCGGGTGTTGATTTATTTCAAAATTTTTTCTTGATCATATCAAGACCGTTGCCTTTCTGATTGACTTGCCGTTTCTCCACAGTACGCTGAGGGCATCTCTTTCATTTTTTTCCACATCACCCATGAAGCGCATGATCTCCATCTCCACGGCAGCCCTGCTGCTTTCAGCCGCAGTGCCTGCAATTGCAATGGTTAATTCTTCCGCCGTGACCAATCGCATGTCCCGCCGTCTTCTCGAAGAGAAGGTTCTGTCCGAGCAGCGGGTACCGGAACAGGCAGTGAAGACCTCACTCATTCTGCAGGAGCGCACAGTCAAAACAGAAGATGCTAACGCGGGTTTTTCGAATCTGAGCCGTGCCCGCATCACGACGCGCAATCATACGTTGCGCGGAGCGCGTATGCAGTCTTTGACGAGCCGTCCGAGTCGCCGCAGTGTCATCAAGGATGCGGAGTCCATGCTCGTCCTTCCTCCCGCATTGGTGCAGACCGGCAACACGGAGGCCGCAGTCACGAATACGCAGAAAGTGACCCGCCGCACCCTCATCAAAATGACCGAGGATGCCAACCGTCTCGGCCAGTAATCATTGTTGCAGACATTGAAGACACCGTCCGAAAGCCACGCCTCGCATGCGAGGCGTAACGGGGGCGGTGTTTTTTTCATGTCTCACCGGATGACGCGATAGCACGGCTTGTATTCGCCTTCGAGTTTCATCCGTCCCTCTGCCACGAAACGTGCGAGCAGAGCATCCACTTCGGCCATGATCATCGGGTCCCCGCGGAATTCGTACGGTCCGAATTCACGTATACGTCGTGCCCCGTCATCCGTGACGTTGCCGTGCACCACGGCCGAAAAGAGCCTCCGCAACTGGGCACAGAGACGTGCAGGCGGCTGGTCACGGGTGATTTCCAGTTGTGCGACTGCTTCATGTGTCGGGTTGAACGGCTGCTGAACCTCTTCCGGAATGTGGAGACTGCCGTACCACAGATCCGTATCCTCGTGCTCCCGCCGACACTGACGGGCGTTTTTCACGTGTTCCATCATCCGCTGCGCGACGCGTTCCGGATCTCCGATAATGATGTCATACAGCGGTTTTGGTTCATAAATTGCCTGTGTACCGATGGTTTTCAGCAGAAAGTTTTCGATGGCCTCGAAGTAGGATCGTGCCGATTCCGGCCCCGTGAGAATGACGGGGTAAGATTGTTCCCGATTTTTTTCGTCCAAGAGGATCGAGAGGATCGTCTGGATTTCCTCCGCGGTGCCCGGCCCGCCCATGAAGACGACGCACCCCATCGATGAGCGCACGAACGCTTCCAGACGTTTTTCAATGTCCGGGAGAATGACGAGGGGATTCACGAAGAGATTCGGTGGTTCCGAAGTGATGATACCCGGGCACGAAAACCCGAACATGCGTGCATGGCGGATGCGTTCTGCCGTGTACGCTGCGTTGGCTCCGCTCATGGGACCGCGCATGGCACCGCCCCCTCCTCCCGTGATGAATTCGCAGAAGCGTTCTCCAAACCGAGTGCCCACCTCTTTCGTATACCGGTATTCACTGTCGGAAATGGAGTGGCCGCCCCATGCCGTGATGCGGGTGAGTTCTTTATGTGTGGCGGAGGCCAACGTTCGTGGTTCATGTGCGGGAGCGATGCGGTCGAAAACGCCGCTGTGCCGTAACATGTGAAAGACGGCATCCGTGATTTCTTCTGCCGTGTGCGGTTTGCCGATGTGCTTGGCGTGGAAGATCAGGTCCGTTGCTGCGGAGCAGAGATGATCCCGCATGGATTCATGGATCCTTTCGCCGTCAATGAAAGCGCTGCGCGGCGCATCGTCGAGGACGAATTTGATTCCTTGTTTGCAGCGTGCGATTGCGACTTTGAAATCCGGATAGCGCTTCAGCAGATCGGCTGTATTGTCCGTGTCGGTTCCGGCATGGAGAATCCCCAGACAGCAGCGACGGAATCTCTCGTGAAATCCATTGGTATTGAGCTGCGTCAGGTGGTGGATTTCTTCATTGGTGAGGAAGGAAAGCCGCTGGTCTCTTGCTTCCACTTCGCTATGCCGGATCATGGTGCGTGCAGGCGTCACAAATGGGATTGAGCTGCGGAATTTAGGCTTTGGGAAGCGCTGTGTCAAACTTGCTTCATCCCTTGTTCGCAGGTAATCTTTCTGGCGGGCTCCTCCCCCGATCACCGGAAGGATTGCCCACTTTTTGTATGATTCCACCGAAAGGTTCCAATACACAGTTTCCTCAGTCTTCCGCAGGGAAGAAACGTATGGAGACCCGCTTCATTATCGTAACCGGAGGGGTCTGCAGTTCCCTTGGCAAAGGGATCGCCGCTTCCTCCATCGGGGCGATCATGAAGGCATGCGGATTCAAAGTGTTCGTTCAAAAGCTCGATCCGTACCTCAATGTGGATCCCGGCACGATGAGCCCGTTTCAGCATGGCGAGGTGTTCGTCACCGATGACGGGGCCGAGACGGATCTGGATCTGGGCCACTACGAGCGTTTCATCGATGAGCCGATGAGCCGCCATTCCACGGTGACGACGGGTCAGGTCTATCTGGACGTGCTCGGTCGGGAGCGCAAAGGCGACTTTCTCGGCGGGACGATTCAGGTGGTTCCCCACATTACCAATGCGATCAAGTGCCGGATGATGGAGGCGGCCGAAGCGAGCGGTGCGGAGATTATGATGATCGAGATCGGCGGCACCGTCGGCGATATCGAGGGTCAGCCGTTCCTCGAAGCCGTGCGGCAGCTCAAGGCCGAGCTCGGACCAACACTCCTCTTTCATGTGCATCTCACGCTTCTGCCGTATTTGAAAGGATCCAAAGAGCTCAAGACCAAGCCCACACAGCATTCCGTTGGAGAACTGCGTCGCCACGGATTGCAACCCGATATGATCCTCGCACGTGCGGACTACCGTGTGTCCCCCGAGCTCCTCGCCAAGATCAGCCGCTTCACGGATGTGAAGCCCGAGGCGGTGATCCCTGCGCTCACGGTGAGTTCGATCTACAATGTTCCGCTGAATTATTGCAAGTACGACATCGCGCGGATCATCGGCGAGAAGCTGCAGCTGGGGGTGCTCACGCCCGATATGTCCGAGTGGGAGCGTGGACGGGAGCGTTACGAAGCGGCGACCAAAGAGATCTCTATCGCGCTTGTGGGCAAATACACGGATCTGGAGGATGCATACCTCTCCGTCATCGAAGCAATCAAATCGGCTGCCGTGCATGCCGGACACAAGGCGGAAATCGTCTGGGTGGATTCCGAATTACTGGAGCAGCCTGCAGCCGGTGCGGATGATGAAATACAGAGGGTACACAAAGAAGAGTGGAAGAAGCTCGAATCCTGCAAAGGCATGGTTGTTCCCGGTGGCTTTGGAATCCGCGGAGTCGAGGGCAAGATCGCCGCAGCGCACTACGCGCGCATGAACAAGATTCCGTATCTGGGGCTCTGTCTGGGGGCGCAAATTCTCACGATCGAATTCGCCCGTGCCATGCTCAAGGATCCGGACCTCACGAGTGAGGAATTCGACGAAGCGGGCAAACTGGCCAAGTCCAAGTACGTGGTGCACTTCCTTCCCGGCCAGAATGCGGGTCGCGCCAAGGGCGGAACGCTCCGGCTGGGCGCGTACAAGTGCACACTCAAGGAAGGCACGAAGGCGTACGAGGCCTACGGAGTGAAGGAAATCTCCGAGCGGCATCGCCACCGCTACGAATTCAATAATGCGCTCCGCAAAAAACTGGAAGAGAAAGGGCTCGTCTTCTCCGGCGAGTGGGAGGAGCAGGGGATCATGGAGATCGTAGAGCTCAAGGGGCATCCCTTCATGCTGGGCAGCCAGTTCCATCCCGAATTCAAGAGCCGCCCGCACCGGCCACATCCGCTCTTTGCCGCGTTCATGAAGGCGGTTGTTTCCTGACACCATCTCCTCCTCTTCTTTCATGAACATACCTCCTTTGTCGTCCGACCGTCCCGTCTTCGACCGCAAACTGATTTTCGCGCTCATGCTCTATCTCACGGCGCTCTTCGCGTCGAATACCGTCGGTATCAAGATCATGCCGTTCATTTTCGGCACGCATCTCTCGACGGCGATTTTTGCTTTTCCCATCGTCTTCCTGATGACGGACGTGGTTGGCGAAGTCTACGGCAAAGCGCATGCACGCGCGTTCGTCCGCATGGGTTTCTACAGCATGATCGTTTTTCTGATCTTCAATGCACTCTCTAACCTCATGCCGACATCGCCGGAGTTCCGCATGCCTGATGCCTACAATCAGATTTTCAGCCTGTCCCTGCGCTTCACGTTCGCCTCGCTGGTGGCGTTCATCATCGGGGAGTATCAGGATGTTTTTTCCTTCTTCTTCCTTAAGGCGAAACTGGGGGGCCGGTACTTCTGGCTCCGGTCCAATCTCTCGAATCTGTGGGGTCAGCTCATTGATTCCGCGATCTGGTACGCCATCGCCTTCATCGGTGTGTATCCCTTCAAAGTGATCGTGCTCATGATCATTCCGTGGTGGCTCTTCAAATTCGGCATGGGGGTTGTGTACACGCCTTTGAGTTATATGGGGATCTGGCTTCTGCGCCGACCCGAGCCGCAGGCATAAAGAAGCCGTTTCGCTGGAATCCGCAACAGTGTTCCTGCATACTGTCAGCCGATGAACCTTTCCCAGACAGTTCTCGGGGTCACCTTCCAAAACCCCACTGTTCTCGCATCGGGTATCTGGGGCATCACCGCATCGGGCTGGCGCAGGGTCGCGGCAAACGGGGCGGGAGGGATCACGACGAAGTCCCTCTGGCTTACGGAACACAAAGGGCATCCCAACCCCACGATCATTGCGACGGAACACTGGACGCTTAACGCCGTCGGCGTGCCGGATGCCGGTATCGAGAAGGCTCGCGAGGAGATCGGTGACTATAACAAGAACCCCTCGGCTGCGCTCGGGGCAGGGAAACCGGTCCCGCTCATCGCGAACATCATCGCGAATACCGTCGAGAACTACGGAAAGACCGCTCAGGAGATCGTAGCGCTCAAGCCGGACTTTCTCGAAGTGAACATCAGCTGCCCCAACGTGGAGGATGAATTCGGCAAGCCGTTCGCCTGCTCGGTGCGCGATGCGTCCGCGGTCACGAAGGCCGTGAAGGCGGTGAGTGGCAAGATTCCGGTCTTCATCAAGCTTTCCCCGAATGTGGATGACATCGGTTCCATCGCTTCGGCCTGTGCAGAGGCCGGTGCCGACGGTTTCACGGTCATCAATACGCTGGGTCCGGGTATGGCCATCGATTTACGCAGCAGACTGCCCATCCTCGCCAACAAAGTCGGCGGCATGTCGGGTCCTGCTATCAAGCCCATTGCGGTCCGCTGCATCGCGGATGTGTATCGGGCCACGGGCGGCAAGAAACCTATCATCGGCACGGGCGGCATCATGACGGGTGAGGATGCCATCGAGTTCCTGCTCGCGGGCGCGACACTCATCGGCATCGGCACGGCCGTTTCGTATCGCGGCGGAGAGGTCTTCCGTCTGGTGTGCGAAGAGATGGCAGCTTGGTGCGATGCGGAAGGGGTGAAGAAGATTTCAGAGCTTACCGGCGGGATGCATCGTGCGTTAGGGATTCGGGATTAGGACTTCGGACTTCGGATTTTTTATGCATACTCCCCAACAGAACCGGCTGCCAAAGACGTACAGGATCAGTGCCGTGAAGCGCGAGACGGAGCAGGTCACCAGCTTTACGTTTGCGGTGTCGCTCGGAGCTGCTCCCGGTCAATTCATCATGGTGTGGTTGCCGGGCGTGGACGAGGTGCCCATGAGTGTGGCCAATGATGACGGCAAGAAACTCCAGATCACGTTTTTCGCCGTCGGTGACACGACCAAGAAGCTGGCTTCTCTCAAGAAAGGGGATCTGGTGGGCCTGCGCGGGCCCTTCGGTACGCACTACGAGTGGAAACCCAAGCAACATCTTGCGCTCATTGCGGGTGGCTACGGCGCGGCACCGATGTTCTTTGCCGCCTCCGAAGCAACGAAGGACAAATGCACCCTCACGTCGATCGTCGGAGCCAGATCGAAGGAGCACCTGCTCTATTTGGATGAGTTTACGAAGCTGCCACACACCACAGTGTCCGTGGCCACGGATGACGGATCACAGGGGCACAAAGGCTACAACGTCGAGCTGCTCGCAGAACTCCTCAAAGCGAAGAAGAAACCGGACCAAGTCTTCGCCTGCGGACCGGAACGCATGCTTGTCGTGGTTTCCGATCTCTGCTTTCAGCACAAGATTCCCTGCCAGCTCTCGCTGGAGCGGTACATGAAGTGCGGGTTCGGGCTCTGCGGAAATTGTACTGTTGACCCTCTCGGTATCCGCCTGTGCACCGATGGTCCGGTTGTGAAGAATGATCTCGCACGCCGGATTACGGAATTCGGCAAGTACCACCGCGATCATTTGGGGAAGAAACATCCGCTCTAGAGGTTTATGAGCAGAGGAAAGAAAAGAGGTGATGCCCATGACTCTCCAAATAATCAAGGAAAACTGGCACTCGTGTCTTGTGAGTGCCAACGTGTTCTGTTACCATGAGATTCTTCTACTTCTTCCCCCCTCTCTTATGTCCGGTGGTGAAAAAGGAGGTTGCTGCGGCTGCGGGTCTTGCTAAGCAGGTCCATCGCACAATTCCTCTCGGGAAGAGGCGGATCTCATCCGAGGCCGCCTTTTTCATTTTTTCGCTGCCTCCCTCACCCCCCGCCCGTACCGAACGGGTACGTTCGGGCGGGTACCCTCTCCCGGAGGGAGAGGAGATTAGGAAAAAGTTTCAGTGATTTTCTCATCATCGGAGGAGTGATCCGGGTGGGTGTTATTACATCTTTACTGTCATCCACAAAAACCACCGGTCCATTTTTCGCTTATCGCGTCCACGAACAGCGGGAGCCGTATGGACTTTTACAGCGCGCTCCTGCGGTCTGCGCTTGAGGAATGCGTGCAGGCCGAGTCCGATGAGCAGAAGCATGCTGCCGAGGGCAATCTCGGCCGAGGCATCCCGCCTCGTACGCTCCGGTGCACTCATGTGCTCCCGGATTTCCAAAGTGGACATCTTTTCGATCTTCAAATCAGTGAGCATAGATCCCTGATCCGTCAGATTTGCACGAATCAGCCCGTGCACGTTGCCGGCCGTGGAAACGAGGATCGTCAGTCCGGCCAGAATGAAGGATGTACGCAGGGTGCGGAGGACCATGGGATGTGTTGGGTATTTCTTACTATTATAGCATTTTCTACACGTTTCTGCCACTCCCCACTGGCGCATCGCAGCGCTCTGCCATACCCTTTCTTCGCTCTTTCTTTTACACGGCCTCATCGTCTAACGGTTAGGACACAGGATTTTCATTCCTGTAATCGGAGTTCGATTCTCCGTGAGGCTGCCAGCATGTGCATGTGACCGTTCTGCCTATACGGCTAGCGTTCGGTTTCGGGTGTCCGGAGTTTAGAAGAGTTTCGGAAGGCGATATTTCGTCATGCGGGTGTTCTCCAGTGAGCAATTGCCGTTGAGCCTTTTGAA
>Ga0247841_10004011_pt1 | contig 26062 bp, 27 predicted proteins | sample LaCruzMarch2015__2_FD_192410 | JGI IMG/M metagenome (GOLD analysis project Ga0247841, IMG submission 192410) | Freshwater microbial communities from meromictic Lake La Cruz, Castile-La Mancha, Spain - LaCruzMarch2015_18m | ecosystem: Environmental > Aquatic > Freshwater > Lake | place: Spain... | reverse complement strand
TGAATATAATTGGTCAATTTCAGAAGGATTTGATACTAGATTGAATGTAGATCCTGGTTATTGGGGTAGCTATAATTATATATATTAGTACAAGAAAATATTATTATGAAAAAAACGAAGAAGATTTGGCTAAAAAGATTTATATTTATTGTTCTAGTTTTAATTTGTCTTGATGCGGTTTTTGTATTGGGTTACTGGCAGGGACAAAAGGGTAGTCAAAATGTTCTTGTGCCAAGTCAGATAACCAAACTTGAATCAGACAAGCCGACAGGTGTTGAATTTGGAACTTTTTGGGAGGCATGGAATAAATTAAAAGAAAAAGCAGTTGCTGAGGCTGACAACAACAAGATGGTACAAGGCGCTATTTCTGGCATGCTTGCTTCTACTGGTGATCCTTACACAGTTTATTTTACAAAAGAAGAGAATGATAGATTTCGAGAGGATATCGGCGGTGAGTTTTCTGGTATTGGCATAGAAATAATTCAGAAAGATGGTTATCCGACCGTAGTTGCTCCTTTGTCTGAAAGTCCAGCCGAGAAAGCCGGTTTTAAGTCTGGTGATATTATTTTAGAAGTTGACGGTACAAAAACAAGTGAGATTGGTTTCAATGAAACTATCGACCGTATTCGTGGAGTAGAGGGCACTAAAGTAACATTGAAGATTGTAAGAGATGGCGTAGCTGACCCAATGACAATTGAAGTTGTAAGAGCAAAAATTACGGTTAAAAGCGTTGAATGGTCAGAAGAAATTGTCAGTGGTAAAAAAGTGGCTCATATAAAAATTAGACAGTTTGGCGACGACACAGATGCGTTGTTTGATGAAGCTGCTAAGGATGTAATTAAAAATAACCCTGAAGGCATAATTCTAGATCTTCGAAACGATCCAGGCGGATATTTGGAAACTGCGGTTAATGTTGCTAGTTACTTTGTAAAAGATGGCACAATCCTTACCGAAAAAGGGCGAGACGGGAATTCTACAGAATATCGATCTACGGGCAAGGGGACGCTTAAAAATTTCAAAGTGGTTGTCTTAGTAAATGGTGGGTCTGCCTCGGCTTCGGAAATTGTAACAGGCGCTCTTAAAGATAGACTGGGAACCAAAATAATTGGTGAAAAAACATTTGGTAAAGGCAGTGTACAAGAACTTTTAGATCTTTCAGACGGTTCTGCCGTTAAAATTACAGTTGCAAAGTGGTTTACTCCAAATGGCAATCAGATAAATGAATTAGGAATAACTCCAGATATCACAATCGTGGATGACGAAAAAACAACTGCTGATGATCAACTCATAAGGGCAGAAGATTATATTACTAAAGGTCAATAGGAAAAATTGATATAATGTGGAAAAAGGAGGGTGCGCGTGGCTAATGTCCCAATTGTAAACGGAGCGCAGAACTCATTACAGCCTACACCTACAAGACCGGCAGTTAGTCCGGCTGTTTCTGCTGTGCCGCCACAGAATGCTAAACAATCTCAAAATATTGCAACCGTCCAAAATGCTGTTCCATCTGCGGTAAATTCTATTCCTGCAAAACCAAGAAGTAATAGTCCTTGGGACGACGACATAGAGTCTTCTGAGATTTCACCCGATGATGTCTTGCCGGTTGTAGGTTCTCTTGATCCTAAAAACATTCCTCCTGAAGCAAATTCTGCACCACTAAAAGTGCCTGAAAATGTGGAAGAAAAAGTCGGTCAAAAGTTACCAGCGACCGGTTTTATGAGTTCAGATAATAATCAGACTCCTTCTGTGCAGAGTCCGAAGCAAGGGTTTTTAGGTGGGTTATTTGGCAAGAATAAAGCTCCTACTCCAGTCGTGGCTCCACCAAAAGCTGTTTCTTCGCCAGCTCCAAATCCATCCTCAGGTGTAACTCCTCAGAAAACTGAAGCTAAAAAGAGTAATCCTGTTCTTAAAAAGGTTCTGATTTTAGTTCCGGGGTTAATAGTAGTTATTGCTCTTGCGTCATTTCTTACTGAAATTGGCCTTCTTTCTATTGGAATTGAAAATGTTTATGGTGCGGTAGGTATTGAAAAATTATGGGGAGGGCTTTCACCAAAAACCGAAACAGCGCTGGGTCAATCTGCAATGACAATGCAAAGCCATCCGGACTTTAAAGCTGAAGGTAAAATTACTATCACTATAGATAGGGCAATAAAATCAGATATTGTAACACCCCTTTTATCAATAAATGCAGCACAAAGTTTGGCTCACGACGAGAGTATTAATCTGTCTCAAAAAGCAACACAAACGGCAGCCGATGATTACTACTTTACTTCCAATGGCAATTCTAATTCAAGCGCAAATTCAAACATAAATTCAAATTCAACTGCGAACTCAAATTCCATTTCTACTCCTCCAACAAATGCCAATTCAAATGGTGTTCAGGCCAACAATGCCAATATGAATTCTTCTGTTACTATTGCGGAGGAGGAACCGACTAGCGGAACGAAGTTAGTTGAGGGTACATTTGGCTTAAAAACAAGCTCAACAAGTAATGAAGTAAATATTAAGTTAAATGATTTGGATAGCTCATCTCTAACACTTGTAAATGATTCCGGAAAATTGTTTGTTAAAGCTAGCGGGGGTGTGAACTATGGATCCAGTGATGAAACCAAATGGGTTACCTATGCTCTTGATCAAATTGAGAATGAATCAATTGTATCAAATATTTTCAATTTGAAAGTTGATTCCGGCTTCTCTGTTAAGGGAGCAAGAGTTGGAAATGAAAAGGTTGGTGATTCTCGTTGCTATAAATATAAAATTGACAGTTTGGAAATTGGTGATTCATTAGAAAATATTGGTATAACTTCCGACATGGTACCAACTCTTTCTGGTGATGTCTGGATTGGTATTAAGGATAAATTAATTCATAAGATGAATCTAAAAATTACCACACCGGTTTCGTCAGCGGTACGTATGATAAACTTAGAGATAAAATTTTCTGATTTTGATATTAAAAATTCGATTACCAAAGTACCTACTAGCGACCAGGTTACTCCCCAAAATCTGACAGGTGATGCAAAAAGAAAAGCAGACGTAGTTGCTCTTTTGGCTGCGTTAAAAAAATATAAAGATGACAATAAGAGCTATCCCATTTCAACTGATCTTATGAAGCTCAATACAACTGATAATTCTATTGCCAAAGCATTAGTTCCACGATATTTGACTTCTTTGCCAGAAGAGCCAAAAACAACTGATGGCTGGTATTATGCCTATAAATCAGCTGACGGAACCAAGTGTTCGATTAGTGCTCGTCTTGAAAATGCCATCGACCCGGAAGGCTCGCTTATAAATGGAGTACTCTTGTATTTAAAGTACAGTAGTGATTAAATGAGTTTGTATTATAGTATTAAATTTTAAGAATAAAGGAGATAATATGACGCCTATCTGGATAATAGTAATTGTCATTGTTGTAATTGCACTTATTTTTATTGCAATTTATAACGGTTTAGTTAGATTGAATGTCAGAACTGACGAGGCTTGGAGTGATATTAATGTTCAATTGAAAAGAAGGTATGACTTAATTCCGAACCTGGTAGAAACCGTTAAGGGTTATGCCAAGCATGAAAAGGGTGTTTTCGACGATGTTACTAAGGCTAGATCGGAAGCTTTGTCAGCAAAAGGCATACCAGAAAAAGGAAAAGCAGAAAATCAGCTTGAGGGTGCGCTTAAATCAATATTTGCTGTTGCTGAGGCTTACCCTGAACTTAAAGCGAATGCAAACTTTGCCCAATTACAAGCAGATTTGACTGATACAGAGGATAAAATTCAGGCCTCAAGAAGATTCTACAATGCTAATGTCAGAGAGATGAATATTGCGGTTCAGACATTTCCTAAAAGTATTATTGCCAATATGCTTGGTTTTAAGAAGAGAGACTTATTTGATTTAGAAGAAGCCGCTGCTAAAGAACCAGTAAAAGTGGAGTTTGATAAGTAATAAAAAAGAAAGGACCCCAGTGAAATAAACGGCTTTGTTATATTTCACAGGGTAAGGAAAAAATAATGCAATTAAATTTTGACAAAATAAAATCGATTCCTGGAGGAGTAAAAAGTATTAATATTAGAAAATTCAATTGGACCACGGTTATAGCACTTCTATCATATTTGAATATTTTAGTCCTGATTTCATTGATTGTCTCAAAAAACAGACCGTTCGTAAGTTTTCATTCCAAACAAGGCGTCATCTTGTTTGCTTTTTTTGCAGTTAGCATCTTTACGCTTTATCTGCCCGCTGTTCCTTATCTGTTTGCTCTATTTTATGCTGTTTGCATAATTGCAGGCATTATCAATGTTATAAGAGGCGGAGAGAAACACCTTCCACTCATTGGTAGGTTGGCAGATCGGATATAAAATCAAATCTCAAATATCAAAGTGCAAAATGAAAAATTAAAATGCAAAAATAATCCAGCCACGGAGTGGCTACATAAATTTTGACTTTTGACTTTTGACTTTTGAAATACTCTTATGACTCTTTATAACCAAATTGATTCAAACAAACGGAGGAGCGCAATACTTTTGGGCTTCTTTTTGGTTATTGTAATTGCTCTTGGTTGGGTAATTTCACGCGTCTATAATTCTCCAGCCATACTTTATCTTGCAGTTATAATTAGTTTGGTTCAAGCACTTATCAGCTATTATTCTGGAGACAAAGTGGCTCTGGCTGTTTCTGGAGCGCAGGAAATTCAAAAAAAAGACAATCCCACTCTTTGGAATGTGGTTGAAAATTTAACTATCACGTCCGGGCTTCCGATGCCAAAAGTATATATTATAAATGACCCAGCACCGAATGCTTTTGCTACAGGGAGAGATCCTGAGCATTCATCTTTGGCTGTAACAACAGGCCTTTTAGATAGAATGGACAAGCCGGAACTTGAAGGGGTGGTTGCTCATGAATTATCCCATGTTGGCAACTACGACATCCGTCTTATGATGATTGTTGTGGTATTGGTCGGTGTAATAGCATTAATATCAGATCTATTCATTCGTATTCGTTTTTGGTTTGGCGGGGGGGACGATAACAACAATTCTGGAAGTGGCACAATGTGGCTCATTATTGCAATTGTGGCTGCTATATTGGCTCCAATAATTGCTACTTTAGTACAGCTGGCCATTTCTCGCAAAAGAGAATTCTTGGCTGACTCTACGGGTGCCCTTATGACGCGTTATCCTTCAGCACTTGCTTCTGCTTTGGAAAAAATTGCTGGATATAAAAAACCGATGCAACGGGTATCTAGTGCTACATCGCATTTATTTATCTCAAATCCTTTTGGTAATGCAGGCTCATATTTCTCGCGCATATTTTCAACTCATCCGCCCATTCAGGAAAGAATAAAAAATTTAAGAGAGATGGAAAAATAATTTTCTGAAAATAATTCTAATAATTCTTATTGCCTCTTGACATATTAATTTTGATTATGTATCATTGTGTTAACACAGTGAGACTAATCGAATTGGACGGGGAAAGAATAAAATGGAAAAAAGAGAATTGGAACCACAATTAAATACAAAAGCTACGCAAAAACTGTTTGAAGTTTTGGCGAAAGTTGATAAACCGGACGAAATGGCCAGTTTTATTCGTGATCTTTTGACATTTGAAGAAATAGAAGAAGCGAGTAGAAGGCTCTTGGCTGCTGATCTTTTGAAAAAAGGAAAAAGCATAAGAGATGTCGCTAAAGAACTTGGTGTTTCGACCACAACTGTTGTTCGAATAAGTTTTTGGCTTCATCATGGCATGGGCGGGTATACACTGGCTTTGGAGAAATTAAAGTCCTGATTTTTCTAAGCTACACTATACTCGCAAAAAATCCGCAATTAGCGGATTTTTTGTTATAGGTAGGCAATAAAACAGGAGGTGGACAAAAATGTCCAACGATAACAAAACACAAGTAATCAAAATGAGCCAAACCGGCCACATTACCGCGCTTTTTTACTGGTTCTGTCCCCACTGCAAAACAAAAAATTGCAGTTTAGGCTATCCGGATGACAAAGAGTTTGCAGATGAGTGCTACATCTGTAAAAAAGAGGTCGTAATAACTGCATAATGGTATGTACATCGTTCTGCCCCGCCAATATGGCGGGGCTTTTCTCTTGTAAATTGAGCATATTATAGGTAAAATCAGAGTATAAAAGAGGACAAAATGACAGAAAAAGAAGCCGAAAAAAGAATCGAAAAACTTCGTCAAACCATTTTGGATTTGAATTATCATTACTATGTTTTAGATAACCCAAAAGTATCTGATTCTAGTTATGACTCTCTTTTGCGGGAGTTAAAAGACCTAGAAGAAAAATATACAAAATATTTTGATGCAAATTCGCCAACTCAAAGAGTGGGCGGAGAGCCTCTAAAAAAATTCAAGTCGGTAGCTCATAAAACCCCTATGCTTTCACTGAATGATGCTTTTTCCGAAGACGAAATGAAGGCTTGGTATGACCGTATGGTTAAGTTGGTCGGAGAAGAAGCTATAAAAAACTCAGGCTTTTTTTGTGAACTCAAAATGGATGGACTAGCTGTTTGCTTGATTTATGAGAATGGTGAATTGTCTTATGCCCTGACAAGGGGAGATGGAAAGACAGGGGAAGACATTACAAACAATATAAAAACAGTCAAAGCAATATCGTTGGAACTAAGAAAAGATTCTAAATATTACTCTCTCATAGCCAATAAAAGAGTGGAAATCAGAGGTGAAGTTTTTATGTCTACTTCTTCCTTCGAGGCATTGAACAGGGATCGTAAGAAAAGCGGAGAACCACTCTTTGCCAACCCTAGAAATGCAGCCGCAGGTTCTCTTCGTCAATTGGACCCAAAAATTACTGCAAGCCGTAATTTATCATTCAACGGCTATGCTACTCTGGGAATAGAGACCAAGACACACGAAGAGGAACATCGAATAATTGTTGATCTTGGTTTGCTATCAGATAAAAGTGATAAAGCCTGTAAAAATTTGGATGAAGTATTTAGCTTGTGGCATAAATGGGAAAAAGAACGAGCCAGACTTAAGTTCCAAATTGACGGTATGGTAGTCAATATTAACGATGAAAAAATATTTTCAAAACTTGGGGTTGTAGGCAAAGCGCCACGGGGAGCCATAGCCTTCAAATGGGCAGCTGAAGAGGTAACCACTAAACTTTTAGACATAACAGTTCAAATAGGGCGGACAGGAACACTGACGCCAGTAGCTCATTTTGATCCGGTGGTAGTAGCTGGATCGACTGTATCGCGAGCCACTCTTCACAATCAGGATGAAATTGATAAAAAAGATATTCGTATTGGCGATACTGTCATTATTCGAAAAGCCGGAGACGTAATTCCGGAAGTTGTTAAGTCAATAAAAGACTTGCGTACTGGTCATGAGAAAAAATTTGCAATGCCAAAAAAATGTCCTATTTGCGGCGGTCCAGTTGAACGCAAAGAGGGCGAAGCGGCCTACCGTTGTCTGAATAAAAAGTGCTATGCTATCACATTTCGACAATTGACTCATTTTGTTTCAAAAAAAGCTTTTGACATAGACGGTCTTGGGCCAAAAATTTTAGAAAAGCTGGTTACGGAAGGATTAATCAAAGACGCTTCTGACATATTCACTTTAAAAGTAGGCGACTTAGAGCCGCTAGAAAGATTTGCTGAAAAATCAGCTGTCAATGTAGTTGAGGCTATCGATCACGCCAGAGAAATTGATTTGGCCAGATTTATATATGCTTTAGGAATTCGCAATGTTGGTGAAGAAACAGCAATTGATATGGCAGAAAAATATCACAGTCTAACAAACATTGAAGAAGCAAAACTTGAAGATATAAATACTATTTATGATATTGGACCAGTAGTAGCAAAATCAATCTTCGAATATTTCAACGATCAGAAAAATATTAATTTAATAAAAAGACTCATAGAAAATGGCGTCGTTATCAAATCTCCACAGAAAATTGCTAAAAAAGAAGGTATTTTTGAAAAAACATTTGTCTTTACGGGCGGTTTGGATTCTATGACTAGAGACGACGCCAAAGCGCTGGTTAGAAAATACGGTGGGAATATATCTGAGTCGGTCAGTGCCAAAGTTGACTTCGTAGTTTCGGGAGAAGAAGCTGGTTCAAAACTGGAAAAGGCGAAGCGTTTAGGTGTCAAAATTATTGACGAACAAAATTTCTTAAGATTGATTAAGTAATATTGAACTTGGGCGTTACTCGTGGTAGGATTGTGATATGAGTAAGCTTACAATTGATCAAATAGAACACATTGCCAAGTTGTCCAAATTGGAGCTTTCAAACGAAGAAAAAGAGCTCTATACCGGACAGCTCTCTTCTGTTTTGGACTATGTGGGGGAACTCCAAGAGATTGACACTGATAATGTAGAGCCAACTGCTAACGTGACAGGTCTTTTTAATGTTTGGAGAGATGACATGATTGAAAAATCAGATATAAGCCACGACGACATTGCCAAAAACGCTCCCGAATTTAAAGACGGGAATTTTGTAGTGCCCGGAGTATTTGAGTGACCAAATCAGAAATGGACCACGAACAAAACGAACCACTAAAATCTTAAATATTTATGGAATTATATTCACTCACAATTAAAGAGGTCTCGGAAAAATTAAAAGCCGGTGAAATTACTTCAGTTGATTTGACTGAGTCCGTTTTTGCGAGAATTGATGAAGTTGAACCAAAAGTTGGGGCATATATTACTTTATGTAAAGAAAAAGCCTTAGAAATGGCTAAAGCATCTGATGAAAGAAGAAAAGAAGGAAAAATATTCAGCCTTATTGACGGCATACCTATTGCAGTCAAGGATTTATTTTTGACCAAAGGTGTAAAAACCACAGCCGGTTCCAAAATATTGGAAGATTTTGTACCTATAAATGAATCGACGGTGACTCAGAAACTCTGGGACGCAGGTGCAGTTCTTATTGGCAAGACAAACCTTGATCAATTTGCCATGGGATCCTCTACTGAAACTTCGGCTTACAACACTTCAAAAGAATTTGATTCTACCACTAGAAATGCTTGGGATTTAGACAGAGTCCCAGGTGGATCATCTGGCGGATCAGCCTCCGCTGTGGCTGCAGACGAATGCATTGGCGCCGTTGGTACAGACACGGGTGGTTCAATTCGCCAGCCGGCTGGTTTTTGCGGCATCACCGGCTTAAAACCGACATATGGCCGTGTTTCCCGTTATGCTACTATCGCTATGGCCTCATCGCTTGATCAGGCAGGCCCAATGACCAAAACAGTGGAAGATTCGGCAATTTTACTTAATATTATTTCAGGACATGATAAATACGACTCAACCTCTTCGGAAAAAGAAATACCTGATTATTTTGGTCAATTAAAAAGTGATATAAAGGGTAAAAAAATTGGTATTCCGGAAGAGTTTTTTGGTGAAGGATTAGATCCTGAAGTTGATAAAATAGTGAGGTCAGCAATAGCTAAATTAAAAGAACTGAGAGCAGAAATAGTACCAATTTCTATGCCTATGGTCAAACATGCGTTAGCTGTTTATTACATCATTATGCCAGCTGAAGTTAGCTCGAACCTGGCTCGTTACGACGGTATTCGTTATGGTTTATCAACAATAAAAAAGGGAAAAGGCGAAACGCTTGAACAAGTTTACGAAAAATCCCGGGCAGAAGGATTTGGTGCGGAAGCTAAAAGAAGAATAATGTTGGGAAGTTATGTTTTGTCGGCAGGTTATTATGATGCCTATTATAAAAAGGCTTTAAAAGTCAGAACTTTGGTTAAAAAGGAGTTTGATGAAGCTTTCAAAAAGGTAGATTTAATTGTGACTCCAACTTCACCAACAGTCGCTTTTAAATTTGGTGAAAAATCAGATCCTTTAAAAATGTATATGTCAGACATTATGACTGTGCCGGTTAACCCTGCCGGTGTTCCGGCAATTTCCATTCCTGCTGGATTTATTGAAGAAGATGGCAAGAAACTACCAGTTGGCATGCAAATAATAGGGCCTGCGTGGGGAGAGCAAGAAATATTGAACGCAGGATACGCTTTTCAAACTGCGACAAAATATCATTTAGAAAAACCAAATATTTAATATAGAATTTAGAATCTAGAATTTAGAATCTAGCAAAGATTAAATTGATCAGGATTGGAGTTCGACATCTGCTGAATTCTAAATACTAATACCTAAATACTACGAACGGAGTGAGTAATGGGCAAGAAACAAAGAATACGAAAAGAAAAGATAGAACAGGATAAAATTGAGCGCAAACAGACAGTAGAAAAATTATATCATCAAAAAAACCCCTGGATTATGTTCTGGAAAAGAGTTGATTTCTGGGTTTATGCGGTTTGTTTAGTAGCAATAGCAACATTTCCGTTTGTAATGAAAGGAGAAGTAAAAATGGGCGATACAGCGGTTTTACACACTTCAATGGGTGATATTGAAGTGAAGTTATATGAGAAAGATGCTCCCAAAACAGTGGAAAATTTCAAGAAACTTGCAGGAGAGAACTTTTATTCAGGACTTCTTTTTCACAGGGTCATAAAAACCTTCATGATTCAAACCGGCGACCCTAGCGGCGACGGAACGGGGGGGCCTGGTTATACTTTTGCAGATGAAATTAACAGCCACAAAATTGTCAAAGGAACTTTGGCTATGGCTAATTCGGGCAAGGACACAAACGGTAGTCAATTTTTCATAGTAACCGACAAAGAGCAGACTCATTTAGATGGACAGCATACCGTTTTTGGAGAGGTAGTAAAAGGCATGGAGGTGGTTACGGCAATTTCTGAAGTGCCGGTGGACGAAAATGACAAGCCAATAGAACCAGTTTTCTTAAATTCAGTTGAATTAAAATAATGTCTCAACACTATAAAAAAAACCAGGGTCCAACGCTACTTGAGACAATATTTGTCGGCATATTTAAGGGCCTTTGGTTTCTGATTTCTTTGCCATTTAGGAAGAGAGGCAAAAAAAGTGGGCTTTCAAGTCGAGACCAGGCAGAAATAAACTCAAAAAGGCAGGAAATCGAAAAACTGGTTTCGGGAGATAATGAATATGAATTAAAACATGCAGTCATGGAAGCAGACAAACTGGTGGATCATGTCTTAAAATTAAAAGGCTATACTGGAGAGACCTTTGCTGATAGACTCCGAAATGCTGAAAAATATATTGATCACAATACCTATCAGAATATTTGGGCCGGGCACAAGACAAGAAATACTTTGGCTCATGAACATGATGCTAACATATCGAAAGAAGAATTAAGAGGATCAGTATCTAAATTACTTAAATATCTAAATTAAAATGCCGGAATTAAAAACAACAATCGGATTAGAAATTCATGTACAGCTCAAGACTAAGAGCAAGATGTTTTGTCGTTGCGACAATGAAGCTTTTGGAGCAAAACCAAATACAACTGTTTGTCCAATTTGTTTGGCAATGCCTGGCTCTCTTCCGGTCGCCAATGAACAAGCAGTTCTTTGGACGATTAAAACAGGATTGGCTCTCCACTCCGAAATCCCAAAAATTGCCAAATTTGACCGCAAACACTACTTTTATCCAGATTTACCAAAGGGTTATCAGATATCACAATACGATGAACCATTTTGTGTTGGTGGATATGTTGAAATTGGAGAGCGAAAAATTAAATTAACTAGAATACATTTGGAAGAAGATGCTGGCAAGCTGATCCATAAAGATGGAGCAAGCCTTGTAGATTTAAATCGTGCCGGAACTCCACTTATGGAAATTGTAACCGAACCAGATATTACAACTCCTACAGAAGCAGGAGATTTTTTGCGGAAATTACAAAAAATCGTCAGAGATGAAGTTGCGGTTTCGGAAGCAAGCATGGAAAAAGGACATTTGCGCTGTGATGCCAATATTTCGGTAACGGATGGCGAAAAAATGTCAGAAATTGTTGAGCTTAAAAACTTAAACTCTTTCCGTTTTGTGGAAAAAGCTTTGGCTTTAGAAGAAGCTAGATTAAGGGAAGAGTATCCAAAATGGAATGTTGGTAAAAAGGTGACTAGGGGATATGATAGTAAGCAAAACATCACTTTCGCTCAGAGGACAAAAGAAGAGGCTGCTGATTACAGATACTTCCCCGAACCGGATCTGCCACCATTCAATACTACGACTATCGATGTATCTGCACTTAAAAATGAGATTGGCAGAAGCGAAGACGAAGACATGGCCGAATTAGTGAATATGGGAATATCTAGTTCAGATGCCAAAATTTTGTTGTCTGACAAAAATAAAGAGGCTTTTTTCAGGAAACTCTCAGAAAAGTTTGATAAAAAAGAATTGACGGCAAAAGCGATTGTGCAAAACTATTTCGGTTTTCCCCTTACCGATGTTGATTTAACTAATGCCGACGAATATTTACAACTCTTTGAAGCTTTTGATAGTGGAATGATAAACAAAAACATTTTTGCCAAAATTGCTTTAGGGATTCATAACGGTGAAAAATACGAAACTCTCGCAAGTGACAATGGTGGCGACATTAATCTGCAAGAAATTATTGAAGAAATAATTTCTAAGAATAGCATAGAAGTTGAGGCATACAAAGCTGGCAAAACACAATTGTTTGGTTTTTTTGTCGGTGAAGTAATGAGAGCCACAAAAGGGCAGGCCAATCCGGGCGAAGTAAATCGGATTCTAAGGGAAAATTTAGGCAGTTAACTATTGCTAGTGGGCTTCTTACGGTAGTATAGTTGAGTAGGATATTAAACAAAGGGGTTGTATGACAGAGATCTTAATTCAAATTTTGCTAGTTGTGGCAATTGCAGCCATAGTTCTATTAATTGTTGTTCTTTGGAAATGGAATGGTGTTTTGGTTGATGTAAAGGACACTACCGTAGTTGTTAGAAAAAGAGCTCATGATTTTGACAAGTGGATAGATCAAACAGAGGATACTATAAAAGATTTTGTTAATTCTTTTAAAAGTTTTTTAGGTGCATTTGAGCAATTGAAAAATATAAAGAACAAAATGACTAGTTTTCTTGAGCCAGAAGTAAAAAAAACAGAAAGTACAGAATCGACAGATAAAACCGAAAAAGTGAAAGAGGCTATTAACAAAGCTACGGAAAAATAAACATAACATACAGATTACTAATTTATACTCGATTACTAATTTACGAATGAGCGAATGAATTTGTATATTAGTAAATTGGTAATTAAGTTAAGATTCGTAATCCGTATGAAATATAAAAAACGGAAGGAATAAATGCCAAAATTGGAATATGAAGATTCAAGCATGAATCGTAAATACTCAAGAAAAAATCAAACAATTGCTATGGTTATAATGGTAATGATTGTTAGTTTAGTGATTGGGGCCATTGGTGGGGTAGGGGGAATTCTACTAATGTCGGCTGATAATTCGGCTCTAGCAAAAAAGCTTGGTTTAAGTGATTTTTCGAACTTATCTATCCCGACTACTAGAACTGAAAAGATAGTGGTGGAAGAATCAAATGCTATTATTGATTCAGCCAATAAAGTTTCAAGTGCTGTAGTTTCCATAACTCAAAAATCAACTGTAACCAATCTGTTTGGCCAGACTTATCAACAAGAAGCAGCCGGAACTGGCTTTATAATTACAAATGATGGCCTTATTTTGACAAATAAACATGTAGCGTCCGACCTCAATGCTACTTACTCAGTTATTATGTCCGATGGTAAAACTTATGATGCCAAAGTTCAGTCCCAGGACCCTTTTCAAGATTTGGCTGTTATGAAAATTGATGCTAAAAATCTGCCGGTAGTTGAATTGGGAGACTCAGACCAGTTAGCTATTGGCCAGTGGGTAGTGGCAGTTGGTAATGCCTTAGGCAGATTCGACAATTCGGTTACCGTCGGAGTTGTTTCAGCAAAAAATCGCAAAATTGATGCCACTGATCAGAGCGGGGGAAGTGCCGAAACCCTAGACGGTCTCTTACAGACAGATGCCGCCATTAACTCCGGTAACTCTGGAGGTCCTTTAGTCAATCTGAAAGGTCAAGTTGTTGGAATAAATACAGCTGTCGCCTCAAATGCACAGAGCATCGGTTTCGCCATCCCTATAAATGATGCAAAGTCTGCCATTGAAAGCATTAAAACAACTGGACGAATTGTTAGACCATATTTAGGGGTAAGATACTTGGAAATTACACCTGACATAGCCAAAGCAAATAGCTTGCCTGTAAGTTATGGGGCTTTGGTTAAAGCCGGAACCGGGTTGGGCAGTGTGGCTGTAATCCCTAGTTCTCCAGCGGATAAAGCTGGAATAGTAGAAAACGACATTATTACCGAAATAAACGGAGACAAAATTGACCAGAATAACTCTCTAATAAAACTGGTGCAGAAGTATAAAGTAGGGGATGATATTGAGGTAAAGTTGCTTTCTAAGGGAAAAGATAAAACAGTCAAGGTCAAGTTGGAAGAAGGCAAGTAGACTTCCAAACCAGACGGATAACTAATCTTTCTAATAACGAATAAACGAATATAAAAATAATCCTGTTAGTACAGGATTATTTTTTTATGGTAATACTCAAATATCGATTATGGCCGGCCAGATCTTTATGAAGATCTATTTTTGCGGCCGGAAATATCTCACGTGAATATTTTAATAGGTCTAAAGCATTGCGGGGATCGAGCTCGAGAAGTATAAAGGCGTCTCTTTCAATATGATTTTTTGATCCTGATAGAAATTTCTTTATTATTCCCGTGCCATTGTTCCCGGCGAAGATGGCATCTTGTGGCTCAAAATCAATGGAGCTTTTAATTTTTTTGAGCCGTGGGGGAACGTAGGGCAGATTGGCTATAATTAAATTAAACTTTTTATTTTTTATCCGAATATTTTCAAATAGATTTGAATTTAAAAATAGGGTAGAATGTACCGGTTTTAAAAGACGCGAATTTTTTTTAGCGACCACTATCGCCCGCTTGCAGGAGTCGACGGCGAAGATTTTAGTTGGTAGTTGGTAGTTTTTAGATTGTAGTTCTTTTGATATTGATATTGCCAGACATCCGCATCCTGTGCCCATATCGAGAATGTTAATATCGTGCTTTCCATTATTCATAATTCTTGATTCATAATTCTGCAGGAATGAAATTCCTGTTTCTACCAGCCACTCACTCTCTGGTCTGGGGATAAGGACATTCTTATTTACTAAAAAACTGTAACCATAAAATTCTTTGTGTCCAAGAATATAGGCGATCGGCTCCCCTTTCTTGCGTTTGCGTATGTATCGTCTGAATTTGGCGTATTGCGCATTGGTGACCAGAAAGTCAGGGTGAGCATAGACAAAAGCATCTTGTTTAGCCATGGCGGCCACAAGTAAAACTCTTACATCCAATTCTGGAGTTGGTATGCCAGCCTTACGGAGTTCTAATATTGATTTATTGAGTAAGCGTTGAAGAATCATGCTATCAAAATTATTCTAATTATTCTAATTGCTCTAATTAACCTAAACAAGCACCAAATACCAATACGAAAATTGGGATTTAGAATAATTAGGTCAATTAGAAATTAAGTCTGTGCAGACAGACGCAAGGCTTGATCTTCCGTAATAAGGGAGGCAATTACTGGCGCTATCTCCCCATTCATGATGCGAGGTAGAGAGTGCCAGGACTGATTTATTCTATGATCGGTAAGTCTGTCTTGGGGGAAGTTGTAAGTGCGGATCTTTTCTGACCGGTCCCCTGTTCCAATCTGAGATTTGCGGGCATCGCCTCGTTCTTTAGCTAGTTTATCTTCTTCAGCAGAAAGTAGCCGGGAACGGAGAATGCTCAAAGCTTTGGCTTTGTTTTTTAACTGGCTTTTTTCGTCCTGACATGTGACCACCAAGCCGGTTGGCAGGTGGGTGATACGGACGGCTGAGTCGGTAGTATTTACGGACTGTCCACCTGGACCAGAGGAACGGAAGACATCAACTCTGATTTCTTCGGGTTTAATTTCAATATCAGCTTCTTCAGCTTCTGGCAAAACGGCTACCGTAATAGTAGAAGTATGCACTCTCCCCGCTTTTTCTGTCTCCGGGACTCTTTGAACTCTGTGAACACCTGATTCATATTTCATTTTACAATAAACTTTTGTACCTCTAATCTCAAAAGTAATATTTTTAAATCCCCCAATACCAGTTGCTTGCGATGATAAAATATCTAGATTCCAACCCTGGGATTCAGCATAGTGGGAATACATACGGAAAACTTCAGCCGTAAAAAGCTCGGACTCTTCACCACCAGCTGCCGGACGGATTTCAATAATTACGTTTTTTTCGTCTAGTGGGTCGGTAGGCAAAAGGGCTAATTCCAATTCTTTTTCCAAAGAATGTTTTTCTTCTTCCAAACCGGCTAATTCGCCTTCGGCAATTTCTTTGAGTTCCGAATCTTCATTTTTAATAATTTCCTTGTTTTCTTCTATATTTCTTTTCAGCACAAAATAGCGTCTGATTTTAGCCACCATTGGCTCCATGTCGGATTTTTCTTTAGAAATCTTGCCAATCTTTTCCGGATTTGAAGAATTACCCGAAGAATTGAGTTCTTCTTCAAGTTCTTTGAAATGATCTAAAATGTTTTGTAATTTATTATTCATATTGTATTAGTAGTAAGTAAATAAGCCTTGCCTGCCGGCAGGCAGGTTGTAAGTTGTCAGTTTGGCTGCAAAGAAACTAATTTACTTATTCACTTACAACTGACAACTGAATATATGCAAAAGCCAGCCTTATCATACCAAAATTTAAGCTGGCTTCATATAAAATATAGTTATTTATCAAATTTTTTGTCGTCTTTGATGACCTTGTGCTTTGTTTCCGCTTTAGCTTCAGGAGCCTTTACAACTTCTCCTTCAACTTTTGGAGCATCTTTTTTGGCCTTGGCTTTGCTGGCAGCTTCTATGCGGGCTTTGAATTTATCAACTCGGCCGGCAGTATCTACCAACTTTTGCTTGCCTGTGTAGAATGGGTGGCAGGCAGAACAGATTTCAACAGAAAGCTCTTTTTCAGTTGAACCAACCAAATAAGTAGCGCCGCAAGCGCATTTGATAGTCGCATCTTTATAGTATGTAGGGTGAATTCCGTCTTTCATTTGTTTTTTCTCTTAATTAACTCTCATAATCTATCACACTATTGATGTTTGGTCAAGATTCTGGTAATAAATAATCATCCTACGCGAGGTGATTGGAATGAATGATTTTGATTTTCTCCCGCCATGTGAACACGCGGAGGCAAGGCGATCAATGCTTCGCTGGCAATTTGCCACGATACTTCATGATAGATTGTGGCAGAAAAGGCACGACGGTGTGAAGCTGAGTGATGCTGAGCTTTATGCACTTGATCTCTACGCCGAATCGGTGGGAATGCCCATTAGCTGGTTGGACAAGGCGTTGCAAGGCAATCTTAGTAGCGGGTTTCAAAATTTTCTCTACAAGAGAAAAAGTAGCGATGTTGACTATGCCATGTTACAAGCTGAAGACTTGTTCATGGAACAATCATTGGCTGAACCAGACAAGAAGAAAGATGGAGATAGGTATCGACTTCGTTGCCTAAAACGAGAATTCCTTGATCTTGTCAGGGACAAAGTAGGCACAAGGAAAGATGAAGATGTCGAGCTAGTTGAGATGATGGTCTACTTGTTCGAATCACATGTCGAAGTGTTATGGAAGTCGCACTATGTCACAAACAAGTATGGTCGTAAGTCACGTTGGTCAGGCCGGAAAGAGATTCGAAAGTCACAAGAGCGGCTCGAGAAGTCTGAATCCTGAATCTGGAGCTTATCCATCCTGTGCCCTGGCGGATTACTGTCGGGGCTACACTTTTAAATATTGTCTTTTTATAATATTTATGTTAAAGTAATTTTGTTAAGAAAATATGGCCGTAAGGGCAAATAATCATGTTCCACTCAATATTCTCCCTTTTAGGGATGCGGAACAGAAGTAAAAGAATTATTAATTAAAACAGAATTTCCATCACGGATATTCTACACAGATAAACACAGATTGGGTTTGAGTTATCTGTGACAATCCGTGTAATTAATCTGTGTTGGAAGTAACTATTGGAGAACAATTATGGTAAAAATGCCCACTTTGAGGGAAATGTTAGATGCCGGAGTTCACTTCGGACACAAGACTGCCAGATGGCATCCAAATATGGATGAGTATATTTTTATGGCAAAAAACGGTGTACATGTTATTAACTTAGAAAAAACAGCAGAAAAATTAGAAGATGCATCCAATTTTTTGAAAACCATGGCCTCTGAGGGTAAAACTATTGTTTTTGTCGGTACTAAAAAGCAAGCTTCCGCTATTGTTAAAAAAGCAGCCGTCAGTTGTGGTATGCCCTATGTTGACTTTCGTTGGGTTGGTGGCACTTTGACTAACTTTGACACAATTAAAACTGCGGTCCAAAGTTTTATCGCAAAAAAAGAAGAGATAGAAAGAGACAAAGATAAATTATCCAAAAAAGAACTTTCAAAATTGACAGACAAGGTAGAAAAAGGTGAAAGACTTTTCGGTGGAATTATAAGCTTGACTAAAAAACCTGACGCATTTATTTTAATAGGCTCTCATGATGAAAAAAATGCTTTGAAAGAAGCTATTATTGATAACATTCCTGTTGTTGCATTGGTGGATACAAACGATGATCCAACGCAGGTTACCTACCCTATTCCAGCCAATGATGACGCAACCAAATCTATCGAACTATTCGCAAATTTGTTCTCATCTATCATTCGTGAGAATAAAGGACTGGCAAAACCAAAAGAAGAAACTAAATAAAGGAGCGATATGGAAATTAAAGCAAAAGAAATAGCAGAACTAAGAGCCAAAACTGGACTTCCAATGATGGAGTGCAAAAAAGCTTTGGTTGAAGCCGGTGGAGACGAAGCTGTGGCCATGGCAGTATTAAAGAAAAAAGGAGCCCTTAAAGCCGCTTCAAAATCTGAGCGAACAACAAAATCAGGTCTTATTGAGTCATATGTTCACAATGGACAAATCGGAGTCCTCTTGGAAGTTTTAACTGAAACAGATTTTGTGGCAAAAAATGATGAATTCAAACAATTTGTACACGACGTTGCACTTCATATAGCTGCTATCAAGCCAAAATATATTAAGAAAGAAGACGTACCTACGGCAGAGTTAGATGAAGTTAAGAAAGAGCTAACAGAACAGGCTATGGGAGAAGGAAAACCGGAAGCCATTGCTCAAAAAATGGTCGAAGGAAGATTAGGTAAATTTTATGCCGAGATTTGTTTGCTTGAGCAACCTTTTGTAAAAGATTCAGATGTTACAATCGGTGAACTCTTAACTGAAAAAATTGCCAAGATTGGTGAGAATATTGTGATTTCCAGATTTGTACTTTTTGAACTCGGTAAGTAAAGCAACCAGGAATGGACAGCTAATTATACAGACGGCGAACTCTATAGGAATTTGGAACGATTTATTGTACTATTAAATTATTAAGCTGAATTAGTTTCCAGTTCACAGTTCTCATTTCACAATTAGTTCTCAGTTCCCAATTTAATAAATTGAAAACTAATTGAAGACTGGAAAATGAAAATTGATAATTAAAATTTAGGAATTATATGGTTGATCAAATTATTGTTGAAATTAAGCCAAAAATGAAGGCTGCGATAGACAATTTATCAGAAGAGCTTTCTCATATCCGAACCGGCCGGGCGCATGCTGGCATTTTGGATGGAATTAAAGCCATGTACTACGGCACCCCTACTCCCCTCAAAGAAATGGCCTCTATTTCGGTTCCAGAACCAACCGTAATTTCTATAAAACCTTGGGATAGAGGAGTGCTTTCTGATATTGAAACCGCTATTAGAAATTCTGATCTTGGTCTCTCCCCTGTTAACGACGGAACCCAGATTAGACTTGTATTGCCTCCAATGACAGAAGAAAGAAGAAAAGAAATTGTAGGTCAAGTTAAGAAGCATGGTGAAGGAGCTAAAGTTTCAGTTCGAAATGTTCGCGGCGAAGCCTGGAGCAAAGTTCAGACCGCCGTCAAAAACAAAGAGGCAACTGAGGATGATAAATACCAAGCTGAAGAAAAGTTGAACAAATTGATTGATGAGATGAACGGCCAGATTGAAAAAGTGATTGCTGAAAAAGAAGCAGAGATAATGAAGATTTAACAATAATACGGATGACGAATCTGTCGAATAACCAATGAACGAATTATTCGAATAAATTAGTTTATTAGTCATTAGAATAATTAGTTATCCGTATGGTTTGGATTTTATGATTTTGACAATAATTGTATTTTTAATAGTTCTTGGAATTTTGGTCATTGTACATGAGTTTGGCCATTTTATTATTGCCAAAAAAACAGGAGTGAAAGTAGAAGAATTTGCCGTCGGTTTCCCTCCACGGATTTATTCCAAAAAAAGAGGAGAAACACAATATTCTATCAACGCAATTCCTCTTGGTGGTTATGTCAAAATGCTTGGAGAACTTGAGCATTCAAAAGACAAAAGAGCTTTTGAAAATCAAAAACCAGTGGTTCGTTTTTGGATTTCAATTGCTGGGGTTACCATGAATATAATTTTGGCTTGGCTACTTCTGACCATAGGTTTTGCAGTTGGAATGTCACCGATTGTTTCAGACCCAGCTTCAATTCCTGGAAAAAAACTGTCCTCAGAAATTATTTTAGCTGATGTGGTTAAGGATTCGCCAGCCGACAAAGCTGGAATTCAAGCCGGAGACATTGCTCTCTCGGCAACTTCAGATGGAGTTTTAACCGAATTTTCAACCCTAGATCAATTTGATCAATACAACACTGATCACAAAAGTAAAGTGGTAATTTACGGTCTAAAAAGAAATGATGAATTAGTTACTAAAACTGCCACACTTTCCGATGATAGTGATTCTCAGATTGGCGTAGCCATTATTGAAAAAGCCGAAATCCGAGTACCTTGGTACAAAGCACCGTATGTCGCTTTGCGCGAAACCTATAGAATTGCCCAGCTGACCTTTGAATTCTTATGGGCTTTTATTGCCAAACTATTTACTCATGGTCAATTCGTTGAAGGCGTTGGTGGTCCGGTAGCTATTTATACCTATACTGGTTTAGCTCTAAAGGCTGGTGTTATGGTTCTTTTGCAATTTGTAGCTCTTCTTTCTATTAACTTGGCTCTTATTAATATTTTACCTTTCCCAGCTTTGGATGGAGGAAGAATTGTTTTTATTATTCTAGAACGTTTTTATGGAAAAAAAGTAGTCAAAGAACACATTGAAAATATAATTCACAACATTGGTTTTGGATTACTTATTATATTTATTTTAGCCATTACATATAAAGATATTCTCAAATTATTTCAAAAATAATACAACAAATCAGTAAAATGAATCAATCTCAACTTTTTTATAAAACTAGAAAAGAAACTCCTTCGGATGCGGATTCCATAAATGCTTCCTATCTTATTCGAGCCGGTTTTGTAGAAAAACACATGGCGGGTGTTTACGGAATACTACCCCTTGGCTTTAAAGTTTTGAAAAAAATTGAAAATATAATCCAAGAAGAAATGAATGCAATTGGCGGTCAAGAAATTTTGATGAATGTGCTTCAGCCCAAAGAGCTATGGGACGAAACAGGTCGTTGGGAGGAAATGAAAGAAATCTTTTATCAAATGAAAGATGTAAGAGGTAAAGAAATTGGCTTAGCTCCAACACACGAAGAACAGGTAACTGATATTGTTAGAAATAAGATAAATTCATACAAAGACTTACCCGTGGCTCTCTACCAAATTCAAACCAAGTTTAGAAATGAGGCTAGGGCCAAATCCGGACTTCTTCGTGGGCGCGAATTTATTATGAAGGATTTATATAGTTTTCACACAGATGAAAAGGACTTTGATGCTTATTACGAAAAAGCAAAAGAAGCATACTTAAAGGTTTTCAAGAGATTCGGTTTGGAAAATACCAAAATTGTTGAAGCTTCTGGCGGAGTTTTTTCCAAATATTCTCACGAATTTCAAACACTTGCCCCTTCAGGAGAAGATACAATATTTTATTGTGATAAATGTGACTTTGCCCAAAACAAAGAAATTGCCGAAGTTTCCGATGGCGACAAATGTCCGAAATGTGACGGTAAAATTGTGAAAGCAAACAGTATTGAAGTTGGCAACATATTTCCACTTAAAAACAAATTCTCAAAGGCTATGGGAGCAAAATATCTTGATCAGGAAGGCAAGGAAAAAGAAATGATTATGGGCTGTTATGGAATTGGACTAACCCGGTCTTTCGCTACAGTTGTAGAGGTTCTTTTTGACTCAACTAAAAACAAGATGACCTGGCCCAAAGAAGTAGCTCCTTTCAATGTCCATTTAATATCATTACAAAAAAAAGATGAGGCCGAAAAAATCTATAATGACTTAGTTGAAAAAAATATAGAAGTTTTGTATGATGACCGGGATGTTTCTGCTGGTGAAAAATTTGCTGAGGCAGATTTAATCGGTTGCCCCATCCGAATAATTGTCTCTGAAAAATCATTGGCTGCAGGAGGTGTAGAATTTGTTGACAATCAAGTGGGAGAGACAAAAGTGATAAATATGGATGAAACTATTATTAAACTAAATGAAAAATAACCTGAAAGAAAAAATAAAAGAGTTTCCAAAGTCCCCGGGGGTCTATCAGTTCATTGGTAGCGACGGGGATATTTTGTATGTGGGAAAAGCCAAGAATCTAAACAGTAGGATAAAGTCATACTTTCTAAAAGAAATTGGCCGTGGTCCCGGAATAGAGATTATGGTGAGTTTGGCAATGGATATTAAATATCTTGTCACAGACAGTGAAATAGAAGCAGTTCTCCTAGAAGCAGAACTAATCAAGAAACTGAAACCAAAATATAATTCCAGATCAAAAGATGATAAGAGCTTCTTGGTGATTAAAATCACCAAGAAAAATCCGAAATCCGAAATCCGAAATCCGAAACAAATCCCAAATTCAAAATCTCAAATTTCAAAAATAGATCAGGACAATTTTCCGTGTGTTGAACTAGTCAGAATGGCAAATGTAGATTTAAATGATAAATCGGCCGAATATTTTGGTCCGTATCCTGCTGGACTTTTATTAAAAAAATCACTCAATTATTTAAGAAAAGTATTTCCTTTTAGAGATTGTTCCAAAACGAAATTTAGTACTTATGAAAAAAGGTGCCGTCCCTGCATATATGGTGACATAAGAGTTTGTACTTCCCCTTGTGCAAATTGGATCGGAAAAACCGAGTATCAAAAAAATATTAGTTACTTAAAAAGTTTCCTCCGAGGTAAAAAAAGTGACATTTATAAAAAATTGAATCTCGAGATGACAAAATTGAGCAAAGCAAAAAGATTCGAGGAGGCGGGACTAGTACGCGATCGCCTTCACGCTCTTGATCACCTAAAAGATGTGGCTATAGGCCTGCGGGATGATGTTTTTGATAGCGGTAAAATACTTTTCAAAAGAATTGAGTGCTATGACATATCAAATATTGGCGCCGATTTCGCAGTAGGTTCAATGATAGTCTTTATGGATGGAAAAAAGAGCACTGATGATTACAGGAAATTTAAAATTAAATTTCAAGACGGTTCAAATGACCTTAAAATGATGAAAGAAATGCTTGAACGTAGGTTCCATAATAATTGGTCGAAGCCGGATTTAATTATTATTGATGGTGGAGAAACTCACCTTCAAGTCGCCAGAAGAGTACTACAATCTATTAATCTGGAAATCCCATTAATTTCAATTGCCAAAGGAGCAAAAAGAAAGAAAAACGAGTTTCATTTTGGGGACGAAAAAATTGCAAAATATTTCCACAGAAATTTATCAATTCAAAACATTGCGATTTCGGCCAGAGACGAAGCTCATCGGTTTGCAATATCGTATTACAGAAAACTGCACGGAAAAGAGTTATTTAAGTAAAAAGGATTTGGCCTGCCTGCCGGCAGGCAGGGATACACTAATATACGAATCAGACGAATTGTTCCTCTCCTTAATAAGGAGAGGTCAGGTGAGGTTAAAATATTATCAATCCGCACATTAGTGAATTAGTCATCCCTTTGTTTGGTAAACCAATGAAAAAAATGATTAAAAAATGGTGGAACGGGCTTTTGTATGAGCCGCACGATCCCCGCTGTTTGGCCGGTAGTGATATTAAGATTGCCGTTATTGGCGGTGGCACCGGATTGTCGGTCCTCTTAAAAGGCTTAAAAAAATATTCAAACCACATATCTGCAATTGTAGCGGTTACCGACAGTGGCAAGTCTTCCGGCGTTATTCGGCAAGAGTTTGATATTTTGCCTCCCGGCGATATTCGAAAATGTATTTCCGCTCTTTCTCCAGACGAAAAGCTACTTTCAGAAATTATGGAATATCGTTTTGTGCAGGACGGCAGTTCTCTTTCTGGTCATACTCTTGGTAATATTTGGATTACTGCCCTAACAAAACATTTGGGATCTTTTGCTAGAGCAGTAGAAGTAACGACTGAACTTTTTAATTCAGCCGGTAGGGTATTGCCAGCCACTTTAGATAAGACCGAACTTTGTGCCCAATATTTTAATGGCAAAAAAGTAATTGGCGAGCCAAAAATTCCACAACCTGGCAGAAAAATTAACAAAGTTTATTTACAAAATAAAAATGTTAAAGCCTATAATAAAGCAGTAGAGGCAATAAAAAGTGCTGATATAATAATATTTGGACCTGGCAGTTTGTATACTAGCGTAATTCCAAACTTATTAATCAAAGGTATTTCCAAAGCTGTTCGTGAAAATGTGGAAGCCATAAATATTTATATTTGCAACTCATCAACTGAAAGAGGAGAGACAGAAAACTACACTGTAACAGACCATATCCAGGCAATCTTCGATCATTGCGGTGGTCGGGCCTTTGATTATTGTTTAGTTAATAGCAAAGTAATAAAAAAATCAAAAGACACTTCACGCCTTGGTAGTGTACATAATATTACAACGAACGAAGAGGAAATATTGGGTTGCAAAATTATCTCAAGGGACTTAATTGATAAAAAAAGGCCGCTTTATCACGATTCGGACAAATTGGCAAAAGCGGTGATTGAGATGTATAATGATATTAAGAAATGAATTCTCATTTCTTAATACAAATCAAAAATCAAAAATCAAAAGTAAAAATTAAGGTGTCCCGAAAGATCGGGACGACTATATAGTTCAGCCATGAAGTGGCTACTGCAATTTTGCATTTTAACTTTTGCATTTTGAATTATTTGGAGGTGAAACATGCGCAGGCCAATGGTGGTGGCGAACTGGAAAATGTACACAAGCGCCGGAGATGCTGCAATTTTAGCGACCACAATAAGAAATAATGTTGCTGGTATAAGTAAAGTTGAAGTAGTTATCTGCCCTCCGGCTATATGGTTGACCGAAGTATCCAATATTATTGGAAAAGGCGGTAAAGTAAAACTTGGTGCCCAAAATATATTCTATGAATCCGAAGGAGCCTATACCGGTGAAATCTCCCCCATGATGGTAAAAGATGTAGCGGATTATGTCATAGTAGGCCACTCAGAAAGAAGAGAACATTTTGGTGAAACCGATTTAGAGGTAAATGAAAAAGTGATTGCGGCCCTAAGGGCCGGTTTGTCCCCTATTATTTGTGTTGGAGAAAAGAAAAAATCAACAAAGTATCCACAGGGGCCGGTTGATCAACTCAAGGAAGCACTAGCACATGTTCCAAAAAAATATTTTAAGGAAATTATTGTGGCTTATGAACCAATTTGGGCCATTGGCACCGGAGAAAATGCCGATGCAGCATATGTAGCCAAAGTCATAGGGGCACTTCGCGAACTTGTTTTACGTGACTCACCTATTCTGTATGGTGGAAGCGTAAATTCTAAAAATACTGCAGAATATGGTCTTCGTCCGGAAATTGATGGTCTTCTTGTCGGTGGGGCAAGCCTTAGAGCAGCTGAGTTTGTCAAAATTTGCGGCATTTGGTCAGAAAGCAAGTCATTTAAGTAAATAACCAATAGGATGGCTAATTTACCTAATAACGAATTGATATAAACGAATATTCGTGTGATTAGATATTAGAATAATCTGTTATCCTATTAATCAGGAGGAATATGAACATAGCGATCAATGGTTTTGGCAGAATTGGAAGAGCAGCAGCAAAAATTATTTTAGAT
>Ga0247841_10004006_pt1 | contig 26088 bp, 20 predicted proteins | sample LaCruzMarch2015__2_FD_192410 | JGI IMG/M metagenome (GOLD analysis project Ga0247841, IMG submission 192410) | Freshwater microbial communities from meromictic Lake La Cruz, Castile-La Mancha, Spain - LaCruzMarch2015_18m | ecosystem: Environmental > Aquatic > Freshwater > Lake | place: Spain... | reverse complement strand
AGCCAGAAGGCGTTGCAAGTGTCCCTCCGCTAGCGCCGTCTTCGATTCCTGCGCCTGTGCTGTCAAAGGTTCCGCCAGCACTCAAGCCGCCACAACCGGTCATTCCCCATCAGGAGACGGCAGTGGATCGGATTCTTAAAAAGATTTGGGACTGGATTGTCGTGGGTGAAGAGTATCGCAGGCCCGAGGTACCGGCTGAGTTTGCGATCGCAGCGGCCTGGTTGGTTCGTATCGGTATCATCATTGTGGTCATGGCGGTTGGCTTTGGCTTGCAGCTTTCGATTAGTTCAGGGCTTCTAGGTCCCTCCGGACGCGTGGCTTGCGCCATGCTCTGCGGTTCAGCGTTTGTCGCGCTGGGGTTGCGTAATATGACCAAGAAGCTGGCATTGTTGGGCCAAGGTTTTATTGGCGGCGGCTTGGCCATGTTTTACTTCTCCTTCTTTGCGGCCTCGATGATGTATGGAAAAATGCCGATCAGTGTGGCCTTTGGATGCATGATTGGCGTGACTGCGGCATCGGTGGTGATCGCCGTGCGGTTCAATGCCTTGTCCGTTGCTGTCTTAGGGGTTGTGGGTGGGTATTTGACCCCCGTGATGATCAGGACATCCACAGGGAATCTGCCGGCGTTAAGCGCTTATCTGCTCCTGTTGGGCTTGGGTATTCTTGCTGTGGCCATCTGGCGTCAGTGGCCACTGCTGACATGGATCAGCATTTTTCTGAATACCGCAATCTTCAGTGCGGCGATGGTTAAGTATGGGACTGGCGGGACATTGGAGACCGTCTATGTCATGCTCTTCTTTGCCCTCTATTCGACTGCATTCTTCATCTATCCCGTCTTCAGGAAGATCAAGGTGACCCCTCTCGAAATTATTCCACTCTTTTTAAATGTCCTGATCACGTTGGGCTGGGGGTGGCGGATTATGGATATCGGCGAACATCCGCGTATCTTCCTAGCTTACTTGTCCCTTGGAATGGCGGCCTTTTATGTGGTGCACATTTGGGTCTTCCTGTTTAAGCGTAACTTTGATCGTGGCGTGCTTTCCACCTTTATCGCCTTGACGGTCATTCTGATCGGCGTTGCGCTTCCATTGCTCTTTACAGGAAATATACTCTCCACTATCCTGGCGTTGCAAGCGCTGGCATTCCTTTGGCTCGGGGGCAAGCTGGAGAGCAGAATGTTTATCAGGGGTGCCATCTGTCTCTACATGGTCGTGCTGGCGAGGCTCGTAATCGGCTTTGTTGATCCGCACTCCTTTGCTATAGGAACGCAAAGCGTTTATATACAGGGGCTTAAAGACCGTGTCACGGAATTCCTGTTCCCGATCCTCTCGATCTTCCTTGCAGGACGTTGCTTTAATCGTCTCCCGCCTGCGCTCCAGCATAAAATCGGTGATGCAGGACTGCGTGAGGCGGATGCTTTTCGAACGGAACGGTGGGTGGCATTGGCTGGGTTCTATGCGGCCTTTATTGTCTATCTTTCGCTGGAGACCTTTACGTCGTCTAAACTCTATGCTTTAGACTTTGTCCATGCGAACATCACATTGGTTTGGTGTGTGTTTCTCTTCCATCTACTCTTGATGCGCAAGTATCTTTCGGCTTCGGTTGCTGTTGGATTGGCTTGGTTTGGATGTATCTTAATCGTTGCGCAATGGCTCCTCTGCGGCTGGACGGGGTTGGAGTTTGTCCATTTCCATAAGCTCTGTCATCATGATGCCTTCTCCACGGCGACGGCACTTCCGCGCTTGATGTCAACCGTGCTCTGCGGAGCGGCATTGCTGGCAGTCTGGCGGGTGTTTAAGGGTGACGACGCAGAGGAGGCAGAGGCGATCACGCCTATTGCGCTCTATACGGTGCTTGCCCTCGGGTTCCTCTATCTGACCTTTGAGGCAGCCACCTTCTGCGATGTCTATGTTCTTGGCTTCCGTCGTTGGGCGGTCAGCATTGTCTGGGGCTGTTATGGGTTAAGTCTGTTGCTGGGCGGACTCCACTTTGCGAAGAAGGAGTTGCGGATGACAGGCTTGCTCCTATTTGCCATTACGATCTTCAAGATATTCCTTGTTGATTTGGAGGGGTCCTCCGTCCTATTCCGTCTGATCGCCTTTGCCCTTGTGGGTGTTGTCTTCCTGCTGGCAGCGTATGCCTATCTGAAAAAGCAGGACACCTTTAAACGTCCGGAACAGAAGAAAGAGTAAATTATGCATAAAACAATTAGAAGTGGACTTTCTGTTTTTGCTATTGCGCCCCTGTTGTCAACGTCTGTTCTCCTCGCGGGGGAACAATCGTTCAGCCACTCGGCAGCTATTCAGCTCCCTGTGCTCACGCAGGAGGAGCTTGCGGAGCTGATTGTGCCCCAGCCAGTTTATGCGCTGACACAGGATAATCTCTCGGATCTCCGGTTCATGCGAAGTGATCGTGTGACACCCGTGCCCTTCTTGCTCGAGCACGTAACAAAGAAGCGGTGCATACTTTCGCGGGCGACCGTGTCGCTGCACCTTCTCGGAGCAGCTGAACTTGAAGGGGAGCGGCTTCAGGTCGTACTTTCAAGAGGAGAGAACGAAGACGCAGCTTATTTTGTGAAAAATCCACTCAAGGGCCTTGTCATCCACACGCCCTTGCGTGATTTTGAACGGTCGATCAAGGTGGAGGTCTCCTCGGACAACCTCACGTGGCAGACCGTGGTGGAGGCTGCGCGCATCTTTGATGTGACGGCGTTTGCTGATTTTCGTGAGACAGAGATTAAACTGTCTGACATCACCCAGCGCTATGTGCGCTTGACCGTGGACCAGATGTTTTCCCAGCAGATGCGGCTGACGGAGACGGTGAAGACGTCTGCGGATGCAAAGGGCACGCTTAACAATATCGAACGTCAATTTGTGGAGGCGAAACGTCCCTTCCGGATTGAACGTGTCACGGGCTGGGTTCAGAGGGAGACATGGGTCCACGATGCACGGCCCCTTGTTTCACGGGATTTTACACTGCTTGAAGATCCGCGCGATAGCGAGTTACAACGCCGTTTTCCGAAGGCATCCTTGATCTTCTTCGAAGTGGGCAGGGCTCCTCTCGAACGTATTACGATGAAGTCAGCCGCGCGCATGTTCCGTGTCGAGTGCCAGCTTCTTGTTGAGCGCGAAGAGGTCCAGCCAGGTGAGAACCGCTGGTTGCCACTCGCTACTGCCTCGTTGCACCGACTGGCCTTTCGAGGCTTTCTGAAAGAAGAACTTCAGGTCGCCTTCGCTGAAAACCGGGCTCAAAGATATTGTCTTGTCATCCCTGAGCAGACAGAGGTTAAGGATTTAGTCCTCGCCTCCTGCGAAGGACCTGACTACCGAGCGGTCTTTCCTTGTGGTGTTGGCGACTCGATCGTGTTTGTTTGTAATAGCCCCGAAATGAAGGGGACTGCAGGGTATAACGCCGACCAAGTCCGGGCTTTGCTTAACAGGGGGATTACTCCAGTGAAGGCCACGCTGGGGCCTGTCGTTCAAGATGGTAAAGGGCCGCGTAAAGGTCCCAAAATAAATATGCAGTGGGTCCTCTCCGCTGCAGTCGTCCTCGTCGCAGTCGTCCTGGGTGGCGCCGTGGTGCTTGCCCTCAAACGCATGCCAACAGAAGAGGCAAAATAAGTAGCAGTTTTCAGTCTCAGTTGGCAGTTCATAATAGCAACGGCTAACTGCGTCTATATTGCTACAAAGTGGTGCTTTTTTATTCCACTTTATCCTATAAGGTACCTATTTTAGCCTTTGACTTTCCTTTTATCGCTTTAAAAGTTTTGTTTAAGGTCAAGTTATTTATATTCGTTAAAAAGCAAACTAAATGGGTTCAAAATAAATCTAAGACGGTGTTTCGTTTTTCAAAAAAATATGAGATAATAAAAAATTGTGTGTGGAGGTTTTGGTTATGAAAAATAACGTGTTTGTGAGATGCATGAAGTTTCATCCCATTCTACGTATGGCTGCAATGGGGTTCATGTGTCTGTTTGCGGGGATTGTGCAGGTAAAGGCACAGGGGGGGGCTGCAGGCCAGCTTCCGCAGCGGGAACGGGCGGGGGATGTGCTGCGTGATCGGAGTATTGATTGGAAAAATCCGCAGGCTCGCGTCCGTGCGGTGGAGCGGATGAAGCAGATTGAGGAGCGCGAATTGCAGGAGGCGCGGAAGTTTGCCCGGCAGACGGGAAAGCCTGTCCGTGAAAAACTTCCGAATGGCAAGGTGCGGGAGGTGGTCGGGATTGGTGAAGATGGAGAGCTACTTTATTACGAGACACGTAACGCAAATGCCGCAATTTCCACGGCAGCGAACAAGCTGCAACAGTCGCCGTATCTCGTGGTTGGTTCGGGTGTGATTGTAGGTGTATGGGATGCCGATAGTGTCTTGATGACGCATCAGGAGTTCACCAATGGGGTGATTTCGCGCGTGACCAATAAAAACGCGCAGCCAACGGATGATCATTCAACGCATGTCGGTGGCACCATTGCCGCTTCCGGAATTAATGCGAACGCAAAAGGCATGGTGCCTGCAGCGAAAATTGATTCCTACGACTGGGATTCCGACATCAGTGAAATGACGGCTGCGGGAGCTACCGCCCCCGATCAGTTTGCTACAAAGCTGTATCTCTCAAATCATAGCTATGGCTACGGTTATGGGTGGAACTATGATACAAGCTGGACTTGGACTGGAACAGGAACCAACCAGGATGCGTATGATGCCGATTTCGGAAAATATAGTTACAAGTCTGATGATTTTGACATTATTGTTTATAATGCGCCCTATTACACGATTTTCTGGGCGGCTGGGAATGAGAGAAACGATGGCCCGGTGAACGGGAATACGGTCACCATCGGCGGCAGTTCGGTTACGTATGACTCGTCTATTCACCCACCGAACGATGGGGACTACCGTAATGGATTCGAGACGATTGGGGATCATGGTCTTGCCAAGAATATTATAACGATAGGAGCAGCGAATGATGCTGTGACCAGTGGTCTGCGGGTTCCCGCCAAGGCTACGATTACCGCGTTTTCATCGACGGGGCCGTGTGATGACGGTCGAATCAAGCCGGATCTCGTTGCTAATGGTTATTCGCTTACCTCTGCTACGGATACCGGCGATGCAAATTATGTTGCCATGAGCGGGACAAGCATGGCTTCGCCGAATGCGTGCGGGAGCGCGGGGTTGTTAGTTGCCATGTACAAGGATTTGTTTGCGGGCGGTGCGATGTTGGCAAGCACACTCAAGGGACTTCTGATTCATACGGCTAGCGATATTGGGAATCAGGGGCCCGATTACACGTATGGCTGGGGTTTGATAGACGTGAAGACGGCGGGTGATCTGATCATCGATCACCATGCCAATCCTGGGAAGCAACGTTTGATCGAGAGTTTCCTGTCCACGGCCATCCCTAGCAGAACGTATACGATTACTTCGGACGGTTCCCCAATTCGTGCGACGCTGTGCTGGACGGATCCGGCGGGGGCGCCGATCAGTGGACACGATGTTCGCACGCCTAACCTTGTCAATGACCTGAATGTCAAGGTTATCGCTCCAGACGGCACCACCGCATACTTGCCGTTTGTGATGCCGTTCGTGGGTACCTGGACGGTAGCATCAATGAGTCAGATCGCCACCACCGGCACGAACAGGACGGACAATGTCGAGCAGGTGCTGATTCCGATCCCGGGGCAGGCAGGGAACTGGCAAATCGTGGTGAGTCATGCGGGTACGTTGACCAACAACGAGCAGGATTTTAGTCTCATATTGTCGGGTATGACGCTGGATCCCAATAGCATTAACCTGGTTTCTCCGAATGGCGGAGAGCAATGGACCATCGGGTCCACGCAGGATATCATCTGGGGATCGGGGATGGGCGGCAATGTGAAGATCGAGCTTTTCAGAGGTGCGTCTTTGGATTCGACGATCTCAGCGAGCACAACCAACAACGGCTCCTTTAGCTGGGACATTCCTGTATCTCAGGTGGTAGCCAATAGTTATACCGTTAAGATAACGAGTATAGAATCGCCAACAAAATTTGATAGCAGTGATGCAAATTTCAATGTCTTTCCAACCCTTGCTGAGGCTCTTGATGCCACGGGAATTACCTGGACGAACAGTGGTAGTGCAGTTTGGTTTCCTCAGATTGTCACGACTCATGACGCTGTCGATGCGGCGCAGAGCGGTGCAATTGAGGACAGTCAGTCCAGTTCCTTGCAGACCATACTTGTAGGACCCGGTACGCTAACCTTCTGGTGGAAGGTGTCATCCGAATCGGGTTATGACTTCCTTACTCTCTATCTCAATGATGTTGCACAGACGGGATCTTTGTCCAAGATCGCTGGTGCTGTTGATTGGGTCCAAAAAACCGTCTCCATCCCATCAGGAACCAACACGGTGAAATGGACTTACTCCAAGGATGTTGATACGGTGGCAGGCTCTGATGCTGCCTGGTTGGATCAAGTTGTTTATACCCCAGTTGGTCCAGAAATTGCTGTTGAACAACCCATTGGGAGCAATCTGGTGGATGGTAGCGCCACAATTAATTTTGCCTCGGTCGATGTGGGCCGTTCCACAAACTACACTTTCACGGTTAAGAATGTGGGTTCGGCGAACCTCACGGGACTTGCCCTTATTAAGAGCGGAACCCATACGAATGACTTCACGCTGGGCAGTCTCGGCGCAGCCACGCTAGCCGCTGGTGCTAGCACCACATTTACGGTTACGTTTGCCCCTGTAACTACTGGTGCCAGAACAGCAATACTCCAGATTACCAGTAATGACACGGATGAAAACCCGTTCGATATCGGATTGACGGGGACCGGAGTTTTTGTAAAAGCACCTGCAACGGTCACGCTGGGCAACCTTTCCCAGGTGTATAATGGCCTGGCACGAAGTGTGACTACAACGACTTCTCCGACAGGGTTGGCGGTGAATGTGACCTATAACGGAAACGATGGAGCGCCGACGAATGCGGGGAACTATGCAGTTGCGGCGACGATCAATGATCTTGCTTATCAGGGGTCAACCAATGGGACCCTTGTTGTCTCCGCTGCACTACCAACAGTGACAAACTGGCCAACGGCTTCTAGCATTGCTATCGGCCAAGCCCTTTCGAATGCCACCTTCACAGGTGGGAGTGGTTCGGTCGCTGGAAGCTTCTTCTTTGTCTCGGCAACGAATATACCTCCCGTCGGTGTCTATACCGCAGCCGTGACCTTTGTTGCCACTGACAATGTCAATTATCAGAGTGTGACGGGAACGGTGGTGATCACGGTTGTTGATGTCTATGTGGTTCCCTTCTTTGAATCCTTTGAGGCTCGCCAGCGCGCGGAGCTCAATGGGCAATATGGCTGGATCTCAGAAGGAACTGTGGTTCAAACGAACAAAGCCTCGGGCGGTAGCACCAATGCAGCTCAGATCGTGGGTGAGGGGGGTTACCTTAAGCACACCTTTAACGATGGAAGGACCAAGGTCTGGACGGACATGCGCGTACAGGTCGTGCAGAGCGCTGAGAAGCCTACGCCTGATACAAACAGTACGGTTGCGGTCTATGTCTCGACCAACGCCATGGTCATGGCTTTCAACGGGACGAATGCGGTTCCTGCCGGTATCCAGGCAGTATCGAATGCGTGGGTTCGCTTCACGTTCTTTAGTGACTATGTTGCAAAGACCTATATTCTTTATGTGAATGACGTGCGTGCAGGCAAGTACATCTTCTACAACACCAATGCCATGAACTTCGCCGAACTCAAAGTAGGGGGGCAGGCTACTTTTGTTGACGACGTCGGCGTCACTCTGAGCCAGCCTCTGATGAATGGAATGCCGAGCCTGATCCTCTTGCAGTAGCAAGAGTAGGTGTTTAGGCTGTAGGTGTTTAGGTTGTAGAGAGAGGCACACTTCAACGCAAAGCTGGTTGCCAGAGAAGCTGGTTTCTTGCCTAGTGTTCTTTTGAGTAATATTGACTTTCAGGGGTCAATGGCTTATGATGTGCCCCCTTTGATAAATGGATAAAAGTCGACATACTCAAGAGTTGCGCGTCTTGCATGAAATCAGCATGATCATGAATCAATGCGTGGACATGCGGGACGTGGTGTATCCGATTTTGGAGACCCTGGATGAGTGCCTCGGGTTCCGTTGGGCAACCATTACGCTCTTGCGCAAGGGTGGAGACGACATCCTTATTGAAGCTTCCCATGGGTTGACACAAGAACAGGCGCAATTAGGTCACTATAAGCTGGGGGAAGGCGTCACGGGAACCGTTGTTTTAAAAGGTGAGCCCATGGTGGTGCCTCGGACAAGCGAATCGCCCCTCTTCTTGAATCGCACAAAGCTGGGAAAAAGTTCCGATACAGCCTTTATCTGTGTCCCCATCAAGGAAAAACAAGAAGTGGTCGGTGCGTTGAGCGTTTACCGCGACTTTGCAGATAATGATCAGTTGACGGCTGACATGGCCATTCTCCAGATTGTGGCCTCCATGATGGCGCGTGCGCTTCTGTTACGCCGTGATTTAGTGGCCCAACAGGAGGTTTTAGAGACTGAAAATCGTCTCCTCCGTGAAGAGTTGACCCGTCGCTATCATCCCGATAACATTGTTGGAAATTCCCGCGAGATGCAGGAGGTCTATGATCAGATCTCTCAGGTCGCGACGAGCCAAGCCACCGTCTTGATTCATGGCGAGACCGGTACAGGCAAGGAGCTGGTTGCTCATGCGATCCATTATGCCAGCAACCGTGCAGACAAACCCTTTGTGCGCGTGCATTGTGCCGCACTACCCGAATCTATTATTGAAAGCGAACTCTTCGGTCATGTTAAAGGCGCCTTTACGGGTGCGGTCTCTGATCGCAAGGGACGTTTTGAATTGGCGGATGGTGGAACCATCTTTTTGGACGAAATTGGCGAAATCCCAATAGCTATTCAATCCAAATTATTGCGCGTGTTGCAGGAGCGAGAGTTTGAGCGTGTGGGGGATGTCAAGACGACCAAGGTCAATGTGCGCATCATTGTTGCGACCCATCGTGATCTTCCATCTATGGTCGAGCGCGGACTCTTTCGCGAGGACCTTTATTATCGCCTCAGTGTCTTTCCGATCTTTGTTCCGCCCTTAGTGAAACGGAAAGCTGACATTTTATTGCTCGCAAACTATTTTATGCAGAAGTATGCGACGCTGAATGCAAAACCCATCAGCGGTTTTCTGCCAGAGGCTATTGAGTTGCTCCTGAAGCATCGCTGGCCAGGGAACGTGCGTGAGCTGGAGAACTGTATTGAACGGGCGGTTCTCTTGACTTCTGGGAATGTGATCGAGCCACAGGTTCTTCCTGTGAGCGTTCAGACTCCAGCGGTGACTGCTGGGCAGGAGTCGGGCTCCCGTCGTTTGGAGGAGCTAGGAAAGCTTTCTTTAGAGGAGATGGTGGGATCGTATGAAAAGACGCTTTTGGCAGACGCCCTTTCCAAATGTGACAATAACGTGGCGGCTGTTGCGCGTCTTCTCGCTTCCACGCCCCGTATCATCGGATATAAACTTAAGCAGTATCAGCTAAGAACAGGCAATCTTTTATGACACAATTACAAGCCGCTCGCAAGGGTATTATTACGGAGGCCATGCAATGCGTGGCAAGAGACGAACGGGTAGAAGTTCAGTCAGTTCGTGAGGCGATTGCCTCTGGACGCGCGGTGATTCCCTTAAATCCCTCTCACAAGGGGGTGCGTGCAGTGGGCGTTGGTCGCCTCTTTTCAACCAAGGTGAATGCAAATCTCGGGCGTTCTCCAACACGCTCTGGTAAGGGTGATGAACTTGAGAAGTTGGCGGTCTCCCTGAAAGCTGGAGCGGATTTCGTGATGGATCTGAGTGTGGGTGCAGATGTCCGCGCAATTCGTCAAGGAATGCTCGAGGCTTCGCCTGTACCGCTGGGGACGGTTCCTGTCTATGAGACCCTTTCGCGTGTAGAGGGTGATGTTCCAGTCATGGATCCTGACTTACTGTTATGTGTGATTCGCGAGCAGGCAGAGCAGGGGGTTGATTTTATGACCCTCCATGCAGGACTCTTGCATGCGCATGTGGATCTCGCGATGGGCCGTATCATGGGGATTGTGAGTCGTGGCGGCGCGATCATGGCGGAGTGGATGAAGAATAACAATGCTGAAAACCCACTCTATACGCGCTGGGACGAGGTGATGGATATTTTGGTTGAGCATGATGTGACGGTCTCTCTTGGCGATGGCTTACGGCCTGGCTGTTTAGCGGATGCGAGCGATGCAGCCCAGTTTGGCGAATTGGATGTCCTGGGTGAATTGGTTCATCGTTGTCGCGAACGGGGTGTGCAGGTGATGGTTGAGGGACCAGGGCATGTCCCCTTTAATCAGATCCAGATGAATATGGAGCGTCAGCAAGAGGTCTGTGATGGTGCGCCCTTTTATGTGCTGGGCCCTGTTGTGACCGACATTGCTCCAGGATATGACCATATCACCTCGTGCATTGGTGCCACGGCTGCGACCATGTATGGGGCTTCGCTCCTGTGCTATGTGACGCCTGCTGAACATTTGGGCTTGCCCGATGCTGAAGAGGTTCACCAAGGGATGATCGCCTATCGTATTGCAGCCCATGCAGGCGATGTGGCTCGCGGTTTTCCAGGGGCTCGTGACCGAGATGATGCCATGTCGCGTGCACGGGTTAATTTCGACTGGGAGGGGCAGTTCAAGGAAGCGATTGATCCTGAACGCGCACGCGCTCGTTGGTTGAAGACGCGCGCCTGTTCGGATACGACGCATACGGATGATCACTGCTCCATGTGCGGCAAGGCGTTCTGCGCCATGCGAACGACGAAGCGTATTCGAAGCACGTAAGATTTATTTATACCAGACGCGCCAGAGGTAGAGTCCGTTGGGGGGTGCTGAGGGGACACGGGCTTTGCGGGGTTCACAGGACGTTAGCAACTCTGCGACAGCCTTGGGTTTCTCTGCACCTTCGCCAATACGAATCAAAAAGCCAACCATACTGCGCACCTGTTTGTAGAGAAAGCCCTCGCCGCTGACACGAAAGAGGATCTCCTTGCCACGCTTGCTGACGGTGAAGGAGAAGACCGAGCGAACCGTGGTTTCGATCGCCCGGTGGGGATTGGCTGTAAAAGAGGCAAAATCGTGGCGGCCTACAAAGTGTCGAGCGCCCTCTTGCATAGCCACAACATTCAACGGACGGTAGACATACGTGGTATAGAGCCGGCGGTCTGGCAGACAGATGGGGTCGTTCCAGACGATGTAGCGGTACTCTTTGCCCTTGGCCGAGATGCGCGCATGAAAATCGGATTTGGCGCGCGTGACCTTGAGAATTCGGATGTCGAGAGGGAGTCTGCCATTGAGGACGCGGCAGAGCGACTCGGGTGTCATGCGCATTTCCAAGTCTACATGCGCGACTTGTCCACGGGCATGCACGCCTTGATCTGTGCGTCCGCTCCCGTGTACGGTGACTTGATGACCAATGATCTTTTTGAGCGTCGCTTCAATCACCTGTTGCACACTTGGCGCGTTAGCTTGAATCTGCCAGCCAGAATAGGCTGTCCCGTCGTAGGCAATAACCAGTTTGAGGCGATTAGACATACTTGGCGCCATCAGGTCGTTGCGCGACGCGCTGAAGTAACTTCTTCACCTCTTCAGCTCGTTCCTTCGGACAGATGAGCGTGGCATTCTCCGAATGGACAACGATGAGCCCTTCGACCCCGATGAGCGCAGTCAGGCGGTTTTCTGAGACAACGATATTGTTATGGGCTTCTCGCTGTTCACACGCCCCGATGATCACATTCCCGTCTTGGTCTGCGGTGAAATGTCCTGTGAGGGAGGGCCAGGACCCCACATCATCCCAGCCAAAGGCGCCTCTGGCCATGATGATATTGTCAAGATGTTCCATGACGGCATAGTCAATCGAGATCGAGCGGAGGAGCGGGTAGGTCTGACGCAGGACCGCGTCGAGATCACTCGGAGAGAGTGCGACTTGAGCCACCTGTTCACAGAGGTCAGCGAGATCTGGCGCATAGGTTGCGAGGGCATCACGCATGGTGTCGGTACGCCAGATAAACATGCCAGCGTTCCAGAAGAATCGTCCGCTCTCGATGTACCGTGCCGCTGTATATGCATCAGGCTTCTCGACGAAGCGCTTAGCCTTGTTGAAGAGGGTGACCGTCTTGGTGGTGTTCAGCGGAATATCTGCTTCGATATAGCCAAAGCCTGTGGCTGGATGAGTGGGTTGGATGCCGATGGTGACAATGGATTTTTCTTGGCGTGCAACCTTTGCGGCATCCATGAGGGTCATGCGGAAGGTCTCCACATCACTCATGAGCTGGTCTGCTGTTAAAATGCAGACAACGCCCTCCGGGTCACGGCCCATGACGAGTCCACAAGCCACGGCAATGGCAGGTGCGGTGTCGCGCTTACACGGCTCGCCGATGATATTCGAGCTTGGAATATTCCGTGCCGCAATAGCTGTATCTTCCACAAGATGCTGGGCAGTAATAATGAAAATTCGATCGTTCGGGATAAAACCTGCCAGACGCTCTACGGCAAGGGAGAGGAGGGGGCGTCCTCCAAAGAGAGAGATAAATTGCTTGGGTCGCGCCTTGGTGCTGAGGGGCCAAAAACGTTCCCCGCTGCCTCCTGCCAAAATTACTGCATAGACATTTTTCATGAGAAAGATTCCCTTGTGCTTAGTGAAAAGCAGTACAATACCGTATTTTGGCGGATAACTCAAATAGTGACTTATGGAAAATGGACAAAAAAAACAGGTCAGACTCTGGGTTTTCCTTGCCTGTGAAGAAGAAAGATGCTAAATTATTGCCCTTTCTTAAGGAGAATAGTATCATGTCAAGAGTATGTGAGGTTTGCGGTAAGGGTCCTTCAACCGGGTGCACAATTGTTCGTCATGGCTTAGCAAAGGCTAAAGGCGGTATCGGTTTGCATACAACAGGTATTTCCAAGCGTCGTTTTCTGCCGAATCTGCGTTCTGTGCGTTCAGTCGCTACGAATGGCGCAGTGAGCCGGGTAAAGGTTTGTGCCTCTTGCTTGAAGAGTGGCAAGGTCACCAAGCCTAGCGCTTAAGTGCGTATTGCCCCTGAGGGCTGCTTTCTCCTGCATTTTAATGTCTTTTAGAATCAAAGGAGGGTTTCCATGAGCAATAGGTCAATGAAGGCTCAAGCAATAAGTGTTGTGCTGGATGACGTTCAGGATGGTCCTGCTGATGAAGCGAGTGAAGTGGTTGCTCAGGAGTCCTTTGAAGAAGAGGGCATTGATGTTCAAGATGGTGTCGCCACCATCAGTGCGGATGAGGATGGCCCCACAGTGGATCAGGCTATTGATCCTAGCATGGAGCCTCCAACACAGCAGGAAGAGATTCGTTCTACCGATATTCTCTTTGACTGTCCTTTTTGTGGCAGTAGTCTTGCGATTGACTATCGTGGCGCAGGACTCCAAATCAATTGCACACAGTGTGGCTCCCTCGTACAAGTTCCGATTCCCTCAGGTATGGATGTTTCGGACCTTGATCTTTCCGCAGGTGAGTTATTGGTTCAGTTGTTTCAGACCCGCTCGATGATGATCAAGCGCGATCTGCAGATCACCGAGCTGACACAAGTCATTGAGAGTCTCAAGAATCGCCGAGGCGAACTGGAGCGTAATCGCATGAATACTCTCCATCGTTATGCGGAAATGGCTCATATGTGTCAGTCGATCTCTCGCACACAGGCGGAGGTGACGGGAATTTTGAATCGCATGGTGGCATTGATCTCTGAAGAACAGCAACTCTAATGGAAATGCCGTGAATACAGCGGTTGACTCTCTTATAATCGGCGGCGGACCAGCAGGTCTGACCGCCGCTTCTTTTTTAAAAGGATCCTGCAGTGTGTTGGAACACGGTGCGACGCCTGGTCGCAAGGTATTGGTGACAGGGGGTGGACGTTGCAATCTGACTCATGCGTCGTCCGCAGATGAGATTGCACCGTTATTTGGTCAAGCGTCGCGGTTTGTTTTGCCAGCTTTACATGCCTTCCCGCCTCAAGCGATTAGGTCCTTTTTTCATACTCGGGGGGTCGATACCTGTTGCGAACCAGATGGTTGCGTCTTTCCCGTCTCTCAAAAGGCTGTAGATGTGCGTGATGCGCTTGTACGCGCTGTGCGTGATGCAAGGGCGACACTTCACTGCGGTGTGCGCGTGGACTGCTTTGTGTTGGAGCCTGACGCGGAAACCGGAGCACGGCGTATTGCGGCGGTTCACTCCTCCGCTGGCACGTTGATTCCTAAAAATGTCCTGCTGGCGACGGGTGGACAAAGCTATCCAGCCCTCGGCTCCGATGGTTCTGGCTACGCCTTGGCACGGGCTGCCGGGCTTGAGATCATTGAGCCTGTGACAGCACTTGCCGGACTCTTCATTCCAGCTGACTGGGTCAAATCCTTGTCGGGGATCTTGTGCGAACAGGGGAGTCTTCGGATTGATGCAAAGGGCGCGTCCAAGAAACCACTGGTAGGCCCCATCCTTTTTACGCACAAAGGCATCAGTGGTCCGCCAGCCCTTGCGCTCTCAGGCGAAATCAGTGCGCGCTTGCTCTCCGAACATGACGTGACGATACGTGTCTCGTTCAAGGTGGGGCGAACCCTAGATGATTGGTCAAAACTGTTTGCCCAGTGGCGCGAGCGCCATGGAAGTCGCTCGATCCACAATCTCCTCTCGGGGGAACTGCCACGTGCCTTGGCTGTTGCACTCTGTACAGCGGCGGGGCTCTCAGACGTTGTCATGGCGCGTGCGGGAAAGCAGGAGCTGCTCTCACTTGCGATGTACTGTTCGGAATGTCCCCTGCGTGTTACAGGAACAGAGGGCTGGGAGCGCGCCATGCTCACCCGTGGAGGGATTGCGCGAAAAGAGCTGAATGCAACCACACTGGCCTGCCGGCGCATCACGAATCTCTATTGCATCGGCGAGGTTGTGGATGTCGATGCCCCCTGTGGCGGATATAATCTCACCTGGGCCTTCGCCTCTGGCTTTCTTGCTGCTCAAGCGATCAATTCAGGATCCAGTTATCAGTGATCAGTATTCAGTAATCAGTTGGATGCAAATGACTTCCTCCTGCCCAATGATAGCACCACTTGGTGCGAAGCTCACTGATCACTGATGACTGATTACTGGTGACTTAGAATAAATGGCAAAGTCGAACTGCCGTTTCCAGATTAAGTATTTAATCGGCTCTCAGCTCGACACGGACAGGGAAGTGATCTGAAAAGCCCATGACCATTCGATTGCCGTCAACCTTGCTGCGGACATAACGGAAGGGCTTGGGGGCCCCATTGGTCTGCACATGGTCAGGGTATTTAAAGATCGAGTAGGTCTCTGGCATTGCCTGCCAAGGGGCGGAAGGCAGACTGTTCGTCAACATGCCGGGACTGACACTGATCGAGTCAAACGAATTCCACCGTTTGGCTGCCGCATAATAGTACGTTCCACGTTCCTGCTCGGGTAAGAGTCCTGAGAGATTCCAGAAGAGGCGCTTTGTGGCATTTGTCCTAACAAGCCCTTCATCAAGCGAGAGACCCGCATCCTGCGCGAGGATAGTGGATGTGACATTGTCGTTGAAATCCCCCAGAATGAGAATTGCAGATGAGGTCTCCTTCTCAAGACGTGCATCAACAAATTTGCGGACAGCTTGGGCTTCCGTAGTTCGGATGAGGTCACTCTCCTCTTTTTTGCCAAGCTGTGACTTCCAGTGGTTGACCATCAGCGTCAACGGACGATCCTGAACAATGAAGTCGCAAACCAGTACATCGCGTTGCCCAGGAAAAGCACAGAACCAGTTTGTCCATACCGGTTGATATTTGGAGAGCATCGCCACATCAATGCCACGAGTGTCTTGCCCGTTCCTGTGGAGGATGATTGGAAGTTCGTATTGTTGTTCCTTTTGCAAGGTGGCGACGAGATCTTTGAGCACCTGTCGATTCTCGACCTCAGTGAGGCAGAGGATATCGGGCTTCATGGAAGCAATAACCTTTGCAAGATGCGAGAGTTTTCGGGTGTACCGAAAGGTTGTCCAATGTGTCCATCCGTCAGGGGTGTAACTGTCATCATTGGGATTGTCCGGATCGTCAATCGTGTCAAAAAGATTTTCAACATTCCATGAGGCAACAACAAGGTTGTTGGATCCGGCAAAGGTTACGCCAGGGAACAGGAGCAGAAATATAAAAATATGTTTTAGGTTCATAGAAAATGGTTATTTCGCTTTTCCGATTTCAAGTGAGGGGACAACATCGAGGAGGAAGGCGGCGTCGCCTGTGACGCCAAAGCCCATGCCGGCAAGTCCGGCAATCATGGCTGCATTGTCGCCGCAGTGTTTGGGTTCGGCCAACAGGAGGCGTGTGTTGTGTTGCGCCGCGAGCTCGGCTAGCCGTTCGCGTAGACGACGATTTAGCGAGACCCCACCCCCTACAGCCAGAGAATTGTAGTTTTTCTTGTTCAGGGCAAAGGCGCAACGGTCGACCAAGGCACTGACAATCGCCTCTTGATAGGACGAGGCGATCTCAGGGATATCCTCAGGGGTGGCAGGATGGTCTTTCAGGTGATACATCAGCGCGGTTTTGAGTCCGCTGAAGCTGACACACATCTCCGCCTGCATGGACCCCAATGCCGGATTGCCTGCACGTGGTCGCCCTTTTGGGAATGGGATACTTGAAAGGGTCTTGGCCTGTTTGGCTACCTTGTCAACGACTGGACCGCCAGGGTAGCCAAGCCCTAAGAGTTTAGCTGCCTTGTCAAAGGCCTCGCCAGCGGCGTCGTCGAGCGTCTGACCCATGACGTGATACTCGCCGGGCTTAGGGATGTCAATCCAACAGGTGTGCCCGCCTGAGACCACGAGGGCAAGCATGGGACACGCTTCAAGGGGATCAGGTGCGTCTGGTTTCAGGAAGACCGAATGGATATGCGCCTCCAGATGGTTGATGCCGATGAGTGGCTTCTTGAGCCGCATGGCGAGTCCCTTGGCTGCGGAGAGTCCGACAATCAAGGAGCTGGCAAGGCCAGGACCGTAGGTGACAGCGATGCCATCTAGCTGGTCGTAGGTGACGTGCGCGTCTTGCAATGCCTGTTCAATGATGCCGTCGATCTTCTCAAGATGGCTACGCGAAGCAATTTCTGGAACGACGCCGCCATACGCCTGATGTAGCGGGATTTGGCTATAGACGACATTGGAGAGCACGGTCCGTGCATCTTTTACGACCGCTGCGGCGGTCTCATCACACGAGGTTTCAATTCCGAGTAAGAGCATATCTATTGTCTTTCGTCACCGACTTTTAAGCAGTAAAGACGTGTGCTGTCGCGCAGGAAGAGACGATGATTGACCAAGACCATCGGTCCCCATGCGTCACGTCCTTTACCGCCCATGAGTTCATGGCGTGCTAAACGTTGATACCCATCTTTGCTGATGCGGGCGAGTGTCAGAGTGCCCATGTCGTTCAAGAGAAAAATCAATCCATCCTGGGTTGCTAAGAAGGGGCCTAACCCAAAAAGGTCGTCTTTGCCGCTTGTCCAGAGGCGCTCGCCTTCGAGGGTCATGCAGGCAAGTTGCTGGCGGTCTCCGCCGCCATCGTTCGGGAGGATGGAATAGAGGTGTCCGTTCAAAAAAATCGGCGTCTGCTGCTCGCAGGCAAAGATTTTCTTTTCGCGTTTAAACAGTAACTCGGCTTTCCAGGTATCTGTTGCATCCTTTGAGACACGGAACATGGCGCTACCCGAACCATAGCCTGCTGTCATGAAGAAGCGATTGTCGCTTAAGGGGACAGGCGAGGGTGCTACAACGCTGGGTGTGAAGGCGCTCGTCTTCCAGAGTAGCTTGCCGCGCGCATCACCGTCGGCTTGCACGCCGATAATACCTCCTAAACCAGCATAGACATACTGACGAACGCCTTCAAAGGTCATGACCATGATCGAGGAGTGTGACATCTCAAGTCCTCCTGGCGAAGGCGTTTCAAAAACAGTCTTGCCTGTGACAAGATCGACTCCGCAAAGCACGACATTCGTTCCTGCTGGAGCAAGGATCACCATATTGTTGTCGATCAGCGGACATTGACCCGTATACCACAAGGGAACCTTTGTACCGTACCGTGCGACCATGTCCATGCCCCATTGATACGTGCCATTGGAGGCCACGAGAGAGAGCACATGGCATTGGGGCCCGATGGAGATGACAGAATGCCCATCTGTTGCGACAACGGTGCGGGAGATACCGTGGTTACGCTTTGTTTTAACACGATAGAGATGCTCCCAGCGCAGTGCCCCAGTATCGGCGTTCAAACATTTTAAGATGTCGCCACTGCGCGCCTCGTCATAGTCCAGCAGATAGGCGTATCCGTTGTCAATCGCAGGCATGGCGTGGCCGTCACCGACCTCGATCTGCCAGAGGATTTCAGGGCCTGTGGCTGGCCAGGTCGTGAAGAGCGCAGGGCTGTCCGTGCTGATGTTGTCTTGCTGGTCACCCCTAAAACTATGCCATGAACCTTTTAGTTTACCTGCGGACACGTCATTGAAAAACTTGGAGCAACCTGTCAGATCAACGACACGCGCAAGTGACTCAGCCTTGGCTTCAGCTTGTGAGCCTTGAAGCTCGGGTGTGCGTTCTGAAAGATTGAGAGGCTCACTCCGCAGCCAGGCATAAAGAATGCATCCCGCGAAAAGGATCGCAAGTGTTGTGGCCCAGAGAGGGATGCTTTTGTGGGGCATATTAAACTGATGTCCGTGAAAGGATGCCGAGTACAGATTCCATTTGTTCAATCAGAAGCGGAATGAGTTGTTTCTTGCGCGAGAGGATATCCCGACAGACAAAGACACCCTCGCTCATGCGCGGGAAGGCGACCTTTCGAATGAACTCAGCATCGCCCTCGATCACCAAGATGGAACTTAAGGCTGTGAGGTCGGTAATCATCAATGCAGCAAAGTAGAGTCCCTGGCTTGTACAGGCTGCCCGCAGTTCGTTCAGCAATTCAGCTTTACGCTCGACCAGTTCATCTGTGCTGTTCACCTCGACCTGACTGACACGGAACCGCTTGCCACAGGCTGTGTAGGGCTTTGCGTCCATGGAGAGGATTTCCGGGGCAGGCACATTCATCAGTTGCTGGGAGGAGTTGAAAATGTCACGGCCAAAACGTTCGATATCCAGATCGACCAGTCCAGAGAGATATTCGGCCATTTCACGGTCCGTATCGGTCGTTGTGGCTGAGTGGAGCATGAGTGTGTCGGTGAGGATGCCTGCGAGGAGCAATGCGGCGATCCCGGGTGTCAAAACAGCCTTTTGTTCGACATACATACCTGCGACGATGGTCGAGGTGGCCCCGACAACACGATTGATGAAGGTGATGGGATAACGCGTGGAGAAGTTGCCGAGCCGGTGGTGGTCGATAATTTCCAAAATGCGATAGTTGTCCATGCCTTCAACAGCCTGCCCAAGTTCGTTGTGGTCAACCATGATGATATCCAGATTGGGCTCATTGATCAATTCGCTTTCGCCAAAGACGCCCACGACGACATTGTTTTCATCGACGACTGGAAGGCAATGTGAGGGCGACGCTGAAAGGGCCTCCCGCACGGTCCGCACGTAACTGTCCACCGAGATGGGTTTGGTATGCTCATCTGCCATCGTCCGCACTGGCGTGGAGTAGAGAATCAGGAAGGCGGTCGAGGAGGTGTCGAACGGCGAGATCATAACCGTGACCTTGTTCTGTTCCGCAAGCTCGCGTAACCCTTTGGCGAGGGGCATGCCATTCGTGATGATCACCGCGCGTGCGCCGCTTTCGATGCTGAAGCGTTGAACGTCCTCGCGATCGCCTACCAGTACGAGCGCATTGCTGGGGATCTCAGCTTCAAGATGCTCCTTAAAGGATTCAAAGGAGGAGCCGGCAACAAGGATCCGCGTCTTGACAACCTCTTCGCCCCCAAACATGAGAATTGGTTGAGCCTTGAGCATCTGCGCCACCAGGGGCATGCTTGTTGGGATGATGGCTTTGCGGTTGGGGTTGATCTTTTTGGTGATGTTTTGGGCAAAGGCGTTGTAATGGAGTACGGCTTTGTATTTGCCTTGCTCATCCACCACAGGAAGGATATTCACGTTCTCGCGGTCCATGGCCTCTAGCGCATCCCACAGGGTGGTTGACTCTGTTACGGTGATGGCTGGATGGGTGAGGAAGTAGCCGACCTTGGGCACAAGGTCAGGAATAAACTCAGGCGCAGGAATCTTAAAACGCTCAAGAATGTATTCGGTCTGTGGCGTCAACTTGCCCGCGCGAGCAGGCAAGCAGGTGCTGAGACCTTTCTGGCGCTTGAGTTCTGCGTAAGCAATAGCCGAGACGATCGAATCGGTATCGGGGTTGCGATGGCCAATCACGTATGTTTTTCGCTGCATAAAAAGTGTTCTAAGCCAACATGACTTGGCCGCCTGTGACGGGGATGGCCTGTCCAGTTTCGTAAGTCTGCTCCATGAGATAGTAAATGGCTTTCATGACGTCAGGGGTTGTGCAGCCTCGGCGCATCGGAACCTTAGACTCATAGAAACGTTTGACGTCCTCAAAGGTTTTAGCGCCTGGCACCTTACCACTGTCGAGATACTGACGGAAGAGGCCCTTTTCTGGATCAGCCCAGAGCGGTCCGTCATAGAAATTACCGGGACAGATGGAGTTGACCTTGACGCCGTCCTCGACCAATTCCATGGCGAAGCTTTGGGTGAGGCCGATGCCCCCAAACTTGGAACCTGCGTAGGCGCCATTCTTGTTGGACCCTACCAGCCCGGACTTGCTGTTAATCTGAATGATGTCAAACCAGATATCCGGTAAAGCCTGATGCTGAAGGGCGAAAATGGGAGCAACGGCTTGCACGCAGAGAAAATAACCTTTGTAATTCACGTTGGTCACGAAATCCAGATCCTTGACCGTGAGGTCCTTCACGCTGCCTGCGCGTAACACGCCAGCATTTGCCACAAAGAGGTCGACTCCGCCAAAAGTGGAAACCACCTGTTCCAAGCCAGCCTTAATGGAGTCAATATCTGCCACGTTCATGGTGACACCAAAGGCCGCTGTGCGTCCAGAGGAGGCATTGATCTTTTCAGAGGCAGTTTTAACGCCCTCTGCATTGATGTCCGCGAGGACGACCGTTGCGCCTTGCTTGGCGAGGTCTGTCGCAATTTCGAATCCAAACCCTTGCGCCCCACCTGTTACCACAGCGATCTTGCCCGAGGCTCGTCTAGCAGGCGCATCAAAGACTGCACGGAAAGAGCCAATGCCCGTCAAGGTGATTTCCGTTGCTCCGTGCGGCAATGCGGCCTTTACGGTTGCGACGACATCCGTACAGGGATCAGGAAGGGTGATGGCGACCTGGGTCGTGGTGGGGATGCGCTCGAGGCGTGGGAGCCGCTGGTTTTGGGCCATAAGGGCTCGTACAGCAGGAAGAATGGTGGTGATGTTCATCGCGTTCAGATTTCCTTTTTTAAAAGGGGAAGTCGTCGGAAGGACGGCTTGTCTTTTTACGTTTCGTGGTTGAAGTGGGCGGGTTAGGTTCAAATGGTTTCAAAAAGGCCTCTTCAAAGGTGAAGAGGTTTTTAAAATCCTCTTTAGAATCTGTCTCGGTCTTGCCAAGGCGTCCAGCCTCGATGAGATGGAAGACAATCTCTCCGAAATCATACGTTTCATTCAGTCCCCACTCTTTAAAGACCGTGTAGGTCATAGGGCCGAACTCCGTGAGGGCCTGTTGGCGAATGCCCTCCATCAGCTCCTTGCCAGAGAGATGTTTGGCTCGTTCAGGATTCTCTTTAAAGAGCGTTTTCATGGTTGCATCCAGCGCCTCGATGAGAAAAGCATACGCTTCGGGTTGATAACGGCTGTCTTTATCGCAAATAGTTGTGACGATCTCTTGGAACGATTGTTTCATCTTGCTCTCACTTCTCATTAACCGCTAGACGTGCTTGAAAAAGCTTCATCTCTTCTCCTGAAGCATAAGAGCCTGGAATCCAGTTGAGGGCCTTCCCATTAAAGCGCGGAATAATATGGAAGTGGACATGCGGTACGGTCTGAGTGGCGCAAGCCCCATTGTTTTGCAGGAGATTAAAGCCATCGCAGGGCAGACGTTCCAGGAGGTGGGCAGATAATCGCTGTACAACCGAAATCGTATGCGTGAGGAGTTCCGTCGGAAGTTCAGTCAGCAAGGGCACATGGCGTTTCGGGACGACAAGGAAGTGACCCTTTTCAAAGGGACTGATGTCGAGGAAGGCAACAACATGGTCATCTTCGTAGATTTTTGAAGAAGGAATCGAGCCTTCAACTATTTTACAAAAGATACAGTTCATAAGCAGTCTGAGGAGGAGCGTTAATAGGCGTCGGAGGTCAGCCTTTGAAAAGCGTCAGGGAGATTCTGTGCAAGGGTTGTGGCGGTGAGCGAGGGCTGTCCTTGTTTGAGAGCTGCGATATCACCCGCGGTTCCGTGAACCCACACACCCATACAGGCGGCTGCCAAGGCGTCAGGGGCTTGCGCCCAGCGTGCGCCAATAATGCCGGCCAGGAGATCTCCCATGCCGCCGCTTGCCATGCCTGGGTTGCCTGTACGATTGAGCCATGGCGCGCCTTCTGGTTTACAGACCAGCGTGCCAGCACCTTTTAGCACAACAGTGGCTTGATAGTGGTCTGCCAATGTCCGAACAGCCGCGAGGCGATCCTGTTGAATGGCTTCAACAGTTGTGCCCAAAAGAATAGCCGCTTCACCGGGGTGAGGTGTCAGGATGAGGTCGCTGTAAGGTTTCCATCCAGGTAATTGTCGCAGTTGCGCAAGGGCGTGAAGCCCATCTGCGTCAATGACTAGCCGTGCGGTGGAGGTGGCGAGAAGTCTCTCGATGAGCGCGACAGTTGAGGGTCCTTGAGAGAGCCCAGGGCCTGCAACAATCACATCGACCTTGGGGAGGTCCGCTGGGTCAATCACCGTATCGCGAATACGCAAAATGGCCTCTGGTGTCCAGTGGGCCGCAGCTCCTGCGCTGGCGGTTGGGACGGAGAGGGTGACGAGCCCTGCGCCACTTTTTAAGGCCCCTAGGGCTGTGAGGACGGGCGCGTGGGGATAGGTTAGCGAGCCACCGAGGATCAAGAGATGCCCAAGTTGACCCTTGTGGGCTGACCACGAGGGGCATGGAAAGGCCCGTGCTAATTCAGGGAGCGCAATCAATTCGACAGGTGACGTGGGTTGGCCAACATCGCAAAGTTCGGGAGGGATTCCGATGCTCACAACGGAGAGGTGTCCGACAACGTGGGCCGTCTTGTCGTTTAAAAAACAGGTTTTGGGACGAGCGAAGGAGATGGTCACATCCGCACGTACACATTCGCCCTCCACAGTGCCGGTCTCGCCATTCATGCCTGACGGAAGATCCGCTGAGAGGATTGTCGCCACGGCACGCATCTGATTCATCCACTGGATCGCCCTCTTGGCAACCCCAGTGGGAGCTCCGACACAACCCGTTCCAAGCAGTCCGTCCACCAAGATACAAGGACGCCCCAGAAGATCAACGGCGACGCTGTCAGGGTCGTCCCAGCTTGAAGCAGCTCCAAGTACGGTATACGGAACGCCTGTGACGCGCATCTCGTCCCAAGCTGCATGAGCGTCACCCCTAAGCTGTGCAGGGACGCTGGTGAGTAGAACCTGCACATTGAAGCCATCTTCATGTAGGCAACGGGCTGCGACACAAATATCACCCCCATTGTTGCCATGACCGGCAACGAGAATGATTTTGCGTGTAGACTGGATTTTCGCAAGCATGCAGGCGGTACGCGCCACAGCAATCCCTGCACGTCGCATGAGCAACATGGGGGGAACAGCTAGTTTTTTCACGGCGAGCTCATCTGCTGCACGCATTTGGTCTGGAGTGATAAAGCGCATGAAGATTAAACGTTGAAGGTGGGGCCTTGAGGAACAGCAATATCAACGACAACCGCAACCGCTTCCTCGGCTGGAGCAGGAACGAGGTCTGGCCTCCATTGGGAGAGGAAGTAGATCGGGTAGGCACGGAAGAAGAGGTAGTAGGGGAGGACTGCCACGGCTGAGATATAGGGCAGGATGAGCGGGATAAGTGCTGTGCAGCAGGTGCAGATAACAATCAAGATGATCACCAAACCACCGATAAAACCGAATAAAATCATCGCCAGCAGGTATCCAATGACCGAAAAGGGATGTTCATTACACAGAGCCAAGACAGTGGTCCATCCCGTGGAAGCTGAGCAATTCCGCCAGTACATGATGGGAACAACAAAATCTTTCAGAAAGACGATCATCACATTCACGGCAATCGCCCAGATGACAAAGACAATAATATGGATAAAGAGGGGCTTGTTCAGTGCAGAGGACCATGTGTTATCCGCTTGCATATACGGCTGGATCAATTGTTCCCAGACCAGATAGGCTTGGGCGAGGAAGAGACCACAGGTGATGAGAAAAAAGACAATCCGCCATTGGAAGAGAGATTGCGCGTGTTGCTTTGAGCGCTGCCAGCAGTCCTTGATGGCACTGTTGGGTTGATAGAGATGGTGAACAAACATAAAGTCACCCCTCGAGCGCAACCAGCAAAAAAGGATACCCAAAATGAGTGCAATGGTCGTGAACCCCACGATCAGGCCGATTACCCAGGGGGTCTGAAAAATAGCTAAGAATTCTTCTGTCGAAAATTTTTCTTTTTTGTCAAAGAACTTGCTGATATCCGGGAAGTTTCCGCCACTGCCGATCATCGCAAGCCACGCAGAAAAGCCGATGGTAAACCAGCGGCCAATGTCAAAGGGCTTGAAGAGAAGCTTGCGAGTACGTTCCCATGCGTTACCAGCTGCGGCAAAAGAAGAGGGTGTATTCATAATTCCCTTTAATTTACCATATTCGGCCTGACTTGTCGAGTAGACGGGCGCAGGGGTTTTAAATTTCGTTTCGGGTTTAAAATGAGGAGTTGAGGCCTTATCAAAAATTCGCTATACTTTAGTTAGTTTTTAAATCTGTATGAGGAGTTTCATTATGGTGCAACCGCTTGTTGGGATTGTCATGGGGAGTGATTCGGATTGGCCTTTGGTTCAAAAGGCTGCTGATACGCTCAAATCGTTCGGGGTACCTTATGAGGTGCGGGTGATGTCAGCCCATCGAACGCCTGATCTCGCTTTTGAATATTCGGGAACAGCAGAGGCTCGTGGTTTGAAGGTCATCATCGCTGCTGCAGGACTTGCTGCGCATCTCGGAGGCGTGCTTGCCGCGCATACCGTGCTCCCTGTCATTGGGATCCCGGTTGGTGGCGGACCCCTTAACGGACAGGACGCGCTTTATTCAACCGTACAGATGCCCAGCGGGATACCGGTTGCGACGGTGGGCATCAGTAATTCAACAAATGCGGCGCTCCTGGCCGTGCAGATCCTGGGAACGGCTGATGACACGTTGCGTCAAAAGTTCCACGCCTACAAAGACGAAATGAAGCGGAAGGTCGTTGCAGCCAACGCTCAGTTAAATGCAACGATATAAATCGTGAAACATCTCTACGTACATGTCCCCTTTTGCCAAGGCAAGTGTTTCTACTGTGGCTTTTATTCAGTCATGGCCGAGACACACTTGGTTGCTATTTATCCGGAGCTCCCCAAATTGGAGTTGCAGTTGCGGATGTCAGAGTTTCCTGATCTTATGCAGGAAAAGCTAGAGACTGTCTACCTGGGTGGCGGTACGCCTGCGATGCTTGGCGTGGAGGGGATCAAGAGCCTTGTGAACGGCATCAATCAGGTCTTTCCACTTCGCGATATCAAGGAATGGACAGTCGAGATGAGCCCTGCTCACATGGATGAGGAGATGCTCGCTGCCTTTCGGGAGGCGGGCGTGAATCGTCTGAGTATCGGCGTTCAGAGCTTTTGTGATCAAACCCTTCAACGGATCGGACGTCGCCATTCGATTCAGGACGCACTCGACGCGGTTCGTATGGCGAAAAACCAAGGTTTTAAGAATATAGGTGTGGATTTGATCGCGGGTTTGCCTGGTGTTCACGCTGCGGAGTGGTCGGAGACTTTAGAACAGGCGCTGGCCTTAGAGTTGCCACATCTGTCGGTCTATGC
>Ga0247841_10004003_pt1 | contig 26101 bp, 21 predicted proteins | sample LaCruzMarch2015__2_FD_192410 | JGI IMG/M metagenome (GOLD analysis project Ga0247841, IMG submission 192410) | Freshwater microbial communities from meromictic Lake La Cruz, Castile-La Mancha, Spain - LaCruzMarch2015_18m | ecosystem: Environmental > Aquatic > Freshwater > Lake | place: Spain... | reverse complement strand
TGACCAGGAAAGAGAAGCCCAATTTCGTTGGTATGAATGCTTTCATTATCGATAATGAGGATACTATACATACAATTTACACAACAATATTTAAAATCTTTCCTTTCACATAAATAACTTTTTTTGGCTCGTTCACAATTCGTACAGCTATTTTAGGATCAGACTTTGCGAGCTTCATAACTTCATCTTCTTCAGCTTCTTTACTTATAGACAAGGTTCATCTGACCTTACCATTTACCTGTACTGCGATAGTGACAGTATCCGCTACGAGATATTTCTCATCATATGTTGGCCATGTCGCTTTGGTGAAAATAGAATATTCATTTCCTAGGTATTCTCGCAATTCTTCTGCAAGATGTGGAGCAAAAGGAGAAACCAAAATCACCAAATCTTCAAATGTTTTTTTGTTGATCCTCGGACATTCCGTCAGATGATTGACCAAAATCATAAGCTGAGAAACCCCGGTATTGAATCTGAATGCGTCGATATCTTCTCAAACTTTTTTTATAGTCTGATGTACTATGGTAAGATTTTCTCATGATCACTGACTTCAAGCCTGCCCGTCCGGCAGGCGGGCTTCAAGCTTCAAGCTTCAAGCTGTAATTTTATCTTTCAAGGCAATTATCTTATCTAGGAATTTTTTTATTCCCTTGATACCGTTCGTGCTCCAAGCAATCGATTGATCAAATGGTCCCATAAACATCTCATATGCTCTCAAGACGTCAGCGCCAAACTCGTTGATGATATCATCAGGATTGACGACATTCCCTCGCCTCTTGGACATTTTACGTCCATCTTCTCCCATGATAAGTCCTACAGAGTGATATTCTTGGAAAGGTTCTTCATGCGTGATACTACCGATATCAAAAAGAAATTTCTGCCAAAATCTACCATAGATCATATGTCTGGTGATATGTTCTGCGCCACCGACATAGACATCTACACTACCTCGATACCTCTCTTTATCTTTCCCCACCAATTCTTTATCATTATTCACATCCATATATCTGAGCCAGTATCGTGAACTTCCTGCTCGTCCTGGCATCGTATTCGTTTCACGTTTTGCTTGTGTTCCATCGGGTAAAGTTACATTGACCCAATCCGTAATATTTGCCAATGGTCATTCTTCAGTTCCTGTAGGTGCATAATTTTCTACATCAGGCAATAATAATGGTAACTCTTTTTCGTCCAAGGGAATTATTTTTTTTGGTGCTTGTACAATTTCAAATTCTCGTCAAACTAATCCATTCTTTTCAATTTTTTCTAGATATCATGGTTGAAAATCTCGTCATTTTTCAAATTCTTCCAAACTTGTAATCGTCGCAAAATTATTTTTGTTGGTATATGCTTTTTCAATAATTATTTTATCTTCTTTCCAAAGTTCTGCCAAATTTTTTCGTAGATAGACAGCTTTTATTTTAACAAAAACGATATCTCCTGTTTCTTTATTATTACACTTTATAGTATCTCATATTTTAATATCGCCAAAATATCTATCGGGTTCATCGGGGTTGAGCGCTCTTGTTTCAAGTGTTTTTACTCCATCGATAATAGCTTGCCAAGTTTTTTGTTCATAAAAATTTATTTCCAATTTCGGTGTCTCTTCCATTCGTAGAACGGGAAAAGGTTCTCATCGATATCTTTGTCTAGAGAATACTCGATCCTGCATCTTATAATTTACTTTAACTCATCATAATCATTTTTTATCTAATCGCATTTGCATTGCAGTAATCGCTTCATCACTTGATAATCAAGTGAAGTCTCATGAATTATTTACTACTCATTTTTCCGTATAACAAATTTCTCCAGAGAGTATTTTATCATATTTTTCAAAAATTTTATCTTGTGGTAAGATAGAATTGTTAATCGGTAAATCATACTTTTTTGCAAATTCAAAATCTCTTTCATCATGAGCTGGTACTGCCATCACTACTCCCGTACCATAATTTGCTAACACATAATCAGCAACGAAGATAGGAACCTTTTGTCCATTGAAAGGATTGATAGCTCGTATTCATTCTATCTTTACTCATGTTTTATCTTTTTGTAATTCAGTTCTTTCTAGCTGAGTTTTTTTATTCGCTTGCTCTCTATACTGTTCTATTGCCTTCCAATTCTCAATTTTCAATTCTCAATTCTCCATTTTTTTGATAAGAGGATGCTCAGGTGCGATAGCGACAAATGACATTCCAAATACCGTATCTATTCTAGTAGTATAAACTTCGAAAGAATATCATTCTCCTAGTTTTTCATGCCCCGTACCTGCAATTTGCATAGCAAATTGAGTTCCTTCAGACTTACCAATCCGGTTTCTCTCTAAATCTTTCATAGACTCATCTCGCTGCAAATCATTCAAGCCTTTTAAGAGTCTGTCTGCATATTTAGTAATTCTCAATACTCGCTGCTTCATTGGTTTCTGTTCTACTTCGCTTCCGCATCTTTCACATTTTCCATCATCGAGATCTTCATTTGCCAATCCTGTCATACATGAGGGACATCGATTTATCGGCTTATAATCTACATACGCAAGGCGTTGTTTGTTTAAATATTTTTCAATGTCTTCATTAATTTTCAATGCTCAATTTTCAATGCTCAATTTGAGCGAAGCGATAGGCATCGCTTTTTCTAGCTTCTCATCATAGTAATGATTGTACATCTGCAAAAATACTCGTTGAGTTCGTTTGAAATATTTTGGATCAGCAGTATTTACTGACCTACTTCGATCATAGGTGGTACCAAATGTCTCTAGTTGTTGTATAAAGGTTTCGATATTTTTTTGAGAAACGACTTGTGGTTTCATCTTGTGCTCGATAGCATATTGTTCCGTTCCAAGTCCAAAGGTATCAAAGCCCATAGGATGTAAGACATTGAATCCTTCGAGCATTTTTTTCCTGGCAAGACAATCGGTAGCAATATATCCTTTGGGATGTCCTACATGCAATGCGGAACCAGAAGGATAGGGAAACATATCCAGGATATAAAATTTTGGTTGAGAAATATCTTCATGTACTTTGTAAAGATTAGTTTCTTTCCATTTTTTTTGTCGTTTTTTGCTTATGTCTTTGAAATCCATAGTAGGTAATTAGATAGTAAATAATATATCCGATGTAATTCCGGAGATTTTTTTTGTCTCAGAAAAAATAAAGAGACTTAATCGTAGCGAAAAAGCATTTCCTTTCAAGTAAAATTATATGCTATACAATACGTAGTGAGAGAGAAAAAATAGTAGATAAACTCACTTCTAGTGATAATATTATCAGAGATATCATTTGAGTATTTTTGACCTGCTTGAATGTTTTAGTCTTCTAATCCCTTTTTCTTTGATTTGTCTTACTCTTTCTCTTGAGAGGTTAATTTTTTCGCCTATTTCATCAAGAGTAAGCGGTGGATTTCCATTTAATCCATAATACAGTTGAATAATTTCACTTTCTTTATCTGTTAGCGTAGTAAGTGCTCTTGAAATATCTTTCCTGAGAGATTCTACAATAAGATTGCGATCAGAAGCATACTCAGTACTTTCTAAATTTGATAAAGGTGTATTCATGTCATTATCATCATTAATGGGTTTGTCCAACGAAGATTGTTTTCCGTTAATAGCAAAAAGTCATGTAATTTGTGATTCTTCCATTTCTAAGGCTTCTGCAATTTCTTGATCAGTAGGTTCTCTCTCATGGACTTGCTCCAATTTTGCGTTCATTTTATTAGCTTTGTGTATTTGTCCAACTTTATTTATTGGAAGTCTAACGATTCTTGATTGCTCAGCAATAGCCTGGAGAATTCATTGACGAATCCACCAAACAGCATACGAAATAAATTTAAATCCTCTTGTTTCATCAAACTTTTGAGCAGCCTTGATAAGCCCAAGATTACCTTCGTTGATTAGATCTAGAAGTGATAATCACTGATTCTGATATTGTTTAGCAACAGAAACAACAAACCTTAAATTGGCTTTGACAAGTTTTTCCAAAGCTTGTTGGTCTCATTCTCTGATTAATCCTGCTAACCTTACTTCTTCTAATGCATCTATTAATTCTATACGACCAATCTCTTGGAGATACTTATCCAAGGAATCACTTTCGCGATTGGTTATGCTTTTAATTATTTTGAGTTGTCTCATTTTTTATGCGAAGAGATAAATTTTATCTAATTTATATATTTCATTATAAATGTCAATAACAAATATAGATATTAAAGGGGGATTCTTTTATGAGCGGGATATTTAGCATTGAAAAAACCACATAAAAAGCTACCTTGAATGCAAGATGTTTTCTAAAAAAAATATATTTTTTATCGTTAATACTAAGTTTTGTCTAGAAGGAGAAAAAAAAGTATTGTCTTAAATAAGTTCAGACTTGGGATCAGTCTTACGGTGTTGTGATCACTGTTTTTCTTTTCTCTCTATTTTGCTGAAGGATCTCCCGTAATTATGTTTCTGAGAACGTATGCCAGCATTGCTTTTGGTGAGATTGGGCTCTATGTTTTTTTTGCTCTATGTTTTTTCGTGGGAATATTCATTATGGCAAAAGGACATCTGATGAAGTTACTTATTAGGCAATTCATGATAATGATAATTATTATATCTGCAGTGATCAATTTTCCCATCATCGATGGTGATGTAGCCAAATACGAAAAATTCTGATGATATATTTCTTGGCCAGTGATTGCATTATTACAAGTGATGTTTGGTGGAAAGGCTATAGCAACCAAGTCATTTATTATCATCTTGCTGATCCTGGCTATTATATGGATTCTTTATTCACTCAATTTTTCATTTCCAACCATTAGTCTCAAAAATGATAATAAACCAAAAGCTTCAAGCACAAAGCCAAAAGTTCAAAGATATGAAGAAGAAGAGGAAGAAGAGGAAGTAAGGCCAGATTTTTGAAGGCCAGTTTCTCGCTCACTTATCAAATCGCTTATCAAAGATAAACTTGAAAGAAAAATCCAAGAAAAAGAACAAGTGAGAGAAAGAAAATCAAAACCGACTATTAATTTTTCCGCAGACAAACCAACGTTTAGTTATAGTATACTAGATACAAATGGTGATAAATCGATTACCATTGATGAAACATTTCTTATGGAAAAAGCCAAAGCATTGCAAAATAAATTGATGGAATTTAATGTTCCGATCATGATCGAATGATTTGATATCGGACCTTCTATCGTACAAATGAGGATAAAACCTGATGAAGGAATCAGACTTTCTACTATCGAAGGTTTATCAAATGATATTTCACTTTCATTGAAATCCAAATCCGTAAGAATTGTTGCGCCTATTCCTGGAACTGATTGTGTAGGTATACAGTTACCAAACCCTAAGCCACTTATGGTGCATCTTGCTGATGTATTGAGCACTTCGGAATTTGCCAACGATATGAAAAAATCTGATAATAATCTTGCACTAGGAAAAGCAATTGATGGAACAATCATTATCAAAACACTAGAATCTATGCCACATTTGCTTGTTGCGGGAGCTACGGGATCAGGAAAATCAGTAGGAGTGAATGATTTCATCTTATCATTGATGTATCAAAATACCCCATCTGAACTAAAATTCCTTATGGTTGATCCAAAACAGGTAGAATTGGAGCTGTATGCAGGACTACCTTACTTATTGGCACCGATAGTTTTCGAGCCAGAAAAAGCACTCAAATTACTCAAACGAACAGAACAAGAAATGGAGAGAAGGTATGGTATGCTAAAAGAAACAAGAGTAAAAAATATCGACGAATACAACGCCAAAAAACCGCCAGAAAAAATGTTCCGTATTGTATTTGTTATAGATGAACTCGCATCTATGATGCTATCCAAAGCAAAGAGAGATGTGGAAAATTGTATTACGCATATATCAGCAAAAGCACGTGCAGTCGGAATCCATCTTATTATAGCGACACAAAGACCATCAGTAGATGTTATTACCGGACTTATTAAGGCGAATATACCGACAAGAATAGCTTTTGGTACGGTTTCAGAAATAGACAGTAGAACAATTCTCGGCAAAAAATGAGCAGAAACATTACTCGGAAAATGAGATATGTTGTATATGGATCCATCAACAAAATCACCTATTAGAATACAAGCACCATTTATTTCTACAGAAGAGATAGAAAAGGTGGTGGAAACACTCAAGGCTAAGTATATGTGATGACTCACAGAGGAAGATATTTATAATCAAGAGATAGTGAGCTTACTCGAAGATAAACTTGAAGCAGGGGCTCAGCTTTTCGGTAACAATGGTGACAATGATGATGAACTTGTAGAAAGAGCCATTCAGGTAATCTCACAGACAAGAAAAGCATCAGCAACATTATTACAAAGAAAACTCGGAGTTGGATTTGCTCGCGCTGCAAGAATAATGGATATATTGGAAGAAAAATGAATCATTGGGCCACAAGACGGCGCTAAGCCAAGAGACATATTAATTTAGTAATGAATACCAAGGAACGAGAGATAAGAAAGAATTTCTACACCCTTTTTAAAATATTATATCATAAATAAAAAAAATAACAAGTAAATCTAGTCGCTTATGGCTAGATTTTTTGCTTTTCTCTCTATCGAGAATATACTTAATTCTAGCAGAAAGCTAAAAGAACAAAGCCCAAAGCTAAAAAATATCTCTCATTTCAATGTTTTACTATTTCAATATCTACAACATGAGCTTCACTAGCAAAAACTTACAATCAAGAAGAAGTAATATGAGTTTTATAAAATGAGCAACTCTATTCTTTTTTTGAATGTCGGTGATAGTATTTATGACAAACGCATTCGATATTAATGTGAGTGTTCCAAATAGTATACAATATATCCAAAAAATATTTTTAACAAATTCTGGAGATAATATATCAGTTACAGGGATCATTCTGGATGGAACAACAAATGGTGGAATAACCATAGCTAATCTCACAGGTAGAGGAATTCTTGGAACAAATAGTAGTGGAAAAATTATAGTATGAACATATACGGAATCAGATCCAAAAGTATGAACATTAACAGCAGGACAACGATGTTATGCTAGCGGAGGTCAAGTAGTTTGTAACCAAACGCCTCCAGGTTGAGCATGAGCAGAAACAGATCCTATATGGTCAGCAGCAAGTGTAAATTATGTACAACAAACACAGACATGAAATCGGAATACAGCATATGGACGAGGAAATCATGCTGGTGCATGATATCTTACTGCTGAGTCAGATCCTATATGGTCAGCAGCAAGTGTAAATTATGTACAAAAAACACAGACATGAAATCGAAATACAGCATACACGTGGACAACTACCTCATGAGCAACATTATGGGGATGGTACAATACCATAGGTATAAACGTAAACAGTTTAGCTACAGCAACATTAAATTGTGATATAGGTGAAATCATAAAATCTAGTGGTGTAGACACTTGGATTTGTGCTACAGATCAAACAGCAATTCCAGCAGGAAATGATACAGAGATTCAATTTAAGAGTGGTTCAACGTTTGGTGCTGAGAGTACTTTTGTACGAAATACAAAAGACCAAAGATTGTGAGTATGAACATGAAGTCCTGCATATACCTTAGATGTGTTTGGGGCAATCAAGGGTGCTGATTATTATTCTAATAAAGATAGAATGTGAATAACAAGCTATGCTACTATTGCTCCTAGTACATGAATTCTGCTTTGTATGGCTATGGAAAATGGGTTGATGGTAGATTTTGAAATAAAATCATCCTTATCAGGAGGAGTAGAATTAGCGGCAAAATGTTTGGGTCCTCGCGGTGAATTAGCAGCCCAGTATGCTTGAGGAAGTCATAAGATTATTTATACAGTAAGCTCATGCGTACCAGATCGAGAGTGTGAGTAAAAAATATACATATATTAGCATACGAAAAAAAATCTGGTCTTTTGGGGCCAGGTTTTTCTTTATATTGTTCAATATGCTCTTTAATGTTCAAGTTTTTCCATCTTTTTGATGAGCACCAAGATACTTTGTTTCGCTAGAGTAGTAAGCTCGGTTTTTTCAAGAATATCTTTTGCTTTTTGGCTATAGTTGATGATACTCTCTTTACCAAATGCCATTGCTCAACTTTCTTCAAACATCTTTTGTAGTGTTTGTATCTGTGACGCATTAAGAGCTTTTCCCATAGAAGAACTTAAGAGGTCTTTTTGTTCTGGAGTTCATTTTTCAAAAATATAATTGGTGAAATAGGTTTGCTGTCCTTCTTGAATATCACTAAATGTAGATTTGCTTTTGTCGCCTCCCATGATATCCAGATAATCATCCCTCATTTGAAATGCGAGTCCCATATATTTTCAAAGTTCTATGATAAGTTCTTGTTGTTCTTTTGATGTACCTGCTAAGATGGCTCACGTAAGCATAGGTCTGATAAAGGTATAGGAAGCGGTTTTATACATATTTTTTTTATCAATCAAGGATAGGGATGCTGGTCAAGAAATCATTATATCAACGTCAATCATTTGTCAGAGAATTACCTCTTCAATCATACTATGGACGTTTTTTCTTGCTTCCCAGAGTAAATCTTCTGGAAAATCATGTTGTTGGTATCGAAGCTCATACACCCAAGAGAGTAAGAGATCACCAAGGAGGATAGCTTGTCATTCTGCGATATGTTTGGCATTTGGTGTGCTGCTTAATAAGGTCTCAATATAAGAATGGACAGTAAGTGCATTATGCCTTTTTCCTGCTTGATCGATAATATCGTCATGAATAAGTGCCATAGAATGAAGAAGCTCAAAAATGATTCAAAAATTTAAAATAGCTTTTTCATTGGTACCACCAAATCATGTATATGTACCTCGTAGTCCATATGGTCTAATTCTTTTTCCACCAGAGAAAATAAACGTAGAAATATAGTCAATAAAGGTATTTATTTTTTTGTCATTGATAAGCGTTTGTGCTTGTTTGATTTTTCCTTGTACATAGGTCTGTAAGATACCATCAAAAGTAATCTTAAATGAAGATAAATCCATGTTATTGAAAAGAAAATAAAAATAGGAAAAATCTAAAGAAATATATAAATATTTAGTCGATAAATGCAATTACAACAATATTTGATGTATCGAACAATATATTTGACAAAAACAAGAAAATAGTTATAGTAATATATATTTATTTTTATAAAAGAAATGATGGGAAAAATTACTCAATGATTAAATACTGTTCCCCTTAGACTAGGAAATACTGTTGCAACTCCAGTGAGAATAATAGGAGAGGCGGGTAATGCTGTAGCAAATATATTGAGACAAGGAAAGAGTTCGGCAAAAAATGCTGCCGAAGTCGGCAAACAAACGGTAGATGCTTTAGTAGATAATTTTCTTAATTTTTCCAAAGTAGAAGGAAAATGGTATCAGAAAATGATTAAAGTACCTCTCAATTTAGTGTCTTCAGTGACACGAAGACCAGCTATGATAGCAGGAGCTAGTATAGCAAGTGGACTCAATCAATGAGTTCGAGAACCATTCAAAAAGCTCTTATTTACACCAGGAAAGATGTTCAAATGAATGTGGAATGCTACCAGAATATTTAGCAAAAAGAAAGGATTTGATTTTGCTTCCTATGATACGCATGAGACAACAGGAGATACTCGAGTCAATAAAATAAGAGAAAAGGGTTTTGGTTTCCTTGGTGCTAAAAAATGATCATCATCAGTGAAAGAAGAGAAAGTAGAATCAAAGAAAGAACAGAAAGCAGAAGAAAAGAAAGAAGAGAAAGTAGAATCAAAGAAAGAACAGAAAGCAGAAGAAAAAAAAGAAAAGAAAGTAGAAGAAAAAGAAAATATAACAGATAAAAAACCAGAGAAAATACAGGAAAAAAAAGCCAAAGAGGATAAAAATACTAAAAAGGATATAGAGGAAAAAATAGAAAATAATCCTAAGAATATACATGATTTCAAAGAAAATAATAGGAAACAATCAGAGAAAAAAGATAAAGAAGAACAAGAATCCAAAGAATGGAAACATTTAGATTGGAGAGAAAAAGCGAAAAGCGAAAAGAAATTTAAAGAAATGCTAAATGATAATATAAGCGAAGAAGGGGTAATTGATCGAGGAAAGAAAAATAAGAAATGAGAAAATATAGATCAGATTTTAGTAGTTTTGAAAAAAGAATGGCCTGCATTCGCAGGATATATAGAAGACGAAATTATCGCTAAGGAACAGTCAGTAAAAAAAGCAGCAGCTTAATAAAGTATTTCCTTATATTTTTTGATATACATATCTAGATGTTCAAGCTCATCATCATCAGCTCTTTTGTTTCGGTGAAGCTTTCCGCATGCTTTACATTGGAACTGTATTTTCATTCATCCATTTCTGATTTCATAAGCGATAGGATACATTGTCTGTCCGCAAGTAGTAGATCTATCTCAAGGGATATCGCCATCTACATGTAAAGAGGTGAAACAATAGGGACAATGATTCCTACAAGTTTTAGCAGCCTGAGAAATTTGTTTTCCACAATGGATACATGTAAATGCTTCATTTATTTTTTTCATAAGATACGACTAAACGGCTAAACGTTGAAACGATCAAACGATGTAAAATAATTATTGGAGTTTTTGGATGTATTTATAAATCATAATGCTTATGTGTTTGGATTTGTCTGATAGTCCCTCAAATAAAATTTGATCTATATAATCATTTTTATATGCTAAGTTCAGCATACTTCTTACTTCTCAACAACTTCATTTGGCTATATAAAGGAATCTTCTTAATTCATTATTTGTTTCTCTTTCAAATCATTCAGCTATATTGTTAGAAATGCTTAAGGTAGCTCTTAATATTTGATCTCTAAAGAAATAATCTTTAAATATATCTTTATTAAATATTTGTGCTAAGGTAGAATATATTTCTTGTGAATCTTGCCACATTTTTAATTCTTCAAATTGCATTTTTTTACCTTTAAATACTAAAAAAACATCGTTTTATCGTTTATTCATTTTGTCGTTTTAGCGTTTAATAGACCACACGGCCGTAGAAGGCAAGTTGTTCTCCTAAAAACTTAGAAGTGGGTAGCTCCATCACGGTATACACCGTAATTTTATGGCTCCCATGAGGCAGATAGGAAGTAATATTCCTCACCCTACGTACGCACCATGTAGTCACAAAGAGACTAGTGGTATTTTAGAAGTTTGCAAGCAGAAATCTAGGCACCCGGGTGCGATAGTTGCTAAAGTGGCTTCAGAAGCAAAGTAACTAATAATTCCACCCGGGTGGAAAAATAAAAAACACGCCCTTTTTTGCGTGTTTTTTATGGCAAATAATATACAGAAGTATTATTCTTCTGTATTTTCTTCTTCCTCATGAGCTCTCGTTGCTTCGAGTGCATTTGCTTCTTCTCTTGCTTTGATTCTCTCTGGGTTTTCATTTGCAAAATCCACTTTTACTGCTCTTCCCATGATTTCTTGTCCATCCATAGCTTTTTGTGCTTTAGCTGCATCTTCAGGATTAACAAATTCTACAAATCCAAATCACCTACTTTTGTTGGTTTCTTGATCGAGTTTTACTCTAGCAAAAGCTACTTCTCAAAATCTTGAAAATTCCTCTCTGAGCTCTTTTCCTCTCAATTTCCAGTTTAATCAGCCGACAAAAAGTTTTGTCGTGCTGACAATAGTGTTTTCTTCTGACATCTTCACAAAAAAACAAAATAAAGAAAATACGCTAATATATAGATAAAATGTATAATTTTGTCCATAAAATACAAATGATTTTAATCTACCAGAAAAAAGTGAATTTTAGTCGAAAAATTTGCTTGTGAATTTTAGTCGAAAAATTTGCAAAAATAATAAATCTGGCTATAATTGAGATGCGCTAAAAACTTACATATTGATGAAGGTTTTTACGACATCGAAATTATATATTCTTCAATCAAAAATAGAAAATATTTTTGAAGGAGAATATATAATTGAGATAAGCTAAAAGCTTTATTCCTTACACTAGATAGTATGACTGATCCGTTTCAAACAACGAATCCTCAACAACAAGGACAACAGTGATATACTGATGATATTTTGGGGTGAGAAGATATATTTGCAGCTATACCAAAAGCTAAGAGAGAAGAGGAGATTTTTGCTTATGATGACATGATGGAAAAGAAATATCAGTTTAATTCTCTACCTGAAAGTAGCGAACCGGAAGTCTCTATAGTAGCAGGTACACAAGTACAAGAAAACATCCCAAAAGAAATTCCAATTGAATCAGTAGCTGTAGAACCCGTTTCTGTGGTCCAACCACAGCAAGCAGTAAAAAAGGAAATCCCAAAGCCAGATCAATCAGTACCCGTGGATCCCGTTTCTATAGTTAAAACAAAGTCACCAGTTGTTACTCCGATTTCTACTCCAGCACCAAGACCAGCACAAGCTGTTGTACAACAAGCTCCTGTTCAAAAAATACAGATAGCCAAAGAAATTCCTATGATAGAAAAAGTTGTTCCCGTTGTAACTAAACAAGAAGTACAACCAATCAAACAGTCTTTACCATCAGAGAAACAAGAAATAGAGGTACCGTCAGATACAAGATCGCAAACTGATGTACAGAAAAAATTTAGTGAACTATTTTCTACTACCAAAAAAATCTATGAACTCAAAGATACAACAGGTATTACTGAAGAAACATTCGATATCCTTTGAGCAAATAATGATAAGGTATTTATTTCATATAGGTTTCTTCTTGATGAAACTGATGATAAAATACTCTTCATTACCAAGATAGAACAAGACAAAGAAACAGAAGAAGAGACAGTTAATGAGTTGAGATTTACCTTCAATCAAGAAACATCATCTTTGGAAGTAGTAGTAAATGATATATTGCTTTTTGATGAGATACAAGATTTCACAGAAGATCAAAAGAAAAAATTACAAGTAATAGATAAACTCAATAAGTTTACATTTTTGGCTTCAGAAGAATTGAGAAAATTAGAAAAAGAAATCAAAGAAAAAGAGGAAGCAGAAAAAGAAAGAAGAAAATTACAAGAAATATTTAGAAATTTCTAAAGCGGTGCAATATACCTTAATGGTGAAAAGTTATTACTGAAAAGTATATGTTTTATTTGTATATGGACTATGGCGCTGTACAATAGTTTGTATATATACATCCATCATTTTTCATTTGACCTTTACAAGGTCAAAGGATTATTAGTTTTACACCTTTCACTATATTTTATATTCGTTTTTTTCTTTTGAAAATTAGAATAAGAATGATACATACGAGGCACATAAACAGCATAAGGATAGGAAAAAAATTGGAGTCGGATTGTCCAGGTAATGGTATATTCATTCCATATATTCAACTAATAAGTGTCAATATTCAGGTCACAGCAGAAAATATAGTGAGGACGGTAATCATAGAGTTGGTTTTTATATTCATGAGAGAATTATAGGTATCAGCAAGAGATTCTACATTTTCAAAACTGATAGCTATAGTATTCATAATCTTTTCCAACTTATATTCCAAATCTTCAAAATAGACATCAAGGTCTTCTTTATAAAACTTTGGTAATGTTTTTTGGAGTTCATCCAAAATCTCTCTATGTGGTGCAAAAGTATGTTTAAGCGAGACGATATTACGTTTTTTGATGGTAAGATTTTCCAACAATGATTTTTCCAATTTACTTGAAGAGAAAAGCTGTTCTTCTAGATTGACGACATCTTTGGATGATTGTGTAAGCATTTTGATACTTTTATCATACATAGTATCCAAGATTTTATAGAGTATATAGTAAGGAGAAATTTTAAATTCTTCATCTGATTCTCTTGTTTTGAGTTCTTCTCAATATTCTTCAATGATAGATTTGATATGGTTGGTATCAAACTTTGTCATCGTGACTATAATGTTTTTTCCAAGGATGATGCTAAATTCATTCAGAAAATATTTTTTGTTGTCTGCATTATATTTTGGGAAGTTGACGACAATAAACATATAGTCCTCATAGACATCAATCTTCTCTTGGTTAGTAAGCTCAAATAAGTCTTCTTCAATCAATTCATGGAGATCATATTTTTCTACAAGATCAGTAATCTCTTCTTTTTGTGGCTCAAAAAGATGTATCCAATCGACATTTCCAAAATGTAAAATAGTTTTCATATTGAAATACTAGATAATAAACTTTATTGAAAAAATTAATGTATCAATGAAATAAGTTCCTGAGATAATCCATGATTGGCTATATATGCATTAGACGCTTCTCTCATTTTAGTCAGATCCTCACCAAATCGTTCAGGCACGACAAATTTTTTTGCATCTCTCTTGCTAGCAAATTCTACTTCTGCAGTTTTGAATCATTGTAAATTTTTATAGATATCGAGTTCTATGATAAACCCATCATACGGTATTTCATAACGCGTTTTTTCAAGAAAATGATTTTCTACTTGAAACCATAATTGATCAAACTCTGCCTTAGTGATATCTGTTTCCATTTCTTCTCTAACAAGTCCATGTCATTTTTTTCTAGTGATTTTATATGTATCTCAGATATGTCTTATTCTTATACTTTTGCCTGTACTTGGATCATTAAAATATCATTGAATAATCTCTTGATGAGGAAAATTTTCAATATTCATCGGTATCGTTTTTATCAAAAATTTTCTTTCAATTTCAGAAGCCATAGTAATTATCTAATAGATAAAATTTATCTTTAGTGATGTTGCTTTTAGTTCTTTTGCTATGTATAAAACAGTGAAATTACTCTTTTACTTTGAATCTTTGGGTTTCTCTATAGAGTTTTTTATGTCTTTTATAAGAAAGTAAATAATGCAATTTAAGAACAAATGAGACGAAAAATAATATCCATCCAAGTGCAGCAAACACAGAAATATTTCTGTATTTTTTTTGTTGTTTTTCAATTGCAGCTACGTTATTTTTTTCATATTCCAGGATTGATGCATCAATATTAGAAATGTCACATCCAATTTTTTGGATAAGAGAAGTAAGGTCTTTCTTATAATTTGCTTCAGCTTTATTATACAGGCCTGCCAAAACAATACATTCATTTGTTGTTGGTGATATTTTTTTTGCTTCTTGGAGTATTTGTCTAAAAACCATTGGATTTATGTCTTTGTTGAATGCCATTCCCGTAGCAGTTTGAAAGTTATAGATGCTTTGTGTTTTGTTTGCTCATCCATAGGATTGTTTATCCGTTACCAAAATTTTGAGGTCTATTTTCTTGTTGATAGGAATCCATTTTCTTGGATAAAAATTAAGATAATTGCCATTCCATTTCAAGCTTTCAGATCCATAAAAATATTGTTCTCCATCAAAATATATTACAGCACTATTTTTGTCTATTCATTTGCCGATATCTTTGACATCAAAAATGAAGTATTGGTCCAAACTGATTCTTTCTTGAGTATCCTTTGGATAGATAAGACTGATGCTTGGTGGAACGATATCGGGCTCACATTCAGGTACTTTTGCAAAATCAAGAGTAAATATCTCTTTGAGTGGATATGTTTGACTAGCAGTAATCGCTTCCGAACCTGTTCACAAAGTAAGTGTTTCTTTGCCTAAACTATTGCTTTTGAAATAGAGCTGGAAAAATGATGTTGCTTGTGCTGTTGTCGTAAACGTTGGATTTTGAACCTCAAGGATAATTTTATTGTATTCTATTTTGGAATTTATTACGCCATTATTTGTGGTTGGTAAAATACGCAAGATTTCCATAGTATCTGGATTGTAATAGAATACTAAGGTAAATTTTGTAATTTTCTGTCCTTGCGGAGAAAATAAAATATCAGCAGAGTTGGTACAGCCAGCATGGAGTTTGTCGGCGGGTTGAAATCTCACGTCAGAGTAGAGTGGTTGGAAAGAGACTTTTGCTGATCGTGCAAATCATATCATCCCAAGTATAACGATAATTCATCGTGTAAATATGTTTTTTGTTTTTGCCATCAGCTTAGCTAATAGAGTAAAATTCTCTTGTTAGTATACAAATGGAACAAAAAATATCAAATGAAAAATAGTAAAAAGTATTACATAGAAAGCATAAGAAGGTAGTGGTAGTAAATTTATGCTTTAAGCTATTGTCCTTTACGTAGTCAAAGGGGTACTCTTTATGCTAAAATTTCATTGATTTTCTGATTTTTTTTCATACCTATATGTATATGAATACGGTTTTATCCTTTCTATTTCGGATGACTACGGACCTCAAAAAATTTGAACAGACTCGCAAGACCAATATAGCAAATACTATAGGAAGTGGTTTATGGTTAGGCGTAGAGGAACTTTCTCGCACCGTCAGTGGTACCAAAAAACCAAATACAAAAGGAGAAGCTTTAGCAAAAAACCAAATCTCTAGAGAGCTTGATATGTATGAAACAGGAAAAATAGAGAAACATAAGAAAAGCTAAATAAATATAATGAATAATCAAAGACTTATCTTAGTATGTGCTATTGTATAGTACGATAATTCGTAAGTAGCCAATACCAATATCTTTCATTGTTAATTTTTAATTGGTAATTTGTTTCGTAGTATGGAAAATATTGTGGAAGATATTTTAGCTCATGAAGTACATTTCCATTTCTCCAAAAGTGGAGGACATGGAGGTCAAAATGTAAATAAAAGAAATACTAAAGCGGAATTATATTTCAATATTCATGATTCTCAAAGGCTTACTTTTGCACAAAAAGAGAAGCTTGTTGATTTAGGTGCCCATATGATTCATCATCAAGAATGAATACTTATCATGACATGTAGTGAAGAACGTTATCAAAATGCCAACAAACAGAAAGTTATCCATCATTTCAAACAGTTGTTGTGAGAAGCATTGATAGCAGATAAAGAGAGAATCTCTACAGATATGCCTCAATCCGAACGCGAAGCCCGTATTTTAGACAAAAAATATACAAGCAAGACAAAAAAACTGAGACAAAAGCCATGACTACATAAATACTTGTAAAAGTATAAAGAGAGAAAATAACAAAAATCCGCAAGACAAACAGGCGGATTTTTTTTAAAAGATTTTTTGATGAGGAAAAATTTCCTGGATGAAATACATAAATTCCTTAATTTGTTCCTCTTCATAAGCTTGTTTTTGTATAAGCTCTTGACGATAAGCTTCGTGGTAAGCTATAGCTTGTTTGACTGAGGTTTTAGTAAATTTCAATATCCCTGACTTGTTTTTACAAACATATACAGGAGTTATTGAACCGCTTATAGATACCTCTGTCACCATTGAAGAATTTCCTTTGGCAGCAAAGCTTTTATGGGGAATCGGTCCCACTAAGATTGCTTCAATTTTTTTATTTGTAGCATTCGCATAGCTAAATTGAGATTTAAGATAAGAGTCTTTATCTAAAAACCAACACTGATATCCATAAAACCCATAATGCTTGAGAAAAATATTCTGAATTACATTTCTTGGAATATGCAACCATCCGACAATAATAAAAATTTTTTTCATAACAATTTTATTTATGTATGTATACATACATATAGAGATATGCTCCAAAAAATCAATTATAAAAAATAAATATATTGACTCAGAGGACAATATATGTATTAAAAGAACGTTTTATTCTCTCTTTACCTATGAATTTACCGTGCTGACCAGAATTGAATGAATCATCCAAAAACATACTCAAACCTGAAGAAATAAATCGTCTCTATAATGACTATCGACATGCTATTCACCTTAAAAATGGATACAAGAAATCCTCACTCATTGATGATGACATTGATCAAACGATATATCCCAGAAATCCTGGGAAAATGAGGATGCTTCAGAGTATAATATTGGAGGCATTAGAATCATATACTAGTGTGCTTGTAGAAAACAAAGAGACGTATGAAGCATTGATGGAAAAGATTTTTGCTACACTTGATACACAATCAGTCATCATAGTAACCAATCATGCTACATTTGCTGGTATACCTATACTCATAAGTCAGTTACACAAATATTCAAAAATTCATCACAAGAAAGAAGCGAGAGAAAACATCAATACGATTGTTGGTCCAGCATTACTTACCCAATCTCAAAAAAAAATAATTCAGTCGATATAAACACTTCGAAAAACCATTCCTACAACTAATCAATCTGACATACCGGCATTTAATAAAGCCATAGAGAACAATCAATTAGCAGAAAATCCTATTCAAAAAATAAGAAAAGATTTCGTAAAAAATTTCATAAAAAAATGAACTGACCCAGGAAATATTTTTCTCGTTGCACCGACAGGGACGAGAGATATTCTAGAACGATCTCCCTACAAAACGATACAAAGTATTTCTTATGCAAATGACGAAACACTCCAACATACGCTCAAAATGATCAATTATTTTGTACAACAAGGGAATATGATCATTCTTGCTGGTGTGAATGAAACATCTATGAAAATACCAAGTAAGACACATGAAAAAAATAATTCTCGGTCAAAATGATCTACGTATATAACTCTCAAAGAATTAACGCCTGAAACGTGTGAACAACTTATCAAGGATAAAATATTTATGAATGAACTTGCTTTATTGGTCAAAGACAATTATGGAAATAGTATAGGAAAAGCACTCCCAAAAGATCAGCTCAAGGAGCAAGAAAAAATAGCAAGAAAAAAAATAGAAGATTTTTCCGATCCATTACATGAAGATTATGAATTCAAGGATTATACATTTGTAGATAGTATAAAGAAAAAAATTATCAGGAAAATCTTTGATGCAATAAAAGATCATTAGTTTCTTGTTACATAAAAAAAGATCGTTATTTTAAACTTGATAACTCTCGACAACTCAATACTATGTAAAATAGTAGAAAGTATAAAGTAGAAAGATATGCTCTTCTTTACCTTTCACTCTTTACTTTTTGTCTGAAATTATGCTATCGATATACAAACAGCATTTTGCTGAGATTCTAGGTCAAGACATACAGGTTTCTGGACAAGATATTTTGACAATGATAGAGATTCCACCGGAAAATATTCCTGGAGATTTTGCATTCCCTTGCTTTCAACTCGCTAAACAAGCAAAATCAAATCCTAACGCGATAGCCAAACAACTCGCTGAAAAATTCAGTTCTCCTTTTTTTTCAAAATTTGAAGCTATTGGTGGATATCTCAATGCGCATATAAACAAAAAAATATTCATAGATAATTTTTTCGGCATGAAGCATGAAGCATGAAGCTTGAAGCCATCTGCGAAAGTCTTGATAGAATATATGAGTGCCAATCCAAATAAGCCACTCCACATTTGACAAGCAAGAAATATTTGTATAGGTGACAGTATGAGAAGAATATATGAATATCTCAAATATGATGTCACGAGTTGTGATTATGGTGATGATAGCGGAGTAAATATAGGATACAATATTGTCGGACATTTATATTATGACATACCACTTACTACAGACAAAAAATTTGATCATTATTGCGGAGAAATTTATACCAAGATGAGAAAGATAGCGAGCGAAGGAGTTGCTGAAGGGGAAAAAGGAGATCCCGTTTTTATGGAGAGACTATCAGAAACCTTATTAAAGATTGAAGAAGATACAGATCCGGAAATAAAAACACTACATCAGAAATATACTCAAGAGTGTACGCAACAAAATATGGTAAGTTGTCGAAGAATGGGTGCATATTTCGATCTCGTTGCATGGGAGACAAATATTTTGCATTTGAAATTTTTTGCAGAAGCAATAGATATCCTCAAAGAGAAGTGATGTGTAAAATATATGACTGATGGTGATGCTATAGGCTGTCGAGTGCTTGATCTTTCCTCACTTCCAAAGTATGCAAAAGAAGAAAAACAATATGAGATCATGATAAAATCAGATGGTTTAGCGACGTATGTAGCCAAAGATATTGCTTTCGCAATGTGGAAACTTTGATATCTAAACAAAGATTTTGGGTATCAAGAATCATGGGAAGATCCAAGAGGAATCAAAATGTATACTACAACAACTGATATTTCCAAATGACAGCAATATGGATTTGGTAACTATGATATTGCAATCACGGTTATTGATTATAGACAGATTCCACCACAAGAGATTGTGCAAGCAGCATTGAAATTGATAGGGCATACGCAATGAGAAAAACAATATCTCCCATTATGATATGGTATCGTATTTCTTACACCACAGACATTAATAAATCTCAACTATACACTCACGGATGATGAAAAAAAGGAGAAAAAGTTGCCCTTTGCAAGCAGAAAATGACGAACAGTAACCATAGACGAGATGCTTGATATGCTTCATACTAAAGCATATACAGAGACCAAACAAAGAAACCCAGAAAAAGATGATGCACGATTCCACAATGTCGCTGAAGCGATGGCAATTTCTGCACTGAGATTCTTTTTGATTAGGGGGGATATAAGCAAAGATATTATCTTTGATCTCGATGAAGTGATGGATATGCAAGGAGAAACATGAGCATATATATTGTATACCGGAGCAAGGATGCAAAGTATAATAGATAGTGTATGAGTTTTAGATCTAGCAAAAGTCAATTATTCACTCTTACAAGAAGAGGAAGAATTTTCATTAATCAAAAAAATAAGTATGCTCGATGAGATTATCTGGAAAGCAAAAGAAGAATTAGCACCTCATTATATTGCCAAATACTGTTTTGATTTGGCTCAGTTGGTAAATAGTTATTATGCTCATACCAAGATACTAGTTGATGATAATGCAATCAAGACAACGAGAATCGTATTGTTGCAAAAAGTAAGTGATACGCTCCAAAAAGCTATGTCACTGATCGGGATGAAGTTTTTAGAGAGGATGTAAGATAAAATATTTAGTTTAATAAATAGAGCGCGTATGAAAAGGTTTTTTTATGGAATAATGATTCTGCTTGTATTTTTTTTCTCAGCATATGTCTTAGCTCAGGAGAGTTTACCAGTAAAACAAATGAGCTGACTGATATCTCCAAAAACAAACATGAATTCACAGGACTACGTACCATGAGAGATTATCGTAAAATTCAAAGCGACAAAAATTAACTTAAGGACTGCTTGAGGAAGAACTAGTGCACAATCTTTTGCTACAAGTCAAAATGTACTTAGCGTTGATTCTCTACCAAACAACAATATTGCGGTTATGAAGATTCAATGAACGGAAAGCGTAGAACAAAAAACAACACAACTCCAATCTGATCCAAATGTAGAATATGCTCAACCCAATTATATTTATCATATATTGTCTACATGATTTGATGATACATACTCATGACTTTTGACATGATTGTCTCAAATTCAGTGGTATGGAGCTTACTGACTATTTAGTGGTAATGTAAATACTACCGGGACTTTGGTAGCTGTGATAGATGCTGGTGTAGCTTATGACCATCCAGATTTGGCAGTCAATATGCGAAATGGAAGTACTTGCAAAAGCAATACATGATTACAAATAAATAATTGTCTATATGGTTATGATTTTGCTGATAATGATAATGATCCTTATCCGGTACGTAGTGATCATGGTACTCACGTGGCTGGTACTATAGCAGCTGCAGCCAACAATGGAATCTGAATTATATGAGTCAATCCACATGCAGAAATTATGGCTGTCAGAGTGGGTGATGATAGTATGACGACTTTGGCAATAGCCAATGGAATAGATTTTGCTAGACACAATGGCGCTAAGATAATCAATGCAAGTTTTGGAGCTTATGATTATGATCAATATATGTATGATGCTGTGCAAAGCTTTGGATTATCTGGTGGACTATTTATAGCGGCTGCTGGTAATGATGCTAGAAATCATGCTATATCCGGAGTATCTTATCCATGTGGATATGATTTGGATAATATAATATGTGTGGCTGCTACCAATGCTAGTGATGGATTAGCTAGTTTTTCTGATTATGGAATCACGTCTGTCGATCTATGAGCGCCTGGGACCAACATATATAGTACAGTAATAGATCTATTGGAAAACGATATGTATACAAATAATTTTTCGTGATCATTGTGAGATATGCTAACTGGATGAATCAATTTTTCTCGATGATCTCAAAATAATATGGCTATGTGATGATATAGTTGATTTGCAAGTACATATACTATATGAATACAAGATTCTTATATAGAAAAAACAGTCAATCTGAATGGATATTTGTGATATAATCTGTCAATAAAAACTTATTGCGATACTCCATTTGGTTCTAATTGAGATTTTTTGGAGATCAGCTTTTTGAGTTGATGAAATGAAATAGTTTTGATACAGACTACCGAACATTATGAACCTTATATAAATCAAAATAGTTGAATAAATTTGATAAGTTATACTTGATGAGTATCTACAGTTTTTTATCGAGAAGAATTTGATTTTGATGTAAATGCATTCCAATCCAAAGATTTACAAATCAGAGCGCGTTGGTATTCGGATGATATTGCAGATCAGACTAATAATATGTGATGTATGATAGATTATATTCAATTGGAGTGAATATCTGAGAATGGGGTGACATATTGATATATGAATTGAACATCTATGGCGACTCCACATGTCGCTTGACTCGCATCATTAGCATGGTCATATAGGCCAGATCTAAGTGCTTCAGCGATAAAAAATGCTATCGTAAACTCATGAGATTCTGTTGCTTCTCTCATTGGTAAAACCGTAAGTTGAAAAAGAATAAATGCTTATGCTACCTTAATGGCCTTGTGATATACTTCATGAGAAATGCTAGCGCAAACATACAATGCTATATGATTAGCTTTGTCTTGATGAGGAATCCAAAACAATTTCACTACCATAAACACTTGAAATCTAAGCAACTTCTCCTGACTCTATTTTGCTGTTATGTCATGATGACAAGAATTAGGAAGGATTACTTTCACTACAGGATTAGATTTGACAGATACAGGAACGCAGGAGTTTCTCTCATGAGAATTGCCAAATTCAATCTGAATGCAGCAATGAAAAATACGATTTACTCCATGAACATGATTTTCAGGGAAGCGTGCAACGCTTTGGATGAATCTACCCGCTAGTTTTTCATGAATCATTTCTCGTATAAACTCATGAAGTTTTATTGTCAGAGAATGAACCGGGCGAACGGGTACTATAACAGGCAATACTATGATTAGCTCAGTTACCTGAACATGTACAATTACTTGATGTCAAATACGTTTTAATGTAGATCATTTTACATCATTTGAAATCAAGCCACAATTGGTACAAGTACATATACAATCAAACACTCCATGAAGTACAAGCTATGCAAAATCTTGAAGTATAGTTACCGTTAATTTCACATGAAGCGATAATTTAACATGAGTTGTGGTAGTGATAAATTGACTTACTGGAATGGTTACCTGATCATCATTGTATCGATACTCAAACTTTACTGTTACGTGATGAACAGCTCAAACGCCAATTACATTCTCGATAAACTATCAAAATTTAAGTTGAGCGACGGGAAATACTGTTTTTTCAACGACTGATACCTCATCAGTAACTGTAGATACTATCGCTCCCACACTTACATGATCCGCTTCGGTAAGTGTATCAAATCAAACTGCTACATTTATTTTTACAAGCAATGAGATATGAAGTATAACCTATTCATGAATGTGTTGAAATTGATCATTGACTAATAGTATTTCATGAAACAATACAACAACATTTGCACCCGGGAACAATACCTATATATGATGTCAATTAAAAATAACCGATACTGCTGGAAATATTTCATCACGGTTACCACTACCTACTTTCACAATAAATTATACTGCACCATGAGGTTGAGGTTGATGAGGATGATGAACACCACCATCTCCTCTAGCGTGTACAACAGCACAAGTTATCTGTACATGATGAATATATATAAGGACAGGATCAACAGATTGTACATCAACAAAAATAGCTACTTCTTGTACATTATCATGAGATATTCTTAGCTGAACGAAAACATGAGCAGACCTGTCATGGTTGACGGCACTCAATACCGATAAAATAGGAAATACTCAAGGTTCTCATTTTTCTCCGGAACTAAATCCAGCATATCTCTATGCGTACAATATTGGTATCACAACACAATCAACCGTACAACAAGCTGATCTTACGGGTTCACTTATCAGAAAACATCTCGCCAAAATGATTAGTAATTTTGCTATCAAAGAGTTAGGTAAAACACCAAATACATGATTGGTATGTACCTTTACTGATATGCATGACGAAACTACCGAGATGAAACTTTATAGTAAGTTGGCTTGTCAACTTGGATTGATGGGATTAGATACTAATTGAATTCCAATACAAACCTTCAATCCAGATGGGAAAGTAACGAGAGCACAATTTGGTACCGTTCTTTCTAGAACTTTACGAGATACTAGCTATAATGGAGGCAATCCATATTATGTAGATCATCTTAATGCTCTTCAGGAAGAACAAATCATGAACCAAATAAATACACCAGGAAATAATGAACTCAGATGATATGTTATGTTAATGCTGATGAGAAGCACAAAAAATTAACAGGTACTAATTAATAGTATCGGACTTGTGCTTGTATTCACTATGGTAATGTACAATAGTTCATAATGCAACAATACATTCATTAAGAATTAAAAATTAAGCAAAATACTTTTATTCCATTAGTCTTATACCAAATGAACCTCCGTGAAGAACGAGAACAACGTGGTCTATTGTACCAATTTTCTGATGAAAAGATTTTTGATCTCTATAGTAAGTGAGGAGAAAAATTTTATATCTGATTCGATCCTTCTGCAGATAGCCTACAAATAGGGAATATGTTTTCCGTCATGGCCGCAGTGCATTTGATGAAATATGGAAATAAATGTTATTTTCTCGTAGGAGGAGCAACGGGCATGATAGGCGATCCTAGTGGGAGAAGTGACGAAAGAAATTTTTTGTCAGAAGAACAGCTCAGACACAACGAGCAATCTATTTATGCTCAGCTCAAAAATTTTTTGGAAAATATCAAAAAAAATTATGATATAGATTTTGAGTATGAGATGGTAGATAATTACGATTTTTTTAAAGGGATGAGCTATCTCAATTTTTTACGTGAAGTAGGAAAACATATAACCATTAATTATATGACAGCAAAAGAATCTATCAAAAAAAGAATAGAGGATCCTGATCAATCGATCACGTATGCAGAATTCAGTTATATGCTCATCCAATGATTCGATTTTTTGACATTGTTTGATACACATGGAGTCAAGTTACAACTTTGATGATCAGATCAACGATGAAATGTGACGACAGGAATGGAGCTTATAGGAAAAAAATTATGAAAAGAAGCATATTGTATGACTATACCATTGGTTACTGATGCGAGTGGAGCCAAATATGGAAAATCAGCAGGCAATGCAGTACGAGTAGATAAAACAAAAAATAGTCCGTATTTTGTCTACCAATTTTTTATGAATGCTGATGATAGCTTGATAGGAAAATTGTTAAAAGTGTTTTCACTAAAATCTATAGAAGAGATAGATGCGATAGTTGCTAAACACAATGAAAATCCTGCATTAAGATATGGACAAAAAGAACTCGCAAGTTGGGTAGTAGAAGTGTTATTTGGAAAAGACGCAGTGAAACAGGCAGAAAAAATATCAAAAATTCTTTTTGGATGAGAAGATATTATGGAGACGATCCAATGATTTGATCTTGCTGATCTAGCTGCTCTAGCTGATGAGACATGAAGTATATCTAGTAAAGAAAAAGAAGCAAAAGCGTTGGATATATTTACCGAGTCAGGATTGACGAGTTCAAATGGTGATGCAAAAAAAATGATACAATCATGATCATTGTTTATCAATGAAATCAAAGTACAAGATCCACAAATGATAGTTTCAAAAAAAGATTGTGTAAATGGTGTATTGTTGCTCAGAAAAGGAAAGAAACAGTATAAAATTGTAAGATATACAGATTAGATAGGAATAAAAAAAACCACTCTGGTTTTGATAGGGTGGATTTTTTTATTATATATCGAAAACGTATTATTAATTAAAGTTAGGTACATCTATGGTAAGCGTACCGGTATAGATACCTACCGCTTGATTGGTAGCGGTGGTAACTTTGAGGGTAACGGTATCTGCTTGAATCTTACAGATAGCACCCATATCATGATTTTTACCTAAGATAGAAGTTGGTGAATTGATGGGTGTTCGGGAAGTAGTCCCTGTATAGATAGCACAATTACCATTAACGA
>Ga0247841_10004002_pt1 | contig 26106 bp, 26 predicted proteins | sample LaCruzMarch2015__2_FD_192410 | JGI IMG/M metagenome (GOLD analysis project Ga0247841, IMG submission 192410) | Freshwater microbial communities from meromictic Lake La Cruz, Castile-La Mancha, Spain - LaCruzMarch2015_18m | ecosystem: Environmental > Aquatic > Freshwater > Lake | place: Spain... | reverse complement strand
ACGCCATTGATATTTTTGAGTATTTCTTGATCCAAAACCTTAATCAAATCTCCCCTTAATCCCTCTTTAGCTAAAGAGGGAAAAGACTTGGTTTCCACAATATCTATAATTTGTGGGTAAAGATTAGCTTTGAAAAAGGGGGTTAGGGGGATTTAAAAGCTTTATTACTGAATTACCCGATTAATTTGTCAATATTCATTAAGTTCTCCCTGTTTATAACCATAGTTATTTACCAATAGAATCACTAAAAAGCACAAATAGTAACAATTATTTTTTAATATCTCCCCATGTTACAGACAGCTTATATTTTGGGTCAATAGCAGAGAGAAGATCACCTTCACTTTCTGCGACGATGAAGTTATCCATCCATGCGTCAGTATTTGTACCGCCGACACTTACCGGACCTTTTTTAAGATTATCATCTGTAACTTCTAAGACTGATTTTATACTAGCAAAAGGAGTGGCGTCACTTCGTTTTTTTATTTTTAAAGTGATTTTGTTTCCTTCCGCAGTCACTTGGAATCGGTTCCATACATTGAATCCAAAATCATATTGCATGAGAGCTCCTATCTGATTCCAGCCACCATCATAGTACCAAAAGCCAATGCTTTTATTATCATCACGAGGACTGATGTGGTAATATTTAGTACCTGTGATTCTAAAAGCTGTTCCAGGGAAGCCTTTTTCTTTCCACATCCAATCCCATTCCCAGACAAAATTAGCCCAATTATCTCTATCTGCGGATTTCGGAATGTAAAGCGCATAGTTAAATGTGTGTACTACATTACCACTTTTGCCTTCGGGGTCTTTTACAATATCAATTTTGAAATCTGCCGCATTTGTGGGATTATCATTCTTTTCAAAGTTTTTAGGCGCACTTCCTACTGTATCACCTTCAAAGTCATCCTTAAAAAAAACCTTTCCATTAGCAACACAACAGAAAATTAAAAGGATCCCAATCAAACATAAACATTTTTGTTTCAGCATTTTTTAAATCTCCCTGATTTTGCTGGCAATACAAATTGCCAAAAATAAGTAGGGGCAATCCCTTGCGGGTGCCATTTCAATGTTAGACCCCAGCGGGTACCATTTCAATGTTAGACCTCAATTGAAAAACGGTATTAATTCTGGTCTTTTATTTTCCCCCACATAGTTGTCAACTTACCTAACTGATCAACTGCAAATGTTAAATCAGATTCCACTTCTCCTATGATAAAGTTATCCATCCATGCGTCAGTATTTGTACCGCCGACACTTGCCGGACCTTTTTTAAGTTTATCATCTGTAGCTTCTAAAATCGGATCAATATTTGCAAAAGGCTTGGCATCATCCCTTCTTTTTATTTTTAAGGTGATTTTGTTTCCTTCCGCAGTCACTTGGAATCGGTTCCATACATTGAATCCAAAATCATATTGCATGAGAGCTCCTATCTGATTCCAGGCGCCATCATAGTACCAAAAGCCAACGCTATTATTATCATCACGAGGGCTGATATGGTAATATTTAGTACCAGTGATTCTGAAAGCTGTTCCTGGGAAGCCTTTTTCTTTCCACATCCAATCCCATTCCCAGACAAAATCAGCCCAATTATCTCTATCTGCTGATTTCGGAACGCAAAGCGCATAGTTAAAAGTATGAGTAACTTTTCCACTTTTGCCTTCAGGGTCTTTTACAATATCAGCTTTGAAATTTGCCGCATTAGTGGGATTATCAATCTTTTCAAAGTTTTTAGGCGCATCTCCTACTGTATCACCTTCAAAATCGTCTCTGAAAAGCAATTTTCCATGAGCAAAGGTACTAACACATAAGAAAACTAAAATGACAAGTAAGGTTAAGTATCTTCGTTTTAGCATTTCTTAATACCTCCATCTTAAATTACTAAATTGTTTAAATGCCATTTTGACATAGTATTTCAACGTTTTTTACAACCGCCTGACCCCATTTGCTAAGGAAAAATGTTGATATGACTCGATTTATTCCCCCTTAAAAAACTAATCTTTACCCACAAGTCTATAAACCATTGTGGATAGAGGATTTATAACCCCCTTTTAGCTAAAAGGGGGAAGGGGGAATTTGATTAATTAAGTCATATATCTGAATGAATTTACCAAAGGTATTTTGGTATATCATCAATAACGCCATTGATATTTTTGAGTATCTCTTGATCCAAAAACCTTAATCAAATCCCCTTTTCCCCCCTTTAGCTAAAGGGGGATAAGTCAACTTTCACATAACCCCCTTTGATTTGTGGGTAAAGATTAGCTTAAAAAAGGGGGTCAGGGGGTTGTTTTTAGAACGTTTATGTATTTTTTAACGATTACATATTATCATAATAATCCCCTCCTATTTGTTTCACCCTCGCCAAAAAGAAAAGAAACAGCGAAAAAAACCATCGTGTCTAAATGCTACTTGGTGTTGATGGCAAACAGTCACGATTACTCTGGTGTTACATAAGCAGAGGTAATCCCTCCGTCTACCATGAACTCTGTACCTGTAACAAAAGATGATTCGTCAGATGCTAAGTAAAGAACTGCGTAGGCTATCTCTTTTGCAAGTCCAAAGCGTCCCATAGGAATATGAACAAGGCGTCGTTGCTTCTTGGCTTCGGTATTGAGGAATTTCATCAGCATTTCAGTATGTAGTGGACCCGGGCATAAGGCATTGACACGGATGTTCTCACGAGCATGTATGATTGCAAGCTCACGTGTCATTGCCAAAACTCCACCCTTGCTGGCAGTATAAGCCAATTGCGGTGTAGCGGCGCCAAGTATCGCAACAAAAGAGGCTGTGTTGATAATTGATCCGCCACCTGCACGACGTAGCGCAGGGATCCCGTATTTGCATCCTAAAAATACGCCTTTAAGGTTGATCGCCATCGTTAGGTCCCAGACTTCTTCGGATGTGTTAATAGCGTCATCATCCTGACTGTGCATGATCCCGGCATTATTAAAAAGAACATGCAAAGCGCCATAAGTTTCTTCAGCGACACAAATCATATTTTCACAATCAATAGATTTGGAAACATCAGCATGGAAGTAAGTGGCATCTCCTCCTTTATCTCGAATCATACAGACAGTCTCTTGACCGCCTATGTCATTGACGTCCACAACAACGACTTTCGCACCTTCGCTGGAAAATAATATTGACGTTTCACGACCGATACCGCTACTGGCTCCTGTAATAAGAGCAACTTTGTTTTCTAACCGCATTTTTTTCTCCTGATAGTAATCGTTAAAAAATGAATTTCCTGTAATGGCAGATTTTGTCAGTTTTTTCAATATTCACGTACAATATTACGAGTTTTTCACTTATAGAAAGAAAAAGAAGTTAAACACGGAGACACTGAGGCACGGAGAAAAAAATGAAGGCTGAAAGATGATGGATGAAAAAGAAGAAACGAGTATTACAATTTCATCCTTCATACTTTCTAAGTTCTCTCCGTGCATCAGTGTCTCCGTGTTTTTAATTAACTATGACTATTCATTAACTAACTGAAAAACTCGTAACAATATTATACCAGACTTTGAAACCTTTTTCAGCACTTATGATCCTCGAATCGTGAATTACCAACGAGCTTTAGTCGTTGGTAATTCACGAAAGTAGCGTTAGCTGATCCTCTGAACCCAACTTGCTAAACTCCACTCTACCAACTAGAAACACTGGAGGAGAGATTCCTTCTGATTGCCGTAATCTGACGTCAATGAATTGGAAGTGTTTTTCCGAAAAAATATGCTTTGTAGTCAGGGCATCTGCCTTTGGATCAAAGCCAGCTATCCCAATAATCAGACAATGAGGATGATGAAAATTGGGTTCATCTATATAGATAATTACCCCTGTAGTTACGATTTCATTGGGTTGTGAATTATTGGCTGTTGCTCGATCCGTAACCTCAACCAAAAGCCTGCTATTTTTGGCGTCCCAGACGCCTTCGAGGGAATCTTCCTCCCGGTGCAAATTCATCATTTCCTGTATCTGATCAGGCTGAGTCTCCTGTGGGCGATGATACGCTATTCTATAAGGTAATTCCATTCTTTTGGGACGTCTAGTTTTCCCTCGGGGGTCATACCCAACATCAAGAATTTTGTCCAGACAATAATGAGAGAAACCATTAACATGCTCATCGCCGACAATAAATACTATCCCTTGAGTGGACTTCATGAGAATATCAGCCTGTTCTTGCCATATCAATCCTTCTCTTTTCTGCCAGAGTTGACCATGCTCTTTACTCCACTCATCTCTGGAAGGGAACCAGTATTTTCTTATCAGGCATCCCGGTGATGTGAATTGGCTTATCTTCTCACTGATACTGGAAGCCGCCTCAACGTCATGTGGAGCGATCCCATAAGCCAGATGATGCGACGAAGAACGCCTGAAAACATTTGCTCCCAATACTATGGCAACCTCTTTTGAGTTTTTTAGATATTGCTCAAGTTTCGTCTCCTCCATAATGAGAAGTTCCCCAATATTTATCCCTAACCCTCTGCATATTTTCTCCAAAGTGGTAAACTCAATACCGGACATCTGGTTATTGTAAAGCTTCTGAATAGTCTGTCTGGAAAGACCAACTCGCTCTGCGAATTCAATTTGGGATTCATTTCTACTGCGTAAAAAATCGCTGAGTTTGCATCGAACAGACATAATTTCACCTCACCATAAGATTATTGGATGTGCCTATTAATATACATTATAATAGGCAATATTTCAATTGAATAGAATATTCCCGAACTTTTTCACATAACTTCCGTCTATAATAACAATCTTATGTAAATTACTATGGTCAACATTATATAAACTTAACTTTTGCATGTCAATTATTTTTATGAGGGGAAAAGCGATGAAAACTCTTATGGCAAAATATGGCAACATAATTCTTTCGGTTGTAATCACCGTAGCAATCTGTGCGAATATTGCTTATTCGCAAATTCCCGGGACAATAATACTTGGTCGTCCCACCAACACATCAATTACTGCGAATATACTCACAGACAAAGATATGGATGTATATATTGAATACGGCACGGAAGCATCTGTACATACTAATCATACTGATATTGTCCAATGTCCTAGTAAAAAACCGATGGAGGTGGTCATTGATAATCTAGAACCAGATACTCAATATTACTATCGTATGCTTTATCTTCAATCTAGTGAAAATGATTATACAACAGGAGAAGAATACGCTTTCCATACTCAGAGATCGCTAGATAGTACTTTTACATTCGTTGTAGAAGCCGATCCACACCTAGATGAACAGTCAAATCCCGATCTTTATAAAAGGGCTTTGATAAATGAGCTTAATGATAATCCTGATTTTCTTATAGACTTGGGTGACACGTTTATGTCTGAGAAAATCCCCGGCGCTAACAATGAAGATATTATTGGGCGTTACCTTGAATTGCGTTCCTATTTCTCTCTCATCTGTCACTCGGTCCCTTTGTTCTTTGTTATGGGAAACCATGACGGGGAACAGGGACGGTCTCTAAATGGCACAGCTAACAATATAACAGTTTTGACAACCAATTTACGTAAGCTATATTATCCAAATCCGCTCCCCGATGATTTTTATACAGGTAATACAACCATTGAGGATTTTGTCGGTCTCCCACAAGACTATTACGCATGGGAACGGGGTGACGCCTTGTTTGTAGTCCTTGATCCTTACCGATATACTATCCCCAAATCCGGCAAAAGCCCTGACGGCTGGGATTGGACTTTAGGAGGCAAACAGTATGAATGGTTCAAACAAACGCTAGAAAATAGCAAGGCTAAGTTCAAATTTATTTTTTCCCATCACCTATAGACATTCAGATAATGTTTTTGAAAATATGTAGGGGCAATCCCTTGCGGTTGCCCTTAAAATAATGGGTAGGTGTAAGTAAGACCTACCCCTACGTTTTAAAATTCTTTTTCTGAATGTCTATAGTTGGTGGAAGCACAAACGCTCGTGGCGGGGTTGAGTTTGCAAAATATTACGAATGGGGCGGTTTGAATAAAGACGGTAGTTGGGGATTTGATGAGAATCGCCCAGGTTGGGGCAAGCCAATCCATCAATTGATGGTTGAGAACAACGTTACTATATTTTTCCATGGACATGATCACTTTTTCGATAAACAAGTCATGAAAGTAATGGAAAAGCAAATCAAGCCGCTGAATATGGTTACACTGAAGGTATAATTTTGCCTCCAGCGGGACATATTCGAGCTACAATTTCTGGATCAAAAGTGATAGTGGATTACGTTCAGGCTTTATTGCCCAAAGATGAAGAAGGTGGTCTTATGAATGCCGAAGTGGCATATTCATATATCATTACAAAAAACGACGGATCAAACCCTAGCTACAAGCCTTATGATGTGAATAATGATGGGGTCATTAATCTGTCTGATCTCAGCATGGCAGTTAGTAGTTTCGGAAAAATTGGAGATAACCTGATTGCTGATGTAAATAAAGATCCTATACAATATCCCATCTACTGTCCAAAGTCTTCCCAAAAATGTAAAAGATATCGGAATTTTGGGCACCAACAGTGTCAATAACCAAACGGGATATTCCCCACCGAAATCCAAAGGACCGGGACCTAAGACTTATGTTTACAACGTTTATGCCCTGTCTGCTCCGCCGAAGATCACCGTTCCGGCTTCTCAAGTAAGTCGGGATGTTCTGCTCTCCGCCATTAAAGACCTGACCCTTGCTAGTGCGGAGTTGAGCGTGATATATACACGATCAGGTCAAAGTAATGACAATCAATCAGAAGTTCAGTCACAACAAAATGACAATAAAAGCACTCAGCAAATGGATAATAGCCGTTCAGACCAAACGTCGCAGGAGCAAAATCGCCGTCCCAGAGGCGGGGAACTGATGCGTGCGCTGGATACCGATGGGAACGGTGAGTTATCGCCGACAGAGATTGCTAATGCCACGACAGCAATGAAGTCTCTTGATAAGAATGGTGATGGGATTTTGACTGGTGATGAATTGCGTGGTTCCGATGATCGCATGTCTCGTTCAGACCAACCTCGTCGAGAAGATGGACAAATGGCAGGAAACCAATCAAATGATCCCCAAAGAAACAATCAACCCCCTAGAGGAGACCTTATCTTTACCCACAAGTCTGCAAAACCTTATGGATAGAGGATTTATACCCCCTTTTAGCTAAAAGGGGGAAGGGGGAATTTGATTAAACAAACTGTATATCTGAATAAATCTATTCAAAGGTATTTTGGTTTCTCATCAATAACACCATTAATATTTATGAGTATCTATTGACCCGAAAACCTTAATCAAATTCCCCTTTATCCCCCTTTAGCTAAAGGGGGAAAGGACTTGATTCTCACAATGTCCACATATTTGTGGGTAAAGATTAAAGAGGAGACGGAGGAAACCAATACAATATAGAACAAGCAATTTCAGATAACGCTCAATTAAACACTCTAGCCTTTGGAGGACTTGGATTTTTGACAGGGAATACCGGCTCTGACTCTTTTTTACCACCGGGAAAGGTCGCTGACTTTTTTGGATTTCAGCATTTAAGAGACATCTAGACGGCGAAATTTCCTATTATTACGCCACTGCTTTTGCTAAAGTAGGTAAAACTCTAACATCACAACAAAAAGAAAAGCTTATGGCGATTAGGGATTTGGATAAATATCCTTGTCCCGAAGATAAAGCTTATCTTTATTCAGAAAAAATTAATATGCCGACAGTTGTAAATACCGATTTTCTTTTCACTAAATAATACGAATTTTTACACCGTAAGGACACGGCATGCCGTGTCCTTACAACCGCTGAATTACCCCCGCATAATGAAGGTTAAGAAAATAATCGGGTAATAAAATAGAGCTTTTAAATCCCCCTAACCCCCTTTTTCAAAGGGAAAATGGCTCTAATACCTATATTAGTTAGAAATGAGACTCATTCTTTTTGTCATTCTGAACGGAGTGAAGAATCTTCTTGAGGAGTATTTCACCACAGAGTTCACGGAGAACACGGAGAGGAAAGTAATCAGTGATGAGTGATCAGTAAACAGTATGACAAAAACTGATCACTGATTACTGTTTACTGATCACTAATTCTTCTCTGTGATCTCCGTGAACTCTGTAGAGATACGGCTTTTTCAGTTATAGAAATAAGAAAGAATTTAAACACGGAGACACAGAGTCACGGAGAGGAAAGGTGAGGATATAAGGCAACTGGCAGTATAACTCGGTTGGCCAGTAGAATCATTGGAATTACCTCATCTTTCTTCTCCGTGACTCTGTGTCTCCGTGTTTTTTTCATGAATTATGACTATTCATCAACTAACTGAAAAACTCGTATATTTATTTCGATCCGCGAAAATCCGCCTGATCCGCGTTTATCCGCGTTCTATTTCCTAAATTTGTTCAAAATATCGCTTTCGCTCCCAATCTGTAACAGCCTTATCAAACAATTCCTGCTCGGTTTCAAAGAAATGGGCGTAATGTTCGACAACCTCATCACCAAAGGCTTTACGTGCAAAATCGCTTTGCTTGAAACCAATAATAGCCTCTCTTAGACTAAGTGGAACCATTGGCAAATTCTTAGCAGAATATATATCACCAGTAAAAATTTCAGGTGGTTCAATCTTGTTGCAAATACCATCCAAACCTGAAGCAAGCAACGCCGCATATAGCAAATAAGGATTAGCGTCTGCCCCAGGGATGCGACATTCGATCCGCAGTGATTGATCATGTCCAACGACACGAAATCCTGCAGTACGATTATCATAACTCCATGCCAGCCTTGTTGGCGCCCACGACCCCGCCTGATAACGCTTGTAGGAGTTCACCGTTGGTGCATAAAAGGGCATTACATCAGGCACGTGGGCGATACATCCACCTAAAAACCAGCGAAAGCTATCTGAGCCTTGTATTGGTCCAATTTGCTGACTTCCCAAAAATAGGCTATGCTCCCCGCTTGGGTCCCAAAGGCTGACATGAACATGACAACCAGATCCTGCTAGAGTATGATCAAACTTCGCCATAAATGTGATAGACAGTCCCAACTGATCTGCTAATTCCTTGAGGCATTGCTTGTAAACGGTGTGGCGATCTGACATTGTAAGCAGTTCAGCATAACGGATGTTGATTTCGTGCTGTCCCGGACCCCACTCACCTTTGCTAAACTCTACCGGTACACCACTCAGGGAAAGGTGTTTACGCGCTGAAGCATTGAGTACTTCTTCTCGTGTTCCCTGAAGGATGTGGTAATCCTCGATGTATTTCGAGAACATTTTGAGATCATGATAGTACTTGGAACGAGCATCACTGTATGACTCATCAAATATGAAGTATTCCAGTTCTGAGGCTCCTAAAGGTAAAAATCCCATCTCTTTCGCAATATCCATCTGCTTCCTGAGCATACTTCTTGGGGCAATGGTTATAAGATCATGATTATTGTTGTAAATATCGCAGATCACCATAGCGGATTTTTCCAGCCACGTAGCCTTTCGCAGTGTTCCAAGATCGGGAACACAGTGGAAATCACCGAATCCTGATTCCCAGCTTGAGAATTTGTAGCCTGAGATGATCTCCATTTCCATATCCACAGTGAACAGGTAATCACAGGCATGCATACCTGATTCCGCAATCTGTTCGATGAAGTAATCGCCAGTGATGCGCTTACCCAGCATACGACCGTATAAGTCAGAGAAAACAGTCACGATAGTTTCTATCGCCCCTGATTCGATTTTTTCTTTCAACTCTCCAAGAGTCAACATACCACGAATAGCTTTATTATTCATATACACAACCTTTTTTATAAGAGATGATTATCATATTATTTACCAATAGAATCACGAAGGTATTTGACCATTAGTAAACAAGGATTTTCTTTATTCCAGAGTTCTTTGAGTTCTTCTAAAGGTCTAAAACCCATCGCAAAGTAGAAAACTCTGGTTTGTGCATAGTGTTCACTAAGGCTAGAAGAACTCAAAGTTTTAACCTGTAAATATTCAATTCTTTGCTGTCGTAGAAGTTCTTCTGCCTTTTCTAATAAGGTACGACCAATCCCTTGATGGTGTAAATTAGGATAAACTCCAATAATATGGATTTCGGCTGAATATTCATTGTGCTGTTTAATTGTGATAAAACCTACTGCTTTCCCGTCCACAAAAGCAAGGAAAGTAGGAAGCACATCAATATCTTTAAGGTATTGGATATTGGATTTTTCTATGCCAAACCATTGAGGTAAAGAACGCAGTATTGGTTCGCATATAGAGGATTTGCGTAAAAACGGTCCGTCTACAACTATTTTCATTGTATCACTCAATTTACTACCGTCCTTCCACACTATTAATGAGATGCAATAGACTAACGCATCTCTTTCCATACTTTTAACATCTCAAAGAAATTTCTCTCAGCAGTTTCTGGATATGCAAACATGAAATCTAAAGCATCTCCAAGACCCAAAATGTAACCGCCATTGGGTGACAGCTTTTCTATCGCTTCAGCAACAGCTTTTCTGACTTCGTCCTCAGTTCCTGTTTCCACTACCAGAAAGTTGTTTACGCCACCGAACAATGCTATCTCTTTTCCGATCTCACGTTTTATATCCGCAAGGTCTATGCCGGCGGTCATTGGATCAATGTTGGAATAAATATCGAAACCCAGATCGCTGAATATGTCCAGCATTGGTTTCGCCTTAGAATTCATAACGTAGGTGAAATAAACTCCCGCTTGATGAGCGATCTCTATCTCCTGTTTCAATGGCGCAAACAGGAACTCTCGAAAAAGGTCCGGCGCCCAGAAATCCGTGCTTTCATACCAACCTCTCCTAACGATAAGGTCAATGCCTGCATCTATCTGTATTCCCAGAATTGCTTTATTCCATTTTGATACAATTTCTACATACTGCTTTAAAAAATCAGGATTCATCACTGAGGACATTACAGCTATTTCGATACCAGACATCCAGAGAATAGGGTCACCAATGCCCTGTGAATATCCTGTGAGAAGAATCCCTTTGTCATCACAAAACTTTCTTGATTTTTCCACACTTTGACGATATGAACGTAATTCATCATTATTGGGCGGTCTCAGTATGTATTCCAGTTTCTCTAAATCCTCTTCTTTTTCCACAAGGTATTGTATAGATCGTGAAGAAGGTATATGGTGGTCGGAGAATAGACTCACTGAATCAAAGGAATATTCGTGTTTTCGCACTACCTGCCGTAAGTTTCCTTTTGGCGTAATGTATTCCTTAACCAATACAGGATAAATTTCCTCCGCAGGATGTTCTACCCACTGTTTAGTATCAAAACCTGTATTTGAATAGATAGGAGGACTGAACATTATAGCTACGTCAGTATCTATATCCAGATAAAAATTAGCTCTCTCAAAAGGATCAGGATATCGCCTATTCAAGAACTCTACCCAAGCATGACCTACCCCTTCAAAGCATAACGGAAGGTGATCGGTTGGTTCGTGTTTAATTGTCGCAATGATCCTTTCTTTTGATGACATTTTGTTTTGTATTTTATTCATTATTGACTCCATGTTTTAGCAAAGCAAAAAATGTATAAGGATCAACGATCTCTGCATCAGGATAAATTCTACGGAGATGATCTCTTACCTCAACGTGCCATGATGGAGTTTTCAATATCGTTCGGAATATGAGGAACTGCGGAACATCTCCCTCAAAACGAGATGCAATGGTATTTGCTACGTCATCCGGTCGTCCATCAAGATCAAGATTCATTCGGATGAATGGCATCCCTTCAAATACGCCCTGTTTTTCGATTTTTTGCGCAACTATACCATCATGAGAGAAATCAGCATATATGCGCATCCCATCTTCATTTAAACCGGGTGCATATCCGTCAATTATAAATCCAGTTATCGAGACATCCCATTGTTTATAATATTTTTGACAGTGTTCTTTCCATGTCTCAAGCCCTGACGGTAATCCAGAGATAGGTCTTGGTTCTTGTAACATGCCGGGATTTATGTAACCTGCACCAGAATCACCTGCGATGAAAAAGTCGTATGGTGTTTGTGTCTGTCGTGTATAGACCATCGCAACCGAAGAGCGATCAGCCATATTTGGATTGAAAGCCCAGCTAAGAGGCATCTCCCCTCTTTTCGGATCATTCCAGATAGTTGGGACCTGCGCATAAAGCCATGCAGATGAGTCATAGTCACCGATGTAAAAGGTCACAAATCGCTTTTTGATAACGTTACCATCTGAATCTATCAATCCTTTATCCCTGAGTGACTCCGATGTCGGCTTGGGATTTTGTGGATAACATTTTTCTAGCGGATAATGTTGGTAGAAAGATGCGTTAGCCATAGCGCCTAAACCAAGAGCATCAGCATCCATGTAGGCATTGTAAGCAGAAAGTGTCATTGCATAATGCCATTCTGATGGTACAGGGTCATGCTTACCGCCTGCTATGCCATGATTGGTATATTTATACGCCCATGGAACAAATCCACCTACGTGAACCATGCTTTTACCATTAGTTTGTTCGTAAGCTGACAGCAATATTGCTCTAAGGACTTCGGCATCAGTGCCTTCTGGTTGATCTGGATCATCAATCGGGGATTCATCATCCCATGGACCAAGATCAAAGAAAAAAGCGCTATTGCTTATAAAGTAATCGTGATTCGTAAGCGTGTGATTCTGCGTACCGGCAATATTAGGCACTTTGAGCCAATAAGAATCAAGGTAATATGCAAGCTTACACGGGTTACAAAGACCTGTATCAAGGTAATTTTGCTTTGCCCAGAGATAGGCATTAGCTTTAGCGCTTCCTGTGTTTTCTGTCGTGAAAATACTCGTACCATCCTCATTCAGAAGCCATCGGACAGCTTTAAGCTTTCCAGAGCCAATTAATTGCATAAAAAGAGAATCTTGATCTGTATCATATCTCACTGGAAGCAAGTTCTCAATACCGGCAATGGTTGAAGCGACGTTTGACGTTGCAAAAACTAAAGGATCATAGATCACAGCGCCATTATAGAAACTCTGAAATTGATCTAATAACTCATCAATTGTAGTTAAATCAATCACTTCTCGACTTTTTAACCAGTCTGCACACATCCAATCCCACCAAAAGTCATCAGCAGGCTGTATGGCGCGCAGATAAAGTCTTGGTGTATCACGGTTGACAATTCCTTGTAATACCGATACCAGATGAACCATATCCCAACATTCTCTAGCTAATTTATCATCATTAATAGGTCGCTGGAGGTAGTCCTGCAAATTGAATCCGTATATTATTGAATTCATAATTTCCTCTTAAGGTCCGTGATTAAATAACTTTCCCATTTAAATAGAGAAAAAGTAGTTGGGTTGAGGAACGAAACCCAACTTTCAAGTATCAAATACGGAAGTTATTAAATTCGCAATCCTTAGTATGTTTTGTGTTTTTCGTGTCTTTGTGTTAAATTCTTATTCACGACCAGTCATTATTCACTTACTTCATACGAGCTTTTCAGTTAGTTGATGTATAGTCATAATTCATGAAAAAACACGGAGACACTGAGGCACGGAGAAAACTTAGAAGTATGAAGGATGAAACTATAATACTCGTTTCTTTTTTATCCATCATCCGTCCGCCTTTATCCTTTTTCTCCGTGCCTCAGTGTCTCCGTGTTTAATTTCTTTTTATTTCTATAAGTGAAAAACTCGTATACTTCATTATAAATGTTGTCAACACAAAGATCAACTAAAACTTAGTCAGATTTCTGATAAGTACGTCAGTTTTTGGTTAAAAATCAAACTAATTAACTTGACTTTGTCACATTACCTTTTAAAACCAGTGCTCATAGGGTTTCAGGCATTTCAAGGTATTGCAGGTCTAATGAATGAAAATCCTTACTATGACTGAATTTGAACGTTTCGGATAGTCTAATGTGACAAAGTCAAGTTAAAAAACATAAAATAAGTAAGCAAGTTTAAGGAACCTTTTTAAACTTTAGGAAATAGAACGCGGATCAGACGGATTTGCGCGGATCGAAACAAATAAAGAAAAATCCGCGAAAATCCGTTTAATCAGCGTCATCCGCGTTCTATTCTTAAAAATTTAACATAATTTATTAAACTTGCTTAGTATCAAAATTTTTACTAAAGTTTTATCGGATTATGCCGATACAATAGGTGCTATCAAAAGTTTTATCGGATACTACAATTTCCATAAAGCATTACTTATAGAGTTATCAGTTATAGAGAAAAAGTAGGTTGGATTGAGGAACGAAATCCAACTTTCAAGTATTAAACACAGAAGTTATTTAATTCGCAGTCCTAATTTGGCATACTTATTGCAGTACATATTTTCGCTGTTTTCAGAGATGGTAGTCAATAACCCACGACCCTAAAGGGGTCGGAGCTTGTGGTGAAACTTAGACACAAGTTGATTGATTAGCCTAAGTCTTAACTGACTACGTTATCTAAGAATCCTATAGGTACTTTAAGGTGCTTCACTAGCCTTAAACACTACGGTATATGTTTAAACATCTCTGAGGGTAGGAGAAGTGATGTATACAAGCAAACCTTAGCTAACATTGGCGAAGTGAACCTACTCCAGCATATAGGAGGTCTTATGGACATTATATATGCAGAACGGGCTATAACCCCTACCCTAAAGGGATAGGGGTTTTACGCCCAATTTATAAAAGCTTCTAAAAAGGGGAGGTTGCCTTGATACAGATAGCAAATTCATATACACATAGTGATTATAGTAAAGTCTCATTCTCTCCAGAGCAAGAGGAAGCGATATGCAGGATAGTTTCCGGTGATATTATTGCAAAACTGGAACTGGTAAAAACCTGCATGGACCTTGTCGTAAAGTTTGCCAATTGGTATTCGTTTGAATATGGAACACCGTTCTCCCAACTTGTGCAGATAGGTGTTTTAACAGTTATAAGAACTGCTGAAAAATTCTATGGTTCTGAAAATACCAATTTCAACGATTACCTGAGTCAAGAGATTATGAAGGCAATGATGGGATCTGCCAAACGCTGAAGGACGGTGAGTGACGATGCAGATAGGGATTTTTGATATTATTCTAAAAATTGCAAGTGTTATTCTATTCATTAGTCTATTAGTTTCAGTCGCTTTTGCAGGAACGTGGTCTGACGATTTTTCTGGTAACGCGCTGGATCAAAAATGGAAAGGCGAGAGAGATAACTTCACCATTGAAAACGGCGCATTGCATGGACGTAATGCTCACCCAATTATGCTTCTGCCACTGCGTTGGATTGAGATCGGTAGTGACTGGGACGATTACGCTGTTCAGTGCAAGATTAACGTTGTTATGCCTAACCTGCTTGTATGTACCAAAGGCGCATTGGTATTGCGTTATAGTGGTAATGAAGGTTACGTTTTTGCCCTTCACGTTGCTACCAAGACTGTTGAAGTATTCCGTCTTTCAGATGGTGAGATGCTACTTTCAAAAGATAAATCTCTTGAGTTGGAAAAATGGTATCTCGTTAAAGCGGAACTTCAGGGTGAAAATATGTTATTCTATTTAGATGGTGAATTGATAGGCAAAGTCTCTGATAAGCGATCTCTTATGGGTACAGTAGGTCTGGGTGTTCAAGATGCTCTGAGTGTGCTGTATGACGACTTCACAATAACCGGACCAAAGATAGATGATGGTTCTTCGGCAGTTAAAATCCATAACAAAGTTCTGACAACGTGGGCAACTCTGAAATCAGTGATCAGTAATCAGTAATGAGTTCTACAAATATATACTTGATCGAGTTCCCGCCGACCATAAGCTGATAATCCCTACATTTTTAATTCATTGAAAAGCCAATATAAATGTGAGATAATATTCACCAGTTCATTGATCTGTTTATTATTAAGGATCCATAATTAAATAACTTACCTAATAGGCCCCCCCCGAACCGAGTTTAGGCTAATTCCCCCTTTAGCTAAAGGGGGGAAGGGGGGATTTGATTAAATGAGTTATATCTCAAAATAGGGAAGTTATTTAATTATGGATCCTAACCGATAAAATATTACCCTTCACTCATTTATGGAGGCAAAGATGATTAATAGAACCGTTATTCGCTTATGGCAAGATGACGCACCCAACGCCATAGGAAATGAAGATAAAGATATACCGACTTTAACCCTCTACTTCCCGGAGTCTTCAAAAGCTACCGGTGCCACTGTCATAATCTGTCCGGGCGGTGGGTATCATGGTCTGGCGCCGCATGAAGGCGAACATTATGCCCTTTGGCTTAACGAACAGGGGATAGCTGGCATAGTCCTAAAATATCGTCTTGCGTCTGGTGGTTATCATCACCCGGTATTCTTAAATGACGTAGCCCGTGCAATACGCTACGTCCGTGCCATGTCTGATGAATGGAAACTTGACCCGAACAGAATCGGTGTTATGGGATCATCTGCCGGTGGACATTTATCTTCATGTATATTGACGCACTTCGATAATGGTCATCCGAATTCAAGTGACCCGATTGATCGGCAAAGTTCTCGTCCAAATCTTGGTATTCTTTGCTATCCAGTCATAAGCATGTCAACAGAGATAGGTCACGCTGGTTGTCGTGAGGCTTTGATCGGCAGTAATCCATCACCCGATCTGCTCAATTTGCTCTCTACCGAACTTCAGATTAAATCAAACACGCCACCATGCTTCCTGTGGCATACCTTTGAAGATGGCGGAGTAAAAGCGGAAAACAGCATTGAATTTGCACTGGCTTTGAAAAAATTCAACATTCCATTTGAATTGCACATCTACGAAAAAGGCGATCATGGACTTGGGCTTGGTAGTGGCGAATATGATCCTACCAAATGGCTATCATGGACCTATGAGTGTTCTCGATGGCTAAAAGAACAAGGCTTTGGTAAGTAAATAATTTTGGGGTTCAGCAGTGCGTAGGTAAGCCTACGCACTACATACTATTTCACAGTGGCTAAATTCCTTGTGAACCATGTCTGAAATTAGCCTTGATCTTTATCGCTAAATGTGGTATCGTTTATTGCACATAATGCTTACGTGCCTGTAGCTCAGTTGGATAGAGTGTTAGACTCCGAATCTAAAGGTCGGCGGTTCGAGTCCGCCCAGGCATACCATCTATAAGCCCTGTGAAGATAATGTTTCACAGGGCTTTTTAATTTCCTTAGCGTCAACAGAATTCGCTTCCACGTGTCCTATACGTGTCCTAGAGTCTTCAGAACGATAGGCAAAGGGAAGTTTCATTACTTGTTGCTTAACATGATCCGCTGATAGATGGGCATATTGAAGAGTTGTCTCATAACTCCTGTGTCCCATCAATTCTTGCACGTCTCGAAAAGATACACCTGCCATTGCAAGTTGTGTGTGTATGTCCACAATGACCGATGCCGGTACCCCATTTTTTACCACGGTGTTGGAACCATCACCGTGAATTAACGATATATCCAACTTGATATCGTTGAGGATATGGACATGCAGACAAAGGTTGTCGTATTTATGTTCTCGCTGTTTGCCGAACTGGAGAGGGATCTAATCAGTCGGAGAACCAAGCAGGCTCTCGCTGTAAGGAAAGCTGATGGCGTCATTCTCGGTAAGCCTAAAGGAACTATACAGAAGTCAGTTCTGGATGAACACAAAGATCAGATTGTTGAATTCCTGAATCTTGGTGTTTCCAAGTCCTCAATCGCTAAAATATTTAAAACCAGTAGAGTCAATTTGTTTAACTACATAAGGTCACGAAAGCTGGAAGCTGTCCCGAAGAAACAAAGGAATGTGAAGAAGGATGTGGAAGTTAAAAGTCAGAAATGAAGATAACACTTAATTAGGATATATGAGAGGGATAGCTCAACAAGCAGTGGGAAATTGCTTGATAAGACAATTGAAAATTAAACCATGAAATGCTAAGCAACTTTAAGAAACCTTTTTTAACTTTAGGAAATAGAACGCGGATAAAAGCTGATCAGGCGGATTTGCGCAGATCGAAATAAATAAAGAAAAATCCGTTTAATCCGTGTCATCCGCGTTCTATTCCTAAAAATTTAACATAATTTATTAAACTTGCTTAGGCGATCATTCATTAAAAAAACTTGATTTTCTCTCCTCCACTATTGTAAAATATTGATGGGTAACTGAATCCTATTTGTATTGCAAAAGAAGCGGAAAACGAATGTGGAAATTGTTCAGTAATGCGCTGAAGGAATAAAGAGAATTGGAAATATATAAACCTTACTCAGGAGGTCTCTGATGAAGAAAGAGGAATCTGGAAGGGTTCTAAAGTTATCTCACTTTACTATTGAACAGGCACCTGATGCTATCTTCTGGATAGATTCGGAAAGAAATATCTACCGGGTCAACGAAACGGTATGCCGTCTTATAGGGTGTTCAGAAACTGAAATTCTGGGGACGGAATTCTATAAATTATTTGATGAAAGTAAAGATAGCTGGAATAATATATGGTCGGAATCTAAGGAAAAAAGGATTTTTGCGTTTGAAACTTACCTGCTCACAAAGGATAGGCGCAGAATATGTGTAGATATATCAGGTAGCTTTATTGAATTTGAAGGGAAAGAATACATTAGTTGCTTTGTTCGCGATATAACTCAACGCAAGAACTCGGAGCTGGAGCTTAGTAACTCTCTGATTGAAGTTAAGCAATTGAAAGATCGGCTTCAAGTGGAAGTCGAATATTTGCAGCAGGAGATTAAGCTCATACACAATTTCGAGGAAATCATTAGTGAGAATAATAAATTCAAAGAAATACTGGCGCAAGTAGAGGTGGTAGCATCTACAAATTCTACGGTACTTATCTTTGGGGAAACCGGTACTGGCAAAGAGCTAATCGCCAGAGCGATTCATAATATTAGTGCTCGCAGAGGTCGTCCCATGATTAAGGTGAATTGTGCCGGTCTGCCGGAGAGCATTATCGAAAGTGAGTTATTTGGTCATGAAAAAGGCTCTTTCACTGGAGCATTCATCCGTAATATCGGCCGGTTTGAGTTAGCTGATGGTACCACGATTTTCCTGGACGAGATTTGTGATCTACCCATAACTTTACAGACCAAGATACTGCGAGTTCTGCAAGAAGGTGAATTCGAGAGACTTGGCAGTTCTAATACTATTAAGATAGATGCTCGTGTCATTTCCGCCACTAACCGTGATCTGGAGAAGGCAATGGAAGATGGACGTTTCCGAGAAGACCTCTACTATCGTCTTAATGTCTTTCCAATCAATATTCCTCCACTTCGAGAACGCAAAGATGATATTCCCATACTGGTGGGACACTTTGTTAATAAATATAATATCAAGATAGGAAGGCAGATAGAGAGAATTTCCCAAGAAATAATGGATAGATTGATGGCTTATCATTGGCCAGGGAACGTTCGAGAACTGGAAAATGTCATAGAACGAGCAATAGTTATCAGCCGTGGTAGTATGCTTGAGTTGGGTAAATTGCCTTTCAGAGAAAATGTGGATTTCGATAAATCGGATGCCATTACTCTGGAACAGGTCGAAAAAGAACATATCCTCAAAATATTAGAATTAACAAAATGGCGAGTAAGTGGAAAGAAAGGAGCGGCAGAGATTCTGGGGATAAATCCACAAACATTGTTCTCAAAGATGAAGAAGCTGGGTATCAACCTCGCAAAATAGGGCATAGTTATCTATTATGTGGAAATCTCCATACCATTAAATAATAATATTTATTAAATGTAATAATAAAATAACCTGATTGTTATCTTTAGGATAGCAATTTCGGTTTGCTTAAACTCAATATCTAAGCCATCTGGGATATACTCCAGATGGCTTTTTTTATTCTTGGCACTTATATTGCTTATATAGCAATTAGAGTTAAATTTTTTTCTCACCAAATCTTGATTATTTTTACTGGATGTCAAAGAAAATGTTATTTGGTGAGAAAACCACCAAAGATGATGAATATATAATCAAATTAATAGAAAGATGATGATATGAATTGATCTGATAGGGTGGATTTAGTGTTTTCTGGTTTCTTTCGGTTTTATTTTGATCTGGACCCAATACTGATAGGTGTTCAGATGTATTTGATATTAGAATGGAGAATATAAAATGAAAAGCTTTCTGATGATCTTGTGCCTAGCAATGTTGACTTTCGCAGTGATAGGTATAGCCAATTCTATAGATGAATTCGCTGGCAGTTCAGCAGCAGCCAGCCCAGCACCAGTAAATCTTGGAACAGCGGGTAATTTTGTGATTCTATCAAAAGCAGGGATCTCAACCACTGGAACCACCAAAATTACTGGGAATATTGGTGTGAGCCCAATCGCCGCGACTGCCATAACCGGATTTGGGTTGGTACTGGATAATACGGGTACATTTTCGAGATCAAATCTTGTGACTGGAAAAGTATATGCAGCCAACTATAAGTCTCCAACTCCTGCCATGCTAACTACGGCTGTAAGGGATATGCAAACCGCGTATACTAACGCCGCAGGGCGGGCGGCTGGTGTTACTGAACTGGGCTCCGGTAAAATCGGCGGGCTGACACTCACCCCTGGCGTCTATAGATGGAGTTCTAATGTGACAATACCAAAGGATGTCGCCCTCTCAGGCAGCCAAAATGCCGTCTGGATATTCCAGATAGCGGGAACTCTGGGTATCAGCTCTGGCAAAAAGGTAATCCTCCAGGGTGGTGCACAGTACAAGAACATCTTCTGGCAAGTCGCTGGCGCAACAACTCTTGGAACAGGTTCTACGTTCAATGGAATTATTCTGGCTAAAACAAATATTGCGATAAAGACCGGCGCAGTACTGAATGGCAAAGCACTGGCACAGACCGCTGTTACATTAGACGCCAATACTATCAAATAACAGTAACGAGGTTCCAAAGACTTATAAGAAGCGGTTGTAATACCACGTCTTTGGAACGACATTCTTTATGGCAACGGGGTAGGTCGGCTATGTAACCTACATTCCGCAGTCATCCATTAGGGATATAAGTAATTGGAGTTAAATTGTTTTCTCGTCAAATCTCGATTATTTTTTCGGGATGATAAAGGGAAGGGATTTGGCGAGAAAACCATCGAAGATGATAAATGTAATCTCTGGTTAAACAGAAAGAAGATCAAGATGTTATGATCACATTAACTAATGTAAGTTTCGGAGATGAAGTGCTGAAAAGCATGCAGCTTGTTCTTGTTGAGTTTTATACGGATTGGTCCGGGGCACATCATATTATCAGCCCTGGCTTGATGGAACTGAACGCTATATATGGGTCTCGTGTGAAATTCTGCATGGTAGATGTTGGTAACCATAGAGTGTTGTCTGAAAAATATGGTATCTGGAATATTCCTACTATTGTCTTCTTCAAAAACGGACATCCTATGGATTACATAGTCGGTTTGGTACCCAAAATAGTTATAGCTCAGAAACTGGATGTTTTGCTCGAACCTGAGAATGAATCGTAAAATAGGTTGGGGACATAAAACTGGTGCTTAGACAAGGAGGTGTAGTGATTAAGCTTGATAGAACGGATTTAGTTTATTTTGTAAAGAAAGACTTTAGACTTCTAGCATGGTCGGGATTGGCTTTTAATATTGATTTGTGCGAATCCGTAGATCACTTATCTGGAAAGGGAACTTAGAAATGAGTCAGAAAAAACGATTCTATTTATCAATGGGGATATCTATCCTTACTGTGTGTCTTGGAATTATGGTATTCGCTACTATTTGCTTCGGTGCGGAGAATGAAAAAGTTATCAAAGCGAAAGATGGCGCAGAAATGGTACTGATTCCAGCCGGTGAATTCAAGATGGGCAGTAATGATCAGTTACCCAGCGAAGAACCTATTCATACTGTGAACGTTAGTGCCTTTTATATGGATAAATACGAGGTGACTAATGCCCAGTATAAGCGTTTTATGAAAGAAACTGGTCATAAAGAGCCGGAAGGTTGGTATTTGGTAAACACCGACCTGCATAAGGGTTACATAAGCGGTGAATTGCACAGGGGTTTAAAGCCCTTGTCTGATGAGAGATTTAATGGGGATAATCAGCCTGTTGTCTGTGTGGATTGGGAAGATGCAAAGGCTTATGCTGAGTGGGCTGGAAAACGCCTGCCAACATGTGCGGAGTGGGAAAAGGCAGCGCGCGGTGGACTGGTAGGCAAAGAATATGTTTGGGGCGATGACCCAATTCCGCCAAAAGGCGCAGGAAATCTGACTGATATGTCAGCGAGGAGGGTTTTCGTGAGGATGGACTTTTTCGTAGGCTATGATGATGGCTACGCCTATACTGCTCCTGTTGGCAGTTTTAAGCCGAATGGGTACGGCTTGTATGATATGGCAGGAAATGTCAATGAGTGGTGCTCGGATTGGTATGATTCAAGTTACTATGATGAGTCGCTCAAAAAAAATCCTGAAGGTCCTGTAGAATCTGTAAAAGCAACAGAAACTGAAAAAGGTCGTGTAGTGCGCGGCGGAGCGTGGTGTTCTTTTCCAAGCTATGCCCGTGTGGGGTTCCGCTGGGATTTACCGCCGAATGAAACTTATGACTCTCAGGGTTTTCGCTGTGCAAGTGATGTTAAGTGATGTTACTCATTAAAATCACGACTACTATCTGATTTGTAAGTGTACCTTTGATGTGAAATTAATAAGGATTGACCAGCCCCCAACAACGAGCTTAAGCGCATTGTTGAATCCATCGTGATTTTTCACGGACTTCACATCAAAGGTACCATCTAAAATAATATTATTACATAGGACTCAAACATTCTTCATATTGCTGTCTCTAATTAATTTCGGCTAAAGGTGAATTGTTGTTATGATATTGACTATTTTGCTTATTATACTAATTATAGCGTTTATTGTCTCATTACCTGTTTTTCCTCACAGCATGAGATGGGGATATTATCCAGGTGGAATATTTGGGACCATTGTGGTGCTATTAATCATATTTTTAACCGGTCGTCGTTTTTGAGAAACGAACCCGATTTGTAGTTCATCACTTGATTTCTTGGTGATCTTAATGACCTTTGTGTTTAATAACTGAAAAAGTTGATAACAGGAGAAAATTACTGTGAAAAATTTAATTTCAATGTTCTTAATTATCGGTTTAGTTTTTGTAGGTTTTGGATGTGGTTGGAGCAAAGCGCAGAAGGGAGCCGTTATTGGCACTTCTTCTGGTGGAGCCGTTGGTGGAGTAATCGGGCATAAAGCAGGTAATACTGCTATAGGAGCAATTGCTGGTGCGGCTATTGGTGGCATGGCTGGTGGATATATAGGTAAATATATGGATAAACAAGCGGCTGAAATGGAATCGCAAGTAAAGGATGTTAAAATAGAACGAGTGGGTGAAGGAATTGCACTTAATTTCGATTCTGCATTACTTTTCGATTTCGGGAAATCCAATCTAAGGTCTGAAACCAAAACAAACCTCGGGAAACTTGCTGAAATCCTGAAAAAGTATCCAGATACAAATATTGTTGTTGAAGGAAATACAGATTCGGTAGGATCTGAAGAATCTAATCAAATACTTTCAGAACAACGAGCTCAGGCAGTCGGTGATTATCTCGTTAGTATTAATGTTGGTCACAATCGGCTTAGGACTATAGGGCGTGGCGAGACTCAACCTACCGATACAAATGTTACAGCAGAAGGGCGACAGGCAAATCGTCGAGTGGAAATTGCTATAATCGCAAACGATAAACTGAAAGAACAAGCCAAAGCTAATACTTAATAATAAAGCTTATGAATCTGATTTTACCGTTGACTATAAAGGAGTTTGAGACAATATGAAAATAAAACTTGTGTTATGTTTCGTTATTATTATAGCCGTTTTCGTGACCACAACGCAGGCGGCTGAACCTACGTGGTTATTTGCTGTTCCAAAAGCTGAGAGCTTAAAAGAAGGCAATTATACGATAGGATTTGTTTACCTCGACTTTGGTATGACAAATGAATTAGACATTGGCATACATGGTTTGAAGTATTCTACCGGGGACGTCGCTTTTGGTATTGGGTTATACCCGATGGGTTTAACTCCTTATATAGTTTTTAGCCCCCCTATGGGTAAAGCAACGCTTAGTCTGGGAGTTAAGGCTTCCCCTTATTGGTTCTTTGCTGGTCTTGAATTACCCATTACTGATAAATTTAAGCTTATAGCGGAATTTAGCAATGGGTTGATTGCCGGGGTTCGAATACTTCCTGCAAGGAATTGGTCGGTAGACCTTTTTGTGTTTTTCGTTCCGTCGTCGTTTAATAATTATTTTGATACTTATTACGGATACAAGTATCAAAATATTGATTTTGGACAGTATCATCCTTATCCATTTATATCTATTGCCTATTCTGGTAAATTCTAAACCCTGTCGTTGGTGAAAGTAGAGAGGAGATATGTATGAATAGAATTGCATTGGCTCTTATGATTGTACTTTCGTGTATCATGATCTTTCCTGCTATTAGTGGCGCTCTTGACTTTCAAGGGATAGGTGGTAGGGTGTCTGGTGTTTTCCCAAAAGGTGACGCAGGCACAAATTTTGGATTGGGCGCAATTGCCGATCTTGGTACCATAGTACCGCAGTGGGAACCACTAAAAGCGGACATTAGTGTTAATTATTGGGGAAATTCTTACAATGCCGCAGGATCAATCTATAAAACAGATTTGACGTCAGTTTCTTTTAACGTTAGGGTAAAATTACAATTTACACTCGGTGGAGCAATTTCTCCATTTATAGGCGGTGGACTTGGTGTTGATCTTGAAAGGTGGACAACTGAGCAAGATAGTTCGGGAAGTGTTGGATCAGTCACAGATTCAAATACTGGTTTAATAACTCATCTTGTTGCCGGTATTGATATTCCATTGGGGTCAGATTTTAAGTTTACACCACAAGCTGAATACAATATGAGTAGGACAGATACTTTTCAGGTAATTGGTGCTTTTGTATTTATGTTCAAGTAGGCAAGAGATTGTTGATCAAGGAATTACTATGCAAGACGGAATCGTAAATTTCTACAATATGGCTAAAGATTATGCTTTAAAAACAGCCGGGGAGATGGAAAATGGACAATATCCATTAAAATACCGATTACCAAAGTCGTGGCAAGTTCCTATTGGTGACTATATTAATAATGCGGTTATTGATTTACAAGATAAGATACCCTCGATGGTACAATCTATAAGCCAGATTATTATGAGTATTCTAGGAGGTATTTCTTCGGGATTTTGGGGAACCATAGGCAAAATATCAAGCGGATTCTTTATTGCAATAGTATTTATATATACCATACAATCGTACCGACTGAATATAGAGAGGATCAAAAATATATTTCCTGCGAGTTCTCGGCGTATGATAACTCACTATGCTGTGGAAATAGACAGAAATTTGCGTGCATTTCTTAAGGGACAGATAACAATTATTGCAACTATCAGCACTATTTCGGTCATTGCTTATAGTATAATCCATGTTCCCTTCGCATTGTTGGTTGGAGTGCTTGCTGGACTATGTAATGCCATTCCCACTGTAGGTCCGATAATCGGTGGTGCTATAGCAGTTCTTGCATGTAGCGCTGGCTTTGCTGCTGGTTACTATGAATTTACCAGATTTCTCCTTCAGGTTGCTCTTACCATAGGAGTTGCAGTCGGGATTCAGTTGCTTGATGGGTCACTTATAACACCTAGAATTATGAGTAAAGCTTTGGAAATACATCCACTGGTGGTTATGTTCGCTGTGCTGTTATCAGCAAGTTTAGTCGGTCTATGGGGCGCTTTAATAGCGCTTCCTTGTGTTATGGTGATCAAGAGCATCATTAAAGTTTCAGGCGAGATTCGCTCAGAACAAAAACACTCATTAGTGATTAATAATGAGTGACTAATGCCCGACCAGATTAGTTTTTTATATTAAGGATTATAATGAGATTGTATATGAAATTTATTCAATGTATCGCTATATTAATGTTTTTAGCATTCGTTTTTACGGGTTGCTCTGTTAATCCAGCAACAGGGAAAAATGAAATTATGATATTTTCAGACACACAGGAGATCAGTTTCGGAACAGAGGCTGATCCTGACATCGTATGGCAATTCGGCGGTGCTTATGATGATACTCAACTGAACGCTTACGTAAATAGTGTGGGACAAAAAGTCGCCGCCTCATCTGACAGAACAAATATCCCTTACCATTTTGCAATTGTAG